>CAAGKR010336980.1_pt1 | contig 15416 bp, 12 predicted proteins | sample 2556971 | NCBI WGS metagenome assembly CAAGKR01 (sample SAMEA5207829, study PRJEB30636) | soil metagenome | biome: forest; feature: boreal; material: soil | place: USA | collected 2011-09 | depth 1 m | reverse complement strand
GACTACGTGCGCGCAGCCGGCGGCGGCGGTATCGGGATCGGCCGTGGCGGCGGCATGGGCTCCGGTTACGGTCACGGCGTCGGCAGCGGCTTCGGTGGCTTCATCGGTGAACTCAGGCGCAAGGGACTCGACGTGGTGCTGGTAATCGACGGCACCGGTTCGATGAAACTGATCATCGACGACGTCAAGGCCAAGATGGCGCAGTTGGTCCAGGCCGTGCATCGGCTGGTCCCGATCGCGCGCATCGGAATCATCGTATTCGGCGGTAAGGGTGAGGCGACGAAGATTCAACCGCTGACGCTTTCGCCGCAGAAGCTGAGCACCTTCCTGAGCGGCATCCAGGCGATGGGCGGCGGCGAGTGGGAAGAAGACACCATGGGTGCGGTCGAGACCGCCATCGGTAAGATGGACTGGAAGCCGTATGCGAAGAAGGTCGTGGTGCTGGTCGGCGATTCACCGCCGAAGAAGGAAGACTTCGCGCCGATGCTCGGGTTGATCCGCAAGTTCAAGGACAACAACGGTACCTTCAACACCGTGGACGTCGCGGCCGAAGAGCACGAGCGCTTCGAACGCGAGTTCTGGCTGAAGGTGCATCGCGAAGAGCCGCCGAAGATATCGCCGTTGCCGGAGTTCTACCGGCAGACGCAGGCGGCGTACAAAGTGCTGGCGACCGCAGGTGGCGGCTCGATGAAGTCGTTGACCAAGGACTCGCACATCAACCAGCAGGTGCTGATCCTGGCGTTCGGCGAGCAATGGCAGTCGCAGGTCGCCGCGTTCGGCCGCGGGCTCTCGGGCGGCGGCGGCGGCACTCAATAATCATGGCGGCGGCGGTCACCGTCTAGTATGATGGTGGCTGGTATGAAAACAAGCAGAAACCTGAGCGCGGTCGCCCTTGCGGCCGCGCTTCTTTTTGTGGCCGGGGGCTCGCGCTCCTACGCACTGGATCTACGACACGCGCGCGCGCAGAAGGACCTCACGCCAGTCCTTCAGCAGTCGCTGCAAGACATGCTGTCTGATGTTGCCGAGCCCTACTTCGTCGCCGAGGGCGAAAAGAAGGCCAAAAATCAGAAGTACATCGACCTGCAGCAGAAGTTCGAATACCTGCCCAACTACGGACCGCACAACCAGTTGGTAGTGAGCTGCAAGCTCGGCGGTCCCGAATACGATCCGACCAAACCGGGAACCTCCAAGGGCTATGCGACCGGAACGCTCAAGTATCTCGTTTTCAGCTACGCGCTGCAGAAGGGGAAATGGGTTTCAGTCGCCAAGCCGAAATGGGAATCGGAGGATCTCGGAATCGAGGGCGCCAAAAAAATGAATGCCGGCATCGCGCGCGGCGAAAAGCGCAAAGCCACGATCGAACAGGCGACGCAAAAGCGAGCAGCCGCGTCCGCCGCCGCGGCGGCTGCGCAAAAGGCCGCCGACCGCTCGAGCCATTAAGAGAGGCTCGCGCTCCACTGTGGTCCAAGTGTTTCACTTCTTTGAAGGGCTGGCAGGCAGTCAGCACGCGACCGCCATCCCACAGAAAAACACGAGCGAAACCCGACTCGGGTTTCGCGCTTGCGTTTCTTAAACAGACGGGAAGTCTGAAACCTCGCCCAAGGTTTCAGGGAATGAGTTGCCTTGTCCGGGATCGCAATCGCACGATAAGCTTGGAGCGAGCCCCGTGAAGCCGTTCCACATTTTCAATACCCTCTCCCGCACGGTCGAGGAGTTTCATCCCCTAAATCCGAATCAGGTGACGCTCTACTCGTGCGGACCGACGGTGTACTTGCCGCAGCATCTGGGCAATCTGCGCGCTTATGTTTTCGTCGATACGCTCCGCCGTGCGCTCGAGTTCACCGGCTTTAGCGTGCGCCACGTGATGAACGTGACCGACGTCGGCCACATGACCGGCGACACTGACGAGGGCGAGGACAAGGTCGAGAAGACCGCACGCGCCGAAGGCAAATCTCCGCTTGAAATCGCCGACCAGTATCTCGCCCAGTTCCGCCGCGATTGCGCCGCGCTCAATATCGAGCCGCCGCACGTGTGGTCACGCGCGACCGACCATATCGGCGACATGATTGCGCTTACCGCACGAATCATCGATGCGGGATTCGCGTACGTCACCAGGAGCGGTGTTTACTTCGAGGTGGAGAAATATCGCGGCGCCAACCGAATTGGACGGCTCTCGCGGCAAAGCCTCGACGAGCAGTTTGCCGGTCAGCGGCTCGAGCATTCCGCCGACAAGCATAGTCCGCACGACTTTACGCTCTGGGTCCTTAACCAGCCGGACCACCTGATGCAGTGGGACAGTCCGTGGGGCCGCGGCTATCCCGGATGGCATATCGAGTGCTCCGCGATGGCGATGAAATATCTTGGCGAAACCATCGACATCCATACCGGCGGCATCGATCACATTGCGATTCATCATGAGAACGAGATCGCGCAGTCCGAGAGCGCGACGCACAAACCGTTCGCGCGCTACTTCGTACACAATGCGTTCGTCGTAAACAAGGAAGGCGCCAAGTTAAGCAAGAGCGCGGGGAAGTTTCCGCTGCTCGGCGAGCTGGCGGCGGCCGGGATTCATCCGCTCGCGTACCGGCTGTTCTGTCTCGGCGCCAAGTACCGTTCCGAGTTGGTTTTCAACGACGAGGGCTTGCGCGCGGCGCAGCGCAATCTCGATTATTTCCGGGAGTTCGCGCGCAACGTGCCGCCCGAAGCCGCCGCCGGCGGCGCGGAGACTCCGGGATGGGGCGCCGATTATTACGAGCGCTTTCACGACGCGATAAACAACGACCTCAACTCGCCGCAGGCGGTTGCGATCGCGATGGAACTTGTCGCGGAGTCCTATCGCCGCAACGACTTCGGCGTGTGGCCGGTGCTGGCCGGACTCGACGAAGTGCTGGCGCTGGATTTGGAAAAGCAGCGCGCGTCGGCCCGGGACGCGACGATTCCGGCTGACGTGCAATCGCTAATCGATGAACGCGCGGCCGCGCGCCGGGCCCGGAACTTCAAGCGCGCCGACGAACTGCGGAGCGAACTCGAGAGCCGCGGCTACGAAGTGAAGGACAACCGCGACGGTACCGCGTCGTACCAGCCGCGTCACACCTGAGGATGTGGCGATCTTGGTCGCGTGTTTGCCTTGAACAGTTTGCCCATAGTCTCTTACAATCGCGGCTGACCCAAGCTTTAATCCACGCAAAGGCACCCGATGGGGATTGAGTTAAAAAAGTTCGACACCAGGCTGCAGGCCGAGGGACCCGAGGTCCGGCATCTCGATCCCGCCGCAGCGCCGTTCTATTTGCCGATTGGCGACGAAGCTGAAATTTTCACCGCCGCCTACAAAGCCCGCCTGCCCGTTCTGCTCAAGGGGCCAACCGGATGCGGCAAGACCCGCTTCGTCGAGCACATGGCCCATCAACTCGCCTCACTGCCCGACGGCCCCAACGAGTTGATCACGGTGGCGTGCCACGAGGACCTCACCGGCAGCGACCTGGTTGGACGGTTTCTTATCCAGGCCGACGAAACCGTTTGGATTGACGGTCCGCTTACGCAGGCAGTCCGCCGCGGCGCGATTTGTTACCTCGACGAAGTGGTCGAGGCGCGCAAGGACACCACCGTCTTGATCCATCCGCTGTCGGACCATCGCCGGATTCTGCCGATCGAAAAGCGCGGCGAGACTATCGAGGCGCACGACGGCTTTCTGCTGGTGATTTCGTATAACCCCGGCTATCAGAGCATCCAGAAAAACCTGAAGCATTCGACTCGCCAGCGCTTCATCACGATCGAGTTCACCTATCCGCCCGCGGACAAGGAAGTCGAGATCATCTCGCACGAGGCCGGCATCGAGGAGGACATGGCGATGCAGCTCGCGGTGCTGGGCGAGAAAGTACGCCATCTGAAAGCCTCGGGACTCGAGGAAGGCGTTTCGACTCGCCTGTTGATCTACGCCGGCGAGCTAATCCGGCAGGGGATCGCGCCGCGGCGGGCCGCCACTGTGGCCGTCACGTGGTCGCTGACCGACGAGACCGACAGCAAACGCGCTATCGACGAAATCGTAAAAGCGATCTTTCCATAGGTTGCGGACGGATGCGCAAGGCTTTCCGTGAAACATTCAAAGCGAGGTCGCAAATGACACTTTCCGCATCTTCATTGAAACTGATTCTGGCTTCGGGCGCTGCTCTCGTGATGCTCGCCGGTGCGCCCGCCCTCGGGCAGGAGTTGGGCGCGATGCAATCGCAGACCGGTCCGCGCCTCGACTTTCCCGCCGGTCTCGCCAGCGACGGCCGCGCCGTCTATGTCTCCAGCAGCCGCAACAACACTGTCAGCGCGATCGACGTCAACTCCAAATCGTTGAGCGTGATCGCTGGAAAATTATTCGAGCAGGGCAGCAACGACGGCACCGGCGATGCCGCTCGCTTCAGCAGCCCTGACGGCATGACCATCGTCGGCCAGGACCTCTACCTGTGCGACACCAATAATTCCGACATCCGCAAAATAAACATCGCCAGCCGAGTCGTCTCGACTGTCGCCGGCACCGCGAATATCGCCGGCACCGAAGACGGCACCGGCAGCGCCGCTCACTTCAACTTGCCCACCCAAATAGCCACCGACGGCAAGTCGCTGTACATTGCCGATAGCGGCAACAGCTCGATCCGTCGAATCGAACTGTCTGACATGAAGGTCAAAACCATCGCGGGTCAGTCGGGTACCCAGGGCAAAGTCGAAGGCGGCCCGGCCAAGTCGCAATTCAACGGCCCGCGTGGAATCGCGGTTGACAGCAAATTTATTTACGTCGCCGACACCGGCAATGGCGTCATCCGCAAGATCGATATCTCGTCGCTCGAAACCAGCACCCTCGCCGGCACCGGCGAGGCTGGCGACGCCGACGGTCCCGGTGACAAGGCGCAGTTCAACAATCCCGGCGCGCTGTGCACCGACGGCACCGCGCTCTATGTGCTCGACGCGGACAATCATTCGGTCCGCAAGATCAATCTCGCCAACAACGAAGTCAGCAAGGTGACACTCGTCAACGGTCACATCGGCTCAGGATGCGCGCTCAGCAGCGACGGCAAGCAGCTCTACTTCTCAGACACCACCGAGAATTCGGTCGAGGTCGTCGATACGGTCGCCGGCAGCTTCAGCACGCTCTATCCACCGGGCCAGTGACCCGCAATCGATGAGCTTCGCGTCTTGATCGATCTGCGCAGCGACACCGTAACTCTGCCCACGCCGGAGATGCGCGAGGCGATCGCGCGCGCCGCACTTGGTGACGACGTTTACGGTGAAGATCCTACCGTCAATCGCCTCGAGGAGATGGCCGCCTCGATGATGGGTAAGGAAGCCGCGATGCTGGTGCCAAGCGGCACGATGGGCAACCTGATCGCGATGCTCACGCATTGCGCGCGTGGCACCAAGGCCATCGTCGGAGTCGAGTCGCACACCAATCTTTATGAGGCCGGCGGCGCGTCGGCGCTCGGCGGAGTCGTCCTGACCGCGATCCGCAACACCGAGGACGGCGAACTCGATATCGACGAACTGCGGCGCGAGGTCGGCACTTCGAGCGACGAGCATTTTGCGCAGCCCGCACTGGTCGTGCTCGAGAACACGCACAACCGATGCGGTGGCGCGCCGATCAAGCTGTCGCACATGGCGTCAGTCGCCGAGATCGCGCGGCGGCGCAAACTGCCGCTCCATCTCGACGGCGCGCGAATCTTCAACGCCGCCATCGCGCTCGAGACCAGCGCCAAAGAAATCGCCGCCACCGCCGACACGGTTTCATTTTGCCTCTCGAAAGGACTCTCGTGCCCGGTCGGCTCCTTACTTTGCGGCGACCGCGAATTCATCAAGCGGGCACATCGGATGCGCAAGGTTCTTGGCGGCGGGATGCGCCAGGCCGGGATCATCGCCGCGGCGGGAATCATAGGATTGACCACGATGGTCGATCGGCTGGCCGAGGATCATCGCAATGCGCGCGCGCTCGCGCAGGGTCTGGCGCTGGTGGCCGGTCTCAACGTCCGACCGGTCGCGAATCGGACCAACATGGTCGTGTTCGAAGTCGACGGTGACGCGGAGCTTGCGCGCCGCTTCAAAGCCGGCATGAAAGAGCGCGACGTATTGATTTCGACACGCGAAACGACCTCATTTCGCGCGGTCACTCATCACGGCGTCACGCGCCCGGATATCGACCGCACCGTCGCAGCCGCGGCGCAGGTGGCGGGTGAGGTTTTCGGCGACTGAACTTAGCATTTAACCTGCACAGGTTTCACAAAATGGATTCGCTCGAGTCGATTTTCTCGCTGCGTGGACATCGCGGCCTCGTAACCGGCGCCTCCTCAGGGCTGGGCGTCGAATGCGCCAAGGCGCTCGCGCTGGCCGGCGCCGACGTCGTGCTGGTCGCGCGACGCGCTGACCGGGTCAAGGCGCTTGCGGCCGAGCTCGCGAAGACTCACGGTGTCAAAGCGATCGGCGTCGGCGCCGACGTTACTATCGAGGCCGACCTCAACCGTGTGATGACCGAAGCATGTTCGCTCGGCGACGTCGACATCCTGGTCAATAATGCCGGCGTGTCGCCCACCGGGCGTGCCGAAACTTTCAAGCGCGAAGCCTGGGACAACGCGATCGCGGTCAACCTGACTGCGCCCATGATGCTTTCGCAGCGGGTCGCGCGCCGCCTCATCGAGACCGGCAAGCCCGGCCGCATCATCAACATGGTCTCGATCTATGCGGCCGTCGCAAGTTCCGTCTACCGGCTCTCCGCGTACGCCGCGACCAAGGCCGCGCTCGCAAACCTGACCCGCCAACTCGCGGTCGAATGGGCCGGCTATGGAATCCTGGTCAACGCGATCGCGCCCGGATGGATTCCCACCGAAGCTACCGAAGGCGGCATGGCCAAGCCCGCCAACAAGGAGCGGATGGAAGCCTTCACGCCGATGAAGCGGCTCGGACAGCCCGAGGAAATCCGCGGCGCGGTGATCTTCCTTGCCAGCCCCGCCTCAAGCTACGTTACGGGGTCGGTTCTGTCCGTCGACGGCGGATACCAGGCCTGGTGAGAAGTGGGGACGAATAATCAGTCGGCGCTGCGAGCGCAAATTTTTCGGCGCAAGCCGGCATCGGCTCTCATGGCCGACGCGGACTCGCGGTCCGGCGGTTTGAAGCGCGCGCTCAGCGCACTTGATCTAACCGCGCTGGGCATCGGCGCGATTGTCGGCGCGGGTATCTTCGTGCTGACCGGAGTCGCCGCGGCAAAGTACGCCGGCCCCGCCGTTATGCTCTCCTTCGTCGTGTCGGGATTCGCGTGCGCGATGGCCGCTTTGTGTTATGCCGAGTTCGCCGCGATGATCCCGGTCGCCGGCAGCGCATATTCGTACTCGTACGCCACGATGGGCGAGCTGGTCGGATGGATCATCGGATGGGACCTCGTGCTCGAGTACGCAGTTGGCGCCGCGGCGGTCGCCGTAGGATGGTCCGGCTATCTGACCGTCATCCTTGACGGCCTTGGCATCCACCTCCCGATCGCCCTGACCCACGCGCCCGGCTCGATGCCCGGCGCAATCATTAATCTGCCCGCACTCCTGATCGTTCTGCTCGTCACCTACATTCTCTACATCGGCATTTCCGAGAGCGCGCGGTTCAATTCAATCATCGTCGGAATCAAGCTGTTCGTGATCGGAGTCGTAATCGTCGTCGGCGCATTCTTCGTCAAGCCCGCCAATTGGAGTCCCTTCGCGCCCATGGGATGGAACGGCGTGATGAAAGGCGCGGCGGTAATCTTTTTCGCTTATATCGGCTTCGACGCGGTCTCGACCGCCGCCGAAGAAGTCATCGAGCCCAACCGCGACTTACCCCGAGGCATCCTGGGCTCGCTGTTCGTGTGCACTGCGCTGTACATCATGGTCGCCGCCGTGCTGACCGGGATGGTTCCGGCGCGCCTTATCGACCTCAACGCGCCGCTCGCCTCCGCGTTCGTGTTGCGCGGGATGCATGCGCTGTCGGGAATAATCTCACTCGGCGCGGTCGCCGGACTGACCTCCGTGCTGCTGGTCCTGATGCTGGGGCAGTCGCGAATTTTCTTCGCCGTCTCGCGCGACGGTCTGCTGCCGCCGGCCTTCAGCAAGATTCATCCGAAGTATCGCACCCCGTATATCCCGACCACGATTACCGGCTTCGCGGTGGGAATCACGGCGGCGCTGCTGCCGATCCAGGAGATTGCGGAACTGACCAACATCGGCACCCTGTTCGCTTTCGTGCTGGTATGCTTAGGCGTGTGGATTCTGCGCCGCGTCGAGCCTGAGCTGAAGCGGCCGTTCCGCACTCCGCTGGTGCCGATTGTGCCTCTGCTCGGCGTTTTCTTCTGCGTGTACCTGATGGCGAGTCTGCCGCTTGTGACGTGGATCCGCTTCTTCGTGTGGCTGGCGATCGGGATGGTGATTTATTTCAGTTACGGGCGCTTCCACAGCCGCGTCGATCACGACGCCACCGACCGCCTCTCCGCCAGCGGCAGATAAACGCGTCCTTATATCAGCGCGGTGCGAGGCGCTGTTTTTTCCCGAAACCCCTTACGGGTTTCGGACTTCCCGTCGGGAAGAGAAGATGCGGGGCTTCGCCCCTGTTAGAAAGTTTGGGGCAGCAAAGCGAGTGCGTCCTATGAAGGGTGCAGGGGCTGGCCCCTGCTAGTCGTTGGGGTCGGAGGTGGGACTCGGCAGTTCGGGGATGCGGTCGGTGGTGGAGACCGAAGTGGCCGGACTGCGGTGTTCGGGGCAGTCCTCAGTCGGCGCCATCGCCTCGGGAAAAACCCCGACCATCGTGCTCGGGCAATACGGAGTCGCCTTGAAGCCGGTAACCGGATCGATTTTGACCTCGACGATTCCGGGCGGCGCGGTGAAATCCAGCGGGGGGCGCGAGGCGGTCGCGGCTTTCATGAAGGCGGTCCAGGCCGGTAGCGACGCCTGCGCGCCGGTCAGTCCGAGTTCCTCTTTCTGATCGAAGCCGGTCCACACGACGCTTAGCAGGTTGGGCGTGAAGCCCGCGAACCAGGCATCCTTGGCGTCGTTGGTGGTGCCGGTCTTGCCGGCCGCGGGGCGCCTGAAGCCCATCGTGCGCGCGCCAGCGCCGGTGCCATGATTGATCACGAACTCGAGCATGAACTGCATCATGTAGGCGAGTTGCGGCGAGATGACCTGCTCGGCGGTGAGCGGGTGACCTTCGATTACCTTGTTGCTGACGTCAACGACGGCGGTAACGGCGTAGGGTTGAACCTCCATGCCGTCATTGGCGATGACGGCGTAGGCGCGCGCCACCTGCATCGGGGAGACTTCGATCCCGCCGAGCACGATCGAAGGATAGGCAGGGAGATCGCCGAAGCCGAGCTTCGACGCCATGGCGCGGATACGATCCAGTCCGACGCTGTTGGCGAGGCGCGCGGTCGCGGAGTTGAGCGACTCGCCGAGCGCGAATTCGAGCGTGACGTGGCCGAAGAAGCGGGCGCGATAGTTGTTGGGGGTCCAGCTCATATCGCCGTAATTCCAGGTGAACGGAGCGTCCTCGATGTAGGTAGTCGGGAGGAATTTTTCCGCGCCGCCTTCGAGGGTTTCGTCGAAGGCCGCGAGATAGGTAACGGGCTTGAAGACGGAACCGGGCTGGCGTTTGGACTGGATGACGCGGTTGAACTGGCTGGTGCGATAGTCGCGGCCACCGGCCATCGCGCGGATGCGTCCGCTTTGCGGCTCGAGCGCGATCAGGCACGATTCGAGGCGCTCCTTGGTCTCGCGGCGGACGAGTTTGGGATGCTTGCTTTCGAGATCGGCGAGATTTTGCGCGATAGCTTTTTCGCCGAGCTTCTCCATGTGCACGTCGAGCGAGGTGAAGATTCGAAGGCCTTCGCCGCTCAGCACCTGCGGCGGATAGCGTTCGGCGAGTTCCTTCTTGACGTAATCGACGAAGAACGGCGCGTCGTTGCTCTCGGAATAGACTTCGCGCGCGTGCAGCGGCTCGGAGGCGGCGGCGTCGTAGGAGGGTTTGCGCAGGTAGCCGTCCTGGAGCATCGAAGCCAGCACTTCGTTGCGGCGGATGCGGGCGACCTCGGGATGGCGCAGCGGGTTCAAGCGATTGGGCGAGCTGATGATGCCGGCGATCGTAGCCATTTCGCCAATAGTCAGATCGCGCGGCTCCTTGGAGAAGTAGTACTCAGACGCTTCCCACACGCCGTATATACCTTCCTGGCCGCGCTGGCCGAGGTAGATATCGTTAATATAGTTTTCGAGGATTTCATCCTTGGAGTAGCGGCGCTCGGCAATGTAAGCCATCAGCGCTTCCTTGAGCTTGCGCCGGTAACTGCGCTCGCGGGTCAGGAAGAAATTTTTCATGAGCTGCTGGGTGAGCGTGGAGCCGCCCTGACGGACCTGGTGCGAAGTGAAATCGATATACGCGGCCTTGATGGTGCGGACGATATCGACGCCGTGATGTTCGTAGAAGCGGTGATCCTCGGCGGCGAGGATGGCGTCGATAAGGGCGGGCGGCAACTGTCCGAGCGGGACCAGGCGGCGCTGTTCCCACGAGCCTTCAAAGATACCACTAATCAATTCGGGTTCGAGCTCGAGTGAGTATATGGGCTGATGGTTGGTCCCGTCCTGCATCGACGAGATGGTATCGCCTTTGACTATAAGGTCGACCAGCTCACCGCCGAACTCGCGATAGGGATAGGAAAAGCTGTGCAGGAAAATTACGAGCTTGCCGTGGGCCTTGTCGAAGCTGTACTCGCCGCGGGTGGTAACCTTGCCGGGTTCGGCCGGATGGTAGTTGAGGCGGGCGAGGCGCTCGATGAAACCGAGGTCAGCCAGGTTCTGGCCGGGATAGATGAGCATCGAGTCGGAGTAGATACGGGATGGGATGTTCCAGCGCTTGCCGGAGAAGCGCGCGACGACTTCATTTTCGAGCTGGTTGTAATAGCTGAAGAACAGCCACAACGCCGGCGGCAGAGCGAATAACAAGATCGCGCCGGCGCATATCAGCGCGATTTTCAGAATTCGTTTGAAAGACATCTAAGACGCCGCGAGAAATCCGCTCTGCGCGCCGGCGCGCTTTAAGCTTCGGGCTTCAGGGCGACGTATTGGGTGGTATCGCCGCGCTTGATCAGCAGCAGGACGATTTTTCCCTTGGCGCCGGTCTTGAGCGCACTCTGATAGGTATCGACGTTCCTGATGGTCTCGCGATTCACTTCGAGGATAACGTCGCGGGCGCGAAGGCCGGCCTCGTCGGCGCGGCTGCCGGGCTGGACCGACGCGATGACGACGCCATTGGTTTCCTCGACGCCCAGTTCGCGCGCGAGACCGGCGCTCAGATCTTTGACATGCAATCCGAACGACGACGGCGCTCCGCGGTCGTGCTTGGAGGGAGTCTCTGCCAGGGCGAGTTCAGCCTCGTGGGATTCGGTGACAACGACGGGGAGCTCGACGGTCTGCTTATCGCGCATCACCTTGAGCGAGCCTTTGTGGCCGAGTTCGGTGCGTCCGACCACCAGCGGCAATTCGCGCGAGTCGTTGATGGCCTGATTGTCGAACTGGAGGATCACGTCACCGCGTTTGACGCCGGCGTTGCTGGCGGGACTGTCCTTGAGGACTTTGGCGACCAGCGCGCCGCGCGAGTCCGAGAGTCCGAGCGACTCGGCCAGCTCGGGGGTGAGCGGCTGTATATACACGCCGAGCCATCCGCGCACGATTTTGCCCGCGCTTTTGAGCTGCGCGAGCTCTTCCTTGACTATGTTGACCGGAATCGCGAAGCCGATGCCCATATTGGCGCCGGTGCGGGTGTAGATGGCTGAGTTGACGCCGATTACTTCGCCGCGCAGATCGATTAGCGGGCCGCCGGAATTGCCGGGATTGATCGAGGCGTCGGTCTGGATGAAATCGTCGAAATTACCGGGGATGAAGCGGCCTTTGGCGCTGACGATGCCGACGGTGACGGAATGGTCGAAGCCGAATGGGTTTCCGATCGCCATGACCCATTCGCCGACCTTGAGGTCGTCGGAATTCCCGAGCGGTGCAATCGGGAAATCGTGCTTGCCTTCAATCTTGAGCAGCGCGACGTCGCTCTTTTCGTCATGGCCGATGACCTTCGCGACGTAGGGGTGGCCGTCCTGGGTGGTGACGGTGACTTTGCCGGGACTGTCGACCACGTGCTGGTTGGTGAGGACGTAGCCGTCCTTACTTATGATGAAGCCGGAGCCGAGGCTGTGAGAACGCGGAGCGGGACCCGAATCGCCGAACGGATCGCGCTCGGGACGCTCAGGGGTTTCGGGCGTCGCGGCGCCGGTCGCGGGTGCTTCGGCTTCGTCGGTCGAGATGTTGACGACGGCGGGACTGAGCTTGGCGGCCAGGTCAACGAAATCGGGAAGAGTCTGCGCCTTTGCAATTTGAATGGTGGCGGGGAGCTCGGTCCAGAAGTGGACTGAGTTGGAAGGCTCGGCGGCGGCAGCTTCACCCGCGGCGGTCAGAAAGAAGGCGACGCCGAGAGCGGCGAATGATCGAAAAAACTTATGCGTCATTGGTGATTATGCGAAGGCGAACGAATCCTATGATCGGGTTAGGCAATCCCCGTCAGCGGGCTTGCTGTCCTGCCAATTCAACGTACTTCATTCGTAGATCAAAGAGAATCGCTTCAATCAGATTTTGTTCATGCGAGTCGAGGTTGCCACGAGTCTTCTCCTGCAGCATCCCGATGACGTCGATCAACTGCTGCGCGGAGGCTAAATCGCGGCGGCGTTCATGGCTCGACGGATCGGGAATCTCGCCGAGAGCGGCGAGCGCCTCGCTCGAAAGACCGACCAAAAAAGTAGCGAAGTTGATTTCCAGTACGGGTCCCGATCCAGCGTCGGGGCTGGACTTCGGCGACGCCGCGGATGCAGCGGTCGCGCTCGCATTGGGCTCAGACGCGGGACCGGGCTTGAGCTCGGGCTGGTCAAACTTGTTCGCGGTGGTATCTTCGGTCCCGGGTTTGGCCTCGCCTTCGGCGGAAAAGCGGCGGCGATCCTGAACCTTGAACCCGCGTTCTTTTTCTTCAGATTCTTCCATGACGAATACCGTTGTCAGGCCGGCCGTCCGGCGGCCATGTTTTCGAGCCGGCGGATGCGCTCGTCGATCGGTGGATGAGTCGAGAACAGGCGCGCGAATCCCGCGGTGCCAAGCGGGTTGACGATAAACATATGGGCGGTTGCGGGGCTCGCGTCCATCGGCAGGCGCTCGTTGGCGGCCTCGAGCTTGCGCAATGCGCTGGCAAGATACAGCGGATGATGGGTGAGCAGCGCGCCGCTGGTGTCGGCCTGGTACTCGCGAGTGCGCGAGATGGCGAGCTGAATCACAGTCGCGGCGATCGGCGCGAGGATGCCGGCGACCAGCAATCCCGCCAAGCCGCCGCGGTTGTTGTCGCGATCGCCGACGCCGAAAAACGCGCCCCATCGAATCATGCTGCCCACCATCATGACGGCGCCGGCCAGGGTCGCGGCGATCGAGCTGGTCAGTATGTCGCGATTGATGACGTGGGAAAGCTCGTGGCCGATGACGCCCTTTAGTTCGTCGCGAGTGCAGATGCGCATGATGCCCTGGGTGACGGCGACGGCGGCGTGATGCGGACTGCGGCCGGTGGCGAAAGCGTTGGGGGTGTCGGAATCGATCATGTAAAGGCGCGGCATCGGGATCGACGCGGCATGCGCCAGCTCGTTGACGATTGAGTAAAGCTCGGGCGCGGACCCCGCGTCGAGTTCCTGCGCGTTGTAGGCGCGGAGAACTATCTTGTCGGAAAACCAGTAGCTGATGAAGTTTATGACGGCGGCGAAGATGAAAGCGACCTCGATTCCGCGCGGACCGCCGAGCAATCCGCCGATAAGCATCAGCAGGCCGGTCATCAGGCCAAGCAGGAAAGCGGTTTTGAGGAAACTGGTCATGCTTATTCACTCTCGGGCGCGACGAAATGCGCGCCGGATTATTGCTCCCCCTTGAATATCCCGCCCCTCGAACCTCGCCCAGTCTTACTGTGCATCGGATCCGACGGCCGATTAGGGCTGCAACTTGAGGCTACGCCGAGGGTTTTTTACAGTCAACGTGAGACTCTCGCCGACGGCAGGGACCAGAGACCGGAAAGGAAAAGATGCCGAAACCCCTCACGGGTTTCGGGCTTGCCGTCTAAAAGATGCGGGCTTCGCCCTGTTAGGAAAGTTTGGGGCAGCAAGGCGCGCGCGTCCTATGAAGGGTGCAGGGGCTGGCCCCTGCTGAGAGCGGCAGTGACTTCGGCGGGGGAGAGAGAGTCCAGCGGGTTGCGGCGGAGGATGGTGACACGGCCGAGCGGGCGCCATCGGGTCGGGTCGGTCGGGCCGAACAGCACGACGCCTCGCGTGCCAGTCGCGGCTGCCAGATGAGACACGCCGGAGTCGTTGCCGACGAAGGCGGTGGATAGTCGCGCCAATCCGGCGACGGCGCCAAGTTCTAGACTCGTCAGCACGGTTAAGCCGCGCGAACGTAGCGGCGCGAAGAATGATTCGAGTGAAGCCTCCGCGGGGCCGAGGATTATCGCGACCGCGGCCGTGGCGGCGAGGGTCGAGGCGAGGGCGGCGAAATTCGCGGCGGGCCAGTTCTTGGAGGGACTGCCGCTGCCAGGAAAAATCGCAACGAAGTTGCGGGGGGCGCATCTCGACGCGGCGAGCACAGCGGCGGCGGCACTTAGATCGTCGGGAGTCGGCTCGATGCGGGTGTCGAGCGAAGAGTCTGGTGTGTCGGTTTCGTCAATCGACCGCATATAGGCGTCGGCCATGTGGCCGGGTCCGTTGGGTCGAAAGGGATGGAACGAAACGAGGCCGTCGGTGGCGGCGGCGAGGTTGGCGCGAAAGCGCGGGTCGTCGAACGCGAAGAACGAGTAGATGCGATCGAAGGAGCTGAAGAAAGCGCGGGCGTGGGCGAGTGCGTCGTGCGAATCGATGAATAGCGCGCCGACTTCGCGCGCGTCTATTGAATGTTCCCGTGAGAGGACGGTTCTCGCGACCATGAATCGCGCGAGTTCCGCCCGCGCCATCAGTTCGACGGATGCATCGGGATGCCGTCGCGCGATCGCGTCGAGCGCCGATAGCAGACAGACGAGATCGCCGAGCGCGCCGGGAAAGATCACGAGCACGCGACTGATGCGGTGGTGCGAATTGCGCGACGCGGTCATCGAGACTTAAGTCTAGCATCGGCACAGAAATTGGTCGCTTCGCGATTCGGAACTTTTTCTTTTCCGAAACCCCTCACGGGTTTCGGACTTCCCGTCGGGAAGATTCAGATCAGAAACGGATGCGGGCTTCGCCCTGTGAAAAGGCTTTAGTAGGAAGAGGCGCGCGGGTCCTACGAAGGGTGCAGGGGCTGGCCCCTGGCGGCGGCTTACACTGTCGCCATTGGGCGTAATTTCCG
>CAAGKR010450132.1_pt1 | contig 15420 bp, 17 predicted proteins | sample 2556971 | NCBI WGS metagenome assembly CAAGKR01 (sample SAMEA5207829, study PRJEB30636) | soil metagenome | biome: forest; feature: boreal; material: soil | place: USA | collected 2011-09 | depth 1 m | reverse complement strand
CAAAAATAAAAAGATCGAAAAAAACATAACAACCGCTTCTCGCAGGCGGTTGTTTTTTATTCATTTTGTTTCTATTCCTTCAATAAACTTCGGGTGATCGAGAAAACTCCAGACGCCTTGGTCTTCTGTTCGGGCGGTCCAATAGGTCCAGCCCACATTTGCTGTTTTGAATAGCTGATAGAGATGAACATCAAGTGTTATATTCTGCATTCCAAGTTGCGAAAACAATTCCGCCATCTCATACGGCCGGAAGGCGTCCCTAAAGATCACCGGCACACCAAGATGGCAATTCGCTCGAATTACGTCGTATACGTGCTGATAATAGGCCAGAAGCTGGTCAATTGGCACGTCCCGATGTGGCTCATTGAACACTTCAAAACATAGTGAGTGCCACATCCTTAGACTCATAACCCTCGAAAACGGCAAAAGCCTATTTTCTTCGGCCTAGCTGGGTAAAACTCAACTTGCCACTGGCAATTCTCACCCTCTCGGGTGCGATTCCCTCGAGGTTGCTAAGTAATCAAAAATGACCCCAAAGGGCCATGTTCAATTGCTTGGTGGAGCTGCGGGGAATCGCACCCCGGTCCGAATGGTAACTGATTATTCTTCTACGAGTGTAGTCATTCTTGGTTCTTTACGACGATTCCAACTGAAGGAATGACATAAATATCGGTTTCGTCGCGCAAAAAATCTCATCCTAAGCTGTGTTGCTGCCCACGCTCAGGACCAGCGACATGTGTATAACACCACGAACAGTCTCTATGTCGCCTGGACTGTGTGATGGCTACGAGTTTTTAGGCTCGAGCTGGCGCAAAGGCAAAGCTAGGAGCGCTAAAAGCACTCTTTACTGTTGACCATGCTGTTGCAAGTTTGTTTGCAATTAAAAGACGCACTTACGGTGCGAGCTCGGCTCGCTGAATAATCTGTTAATGTCCATCCGTCGAAAGCTAAAGTCAGCCCCACGTCATCTGTTATCGTATCATATCTTGCGTCTTTTTACTACAACTGCTTTACTTATGACAACATGACTGCACGAGTATTTACCGCCGCGACCGTTGGCTTCAATGGCCAATTGATTGAAGTTGAGTGCGATAGCAGCAACGGGCTGCCAGCTTTACAGATTGTCGGGCTCGGCAATAAGGCCATAGACGAAGCGAAAGAACGCGTTCGTAGCGCCATCAAAAACTCACAGCTCGACTTCCCCGCAAAACGCATCACGATTAATTTGGCCCCGGCCAGCTTGCCAAAAGACGGCTCGCAGTTTGATCTACCAATTGCTCTTGCCATCTTAAGCGTCAATGGACTCATCCGAGAATCTGAGCTAAATGACAAGTTATTCGCCGGCGAACTTGGTCTCGACGGCAGCCTTCGAACCATCCGTGGCGCCGTTAATATAGCTGAAACCGCTCGTCAAGCCGGCATCTCAACGGTAATATTACCCACAAAAAACGCCGGTCAAGCCGCTCTCATCAAAGGCATATCCGTTGTCGGCGTTGAGAACCTCAAAGAGTTATTTCTCTACCTCAAGGGAGAACGAGTGATTCAACCGACCGAAAAACCGAAAGCCGCCCCAGTCCATGCCTATACTGGAGTCGACATCGGTGATATCTACGGTCAAGAACAAGCGAAGCGGGCACTACTTATCGCTGCCGCAGGCCAACACAATCTTCTGCTCGATGGACCGCCTGGTGCTGGTAAAACCATGCTAGCCAAAGCGCTGGTGGGTATTTTGCCGTCTCTCAGCGAAGACGAGGCAATCGAAGTCACAAAACTCCACAGCCTCGCCGGTCTGATTGACGATGCCGCCCTCGTCCAAAGACCTTTTCGTTCACCCCATCATAGCGCCAGTCACATATCCCTCATCGGTGGTGGCACACGACCGATGCCAGGTGAAATCAGCCTCGCCCACCGCGGTGTCCTCTTTCTCGATGAGTTGCCTGAATACCCTCGCCTCTCGCTAGAATCACTGCGCCAACCCCTTGAAGACCGTGAGATACACATTGCCCGAGCCAGCGACCACGTCAGTTATCCAGCAGATTTTATGCTTATTGCCACTCAAAACCCCTGTCCGTGTGGATTTGCGGGTGACCCGACCAAAGAGTGCCGTTGTTCTATCCTAGAGATTACGCGCTACCAAAAACGCGTCTCAGGACCGTTACTCGACCGTATCGACATGGTCGTATCAGTCGCGCGTGTCGAACACGACAAATTGCTAGAACAATCAGCACCTGAGTCCGACAATGTCCGGGCACTTGTGACGAAAGTCAGAGACATGCAGCGCGACCGCTTTCAATCCACAACCAAAACCAATGCTAATCTCAACAATAAAGACATCAAAACTATCGTTCACCTCAGTGATGAAGCCAAAAAGCTACTCGATATGGCAGCGCATAATCTCCAGCTATCGGCGCGACCATATTTCAAGGTCATCAAAGTTGCTCACACAATCGCCGATCTCGACAATTCCGACCAGGTTACTATCCCCCATATAACCGAAGCTCTACAGTACCGACCAAAGCAACGTGTCTAAATAACCAACCCCTGTTGCGCATACGCTCGGCATCTGTTACAATCTCTAGTCGAACAACACAAACGGTTAGAGCAAGGAGTTCTGAAATCAGCACAAGCAAAATTCGTATCAATGAGGCCATTCGTGCCTCTGAGCTACGAGTCATCGGTCCCGACGGTAGCCAATTAGGTATTCTGTCGCGCGCCGACGCACTTTTAGAAGCCGACCGCCATAACCTTGATCTCGTAGAGATATCGCCACAAGCATCTCCTCCTGTTGCGAAAATCATTGACTGGGGTAAATTCCAGTACCAAAAGATGAAAGAGCAGCAACGGAACAGAAAGCATGCTAAGGCGAGCGAGCTCAAGCAGATGCGACTAGGTTTGAAAATCGGGGCAAATGACCTCGATATCAAGCTAAAGAAGATCCGTGGTTTTCTGACCGATGGTCATAAAGTTAAAATCATGGTTTTCTTCCGAGGTCGTGAGATGGCACATCAAGAGCTCGGCCACAAGCTTATACATGAAATCGCTGAAAAACTCTCTGACGCCGCACTTGTTGATCAACAACCCCAGATGGCAGGACGCAATCTGGCAATAGTAGTAAGGAGTAACCAAAATGCCAAAACTTAAAACCCACAAGGGTACAGCCAAGCGAATAAAGATCACCGGTACCGGAAAGCTAATGCGCCAAAAAGCATTTGCAGGTCACATGCTCTCAAAGAAGAGTGAAAGCCGAAAGCGGGCAATGCGTGTCCCCGTTGTCGTCAAGGGTGCCAACGCCAAAAACCTTAAACGAGCCCTAGGAGTTTAACTTATGCGAGTCAAACGAAGCGTACCAGCCCGCGCTAAACACAAGAAAGTTCTCAAAGCCGCCAAAGGTATGGGAGCGGCCCGCCGCAGTTCATACCGCTTAGCAAAGCAAGCTGTTATTAAGGCCCTCCAGTATGCCTATCGTGACCGTCGCAACAAAAAACGCGACCTCCGTGCACTCTGGATCACCCGTATTAATGCAGCTGCTCGTGAAAACGGTACAACCTACGGCAAGTTCATTGCTGGCCTCAAAGCCGCAAAGATTGAACTCGACCGCAAGACACTTGCTGAAATGGCAGTTTCGAACCCAGAAGCTTTTACTGCAGTCGTTAAAAGCATCAAATAATAAAGAGTCTAGACTCTTTATACAAAAAATGCCTCCATGTCGGAGGTATTTTTTGTGTGCCAGACCATCGATAAGCCGGGTTCTGTCGTGAGTGATCATCTATCTAGTCATGCAGTCGCCTACACGATCAAGCGGATCAATCGATTCGTTTGACGGACCGCCACCGAAGCAAGCTTCAGAAAACGAATCTCCTTGCAGCAGACAGGGTTTACCGCTCTTGCACGTCACCGTACACGACTGCGAGCTCTTACCTCGCTCATTTCACCCTTACCGCCAACGCGCTGCGCTGGCAAGTCAAAAACTTTGAACTTTCAACTGGCTGGTGCAACGCACCGACGGCGGTATTGTTTCTGTGGCACTTTCCCTAGGGTTACCCCCGGTTGCCGTTAGCAACTGTCTTGTCCTATGCTGCCCGGACTTTCCTCCCCGCCGAGGCGGGGCGATCACTTAATGATCTAGCACATCTGTAGTATATAGGACCTTCGCACTTTTGTGCAGATATCAGGGTGTAGCTAACTGAGCATCTAACGTCTTATTAACCATGCCATCGGCAAGATGATTGGATTCGCGCCCGATATGCGCGAAATGCACTCGCTGAAATTGGTCCATAAGTTGTTTGACTTGTTCATGCACTGGCACGAGATCTTGGTTCTTTATTTTATAGGTCCCATTCATCTGGTTTACGACCAGCAAGCTGTCCATACGGAATTCAATTTCTTTGATACCGAGCTCAAGTGCTTTACGTAGCGCAAAGACGACCGCTTGGTACTCAGCTTGGTTATTGGTGGTAATGCCGAGATAAATACCACCCTCATAAATGACTTCATCTCGTTCATTCATGATGATATAGCCAGCAGCAGACGGTCCGGGATTTCCTCTTGAACCACCATCCGAATAAATAATACTTTTATCTGTTGTTGCGTTTTTGTCATCAGCATGACCGCCGGTATGACTTTCTACCTCTATTGTGCCTCCGAATTGAGTAATGCCTAGTACCAAAGCAGTCAAAGAGGTTATGGTATTTAGTTGTATATCAGACATCCTTTTCCATACATATCGATCATGCTCACCATTTAGCTCAATACCCGTATGGCTGATACTGGATGCGTACATAATGGCAATATGTTGGATTTGGGTATTCTCAGCATCGAGCTCGGATATGGCATCATACAGCTGCACCGTTTCAGGCTCGCTGCCCAAGCTGCTACGTATCCAGCGACGCATGCCTAGCTCGGGTGCTTCGCCGAATTCCAGACTTCCGCCCGGTAATTCATACAGCCCGTGAAGACTATCCCGCCCGGCAGCACGACGAACAAGGAGGATTTTGTTGTCGAGCTTTATGATGGTACGGACACTGACTTTTTGTTTCATAGCTTTATATATTTATAGCATAAGTGCAATGAATAATCAATAGTAAATATTTATTAAAAATAGCCGAGTAGAAGTAATTAAACTTGAAAGATCGCGACCCTACCCGTGCAACCAGCCAAGAATGACTGAAAGCGTCTATTATTTTTAGATAATTATTAAACACCTTGATGGTGCTAACATGTAAGAGATGGAAGCCTTATACAGAAGCCAGTTAGAAAAAAATATTGGTAAATACTCATGGTACAAAGTATTCACAAAGCGTGTTTACTTGCCTTTAATTGCAATTCAATTAGTCAATGTTGGTAATGTTACCGTACAGCAACTAGCCTTTATCGCTGTCGTTGCATCTCTTGTGCAAGCCGCCCTACAGATGCCCACAGGCTATATTGCTGACAAATGGGGTAATAAAAAGGCCATTGTTATAGGGGCTGCAATTACGGCAGTTTCACCACTACTTTATATATTTATGCCTAATTTCTTAGGAGGTCTGCTGGCTGCAATTCTTTTCTTTGGCGGCTATTCTTTCCAATCAGGAGCAATTGAGGCATTTATGCACGATACCTTAATTGCACTAGGAAAAGAGAATCAATATGCCAAAGTAATGGGTCATGCACAAAGCTACGGCCTAATTGGTAACGTGGTTCTAATTTCCTTAATCCCAGCGACCTACTCAATAAACCACAACTTGCCTTTCTTGCTGGGTTCTGTTTCGCTTTTTGCCATGCTTTGGCTAACTGTAAGCTTCACATATCCTAAAGCCGTCTCGACCGATATCAAACGTAAAAATCCCTTTGCTGCAGCGAGAAGCATTGTGACCGCCGAGAATATAGCGCTATTTGTATTTGCAGGATTTATGGCAGGTGTCTCAAATAGAGGTGGCGAGTATAGGGAGCTTTTATTTCAAAACATCGGTATACAGGTCGCATTGTTTGGATTTCTATTAGCTATAGGAAGCATTGTCGGAGCTATAATGGGCAGATTCGTTCACCTACTTGATAAACTTAAGCCTCACACATTCTATTTCTTAGATCTAGTATTTATAACTGCCTGTATGCTTATTATTGGTATATCAAAAAATCCAATAACAGCAATTGTGGGATTTACTCTTTTTTCAGGATACACGCGTGTCCGCTTAATTGTATTTCAAGCCAAGCTACTACATGAGATTAAGCACAATTACAAAGCCACGCTTATTTCTGCACTCAATCTATTCACGATAATCGGTGAAGTAGGAGCAATCACTCTACTAGCCAAGCTGATAGGCTTCGAAGACTATACTCTAGGTTACTTGCTGTTCGGGTTCGCAGTGTTTGGAATAGGCTTATTACTTTGGTTTATTATGCGCTTTGAGTCTAGGCGCAAAATACAATCTATTCCTGCTTAGGAGGCCCCAGCCGTGTGCGCTAAAGGGGTATGTCACATCTCAAAAATATGAAAAGTCCTGACGGTGCTAAATAACAGTTTGGGTGTCTAGATATTTCCCACCGTGTATATACAGGTGGATGCCCGCAAAACATTACCACAGTAACGAATAATTAAGGCTTCCTATCGAAATGATTAGAGGAAAAATCATTCACACCCAGACGCTTTAGACCGTCAGGACTGTCCTTATTATACCACTAGTAAGTTGCCGAATGGCAGACTAAAAAGATGTACAAAGAACGTCACGGCTGTCTGCATAAAAAGTCCTAACTGAGCGTTGAAGAGTAATACGACAGCAAAGACCACGACAATACCATACCGCTCCATAGCTTCCATCACCTGCTGGACCGGTCGTGGAGCCACAGCATAAAGAAGTCTAGAGCCATCAAGTGGTGGTAACGGAATCATATTAAAGATAAAGAAGCCCAGGTTAACGGCGACGAAAGCTTGGAAAAAGACAGTCACAATTCCCCCATCACGAATCAATACAAGCAGCGCAAAACCAATAAAGGCCAGGACAAAATTCGTTAATGGTCCCGCGAGACCAACCAGAGCCGCCCCGAAATCACCGTAACGAACCCGGTGGGGATTAAATGGAACTGGCTTCGCAGCTCCGAATGGAGGCGCACCGACGATAACTAGAAGTAGTGGTAGCAGTACGGTGGCGAATGGATCAATGTGCGCGAGAGGGTTGAGCGTCAAACGCCCTTCTTGCTTGGCGGTTTCATCACCAAGCCAATAACCAGCATAAGCATGCATTGCCTCGTGAAACGTCATTGACAACAAAACAGCCACCAAGACACATGCTAAATAGATGAAATCGATCGACATTACTGCGTCTCAGTATAGCAAGCTCTTGACGTAACCGCTAAAAAACAGTAGTATGTCCAGAGTTGATTTTATAAAAAGCGAGTGAATAATTATGGCAGCAAAATGTGAACTAACTGGTAAAGGTAAGCAATTCGGCAACAACATCAGTTTTTCGATGCGACACACAAAACGCGTCTTTAGACCGAACTTGCAGAAAAAAACCTTTACTGTCGATGGTCAGAAAGTTACTATGAACATCTCTACCCAGGCGATTAGAACCCTGAAGAAAAAAGGCATCCTCTAAACTCTCTGGTTTCTAACTAAAAACTCCTGATACTATGTTGGGAGTTTTTAGTTAGAAAAAGAAATCTGGCTAAGCTACTCGCTCCAGAACCGTCACATTGAGGATCTCATTGATGAGACTGTTTTTTAATTTCAGTTTTGGGAGGGTTTCGACGGTGACGCCAAGCTCTTTAGTGAATGGCTCGAGATCCATCTGCTCAACTTCGTACTTTACTGACTTGTCAGCATAATGAGTTGGAATAACGAGCTTCGGGTCGAGTTGTCGAACAATTTGTACAGCGGCGTGCGCATCAAGGGTATAGCCATTCCCGCCGACCGGTATAATTGCGATATCTATGACACCAAGGGCTTCCAGCTGCTCTTCGCTGAGAGGTGTAGTGACGTGCCCTACAACAGCGATGGAAAGCTCGCCGTTATCAAGACGGTACATAGTTGCACGCTGACCTTCATCAGGAGTATCGGAGTGCACTTGAGCCGCAACTCCCTTCACAGACATACCGCTCACTTCATACTCGCCAGGACCATCTAGGAGAATCGCTTCGCTTCCGTCGACACCAAATCGACTCTGCGTAGCAATCTGTACAGTTGCCTTCGTATCTTGATCCTTTAATCCCACTAAACTCAATTTCGGATCAATGGCGATAGTAACGGTTTTTGTTTTAAGTATGATGCAGTTTGCGCCTTTGTATTCAATTTCCATATCTTTTCCCCTATTAATCAGCCTTTTTTAGTATTTCTTCGGTATCTGCAATGACGGCGTGCTTACCATTGATTATCGTCATAATGAAGCGATCCTTGATACTCAGCCGATAATAGAAGTCTTCATAACCCATAACAGTGTAGTTGAGTGTACGACCCTCTTCTTCTTCGAGCTCTTTTAGAAACTTCTTTACCTGACTCTTGTTAACTGAGCCGGCAAGAAGTACGTCTACTTCGCTATCGGCGCCCTGCACGAGACTACCGCTGAACAGTGCAATCCTAATGTCGCCGAGCGGCTTGAGGCGCTTCGCCCAGTCATTCACCTCGCCTACGACTGAAATCGCAGAACGAAGTTTACCGTCAGAAAAAATCTGACGAAGTGGCTTGTAATGTGTGTATTGCTGGTTTACTTCGTAGTACAGTCGGTTATTCGCGCTATTCTCAGTGGTGACGATGATACCAATATTGAGCATGTTGGCAAGTTCACGACGGACAGAGTTAATTTGTTCATCAATCTTGCGCGTAATCTCGCGCACGTAAAACGAACGATCAGGGTTGTTTAAAAACAAGTGCAGCAATTTCACACGGGTCTTTGACCCAAACAATGCATCAATCATAGCCTTTTATCTCTCTTTCTATTTGTCTATTGTAGCAAAGATTAGCTCAAACAACAGAGCTTGTCGTATTCAAAAAGTGTTCGACGAAAGAAAGCGCCTCTACTTCATCACTAAACCAGTGGATATTTTGGTTACGACGAAACCAAGTCATTTGTTTTTTTGCGAGGCGCACGTCAGATGCAATAAAGTGTTCAATGGCCTCAGCTTGCGTCAACTCGCCCTCAAGCAGCCGCCTAATGACTGGGTACACATTACCCGTCATCGCCTCGCTATCCCAACCATACACTTTGGACAACTTTAGTGTTTCCTGCACAACACCATTTTTAAACATGACTCTGGCTCGGTCTGTAATTCGTTGTTTTAAAACTTCTTTATCTATTAATATTCCTACAACAACTGTGTTGGCTCTTATATGTTTCGAGCACTTAGTATTAATCCCTCGCTGCTCAATTGCTCTAATTAAATGACGCTTATTCTTTACGTTGAGCGGTAATAAAATCGCTTCATTAAGACAATACGTAGTTAATTCTGCAACGGTCAATTTATTTAACTTCTCTCGTTGTCTTATATCCGCCTTATCTCCAAATTTATAATTGAACAAAATACTGTCGATGTATAAACCACTACCCCCGACAAGTATCGGCAGTTTTCCCTTTGCAACTATCAAATTAATGGCAGCCTGAGCTTGCCGCTGAAACTCTGCAGCCGTAAATTTAGTTGACAAATTAGCTACATCAAGCAAATGATGCTCAACCTCGGCTCTGTCATCATGCGTTGGTTTAGCGGTACCGATATCCATTCCCAAGTAGACAGTTCGTGAGTCAGCAGCAATTATCTCACCCTCAAAACGTCTTGCTACTTCCATCGCGAGCGCCGACTTACCGCTCGCCGTTGGCCCAACAATGACAACTAGGGGGTGGGGGTTAGGAAATGGGAAATGGGGTTCATTCATTTGGGCGCCATCTTCTTATTCCAAAATCTATCACTATGAAGTCATCCGAGACTGATACCCCTTCGGCCTCAAGAGCCGCTTTTTGACCTTGCCGGCCACCATAATAACCACTCGCCATTTGACCGTGACGGTTCACCACTCGCTGCCACGGCAGTTCAGTAGGACCGAAATGCGCTAAACCACCAACAATACGGGCAGCATGGGCCTCACCACATAACCCAGCAATATCTCCATAGGTCATGAGCTTACCTACAGGGATTTGAGCAACTAATGCAAAAACGCGATCACGAAATGAACCATCCATACATTACAGAGACGATTTACTCGCCCGCCCCTTGGCTTCATGGGCGATGCTGTGGAGTAGCTGTTCTAACTCAAGTGCACGGTCCTCACGACCCTCAACCGCAAGATCACCTCGGACACGTGGCGTTAACTTGCCTATTTCGACTTCTTTGTCACCAACAACGACCGAATATGGCACTTTCATGAGCTCAGCGTTACGGATTTTCTTGCCGACTGATTCATTGGAGCCGTCAACTTTGACACGAATGCCTTGCTCGAGTGCTAATTTACGTAGATTTTCAACAAACGCCACGACTTCATCAGTATCTTTGACCTGAATAATGCGTAGCTGCTCTGGCGCCAACCAGACCGGGAATTTGCCGACGGTGTGCTCGATGTAAATACTGAGAAAACGTTCAATCGAACCGAGGATGGCGCAGTGAATCATCACCGGCCGTTCTTTTTCACCTTGATCATTAACATATTCGAGCTCAAATCGCTCCGGTTGGACAAAGTCGAGTTGAATGGTGGCAACTTGGTGCTCACGACCAATCGCATCGGTAGCCATAAAGTCGATCTTCGGACCATAAAATGCAGCCTCTCCCTCAGCTTCGAATGATTCAAGTTGATTCTTGGCTGACAAATCACGGATAGTCGCTTGGGCAAGCTCCCAGAGGACCTGTTCGCCTAGATATTTGTCACTCTCATCACGGAAACTAAGCCGGGCACGAAGACTCAGGCCTAATGTTTCGTAGACAGTTTTGACATTATCAATCAGTGTCGCCACTTCGACTTCAAGTTGGTCACGACGAGCATAGACATGGCTATCATCTTGCGAAATTGAACGCACGCGACCGAGGCCACCCAATTCACCCGTCTTTTCATCGCGATAAACAGTAGTGGTTTCGAAGTAACGAATAGGCAAATCACGGTAACTACGTGGTTGTGAAGCATAAATCTGATTGTGGTGCGGGCAATTCATTGGCTTAAGGGCAAACTCATCACTAGTCTCTTGGCTTTTGACCAAAAATAGCTCGTCACCAAATTTATCCCAGTGACCCGAGACTTTATAGAGGCCAGTCTTTGTAATATGAGGGCTCCACACACGTTCAAAACCAGCTTCAACGCGCAAACCTTCAGCAAACTGAGTCAATTGGTCACGCAAAATAGTACCACGCGGTGTAAATAATGGTAAGCCAGAACCAACCAGCGGTGAGAATGTGAACAGATCGAGCTCTTTGCCGAGCTTTCGGTGATCGCGTTTTTTAGCTTCACCGAGCATCGTCAAATGCTTATCAAGTTCGTCTTGGGTCGCAAATGCCACACCATAGAGACGCTGCATTTGTGGATTAGTCTCTTTTCCCCGCCAGTAGGCGCCAGCGATACGCATAAGCTTGAAGGCACCAACTTTGCCAGTGCTGCCAACGTGTGGGCCTCGACAGAGGTCAGTGAAATCACCATCAGTGTAAAAAGAAACACTTTCAACGGCCGACTCACTTTCCGCAGCAAGACCAAGTTCTTCAAAATCGAGATCTTTGACGCTAGTTGTGCCTACACGTTTCAAATCGTTAAGTAATTCGACTTTATAAGGCTGATGAGTATCTTCCCCCCAAGCTATAGCTTCATCAATAGCCTTTTCACTTTTTTCGAATGGATAATCGGATGCAACAATTTTGCGCATTTCCTTTTCAATCTTGCCGAAATTATCTTCCGACAGCTTCTTCTCTCCTAGATCAATATCGTAATAAAAACCATTTTCGACGACTGGACCGACGCCAAACTTAGCCTCCGACCAGAGGTGTTGAACCGCTTGGGCAGTGATGTGGGCCAAACTGTGCCGCATTGCGTGTAATTGTTGCTCATCCATATGCTTTTCTCCTCCTATTTATAAACGTAAAAACGTGCGGTGACTACTGTTTGAAGAACACTTCAAACACAGACATCGCACGTCTCGGACCCAAGATTTTACTTTGGGCGGTTCCACCGGACTTTCCCCTATTGGGACACTCATGACACCGCGATATGCTCGCTATGACCGCCAACAGAGCTCAACGGGTAGTTAGACCGCCTCAATGCTCAAGCATATTGTATCACATTGGTTGCGTCTGGCCCCTGTTTTTGTTAACATAGACCTCGTTACCTACGGGCGATTAGCTCATTTGGCTAGAGCGCCACATTGACGTTGTGGAGGTGATAGGTTCGAATCCTATATCGCCCACCAATTAAAATAACTCCTACCTAGGGGTTATTTTATTTGGTGGCAAGCGTATATAGGGTTCGAACCTATCAGTTGAGCGAAGCGAAAGATAGGTTCGTAATCCTACAGCAAACGTCGCGCGCAGAGGTTTACTTCGAGCACGATGCGCAGATGGTAGCGAAGCGTCATTCTATATAATATCAACCACTGCTACATCTGTTATATTGCACTAATCCCCAACTCCCAAAAGTTTTCCACGCACCGTTCTTACCTAAAAGGACAACTTCTATATCAGCCATGATATACCTTAGCAATCAACTGTTCTATTTTTATAAAATCTATCATCGTTTCGTCAATAGCCATGCTGCTATTGCTTTTTATTAATGTTTGTGCTTAAATACATACATGCCTTCATACACAACCGTAGAATCCAAGCATCCAAAACAAGTTAAAACCTCAGAACTTGATCGGTTCAAACTATTCTTTGAATTCGTTGATGCACCAGATGACTATAAGAACAATTCGTCTAAAAATGGCCATGAACGTACTGTCCGTCGCCAAACCAACAGATAACCACCTTTTCGAGCCCAATACCCCTGTCATTGATAGGGGTATTTTCATTTCACCACAGCTTTTATGCAGTTATCCACTGGATATTTTTATAGCTGTATGACAATATATTGATATGAAATGTATCAATTGTCTGTACCAAAAAACAAGTGTTACCAACTCTCGAGCCCAACTGAAGGGCCAAACGGTCTGGCGAAGGCGTCATTGTAGCGCCTGCCAACATGTCTTCACAACTATCGAGCAAGTAGACCCCACCACTGTCTACACCGTAAAGAGTCAGAGCTCTAAAAAGCTCGTAACGTTTTCTCGGGCAACACTACTGCTGAGTATTTTAGAAGTGCTCCAGTACGCAAATACCGATCCAGAATCAGCCTATTGGCTAACTGAAAGCGTTATCCATAAGATTGTGAGCCAATATAGACCTGTGGCGCCTCTCCTGGCCTCGCACATAGCTTTAGTGGCTCATGAGACTCTCTCGTCCTACAATCACCTGGCAAGCCAAGCGTATGCCGCCCGTCACGCCGTAAAGGCCTAGTTGTCGTCGGTTTTGACAGCTTTGACGGTTACATCGAACTTATCGAGGTAGTTACCAGTCAAAAGTCTAGTCTGAGCATAGATGGCAGCAGCCGAGCCGTAACAGATACTCACGATCGGCATTGTCACCCACTGAAGCAGCATCAAGACATTACGGCGACGCTTGTAGCGAGCGGGTCGTGGTGGCAGCATTTTAAAGGCCAAGAAGATAGTTATGAACAAACCAATAGTCGCAATCTGTTGCAGGCCACTCGCAATGTTAGGCAGCTGGTGCGCAACGATGCTGCGGCTGGAACTAGCATTGATTAACAGTGGTGCCCAAGCGCCAAAAGTCACAATAATCGAAGCTGCTGCCCAGCTAACATGATTATCTATAAGTCGGATGAACTTGCCCATAAGATCAAAAAATGGCACGATGCGGCCACGTCGAAATCCTTTGTCGGCCACGTATGCGATATCTGAGGCGCCATATGCCCAGCGACGGACTTGAACAAATTGAGCCTTCATCGTCTTACTGTATGTTTCGGCCAGCACCGCATCTTGATAGATTGGCACAAAAATAGGCACAACGTCATACGTGCCATCATAGGTGAAGTAACTGCGCCAGAATTGGTGACCATCCTCGACGATTGTTCGCGTGCTCCAAAACTTCGTATCAATAAGCGCTGACATTGGTTGGGAGTGAGCCGCAAAATTGCGCAATATATGTGGGCGCAAACTGCTAATAATCGTCCAAAATGAGTTACCAGTGGCTAGCACGCGCATTGGTGCTGGTACGTCCCAGATATTATTCAGATAGAGAGCAATCGGCTGGAACGCACAGTGGAGACGGTCGGGATTGACGAGATACTCGTACGTAACGTATGGAAAATAAGTTGGGTGCGGCCGATTATCACTATCGAGGGTCGTGACAATTACCCGCTCTGGGGCAACTGACTCTTTCTCAAGCCACTTTTCGAGCTGTTTGCCTGCCCACGTAATATTGCCACCCTTACCGATAACTTCGTGAGGTATGTCCTTGGGATGCTCGATGGCGACGGCATAAAAAAGGCCTTTGCCGTACTTCTTTATCAGTCGATGAACTGTGTCTTTGGTTTCCTGGGGGCCCCGCTGCTCGTAGGCAATGACGAGAATCAACTGTTTGTGATCATAATGGCTAGCAAGCACTGATTGGATGGTCGGCTCAAGCACCGCTTCACTCTCGTTAAAAGTCGCAATCAAGGCGACGTTGAGAATATCAGCCGGCTTCAGCGAATTCTCGAGGTGGCTCATGCGCTCGAGGTTTGTGAGATGTGTTTTGTGACGCCAACCGAAGTCTTTGCTGGACTCTAGAAAAGTGGCTGGATCAGCCAGTTCGGCGAGTCGCCGTTGCCAATCCACTTTTTGTGCTTTTTGGAGGGTGTCATAACCTTGAATTATTCGAAAAGCCATACCAATTGACTTCACAAACCAAGCGATGATATAGGTGATGATAAAGGCTGCCGCAAGGACGGGGCTAAAGAGGCTCAAGATGATTGGTAACAATAGCAAGCTAAGGCTCAACATTGCCGGCAACATCTCAAAAAACCGATATTTCTTGGTTCGCTTACCTACCGGAATTTCAATATCGGTCACAATGAAACGCTAACCAGGTTGAAGACAGCCGTGGTAATAACGATGGCAAAAATCAACATAACGATCGTTGCGAGGGTGAAGCCAATGGCTAGCTGGCGGTTCTTGAGCACCAGTTTCGAGACAATGAGACCGTGCATAACCGCCACGAGCAAGGCAAAAAGCGGGAAAGCCAGCAAGTAATACCACTTATTCCTGTAGGTATTGGTGGCGCCAAAGTCTGTATAGCGAACTGGTACTTGGACATCACTGACGTGAAATCCAGTGATAGCAACGCCCGCGAGAACAATACAAAGGACAAAAACAACTAGCAGTAGAATGACTACCGTGCGGTCTTTAATAATTGCGGCAAAACTCTCTTTGTTTAACATGCTTTCCTTATGAT
>CAAGKR010256711.1_pt1 | contig 15424 bp, 12 predicted proteins | sample 2556971 | NCBI WGS metagenome assembly CAAGKR01 (sample SAMEA5207829, study PRJEB30636) | soil metagenome | biome: forest; feature: boreal; material: soil | place: USA | collected 2011-09 | depth 1 m | reverse complement strand
TGGCTCGCTTGCCCCGCCTGGCTCGCTTGCCCCGCCTGGCTCGCTTGCCCCGCCTGGCTCGCTTGCCCCGCCGCTTCGCCACCGTGCGCGTCCGCGCTCACGACAAGCCCGGGCCTCACTTTCAAGTACAGGGCGAGCAGCGGTATGGGCGCGTGGTTTGGCACATCCACCGGCCCGCACTTCGCGGCGATCGCCCCGCTGTGCACGAGCGCCGTCAGGTCGTCTTCGACGCGCTGCTGGCGGGCGAGGTTGCCGAGCTCATGTTTGGCCGAGCGCAGCTGCCCGGGCAGCGTGGCCACGAGCGCCACGAGTACCGCCGCGCCGGCCACCATCCATGGCCCGCGCCGCGCGTCGCCCCGTGGGAGCGCGCTCCAGCCGAACACCCCGGCGCCGCAGAACAGGCACAGGATCGCTCCCGCCAGGAACGCGTAGCGCGTGTCGATCGGCAGGCCCGCGGCGGCCATCGCCGCGAACACGACCACGGCGATCTCGCCGGCGATCGCCGCGAGGCGCGCCCGTGAGCCAAGCCACACAAGCGATAGCACCCCGCCGAGCGCGGCCCCCGCGAGCACCGCCGGGCGCACCACCTCGCCGATCCTGCGCGGGATGTACTGCGGCACGTCGCCGATCCCGTGCGCGCGTCCGAGCGTCGCGGCCGTGTGTTTGGTGTTCGTGAGCGACCACATCGCATTGCCCGTCACCAGCAGGTCGCTCAGCACCCAGATCGCGGGCGCCGCCGCGGCGAGAACTGCCAGGCGGGCGAGCTCCCCGCGTGTGCGCGCTGGATACGAGCGAGCGGAAGAGACGACCAGAACGACCCAATAAATCCCAGAAAAAACCCATGCCTCTGGACGTAGGAGCCCGGCGAGACCGAGCAGTGCGAGCACCGGCGCTCCGGCGCGGGGACGCCTGCTCTCGACGAGCAATGCCGAGAGCACGAGCAGCATGTACGGGACGTCCACGTAGGCCCTCACGCCATATGAGAGCACCGGCACGCGCGTTATCAGGACTATCGCGGCCACCGCTCCGGCAGCGCGCCCGAACCAGGCGCTCCCGAGCTTGTAGGCGATCCATGCGCACGCCGACAAGGCCAGGAAGCCGAGCGTCACGACGACCGTGGTCTCCGCGGTGGCCCCGAGCGGCGCGAGCGGGATGCCGAGCGCCTCCACGAGCGGGTGCGGCGTGGGAGCGATCGGGAGGCCGTATTCGGGGACTTCCAAGCGGGTGAGCTGCTGGGCCCATACGAGCCCGTAGAGCGTGTCGTAGTTGACGAACCCCACTCCCGCGATCAGCCATAGCAGGGCCGCCCCCGCCACGATCGCAAGCGTCGCGGGGCCATGGTGGGTTGGGTATTCCCGTATGGCCTGCCCCACGCGCGCGTGGGGGGCGCCTGTGTTGCGTTGGTCCCCCGACCCCGATGGTGCTCGGCGTGTGAGCATGTCCCGTATGGCCTGCCCCACGCGCGCGTGGGGCGCCCCTTTTTTGACGGTGTTCATCACAGCGGCGCACGCTACCTGAGCGGGCCGCATCCGAGGGTAGACTGGCCTCGATGGTCGCCCCCTCTCAATCGCTCTACCGGATGCATCGCCCCCGCACGTTCGCCGACGTGGTCGGCCAGGAGCCGGTCGTGCGCACCCTGCGCCACGCGGTCGAACGGGGAAAGGTCCATCATGCCTACCTGTTCGTCGGCTCGCGCGGCACCGGCAAGACCTCGATGGCGAAGATCCTCGCCTCGTGCCTGAACTGCGAGGGTAATAACGACCCCGCTCACCCCGCCCACCCGGGTGGGCCCACGATCGATCCGTGCGGCCGGTGCGACTCGTGTCGCTCGATCGCCTCTGCTACCTCACTCGACGTGATCGAGATGGACGCGGCCTCCAACAACTCGGTCGAGGACATCCGCCAGCTGCGCGAGTCGGTCGCCTTCACGCCCGTATCGGGGCGCCACAAGGTGTACATCCTCGACGAGGCCCACATGCTCTCCACCGCCGCCTGGAACGCGTTTCTGAAGACGCTCGAGGAGCCGCCGCCCAGCACCGTGTTCGTGCTCGCCACGACCGAGGCCTCCAAGGTGCCCGCCACGGTCGTCGACCGCTGCCACCGCTTCGACTTCCACCGACCCACCGTCGAGCAGATCGCATCCGTCGTGATGCGCGCCGCGCGGGCCGAGTCGATCGAGATCCCGCCCGAGGCGGTCGCGGCGATCGCGCGCTCGGCCACCGGCAGCTTCCGCGACGCGCTCGGCACGCTCGAGCAGCTCGTCACCTACTCTGGCGCCACCGTCGAGCTATCCGACGTGCTGGCCGTGCTGGGTGTCGCCGACGAGCAACTGCTCTCCGATGCCCTCGACGCGGTCCAGGCTGGTGACGCGCGCGGTGCGCTACACGCTGTCGCACGCTGTGCCGAGGGCGGTCGCGACGCCTCTTCGTTCACCCGCGACCTCGAGGGTCGCGCGCGCGAGCTGCTCGTCGTGCAAACGCTCGGCGAGGTCCCCCCCGAGCTGTCGCTCACGCCAGAGATCGACGAGCGCCTGCGCGCGCAGGCCGAGCGCATGGGCCCCGCCGAGGTGGTGCGCGTGCTGGACCTGCTCGGCGCAGCGCTCGAGGGTGTGCGTGCCGGCGCCGACCCCCGCACTCAGCTAGAGCTTGGCCTGGTCAAGGCCGCCACCCCTCAGACCGACGGCTCCACGCGCGCGCTGCTCGCACGCATCGAGCGCCTCGAGCAAGCCCTCGCCGGCAATCCGCCCCCTCTGTCCCCGCCGCCGGGGGGCTCCCAGCCACCCGTCCCGCCGCCGCCTTCCTTGGCGGAGGTGGCGCCAACGGAGACCGCACTGGCTCCAGTCGCCGCGTCGTTGCCGCCTTCCTTGGCGGAGGTGGCGCCAACGGAGACCGCACCGGCTCCAGTCGCCGCGCCGCCGCCGCCTCCCTTGGCGGAGGTGGCGCCAACGGAGACCGCACCGGCTGGAGTCGTCGAGTCGCCTCCTCCGCCATCGCCTCCCGCGGAGGTACCGGACGAGCAGCCCCAGCTCAACGGCGATCTCGACGCGCTGTGGCCGGCGGTGCTCGAGTCGGTTCGCGCCGACCACGCGCTGCTCGGCGCCGTTTTCGACGAGGCAGCGCCGTCGATCCTTACCGAGGACGAGTGCACGCTCGCCTTTGCCTCGAGCGCCGCCTTCCTCAAGCGCAAGGCCGAAGATCCAGCGCACCGCGCGATGCTCCTCGACACGCTGCGCCGTCTCACCGGCAGGCGCTATCGCGTCGCCTTCGAATTGAGCGACGAGCTCCACTCGGGGGAGGGCGCGGGCGCCGCGGCCCCCACCGAGGAGCAGATCATGGCGCGCTTGGTCTCAGAGCTCGACGCCGAGGAGCTCCCCGAGGATTGGCTCCAACAGAAGAAAGGCGGCGACTAGCAGGTGCCCCCAAAGAGGCAGCAACCCAACATGCAGCAGATGCTCAAGCAGGTTCAGAAGATGCAGCACGACATGGAGCTCGCCCAAGAGCATCTCGCCACAGAGACGGTCGAGGCCTCCGCCGGCGGCGGGGTGGTCACGGTGACCATCTCCGGCGACTTGGAGGTGCGCGCGGTGAAGATCGACCCCTCCGCCGTCGACCCCGAGGACGTCGACATGCTCTGCGACCTGGTGCTCGCCGCCACCAACGAGGCCCTGCGCTCCGCCCAGCTGCTCGCCGCCGACAGGATGGGCGCCGTCACCGGTGGCCTAGATCCCGGCTCGCTCGGCGGCCTCGGCCTGCCGGGGCTGTAGGAGTTCCACGTGGACTCCTACAAAAGGGCGTTGCGCGACCCCGCGCGCGGCGACCGGCGACGCGGACCGTGCTTCGGTTGGCGGGCGGATCTTGTCTCCCAAAAATCCCACCGTCTCGATCGACGTTGAGTTCTTTTGCTCCCCCCGTCCAACGCCTTGTCACCGAGCTCTCCAAGCTGCCCGGCGTCGGCTCTCGCACCGCCCAGCGACTCGCCTTCCACATCCTGCGGGCTCCCAATGAGGACGCCATCGGGCTGGCGGAGGCGATCAAGGAGGTCAAGGAGAAGGTCGGCTTGTGCGAGGTGTGCTTCAACCTCGCCGACGAACCCCGCTGCCGCATCTGCCAGGACGCGCGCCGCGACCCGGGCACGATCTGCGTCGTTGAGGAGCCATCGGACGTGATCCCGATGGAGCGCACCCACGAATTCCATGGTCTCTACCACGTGCTTGGTGGCGCACTGTCTCCGATCGACGGCATCGAGCCAGAGGACCTGAAGATCGAGGAGTTGTGTGTGCGCGTCGCCGGCGTCGCCGGGGCGGTCGCACTCGGGGGGCAGGTGGATGTTCTTGAAACGGACGGTCCCCCACGCGCGCGTGGGGCTGACGAATTCGAAGGGGCCGCCCCACTCCCGGCCGCCGGCGGATTCGAAGGGGCCGCCCCACCCCCGGCTGCCGGCGGATTTGAAGGGGCCGCCCCACCCTCGGCCGCCGGCGCCCCGGCCGTGCGCGAGGTTGTGCTCGCCACCAACCCCACCACCACCGGCGAGGCCACCGCGCTTCACATCGCCGAGGAATTGCGCGCCAGGGCGCCCCATCTCACGGTCACGCGCCTGGCCTCCGGCCTGCCGGTGGGCTCAGACCTCGAGTACGCGGACGAGGTCACGCTCGGCAAGGCGCTTGCAGGACGCCGCGCTCTGTAGCCTCAAACCGTGTCTGAGATCGTGGTCATGAAGTTCGGCGGCACCTCTGTGGCCGACGCCGAGCGCATCAAGCGCGCCGCCTCACGAATCGTCGAGAAGCGCGAAGCGGGCTTCAGCGTGGTGGCGGTGGTCTCTGCGCGCGGTTCCACCACCGACGAGTTGATCTCGATGGCCGAGGAGGTCTCCGCTGCGCCCGACCCGCGCGAGATGGACATGCTCCTCTCAACCGGCGAGCGCATCTCATGCGCACTGTGCGCGATGGCGATCCACGACCTCGGCCACCGCGCGATCTCGCTCACGGGCTCCCAGGCCGGGATCGTCACCGACGAGTCCCACACACGGGCGCGCATCCTCAGCGTGCGCGCGGATCGCGTGCGCGCTGCACTCGAGCAGGACAACATCGTGCTTGTCGCCGGCTTCCAGGGGGTCTCCACCGCCGACGACGTCACGACCCTCGGACGCGGTGGCTCGGACACTACAGCGGTCGCCGTCGCGGCCGCTCTGGGCGCGCGCGAGTGCGAGATCTATACCGATGTCGCGGGCGTGTTCACCGCCGACCCACGGATCGTCCCCGACGCACGCAAGCTGAGCACGGTGTCCTTCGAGGAGATGCTCGAGATGGCCGCCTCAGGCGCGGGTGTGTTGCAGCTGCGCTCGGTCGAGTACGCCCGCAACGAGGGGGTTCGCATCCACTGTCGCTCCTCCTTCGAGGACGGCCCCGGTACCGTTGTGCTCTCAGAGGGAGAAACCGTGGAGCAGCCACTCATCACAGCCGTCACACACTCCACCGCCGAGGCGCGCCTCACGCTCGTCGGCGTGCCCGACGCGCCGGGCGCCGCCGCGCGCATCTTCGAGGCGCTGGCCGACGGCAACGTCAACGTCGACATGATCGTCCAAAACGAGCCAACCTCGGCTGGGGGCAGCGCTGAGATCTCCTTCACCGTGCCCCGCGAAGACCTGCGCTCCGCGCGCTCCGCGCTCCAGGTGCTCGAAGGCGATGTCTTCACTGGGCTCTCCGCCCACGAGGAGATGGGCAAGGTCTCGATCGTCGGCGCCGGCATGCGCTCGCATCCCGGCGTGGCCGCGAAGGTCTTCAGCGTGCTCGCCTCCGAGGGCATCAACATCGAGATGATCTCCACCTCGCCGATCAAGATCTCTTGCGTGATCGCGCGCGATCGAGTCGAGCGGGCGGTGCAGGCTCTGCACAGCGCCTTCGAGCTCTCCGGGCCAGGGACGGTCGGGGTCGAGAAACCTTTCAGCCCACGCACCGCTTGAGGTCTCGGAGGCGGAGCTCAGCCCACCCATCCGAATAGTAAAAGCATCTCTTGACATTCACACCGAGCGCGACTACCGTGCGCTCCTTCGGTTAGATAAAGACGGATACTGGGGACACTCGGCAACGAACCCATAGAGCAGTGAAGGGCTCAGCACGAGTCGTTGATGACTCGGACGGATACGGTCATTGTGCTGGCTCACATTCAACACGCGTCACGGGAGACAAGGTTGGAGGCGATCGGCGGTCAGGTGGACGAGCAGTCGGCTACTCGAGTCGGCCTCGACGTTCCGCTTGCCCCCGACAGTTCGCTCGCCCCCGAGTCACGGGGTCAATGGGGGCTGGGACGACGGCTTGGTGGGTTTGTCCCGATTCTGGAGACGCGCGGGCCGGCGGCGAGCACCTTGCGCGACGCCCTCTTCCGGCGCATGCTGCTCGCGGCGGACGTGCTTGCGATCATCACCGCGTTCGCTGTTGAGATCGAGCTCTCGGGCGGGCGCCTGCACCTCGCTCGCATCTGCCTTGCAGGTCTGCCATTGGTTGTGCTCGGCGCGAAGATCTTCGGCTTGTACGACCGCGACGAAGCGGTGATCCGCAAGACCACGCTGGATGAGGTCCCAAAGCTTTTCCAGGTGGCCACCATGTGCGCGCTCGTGGCGTGGCTTGCCGAGAAGCCGCTCGGCTACGGCCAGCTCACACACCTCGACGTGCTGTTCCTTTGGCTGATGCTCGCCACGCTGCTCGTGGTGGGGCGCTGCGGTGCGCGCGCCCTGGCGCTGCGGGTCGCGCCGGTCGAGCGATGTCTGTTCATCGGCAGCCCAGCCTCCGAACAGACGATCCGTTCGCGCATGGTCAACCACGGCGGCGTCAAGGCGGAAATCGTCGCCCACGTCGATCTGCACGAGATCGCACCCTGGTCGACCGACGGCTTCTCGCACTCCAAGCTGCGGGAGATAAGCAAGCTGGCCAAGGCGCTCGACGTGCACCGCGCGATCGTCTCGCCCAGCATCTCAGAAGCGGGCGAGATGCTCGATCTGGTGAGGACGCTCAAAGCGGTCGGCATCCGCGTGAGCGTCGTGCCGCGACTGCTCCAGGTGATCGGCTCCTCGGTTGTCTTCGACGACCTGCACGGCGTCACGCTGATGGGCGTGCGCCGTTTTGACCTGACGCGCTCCTCGGGGCTGGTCAAGCGCGCATTCGACGTGATCGGCGCCACCCTCGGCCTGCTTGCGGTCGCGCCGCTCATGATCGCCATAGCGATCGCGATCAAGCTCGACAGCAGGGGGCCCGTGTTCTTCCGTCAGCTGCGCGTCGGGCGCGACGAGGGGCGCTTCGGATTGTTCAAGTTCCGCACCATGGTCCCCGAGGCCGAGGAGCTCAAGCACACGCTCGCCGACCTCAACGAAGCGCAGGAGGGACTCTTCAAGATCGCCGAGGATCCCCGTGTGACGCGCGTCGGGGGCTTCCTGCGCAAGACCGCGCTCGACGAGCTGCCCCAGCTGTTCAATGTGCTGCGCGGCGAGATGAGCCTCGTGGGGCCGCGCCCGCTGATTCTCGACGAGGACCAGCGGATCGAGGGCTGGTCGCGCCGGCGCCTGGCGCTTCATCCGGGCATAACGGGCCACTGGCAGATCCTTGGCCCGGCGAGCGTTTCATTGCGGGAAATGGTGGCTATGGACTACCTGTACGTCGCCAACTGGTCGCTATGGACGGACGTAAAGATCCTTTTGCGCACTGTTCCGCATGTCCTTTGCCGTCGCGGGCTGTGACCGCAGTATCGCGGCCATCGCCTCCTCAAACGACGCGTGGTTCTGCTCAAGCAAGCGAGGAGAGCGCTCCCAGCCGCTCGACACCCGCTCGGGGCGGGTCGGGAGACGATAAACAAGCGCTCCCAGTGCGCTAAGCCAAACGAGTGAGATCAAGAGGATGGTCATCGGTCCAGGTGTTCTATTCGCGTGCTCTGCGTCGATTCCTCGGTGTCGCCCTACCGGGCCGACAGGCATTGCCCTTTTGGCTCTACACGAGTTGCCCTTTGAGTCGGGCGTTTGTATCCCCTACTTGATATCGCATGGCCCAGACCGAACAACTGTCCAACCCGTTTCCGACTCATGTCCAACTTGTACTTTCCGGCTCTAACTCTTCCTAAACCCTCGATTGGCGCGATCAGATCGCATCGTGGGCTCTTTTTTGTGCCCCACCTTCAGTCTTGAATGACGCCGAACTCCTGCGTGTACGTCGCGCCGGCCTGTCCGCCGGCGAGCGAGGCCGGGGCGGCCGGGGCGACTGAGACCGCCGTGTCGCGATAGCGCGGATGCGCGAGGCCAATCCGCCGAGGATGCCCAGCACCACGACGAGGATCGGCACGAAGCCCACGATGCCCAGCTCGGCGAGGCTCTGCAAGTAGAGCGAGTGGGCGTCGACGACGTAGGACCTTTCGGTTCGGTAGCGGGGGTAGTACTGCTGGTAGGTGCCCGCGCCCGTGCCGCGCAGCTTCTGCGAGCGGTAGATGTCCAGGGCGGCCCTCCACAGCGGCAGACGGCCGTCGTTGGCAGGGTCGGTGAGCCGGTCGCGGGTCTGGGTCCTGTGCGATTCGTGGGTGCCGTGGATGAATTTGTCGTACTCGCGGTGGGCGAACCCGACGGCGCCGAGCGCTATCGCGAGCGCGAGGACGAGCACGGCGGCGCCTCCGCCGATGCCAATGCGCACCGTCCGGCGGGGTGGGCTTCGCACGAGCGCGGAGCGCGCGATCGTGCGGTCCGCCAGCAGCAGCGCGGCGCGCAGCAGCGCGGCGCCCACCATGCACGCGCCCACGACCACCGCCACATGGTGGCCTTGAGAGACGGCGAGCGCGTCGGTGGGGTGCCTTGTGGCCAATGCCGTCGCATCCCACGCCGAGCGCATCGCTATCGCCACGGGAGGGGCGACGGCGAGCAGTGCCGTGCGCGCGAAGCTGTCGAGCGTGTGCGCGGTCGCGTGCGACCACAGCGCAGAGGTCAGCTGTAGGGCGGCGTACAGGGTGAGGCCGACGAGCGGGATCGGTCAAAGCCCTCGAACGGCCGGGCTGCAAGCGTCGTGCGCAGCACGAGCGCCTGGGCGAATACGACCGCGACGAATCCGGGTGCGCTTGGGAAGTAGCCGCCGGCGTTGAAGGACAGGTAGACGAGCGACGCGGGCGCAAGCGCGATCAGCGCCACCCACCCGACGCGCTCGAGCGATGAGCGACTGGCCACGTGGGTTCTCGGCGCGCTGGGCGCCGCCGTTGTGGTGTCGAGCGCTCCCACCGGTGGCGGGGAGGTTACTTCCAAATCGGCTTACCGGGGGAGATCGGATCGAATACATGTGGGACGTGACTCATCGTGGGATTGAGTGGACAGCGCAAAGCGCTCGACATGCGGTGGACGGGGAGTGTGCGTGGACATATGCGCCCAGCTCGGCGCAAGATGCGCCCAGACGCGAACATCCGCCCTATTCGAATAGGCCGATGCCGGCGAGGTAGCGGCGAAGCAGGGGGCTGGCGAATCTCCAGTCTCCCCGGCCCCTGCTTTCGATGATCGCGGCGTCGCGGAGCGCTTCGAGCGCGCGGCGCACGGCTCCGCGCGGCATCTGGGGGTAGACCTGCTCGCCGCGGGCGAGTCGCTCGGCGACGACGAGGCCGAGCTTGTGCAGCCTGCGGATGCGCTCGACGGTCTGCTCGTGGCTGACCCGGTCGGCCGCGAGCGCGGTGAGCAGGCCCTGGTCGACGAGCGGGACGTCTATGCGGCGTGTGTCGAGTTCGATGCTCGTGAGGTGGGTCTTTTGGGCGATCAGCATGGTCGTCCGGGGATGCAGCTCACCGTAGTCGACGATCCGCGAGAGGGCTCCGGGCTCGAGCATGCAGTCGTCGGCCGCGAAGCGTTCGGCCAGGCCCGCTTCCCAACTGTCGCGATCGATCGGGCGCAGATCGTGAAAGCCGCCGAACTGGTGAAGCGCGCGCTGGGATGGGGTGAAGAGGTCGCGCATCAGGTGCTCGAGACTGCCCGCGAAGAGATAGCTGACTCCGGTGGAGCGCTGAAAGATCGCGCGCATGCGCTTCGTCAGGCGGTCCGGATCGCCGTAGGGCTGCTGTGGGCTCGCGATCTCCTGAAACTCGTCGAAGAAGACGATCGCCTCCTTGCGATCGGCCTCCGCGATGCGGGCGGGGAGGGCGAGCGCGTAGTCGAGGTAGCGCGCTGGGTCGCGCGCGGCGAGGCCGGGGGAGAAGGCGATCTCGAGCTCCTCGCCTAGCTGCGCCTTGGACTTCAGCACGGCCGATGTCTGCAAGGCGTCGGCGACGAAGCGTCCAGCTCGGCGGGGTTGGTGAAGCGCCCGCCGCAGGGCCGAGCGATTGGAGAGCGTGGCCGCGACCAGCGACTCGGCGAACTCGGCCGTGGTGGCGATCCGGAAGAGGTCGATCGAAACCGTGTAGTAGCCGCGCCGATTAAGTCGGCCGAGCACGGCGTCGCATACGCTTGTCTTGCCAGTGCGGCGAGCGCCCGCGAGAATGACGCTCGATCCGCCGGCGAGCGTGGAGGCGATCTCGCGTATGTCCGCGCCACGGCCGATCATCTGACTGGCCGGAATCGGCTGGTCGGTCGGGAACAGATCGCTGCTGCGCTGACGAGGCATCAAAGTATTATATGCACCCTTGCCGGCGCATCATGCGCCGGATTGGGCGCATAGCCCTTTTTTGGCCGGCAGGGCGGTCCGAGCGACGCCGGTGAAGTGCTGTCAGTCAGGCGGCCTCACAGCCGCACGACGTTCTCAACGCGCGTGCCGCCTGCGATGCCGCGTAGGTCCACGATCGGGCGTGCGCGTTTGAGGACCGCGTGCTCACGCCGGTGCTATGACGTCTTGAGCGTTACGTCTTCGCCTTGGCCTGTGCCGCTGGAGTTCGTCGCTTGAATCCTGAAGTGGTATTCGGTGTTCGGGGTGAGGCCCGTGATTTTCGCGGAGATCGCCACCGGGCTCGTCCCGGACCCCGGCAGTGATTTGCACGGCGTGCTCGACTCGTAGCTGATGCTCGTGCCGTATTCGAACTCGCATTCGGTGACGTTCTGCCCGTCGGGGTTGACCCTCGCGTTCAGCGTCGCCGAGGTCTGCGTGAGAAAGGTTATGTTGCGCAGACCACCGCCGCTACTGCGCGTCAGCGGGAGACGGCCCAGTCGGGCAGGTCGTTTGGGTCATCGACGTCGTAGATCATTACGTCCGCTCCGTTGCCGGCGGCGGCGATGCGATCGGCTTCGGCTTCGGCGTCGGCAATGGTTTGGTGAGTGGATCGCAGGAAGGCTAGGGAAGGACCGTCGGTGACAGCGAATTGTCCATCGCGAGGCAGAACGAGTACCTGCAGCCGCGCGCCTCCATGGCGACGAACCCAGCGCGCGAGAAGTGGGTCGACGATGCGCGGCGGTGCGTCGTCGTCGACACGCTCGATGATGGCGTTACCTTCGAGGCTCTCAGCGGCGCGGGCTGCGCTGCTGCGGTTGGCCAAGCCCATGAAAATCTTGGCCTCCTGCTGATAGGGAGAGTATCCGGACGCCAGCGCGGCCAGGACGCGCCTTTCGTTTGCGCTCAGGGCGTCCCACAGGTAGCGGAGCTCTGGGTTCACCATTCGCATTGTGGCGTCGTAGGCGCTGCGCAGGTCGGCGAACGTGGCTGGATGGGGCGTCCCGACGCGATCCCACAGCAGGTGGGCAATGAGCATCAGGCGTTGTGGATGACCCTCGGCGACGTGGATGAGAGCGGAGATCGTCTCTCCCGCATTCTTGCCGGTTTCATCGAAGCGGCGATCGATGAAGTCATGTGTGGCGTCAGGGTCGAGGCGCTTGAGTCGCACGCGCTCAGCCTGTCCGTAGAGCGGGCGGGCACGATCCTCGAACAGCATGCGGAGTAGTGAGGGCTCTGAGCCGGCGAACACGTAGCTGACGTCGCTGTGATGCTGAATGTGGCTGCGCAACACCCCGTCCAGGCCGTCGAGGTTGATCAGTGACTGAAACTCGTCGAGGACCACGAGGACACGCTGACCGTGGCGGTTGGCTATATGCGCCGGCAGCTCGAGCAGCGTATGCACGGCCGCGATCGGATCGGCGGGCGGATTGCGCCGCGAGAAGCTGAACCCCGCGATCGGCGTGGTGATCGCCACGCTGCCGAGCTCCTTGTTGACGAGCCTCTGGATGTTGCCGGGCAGCGCGCGGAACGCCTGCTCGAGTCGCGCCGCCACATCGGCGACGCTCAGGACATCGCTGAGATCGACCAGCACACCGGGCATATCGAGCTCCGAGGCGCTCTGGAGCACCTGCTTGAGCAGTGTCGTCTTCCCAAAGCGCCGAGGCGCGTGCAACACAGCGTTGTGTCCACCCGCAGCCAGATCGAGCAGCCGCCTGCCCTCGGCGCGATCGATGCTCTCCTCGGGAGCGAGCACTCGGGCATGGATGAACGGGTTGGCTCCCGGCGGCAGAATGTCAGATCCCTTGACGATACCTACATGGTAGCTCGCAGATTGCGAACCGTCAAGTTCGCAGTAAGCGTACAAACTTGTTCGCTGGTAGGGGCCACCTCACTTGCCCCCGCTACCCCGTCTTGGACGTCACATCTTCCCCTTTGCCCGTCCCGGCCGAGTTCGTCGCCGAGAACCTGAAGTGGTATTCGGTGTTCGTTGACGAGCGTTTCATCGGCGAGGTCTTCGAGCAGAGCCTGTTCGATCTCCTCGTCATCGCGGGTCCCGCGGGCATCGAGGAGTTCTGTCACGGGTGGGCCGATTTCCTCTGCCCCTGGGAGGAGCAGGGCACGTACGGCCAGACCAGCGGACACGCCGAGCAGGGCCAGCGCCACCGGACACGGTGGAGTTCTCCGCACTGGCCTGGTTGCCCATCCCGCCGAGGATCGAGGGAAGTAGCCGGGATGGGCGGGGTGCGCCCGGTGTGGCACGGGGCGCCCACGCTCGACTGGGTGCATGTTTTGGTGCGCATCCGCGCGGCCGGCGGCGGGGACTGGCGCCGGTGGGGGCGGGGCCTCGCCTCGCCGCGGAGCATAGTGCGCGTAGCGGGCTTGGTCACCCGTTGGCCACGTCCTACAGACCGCCGGTCTCAGAGCACTACCAGTTCGCGCTGGGGCTTCGCTGTCGGCCCGTACTCGAAGCCGAGGATCGCGCGTGCTTCCAGGGCCTCGGCGAGTCGCATGAGGGTCCGTGCGTTGGTTGCGTGTTGTCCGCTCTCGATTCGTGAGATCGCTGACGCTGTGGTGTCCATTCGCCTGGCGAGCTGCTCTTGGGAGAAGCCGAGCGCCGCCCTGCGCATGATGACCAGCCGCGCCAGGGCCTCGAATGGGGCGATGCGCTCGTGCTGGGTGCGACTCTCAACATCCTCGAGCGATGCGCGAATGTCATCGGCGACAGACGTGCCGATCAGGCTTTGATCATGGGGGTGTTTGGTTTGGCGTGGCATTGGCGAGGCTCCCGAGAGCAAGGTTAGCATTTTTGTGAAGTCTCCTCAGGGTGCGTCGTGTCCCGCCGCCCGTGGCGGGCGGCGTGGCTTGGCGTTCATCCGTGTCTGGAAGTCCTGCGATCGCATCTTGGCTGTGTGGACCTCGGAGGTGGACAGTTTCCCTGTCGTCTTGCGGAAGGCATGGAGCAGGACAAGCAACCCCTCCGATCGGCGATAGAGCACACGGTAGTGCTCTGCTCCGAAGTGGCAGCGCAGCTCTCGCAACTCGCCATCGACCTGGGAGCTGTGCGGGAAAGGAAGATGCGGGACCTCGTCGCTGAGCAGGTTGAGACGGGCGATCTGGTTGCGCAGCGAAACACGACGCTTCTTGTCGAGCGACTGGAGGAGCTCGCGGACCGGTTCGGTCCCGTCAGAGGCGCGCAGCCCGGTGGCGACCTGCGCCCGTGGGGGCGGGGCCTCCTTGCCCCGCCGCCGAGCACGGTGCAGGCCCCGGGCTCGGTCACCTGCTGGCGCATCGCGATACGGACGGTTCGCGAGGCGACGTTCGCCGGCAACCGGGATCGGTCGCGGACGTCGCCTACGGCCGCACGACGCTGAACAGACGCGCGCTGCGTGTGATCCCGTGCAGGCTTGCGATCAGCCGCGGGCGTTCAAAGACCGGGATGCGCGGGCTGCTTTGACGGGACGCTCGGTTGCGCGATTAAGGGCCAGCGTGGGCGGGGGCTATACCGAGCGCGACGTGCATGGCGGACACGCGCACTGCCCTGCCTGGAAGGCGCGGGAGACGTGGACCAAGCCGTGCATCTTGCCGTCGGCGTGGTCGAAGTGTGACCACAGGGGTTTGATCCAACGCTCATCGGCAGACGCCAGGCCGTAGTAGCGCCACAACGACCAGGCGACGAAATCGGCCGCCTGCAGAAGCCTGCTCGCTTGCGAGTCGGCGAAGAACGGGACGTCGACGAGATGGGTCAGGACCCCGATCCTGCTTTCGATCAGCCGCCAGCGATCGGCCCAGTTCTGCACGCGGCGCTCGGTGGCGCTGCGATCGTGGATCACGATCCCGCGCTGGTGCTCGCTGCTTTCGTGCGCCTGGCGAGTCAGTATCTCATCGAAGCGATGCAGTACCTCCTCCCAGGCGCGTTCCTCGTGGTCGGGATATGAGCGCTCAAACGACCGCGCCGAAGTAAACGCACGGGTGCTGCGCATTCTTGGGTTTGTAGCTCTTGAGCACTCGAAAGCTGGCGCGCAGAATGTCGAATCGCACCGTGTCGGGAACACCCTGCCAAATGCTCGTCTGCTTTCGTGGGCTCTTCATCTCGGTCGCGTGCAACTCGTAGTCCCGCGGATCGGGACCGCCGGGTAGCTTGGCGAGCGGCGCCGCAAAACGCTGCTGCAGGTGGTAGGCGTCCTGCTCGTGGACAGCCAACCCCGCCAATATGTAGACAGGGCTCGCGCCATGAGTGCCAGACGCATCGAGGTACAGCGAGTACACGGCCGCCCGTTCTAGCAGAGGAAGCGGCCGGGTCCGTCAGAGCGAGCACCGCAATGCAGTCTCTTCCAACGGAGCGGGTACCGCAAAGCGGTCCTCCCGGCTGCATGCTGAGCCTAGCAGGGAACGGACGCACCGGTCAAGTGTGCGACAGATGCCCGGACCGTGCCGTTGATCACCTGCGTCCGCGTGGGCCGGCGCGACCGCCTACCCCGTCCTGAACGTCAGGTCTGCGCCTTTGCTCGTCCCGGCGGCGTTCGTCGCCGAGATCCTGAAGTGGTATTCGGTGTTCGCCACGAGTCCCGCCGCGATCGACGCGGAGACCGCCACGGGGCTCGACCCTGATCCCGGCAGCGCCGAGCAGGGTATGCTCGACCCGTAGCTGGTGCTCGTGCCGTATTCGAAGGTGCAGGCGCTGAGCGCTTCGCCCCTGGGGTTGACGCTCGCGTTCAACGTCGCCGAGGTTTCCCCGACCCCGCTCGCCGCTTTCGTTTCGACGGACGGTGCGGTGACCTTCAGCGT
>CAAGKR010293837.1_pt1 | contig 15437 bp, 11 predicted proteins | sample 2556971 | NCBI WGS metagenome assembly CAAGKR01 (sample SAMEA5207829, study PRJEB30636) | soil metagenome | biome: forest; feature: boreal; material: soil | place: USA | collected 2011-09 | depth 1 m | reverse complement strand
TATCTGCTTTACGGAACCGGCAGCGGCTGGGGCGCGCCTGAGAAAAAGAACGAGGCGAATCTGTTCGCGGTGCGTTGGGCCGATGGTGATCTGAGCAGACTCTCCGTCGCGCATGGCGTCGATCGGATTGAAGCTTTGGGCTCGGACGCAGTCGTCGTGGGCACCGACGGGAAAGATTTGCACTTCACCTCGATCCGCCTCGGCGAATCACCGGAAGTCGCCGACGACTACATCCGCAAAGACGCTTCGCAGGGTGAGCTGCGCAGTCACGGTTTCTTCTACAAACCCGACGGACCAAACTCGGGCGTGCTGGGTTTGCCGATTAGCAGGCCCGGACGCGCCGGATTTCGTCATTTGTTTGAAGACTCAGCGGCGATCCTGTTTCTGCGCAACGAGTCTCTGCACTTTGAAGAGATTGGCGAACTCGGCGCGCAATCCGAGAAGGCGACCGACGACGCGTGTCGCGCTTCGTGCGTCGATTGGTACGGGAACGCGCGGCCGCTGTTCATTCGCGGGCGCATGTTCGCGCTGCTCGGCTATGAGATTGTTGAAGGCAACGTCGCGGACGGCCGCATGAACGAGACGCGCCGGATCAGTTACGCGCCGCAGCAGATCAGGATCACGCGTCGGTAGTGTCTTCATTTGAGGATGAGGTAAGTACCGGGACCGGGTCGCATCCGATGGCAACGAGCGAGATTGCAGGGATGGTGACCCGGTCGCTACCGCTCCCGGTACTGACCCCATGACGTTGTCTCTGTCGTTTCCCGTGATTAGGCGCTGGATCCAGAATAATCCCGGGTCAGCGCCTTTATTGACTGCAAGTCTTCAACCCAACGCCAACTCCATGAACAACGCGCCTTCAACCGGATTGTGATAGTAAGGCGCGATTTCGCGGAAGCCGAGCGCGCGATAGAGCGCGATCGCTTCGTCCATCTTTCCCGGCAGCGTATCGAGCAGCAGGCGTTCGTAACCAACCTCGCGCGCTGCGTCGAGCAGCGTTGTGACTAACTGTTTTCCCAGACTCTGTCCGCGGAACTCCGGCCGGACGTAAAGCCGCTTCATCTCGCAATCACTGTCGCCAAGCGAACGCAGTGCGATGCAACCGGCGACTTGCTCTCCTTCGATTGCCAGCAGCAGACGTCCCGACGGCGGCGCGTAGTTGCCCGGCAAACCGTTGACTTCCTGATCGAAGTTTTGAAAACACAGGTCGATGTTCAGGCCCGCGGCATACTCCCTAAAAAGTCCGCGCGCGATCTCGATTTCTTCCCGCGATTGAGCCTGCTTCAGAATTTTCACCACAGAGGTCACAGAGGTTGACAGAGAAATTACAAATCCAATTTCAGCGATTTTCAAAACGACTCTTGAATCTTTATTCCGCTCGCTACCGCTCGCGGTTCTGTAACACCTGTTATATACTTCGGGCCACCGAAATTCCAGAATCGCAAACGATGAGGAGAGCTATGAGTTTACGCAGCAGGATTATTTTCGCGTCGCTGGTAGTTGCTTTGGCGACGGTTTCAGCCGCGCAGGCACAAGAGCGAAAGATCACGCGGGCGCAGTTGCCGCCGGCCGTCGAGAAAACCGTCGCGGAACAGAGTCAGGGCGCCACGATTAAGGGCTTCTCAACGGAAATTGAAAAGGGCAAGCGCGTTTACGAAGTCGCGATGACTGTAAACGGACACGGCAAAGACATCATAGTCGACTCGAAGGGCAACGTTATCGAAGTCGAAGAAGAAGTCGCGATGGATTCCCTGTCGCAAACGGTGAAGGATGGACTGACAAAGGCCGCGGGCACGGGAACGATTAGCAAGATCGAGTCGCTCACCAAGAATGGGACGCTCGTTGCCTACGAAGCCGCCGTCAAGCGCGGAGCGAAACACTCCGAAATTCAGGTTGGCCCGAACGGCGAGAAGCTGGCGCATCCGGAATAGAATCGGCGGCCATTCAGTCGTTCGGCACTGTCTCATTTCGTGTTTTCCCTATTATCAGAGCGATCCACGAAACCACACGAAATGCCACTAACAAAGCCGCTTCGTGTGATTTCGTGGATCGTTTTCCTGTTAGGAGTCGAAACTTATTTCGGCAGTGAGTAGACGTTGGCGATGTCCGTGAAGTACACCTGCGTTTTATACCAATAGATGTTCTCGTTATCGACCGCCATTTCTGCGGGGCTGCCCGGCGCATCTGAAACAACTGCCTCGCTCCCACCTCCGTCTTTCCGCACGCGCAGAATCGTTCCCCCAGCGGACCAGTACAAGAACTTGTCATCGACTGCCAGCGCATCGCTGGGAAAGTGCTCGCCGCCTTTGACCAGCACGGACACGCTGCCGTCCTTGAGCGAGATCCGCTTGATATTGTTCGTGCCTTCGTTCTTGGCGGCGATGGTGCCGGCGCCGTTGACGAAGTAGACGAACGAATCGTCGGCAATAATCCTGGACGGATGATCTTCGTCGTGCGACAGGACTTTTGTTTTCGTCCAGGACGGTCCCGGCGCGGTCGATTTGCACCCGAGGATGCACGCCAGAAACAGAATCAAAACCGAAAACAAAGAGACGGAGTCTCGTTTCGTTTGGCAGACGAAGCTGGTCAAGTTGATTTCGTTTCCTTCGCAATCAGCAGTGGGCATAGCGCGGGTCTTCAGAACAGGATGTCGAAGCCGCCGGTGAAATAACGGCGGTAAGAAGCAAAGAACTCACGAAATTGTCGATCCGAAATGTTGGCGTGCACGTCACGCGGATTGAAGTGGTTCGTCAGGTTGAAACCCAGCACCGACAAGCGCAGGCCATACTTTTTCGTCAACTGAAACTCCTTAGCGAGTTCGACGTCAAGCGAAAAGAATTGTGGAAAGCGCGTCAGATCAGAGTTTCTGACGCCGACAAAGTCCTGTTTCTCGTCGCGCGCCGAAAACGGGAAGCCGCTGCGCCATTCAACGATGGGCGAGATGCTCGAACGTCGCGGCAAAGATACTTTGCCCCAGGCCACCACGCGGTTCGGAACGTCAAATGCCAGATTCGAATATTGATTTGGCCGAATGACGGGCGCGCCCAGGTCCCCGAAGTAGCCGTTAAAGTCGTTGAGGTCGCCGCGGGAACGCGATCTCACGTAAGAAACGTAAATCGCATCGTCCTTCTTGAGGGTAAGGCGCGCAGTCACTTCCAGCGCCCGATAAGTTGCGTCACCCGCCGACCGCAAAACGATAGCGCTCGTGCCCCGATAATCCAATTCCGGGTTCACGACATAAATGTGGCGGGTGTGGCTGTCGATGAAGTTGGCGCGCAGCAGAACCCGGCGCATGATCGTTTGATCCAGCTCGAGATTCCACGTCAGGTTCAGGGGTACAAAGCCCGCGTCGCGATCAGAGTGGCGGAAATCAAGCGGCGCAATGGGCCGAGTGCTTACCAACACGTTTGCGAAGTTGATGCGGCTGATGATTGTCTGGCCATCGGCGCCGTAGGTGGTGACCGTTCGTTCCGGATAACGCGAGAAGCCACGGATGTTCAGCGGCACCTTGTCGTAGAACAGGCCGACCCCGCCGCGCACTACGGTTCGATCCGAGCCGGTTGGCGACCACGCGAATCCAGCCCGCGGCGCCAGGTTGTCTTCGCTGGCGATGCGCTGGTCTTCGAATCGCAAGCCGAGATCGATACTCAGTCTGGGTCGCACGAGCCAGCGATCCTGAATGAAGGCGGTGTACTCGTTGTTATGCGCCATCCGCCGAGGCCGCACGTCAAATTCGATCGACTCGGCGAGCGAGGTATCGGCGCGCACGATTCGCACCGGATGCGCCGCATAGTTCAGCTCGTCACCCACGTGGTTGAAATCAAAGCCGGCCTTGATCTCATGCGAGCCGCCCCAAAACTCCTTCTTGGGAGAGGTGTAAACTTCGAGAAACTCAAATCGCGATGAACGCCGATCCAACGTCGCAAAGTAGTTTCCTTGCTCCACTGTCGGCGTCAGCGTCTGCGCCGAAGTTCCCTGCCCCCAAACATTCGCGTCAAAGTGCTTGAACGAAAACATCGATTCGAGCAATGCCGGGCCGAACGCGTAATGGTCGCGGGCCGTGAACGAAGAATCCCGCTGGTGATAGTTGGGCGTGGCCGGCTTTGGCGTGAAAAAGTCCAGGTTGACGTACTGTTCGCGCTTCGGAAAATATCCGAGCGTGAAAGACTGCGTGTGGTGGCCGTTTAGAATCAAATCCACCTGCGAGAAATAACTCTGAGATTCCGTCTTGGTCTCGTTGTCGGGATACGAAAGCCCGCGGACGGGACGCTTGGCGATCGTGTAACTGGCTGACTGCGAAAGATACAAGCGGTCGGCGATGAGCGGCCCGTTAAAGTTTAGCCGGGGCTGATCCTCGGCGATGCCAAGAATCTTTCCGCCCTTGATGCGCAAGTCTGGAAGGAAGTCGTTAAGTTCGTAGTGCCAATGGTCGGCGCCGCGTCGGGTCTCGATGCGGGTGAGCCCGCCGATGAACTTTCCATATTCACCGGTGTAGGGATGCTGAAAGACCTGCACTGCCTCAACCGAATCGATCGGGAGATTCAACCGGAAGTTTCCGGTGGCGGGATCGTTGGCGTTGACTCCGTTTACCAGCAGCGCGCTTTGCTGCTCGGTCGCGCCTTTGATGCTCAGCTCGCCTTTTGTCGAACGAATCACGCCGGGGACGAGCGGCAACGCTTCGTCAATTCGGGCGGTAGCCAGTGGCAATGCGCGAAGTGTCTCGCGTTTGATATTGCCCGCCGGCGTCGAAGATCCCGCAGCCACGTTGGTGGCAGCTTCTCCGGGCGGTGCGACTGTGACCACTTCCTGAACCGTCGCGACGGTCAGCACAACCGTGATTTCGTTTTCGGGTTTCTCGCCGACAACCAGGTCAGTTCTAATAAGCGTCTCGAACCCTTCGCGCGAAACATCAAGCTCGTAAGTTCCCGGCGCGAGGTTCGCGAAAGTGGCAATTCCTTCTTCATTCGAAGTGGCTGTAATCGCCGGCGTTTTTTTGGCGGCGGTCAGCGAGATTGAACAGGCCGCGCCAGGCAAGGCGTGACCCTGCGCATCTTTCACCGTCACGTGCAGCGCACTGGTTTGCGGGCTCTGCCCATGACAGACTGCGGCAGCCAGGCCGAGACATACGACCGCGAAACAGTGTCGCCAGAAGTGAGGTACGACTGAATTTCGGGGGAACATAGACCAACAAGTTTAGCGTGAAACCGAATCCGAGCACTAGCCGCTAGAACAACGGAGGTTTTGAAACGTATAATGAAGGACGTCAACGCCCTTCGGAAAACTTAAGCCAGACCAGCATGAAAAAGAGTTTGATGTTCAGGAATGCTTTGCGCCAGTTGCGCCATGGATTCAATCGCCCGTTCATGGTGATGTTCGAGACGACGCTGCATTGCAACATGCAGTGCGGCTACTGCGCGATCTGGCAAAACCAGCAACCCGAAGACCGAGCCGTCCGCGAGCGCGTCTTTGCGCGCATGGACGAGGCCGCAGAGTTCGGCGTGTTCGCGTGGAGCTTCTCCGGCGGCGAGCCGCTGATGAATCCGCACATGCCGGATTTCATTGAATACGCAGCGCGCCAAGGCTTCTATACCTCGATGCCTACTAACGGGCTGGCGCTGAAGAAATACGCCGACGCTTGCGTCAAGCTCGATCAACTCGAAGTCTCGATCGACACGCTCGACCGCGAGAAGTTTGCCAAACGCAGGGGCATCGATGGTTTGCCGACAATACTCGAAGCGTTGGACCATATCCTCGGCAAACTGGATCATCACACGATTCAAATCAACGCGGCCGTCGATCTCGACAACCTCGAGGACTTGCCGGCGCTGGCGAAGTTCTGCGAAGAGCGAAAGTTTCTGCTGCACACCGAAGCCGTTCACAACGTCGTGCGCACGACGTGGAAAACTGAAGACGTCGAGATGGAGCACGAAGCGCTCGACCGGGTGGCTGATTACGTTACGAAGCTCAAGAAAGAGTATAAGTGCGTGCGCTTTTATAAGGACTACTACAAGTTTTATCGCAACGACGGATTCACGAAGAAGTTTCCGTGTCGTTCGGCTTCGCACTTGATCAATATGCGACCGGACGGTTCGATTCAATTTCCCTGCGCCTTTGTCAGTTTGCATCGCGGCGCTCCGGAGATGAGTCTGCGCGAAATTTACGAGTCGCCCGAAGTCAGAGAGATAATTCAGCAGTCGCCGGAAATGTGGGATTTCTGCAAGGGCTGCAAGATCGGTTGCCCGTATGAAGTTTCCGCGTACCGCAACAGTCCGTTGACGGCGATCCGGTCGGCGATGGATTTCATGCAATTGAGTTGAGAACGTTGAGCGATGGCACCTTCAGAGGCAATCGGTCTTTCGCGGCTTTGCCGCAAGATGTGCGGTGGTGGCTATGCCCCACCGCGGCGATTCGTTTCGAGGCAAACGGGGCTGCGCCCCGAATTTGGGGCGTAGCCCCTTATGATCGTTAGGAAGCTTTCGGAAGGTCAAAGACCTTCCGCACATCGAGCGGCAAAGCCGCATTAGCCAATGAGTTTTGTGCGCACAATGGCTGCAGTTGAACCATCGCCACTGATGCAAGGGATTCATGCGCCAGAACAACTGGCGAGCGACGACGCGCGCGCCGCGATCCGTGTGTGTGGTCTGGTGAAGCAATATCGCGACGGCACGGAAGCCAATCGTGGAATCGATCTCGAAGTCCGACGTGGAGAACTTGTATCTATCCTCGGCCCGAACGGCGCGGGCAAGACAACCTTCCTACGCCAGATAACGACTGAACTGCGACCGACTTCGGGCAGCGTGGAAATCTTCGGCCTGGATGCGATCGCTGAGCCGCAACAAGCCAAACGTGCGATGGGCATCACGCCGCAGGAGGCCGGCGTCTTCGAAACGCTCCGGGTTCGCCAGCATCTGGAATTGTTTGGGGGATTCAAGGGACTCGCAAAGCGCGAAGCGCGCCGCTCAGCGACTGAGATAATCCACGAACTCGATCTCGATGCCGAAGCCAATAAGCGCGTCGGCGATCTCTCGGGCGGCCAGCGGCGGCGCATTCTGATCGGCCTGGCTTTATTGGGCAACCCGCCGTTGCTCGTACTCGATGAACCCACGACCGGCTTGGATCCGGTGTCGCGGCGCGCGGTCTGGAATGTGATCCGGCGACGAGTCAGCGAGGGATGCACGGTGCTGTTGTCCACGCATTACATCGAGGAAGCTGAACGTCTCAGCGACCGCGTCGGCATTATCAGCGCTGGGAAAATGATTGCCATCGGAACGCTTGATGAACTTCTGTCACGGCTCACGAAAAGCTATCGCCTGAGCTATCGCGAACTTTTAGACGAGACGCAGGTGCGCTACTTTGGCACCTTCGCGGAAGCGCAGGGCTATGTCGCTGAACAGCGCATCGCTGAGTATTCACTCGCGCGCGCTTCGCTGGAAGACGTTTATTTCGAACTCACCGGTCATCGTTTCGAAGACGAACAAGCGGAGGAGACTCCCTCTCCCTCTGGGAGAGGGCTGGGGTGAGGGACTGAGGGCAGGTTTGTTAGGCAATTATTTGGGCTTACTTCGCACGTAGGCCCTCACCCTAACCCTCTCCCAAGGGGAGAGGGAAACTGTCTATGCCAGAATTAAGACACATTGGCGCCGTCTTTCGCATTCATCTCGCGCGCTTGCGGGCAGAGGCGGGACCGTTTCTGCTGGCGGCGCTCGTTTTCCCGACGGCGATGTATCTCTTTGCCAACGCGATTAGAGGCGATGCTGCCGGAGATCAGAATCGATTTCGCTTTCTCGCCGGCTCGATCGTCTTTTCGCTTTCGTTAACCGCGATTAGCTGGCTCGGCTATTTGCTTTTGGAGAATCGCTTCACGGGACGCCTCAAACTTTTTGCGACGCTGCCGCTGGCGCCATCTTCATATGTCTTCGGCATACTGATCTTTGGCGTCGCGCAATCAATCCTGGGGTGCGGCGCGCTGCTGATCGTCGCGCGCTTGCTGGGTGCCCGAACTCAACTGGGCGTGTTGCCTCTGACCCTGACGATTCTGCTGACGATGCTTTGCCTCAGCGGCATCAGCGTGATTATCGCGACGCGCGCGCGCAGCTTCAGCGAAGGCTCGCTGCTGACGGATTCCTTCGGCGCGGGTCTGGTTTTTCTTGCGCCAGTGTATTACTCTCCTGAGGCCATGCCGCACGCGTTGCGAGTGGTTTCTGAGTGGCTGCCGACCGCCCGCGCGGCACATGCCGTGCAAGCAGCACTTGCTGGAAACTACGCGACTTGGGATTTGGCGATTCTTGGCGGGATGGCGATAGTGAGTCTTTCACTTGGATTCAAATTGATGCGGTTTAGAGAAAATTGATCGGGTAAGCTATCAACACAGTTCCGGTTCAAGCATGAATGTAATGCCTCGCATTCTGGTCTTGACTCTTTCCTTTGGGTCCGGTCATCTCCGGGCTTCTCAGGCAATCGCGAAAGAGTTAGAGCACTTAGCGCCCCGCGCCGACGTGTGGGTTTTGGATGCGCTCGACGAATGTCGCCCGTTGTTTCGCGCCTGCTACGAGTGGCCGTACTGGTTCATGCTGCGTTACGCGCCCGCGTTGTGGGACCGCCTCAACAGCGCGCGCCTTGAGAACAAGCATGAACGCACTGCGCCACCGTGGGCTTTCCGTTTGGGCTGTCCGAAAGTGTTTGAGGGGATTAAGAACTTTGGACCTGACGTTATCGTCGCGGGCGAAGTTGCCGCGTGTGAGATGGCCGTGATTGCCAGACAGATTGGACTCACTCAAGCGCCAATCGTAAATGTGATCACCGATTACGAAGCGGAACCCATCTGGGTCAAGCCCGAAGTCAGCGTCTATTTTGTTCCGGACGAAAACGTCCGCGCGGAGTTGATCGATTGGGGCGCGCCCGCGGAGCGCATCGAAATCACTGGAATACCGGTCGATCCGGCGTTCGATCGGGTACTGAGCATGAGAGCAGCTCAGGTCACCAGCGATCGTCCCACCGTACTCCTGATGGGTGGTGGAATGGGGCCGACGCGTATGGATGAGGTGGCGCGACAGATTGGCGAGAGCAAAGTTCCAATGCATATTGTTGCGGTTACCGGACATGACAAACGCGCGCGCCGAAAGCTCGAAGGCCTGAAGGTGAAATCACCGGTCTCGCTGCAGGTGCTCGGATGGAGCGATGACGTGGCGGCGCTGATGCAAGCGGCCTCGATTCTGGTGACGAAACCCGGTGGGTTGACGATCGCCGAAGCTGCGCTGTGTTCGTTGCCGACAATTTTCTTTGATCCGATTCCGGGCGCCGAGTTTGTTAACGCCAGGCGAATGGTTGACACCGGCGCGGCGATTATCAGTAAGGGCGCGAACGAAACCGCATCGATGGTGGTGAATCTGCTCCGCGATGAACCGTCGCGACGCGCCATGTCTTTGAAAGCCAGAACAATCGCTCGTCCTAATGCCCGAAAGGAAATCGCGCAACTCGTTCTCGATCTGGCGACGCCGGCTAAAGAGATGTCGCGCCGAATGACGGCGTGAACGCGCTTAACTACGAATGATGCTGTTCGGACTACCGATGATTGCCGGCGCCGGCTCGCTCGCAGCGGGCGCGGCCGGAGTTTATTACGCGACCGCGGCGGTGCGTTCGCAGTGGCTCGGCCCAACCGACTGGCGCGGGCGCACTGACACTGCATCGGTGGCTTTGACGTTTGACGATGGTCCGTCGGCGGACACTGAGCGCATTCTGGAAGTGCTTCGTGCTTACAATCTCAAAGCAACGTTCTTCATGCTTGGTCGTCAGGTCGAATTGTTTCCCGAGACTGCGCGACGCGTAGTCGCCGACGGACACGAGATTGGAAATCATTCCTACTCACATCCGATCTATCTGTTTCGCGGTGCTGGTGCCACTCGGCGGCAACTTGAACGCGCGCAGGCAATCATCGCCGAAGTCACTGGCACGCACCCGGGTCTCGCGCGCCCGCCGTGCGGTGTGCGCACCCCGGCATACTTTGCCGCCGCCGAGGCGTTAGGCCTGCGCACAGTGCAGTGGGACGTTGCCGGATTCGATTGGAAGGAACGAACGAGCACAGAGATTGCCAACTCAGTGTTACGAGAAGCGAGCGCCGGCTCGATCATTCTGCTCCATGATGCCGACAGCGCGCTCAAACGCGATCGCCGCGCTACCGTCGCGGCGCTGCCGACCATCATTGAGGGTTTGCAGGCGCGCGGATTGAGCATCGTGCCGCTGACGCAACTGCTTGAACCGAGAAGAGAGCGGCGATTCGGCAGGCGAAACGGATTTGGAAAGCGCAGGGCTGCGCCAAAAAAGCCAATCGTCTTTTTGGATTTCGACGGAACGATTACGAAACGTGATGCGGTTGACGCGATCCTGGAAGGGTTTGCCGATCCGCGCTGGCTCGAGATCGAAGAGGACTGGAAACAAGGGCACATCGGATCGCGCGAGTGTCTCACCGCGCAAATGCGTTTGGTGCGGGCCACCAAGAATCAGGTTGATGCGCTGCTGGATTCGATAGAGATCGACGAAGGCTTAGTCAAACTGTTGGAAACATGCGCGGCGCGCGGCGCCGAAGTGCACATCATCAGCGACGGTTTCGATTATTGCATTGATCGCATTCTCGGTCGGCCTTCACTGAATCTGAGGGCCCTCATGAATGGAACTCGAATGCTTTCCAGCCATCTGGAAGCGGACAGAGATCACTGGCTGGTCGACTTCCCTTCGTTCCACCAGTCATGCGGCCACGGGTGCGCGACCTGCAAGCCCGCGATGATGAGCCTGCTAAATCGCAACGGTGGGCCAACGGTCTTCATCGGCGACGGGCTGTCGGACAAGTACGCCGCGACCAGCGCCGATCTGGTTTTCGCAAAAGACAAACTCGCCGCTTTCTGTCGCGAACAGCAAATCGCGCACCGGCCATACCTAAACCTTGCGGACGTCGCCGAGCAGCTTGATGAACTACTGCGCTCCGACACCCCGATAGAGCAGGAAGCGATGGCGAAAGTCGGCGCTTAATATTATTCTCCTTAAGTAGATGAGCACTGAAACAAGCGCACTAGTAGATCCGACCCGCATCTCTGACGAGCAGGAATTGCGCGAACTCGAACGCAAATACTGCTCGTGGGGCGACACGGCTCACTATCTCGAACCGCCAAAGTTTTTCGATCGCGCGGAGGGTAGTTATCTCTACGACCGCGAGGGCACGCCTTATCTCGATCTGCAGATGTGGTATTCGGCAGCCAGTTTTGGTTACGGCAATCAGCGATTGAATGATGCGCTCACGCGCCAGCTAAAAAAGCTGCCCCAGCTTGCCAGTCAGTATCTGCATCCTGAAAGAGTGAAACTGGCGGCAGCAATAGCGCGTCTTAACGAATCGAAATTCGGCCTGGAAGGTCGCGTGCATTTCAACGTGGGCGGATCGCAGGCGATCGAGGACTCTCTGAAGATCGTGCGCAACGCGACCGGCAAGAATCTGGTCTTCGCTTTCATGGGCGGCTATCACGGGCGGACGCTCGCCGCCAGTGCCATCACCTCGAGCTACCGTTACCGCCGCCGCTACGGCCATTTCTCTGACCGCGCGCATTTCGTTCCGTTCCCGTATTGCTTCCGCTGTCCTTACGACAAGAAGAAGGAGGATTGCGGGCTGTATTGCGTGCGGCAATTCGAGAAGAACTTCGAGACGGAATACAACTCGTTTTGGGATCCCAAGGCCGGTGAATCGGAGTTTTCGGCATTTTATGTCGAGCCGATCCAGGGCACCGGCGGTTATGTGATCCCGCCGCCTGAGTATTTTCCAGCGCTGAAGAAAGTCCTGGACGATCACAAGATTCTGATGGTGGACGACGAAATTCAGATGGGCTTTTATCGCGCCGGAAAGTTTTGGGCCATGGAAAACTTTGACGTCGCGCCCGACATAGTTGTCTTTGGTAAAGCCCTGACTAATGGATTGAACCCCCTGAGCGGCGTCTGGGCACGTGAGGAATTGATCTCGCCGGAAACATTTCCGCCCGGCTCGACGCATTCCACCTTTGCGTCAAATACTTTGGGCACGGCTGTCGCTCTCGAAGTTGTGCGCATGATGGAAGAAAAGGATTACGAAACCTACGTTCAGGGCAAGGGGGCGTATTTCCTGGCCCAACTCAAAGAGTTGCAGCGTCGCTATCCCAAGGTCATTGGCGACACTGACGGCATGGGCTTGGCGCTGCGCATCGAAATCTGCCGCGAAGATGGATACGAGCCGGATCGCGAATTGACGGACAAGATTTTCCAGGAAGGAATGAAGGGCGACCTGAGCGCGCGCGGCCGGACGATGGGTTTGGTGCTGGATGTCGGCGGTTATTATAAGAATGTCTTCACGCTGGCGCCTTGCTTTGACATCACTGAAGAAGAGATCGATCTGGCCGTCGAACTTCTGGAACAACTCATCCGCCGCTGCGCCCCCGATCGCGTTTGAGATTCTCCAACCGAACATGCTGTCTAAGTTCATAGAAGTATTTGAAGGCGTCGCGTTGCGCACGAATCCGGAACTGGCAATGCGTCTGCTGGGCGCCTTGCCCACTTCGGCGATAGCCGCAATGCAGGAAGCGCGCTTTCGGCGCACACTCCGACTCGCCGCCGCGCGTTCCCCTTTCTATCGCGAGCAGTTTCGACAACGCGGAATCGACGTGCGCCGCATCACGCATCCGTCACAACTCGGGGACTTCTATACGACCGGAGAGGACCTGCGTTCCTACGGCGCGGAACAGTTCCTCGCCGGACACGCCGATACTGCTTTCGAGACCACGGGCACCACGTCGCCGGTTCCCAAGACCGTCTTCTTCTCGCGCGATGAAGTAGCGACAATGGGACGCATCACCGCGATGTGGCTCTATCTTCTCGGCCTGCGTCGCGAAGATCGCGTTCTCAGCGCGTTCGATTGTTCGTTCTGGGTCTCGCCCTGGGTGCTGCGGTCCGGCCTCGAATACCTGAAGTGCTTTCATGTCGAAGCAGGCAAGATCGACCCCTCGGATTTCTACGAGCGCGCGAAGGTTTATAAGCCCACCGTGATCTTTGGCGAGCCTTCATGGATGGCGCGTCTTTCGGAAATTGCGAGCGACCGCGGGATCTGGCCGCTGAAATTCTTGTTTGCGGGCGGCGAAAACATTGCCGAGGAAGCTCGCGCGGTAGTCGAGCGCGTCTGGGGAGCGCCGCTCTATCTAAACTACGGACAGACTGAATCGTTCGGCGCGCTCGGGGCCGAATGCAAGCTGAAGGATGGCTATCACCGCAACGATCTTTATTTCTTTTTCGAGCTTGATAATGTCGGCGAGGACGGCTATGGCGAAGTGATTTACACTACGCTGGCGCGCGACGTGATGCCGCTGATTCGTTATCGCTCCACTGACGTGTCGCGTTTGGTCGATGAACCGTGCGATTGCGGAATCTTTGCCGGACGGATTGGGAAAATACGCGGCCGCTGCGACGAGATGGTCGTCTGCGGGATGGGCAACGTCGGCCCCTGGGTATTCGAAGAACTGCTCCGCGGCATCGAAGGCACTGGCGAAGACTGGCAGGCAGTCGTCCTGCACGAAAATGCGCGAGATGTGATTGAGCTACATGTCGAGCTGGATAACGGTTCGAGCCCGAGCGCAGTAGAAGGATCAGTTCACAGGAATCTGCGCGAACGTTTCGCGGACTTCTCAAAGAATCGCGACATGAAGCTCTATGACCTGCGCGTGGTAGCGTGCCGTTCGGGGAGTCTACGAGCAGGTGCGCGAAAGCTTCGCCGGGTCATGGATGAGCGCCTGATTGTGGGACCGGAACCGGTAACGGATTGGTAGCGGGGAGCAGGATCGAACTGCCGACCTTGGGGTTATGAATCACCATCCGGGCAAAAACTTAAGTCTTTGCCTTTTCTAAGGTTGCAGCCACCAAGAATTTTCGAACGTTTTCCATTCCTTCCGGTTCTTTCCGCTTCATTATACGTTGCGTACTGTCAACTTGCTATTCTCTTTGGCGGCCCGCCCAGCACTGGGATCTGATTTAGCTGATAGTCTTCGACCCCTGGCTGCTGAGATGTCGCGTAATAGATGTAATTGTTGTCTTTTGAAAAAGACAGTTCTTTGTACCAGCCCGAAGACGGCTGGATGATCGGCACGTTGCTTCCAGTCGCGAGATGTTTCAACCAGAGGGTTCGGGCCCCGCGATCATCCGTCGCGTAAACCACATACTTGCCATCAGGCGAAATCGCCGCGTCGGTGACGTTTCCCGTGGTTGTCAGCTTCGCTATCTTCATCGCGCGCGGTGGTGGTGGCTTGTTTTCCCAACGAGCGATGATCTGGTACAAGGCGAAGCCAATCCCCGCCAGGGCCAGGACGGCGATTGTGGCGGCGACTGTGACGATCTTCTTATGCCGTTTGACTTCGCGTACGATGTACTCAGCGCTGGATACGGTCGGAACACCAACGCCGGCTGTCCCGGTTGCTGATTTCTCGCTTTCAGTAGCCGATGGAGTAGGTTCGCTCTTCGCTGTAACTGCAGCCGAGCTTTCCGTCTCCGGTGGAGTTGACCGTTCTACTTCAGCGTCGAAGTCTTCGCGCCGCTTTACCTTCCTCAGATCGCTCAGCAACTCCTTTGCGGTTTGATACCGCTCGTCACGCTCCTTATTAAGCGACTTGTTGATAATCCACTCCAGCGATTCGGGAACGTCCCGTGAGTAACGAGCAAGAGGCGGAGGCTCGCGCTCGAGAATCGCCGCCAGCACGTCACTATTCGTCGCGCCTCCGAACGGGGGGCGTTCGGCACACATCTCGTAAAGCATCACCCCGAGACTCCAGATGTCGGTGCGCGCGTCAACCTCAAGCCCGCGCGCCTGCTCAGGCGACATGTAGCGTGCGGTACCCATAACTACACCTGGCTCGGTATGCATCAACGTCGTGGCCGCAGCATCGCTCCGCTTTGTTTCAGTGAGTTTGGCGAGTCCAAAGTCGAGCACCTTTATGTAACCGTCCGACCTGATCATCACATTCTCGGGTTTGATGTCGCGATGAACGATGCCGGCGGCGTGGGCGACCGAGAGCGCTGAAGCAATCTGAATAGCTACATCCAGGATGTCACTCAGCTTCATGGGCGCTTGCTTCATTCGCTGGCGCAGCGTTACCCCATCGACAAATTCCGTAGCGATGAAAGCAGTTATGTCTGTCTTCCCGCTCTCATAAATCGTCAGAATGTTGGGATGATTAAGCGCGGAAGCGGCTTTCGCCTCTTGGATGAAACGGCCCATTCCTTGCTGGTCGGCAGCCAGTTCAGCCGTGAGAATCTTTAGCGCAACGAGACGATCGAGCTGCGTGTCGAAAGCCAGATAGACTTCACCCATGCCGCCCGCTCCGATGGCGGAGCGGATCTCGTAGCGCCCTAAAATTGTGCCAGGCTCGATGCTCATACAGTCGTTC
>CAAGKR010043116.1_pt1 | contig 15437 bp, 13 predicted proteins | sample 2556971 | NCBI WGS metagenome assembly CAAGKR01 (sample SAMEA5207829, study PRJEB30636) | soil metagenome | biome: forest; feature: boreal; material: soil | place: USA | collected 2011-09 | depth 1 m | reverse complement strand
GTGAGCGAGATCATGGTCAACGGCCCCGACCAGGTCTTCATCGAACGGCGGGGGGTCCTCACCAAGGCCGACGTCCGCTTCGAGGACGAGAACCAGCTCCTGGAGACGATTCGGCGCATGGTCGCCACCACCGGTCGGCACATCGATGGTCTCAACCCGATGGTGGACGCGCGCCTCCCGGACGGCAGCCGCGTCAACGCGATCATCAGGCCCGCAGCGATCCACGGAGCAGCGCTCACCATCCGGAAATTCAAGGACGCCGTCCTCGGCATGGAGGACCTCTCTCGCGAAGGGAGCCTCAGCCCCGCGATGGCGGAGTTCCTTTCGGCCGCTGTCCTCGGCCGGATGAACATCCTGGTCTCTGGCGGAACCGGATCAGGCAAGACGACGACTCTCAACGTCGTCGCGCGCTTCATCCCGCACAACCAGCGCGTGATCACGATCGAGGATGCCGCCGAGCTGCAGATCGACCACCCCCACGTCATCGCGCTCGAACACCGCCCGGCCAACGTCGAAGGCAAGGGCGAGCTGACCATCCGCCAGCTGCTACGCAACAGCCTCCGGATGCGGCCCGACCGCATCCTCGTCGGAGAGGTGCGCGGCGCCGAAGCACTCGACATGCTCCAAGCGATGAACACCGGCCACGACGGAAGCATGTCGACCATCCACTCGAACTCCGCCCGGGATGCGCTGTCCCGCCTGGAGACGATGGTGATGATGGCGTCCATCGACATCCCGTTTGAAGCCGTTCGAGCCCAGATCGCGTCTGCGATCAACCTCATCGTCCACCAGGCCCGCATGCCGGACGGCCGGCGCAAGGTCGCCCAGATCGCGGAGGTCGTCGGCTACGACGCCAACGGCGCGATCCTACGCGACATCTTCCTGCTGGGAATGGGCTCCGACCTGCGCCTTGAGTTCAACGCCACCGGCTACGTGCCGACCTCGCTCGACAAGGCGGCGTTCTATGGGGTCCAGGTCGACAAGGATCTGTTCGATCCGGTCAAGTCGCGCTTCGTCCCGGCGGGCTCCGACAGCATGATGCCGGTGGTCAAGGACCCGCTGATGAGCGGGCAGCACGGAGGCGCCGTCGAGAACGTGGTCCGCCAGGTGGTGGTCGTTCCGTTCAGCTCCGACAGGCCAGGCGCCGCTGCCCCGCCGACGCACTCGGTGCAGGCCACGCAGTCGGCTCCGGCCAGCACGATGGCGTCCACGCCGGAGATGCAGGAGGAGATGCGAAAGCTGATCGACGCCGCCCGGTCCGCGGTCGCCGACCTGCAGGCCGCGGCCCCCCAGCCCGCGCCCCCGCCCGTCCACCCAGCAGAGCCTGCGCCTCCAATCTACGCGGCGCCCGAACCGGCGCCGGCCGGCGAGGCGAAAGCCGGCAACGCGAAAGGCGCACCGGTCGCTCGGCCGGCGCCCGCACCGCTCTTCGCATCCCCCCCGGTCCAGCAGGGCCCGACGCCCGAGGGGCCGACGCCCCAAGCGCCCACGGGCGGTTCGGCGGAATCGGCGGCGCAGGCATCCCAAGCGCTCCAGGCCGCCACCGCGATGGCGCGCGCGACCTCCGCTCTTGGCCAGATGGCAGCGGCCGCGTCGGGTGGGTTCATGGGCACTGCCGGCATGCTGCCGACCATCCATGGCGAGGGATCCACGCCGGCCGGCGCGACGCGCAGGATCCAGGCGGTGATCGAAAGCCTCATCACGCGCAAGGGCCTCAACCTGCGCCTCGCGCCTGCGGTGACCCAGGCCTTCGAAGGCGCCGAGCTGAAGGCGAGCGACTACGCCGGCCCGAACCACATCAGCAAGGAGTCAGCGGGCCGCGAGCTTCGGCAGGCTGTCGCGGCGGGCGTGCTGCAGGTGGTCCGGTACCCGCAGGGGGAGGCCGGGTTCCGCGCCGGCCCCGACCTCTTGAGGTCCGTCGCCGAAGGCCTCGGCCAGCAGGTGAACGCCACGCAGCCGCTGACGCCGGAAACCATCATCGGCAGCCTGTCGGTCGGCCAGACCGAAGGCACGGTCACCATCATGTTCACCGACATGGAGGGGTCGACCAACCTCCTGTCGACAAGAGGCTTCACCGAATCCCACGAGATCATGAGGGCGTACGAATCGATCATCGACGAGAAGGTCGTCGAGCACGCCGGCCGCCGGATCAAAGGCCTGGGTGACGGTCTCATGGTCAGCTTCGGCTCCAGCCGGCACGGGGTTGAGTGCGCGCTGGACATCCAGAAGGCGATCGCCGAGTACAGCAAGCAGAACCCGGAACGGAAGATCAGGATCCGCATCGGGCTCAACACCGGCGAGGTCGTCGAGGAGGCAGGCGACATCTTCGGGGCTGCTGTCAACGTCGCCGCCCGGGTCGCCGGCAAGGCCAAAGGCGGCGAGGTCCTGGTCTCCGACGTGGTGCGGCACCTCGTGGGACCGGTGGCTGAGATCAATTTTGACTATCGGGGCGCCTACAAGCTCAAGGGCTTCCCCGACCGCTGGCGGCTGCACGAGGTCACCCCGGGCGAGTCGCCCTCGATGACCGTGGTCCTTCCGACCGGCGACGGCTTTGTCGGCCGCGACCAGCAGCGCCTGGACATTCGGATGGTGCTCGACCGCGCCGCGACGGGCTCAGGCGGCATGCTGTTCATCGTGGGCGCACCGGGCATCGGCGCCTCGCGGCTCGCCGCCGAGGTGGCCGTCGACGCTGCGCGCAAGGGCTGGATGGTCCTCAGCGGCCGATGCGCGGAGCAGGCCGCGGCTCCGTATGCTCCTTTCCGCGAGGTGCTCAGCGCCGCGGTCGCAAGCGCCGGGGCGAAGACGCTCCAGGACGCGGTGGGCGAGAACGGTCCTCTGCTCGCGCAATTGGTGCCGGTCCTGCGGCAAAAGGTTCGTGGGATGCCGGCCCCCAGCGACGTCGGCCCCGACAAGCTTCGTGAGCTGCTGTTCCATGCGATCTTCGACTTCCTCGTGGTCTGCCAGGGCGCCAAGCCGCTACTGATCGTCCTCGACGACCTTCAGTGGGCTGACGAAGGGTCGATCCTGCTCCTGCGCGATCTTGCAGAACGGTTGGGCGGGAGCCGCGTGGTCGTTGCAGGCACGTACTGGGAGACGGAACTCGACTCGGGGCGGCCCTTCACGTCCGTGGTCTCGCGTCTGCTCCGCCGGCGTCGCGCCCAGAGGATCGGGCTCGGCCGCCTCTCCGATCGCGAGGTCGAGAAGATGGTGGCGGCGATGGCGGAGACGCCGGTGACGGCTGTGCAGCTCTTGGGTATCCAGGCGGCCACCGAAGGCAACCCGCTCTTCGTCGAGCACTCCTTCCTCTACATGGCCGCCTCGGAGAGCATGCTCGGCCGTAACGCACGCGTCCAGGCCAGCTTCACGGAGGAGGACCTCGAGCTGGCCCAGAGCGTGCGCGGCCTGATCGGCCGCAGGCTCGAACGTCTCAGCGAGCCGGCCCAGAGGATGCTGGTGGCGGCCGCGGTCGTGGGGCGGGACTTCGACATTGCGCTGCTGGAAGCCTTCGGGGAGCTCTCCGGCCACGAGCTTCGCGAGGCCCTCGACGAGGCGACGCGTGGACACTTCCTCACCAGCGCGTCGCCTGATCGTTACCGGTTCGCGCACGAGCTGGTGCGCCAGCGCGTCCTCGCGGTCCTGCCGTTGCCTCGCCTCCAGGCATACCACCTCGCTGTGGCCGACACACTTGAGCGGATTTACGGCAAGAGCGCGAATGAGCGCGCGGGTGAGATCGGCTACCACCTTTACCAGGCCGGCACCGCCGCCGACCCCACGCGGACGGCCACGTACCTGGCCCAGGCGGCAAGGAGCGCCCTCGCGGTCGGGGCCTTCGAAGAGGCGCTGCGCTTGATCGAGAGCACGCTCACCCTGCTGCCCGGCGACAAGATTCGGGAGCGTGCGAGCGCTCTCTCGATGCGCGGCCAGGCGTTTTGGGGGCTGGCGCGCATGAGCGAGGCACAAGCGGCCTGGAACGGCGCCCTGGGCCGCTATGAGGAGCTCGGCGACGCCAAGGCCGCTGCCGGCATCCATGCCCAACTGCGGGAGATAGACGCTGACGGCGCAGTTGCGGCGCCGGAGCACGCAAGCGCCCGACAGGCAGAAGCCCCCTAAGGGGTCTAGCCGACCAGCTTGGCGGCGGGCGGCACCGGCCCGTAGTCGGCCGGGTCGCCGATGATGGTGGGGAGCTGGCCACCGAACGTGATTGTGTTGGCGATCACCCCGCCGGTCTCGTCGGTACGGAACGCCGATGCCTTGACCACATTGATCGTGGCGGCCGGCGTGTAGACGAGGCCAATGAAGGCCGAGTCGCTGGCGGCGCCAAACGAGTTGATGCAGTTGTTTGCGGGTGGATACGCCGCGCCCGGCTCATAGAGCACCATCCAGTCGTACTGGTATCCGCTGAAGACCACGTTGTCGCCCCCGCTGGTGCCATTGAGACACCCGCCGTTAGGAATGTAGAAAACGACGGCGCCTGGCGTGATCGGGCCCGGACATGTGGTGAGCGCCCCGGCGGTGGTATCGCACTGGTTCTCGTTGGCGCGATCGCCGGCGGGCGGGGCCGCGCGATCTGGGTTCTCGTTGGGCAGGTTGAACCTCAACGGTTGCGTCTCACCCGAGGGCGGATAAGAGCCGACGACCCCGGGCGCGGCGAAAGCGTTCGGAGCAAATGGCGATCCGAGATCGCCTCCGTCGAGAACGATGGCTTCGAAACTGAGGCTGCACCCAATGCCCGAAAAGGCAGGACAGCCAATAGTGCTGTTGTTCAGCGGAGTGACCGCCACCGGAAGTGACCTGGCGACTAGCCCGAAGGGCCCGTTGCACGACCCGCTCGGGGCCGCGTAGATGTTGTACGCGGTCGCCCCGGGCACGTTGCTGACCACAACCTGGATGTTCTGGCCACTGCCACTGATATGCGCCACGTAGCAGATCGAGGGAGCGCTCTCGCGCATGTAAGGCAGCCCGCCGTACATGGCGGTGCGGGTCGACGTCAGCACGAGTGACCAGTAGCCTGGCGGGATGTCCTTGGGGCCGGAGATCACTGACACCTGGGCAGAGCCGGCGCAGTTGACGCCGTTGGTGTTCCAGAACTGATGGCCGGCAAGTATGGTGTTGTTGGCGTAGTTGGGTTCGTCGGGAGGCTTCAGCTCGTTGGACACGAAGTCGCTGTTGTTCGTGTAACCCGCCTGCCAGTTGTAAACGCCGCCGGGCAGGAAATAGCAGACATGGGTCGTGAACCCAGGATCGGGGGAGTAGACCCCGGGCGTCAGGATTACGTTGTTGCCTGGCCTGCCCAGCGCGCCACCGGGGACCGGCGGCGGAGGGTAGCCGGGATCGACGAAGTTGTAGCCGGAGCGGGTGACGCCCGCAACGTCAGGGTAGGTGCAAGGAGTGAAGTTGCCGCTCGGGTAGCACGTGTTGATGACGTTGGGGACCGATGACTGGCAGCGGGCATAGACGTCACCGGCGACCTGTGCCGATCCCGCGATGGAGATCGCTCCGCTGGACACCATGTCCCCGATCACGCTCAGCGTGCCGCCGGTCGTTACCGAGATGGCCGCTCCAGGCGCGCCGCCGCACCCCGCCTGGCTCAGTGCGGCGATCGTAGGCGCGTACAGCAGGTTGTTCACCCCGCCCGATGCGGTCGCGGAAAGCCGGGGGGTGGTGCCGTTGGTGAGGATGCGCGCGAACTGGAGCACCAGCGATCTCTGCGCCGTGATCGTGAACTGGCTGCCGGCGGCGCCGAGACCCGACACCACCTGCGTCAGAACCGTCCCGTCGGAGTAGGTGCACGTTACGGTTCGCGGTCCGGCGCCGGGAGCGCCATAGCCGGGCGAACACGACGGGGCCGTGTAAAGCCGCAGGTTCGCGCCGAAGCTCGCGGTGGCCGCCTGCTCCGCCAGCAAGTAGCTGTGGTTCTGCTGGAGGCTGTCTCCCGCCGCCAGCGCCGCGGCATCGACCGCCGCCTGCAGGTCTCGACGCAGCGTGTACGCTCGGGCGCCGTCGATGGCGAGCGCCGCCATCCCGACCACGACGGCCAGCATGAGGGCGATCAGCACAATGGCCTGGCCGCGCTGGCCATTCATCAGTATTCGGTCCTAAAGACGGCGGCGGCGCTGATCACGATGTGGTTGGCGGTCGCCTGCGCGATGACCGGGGTGATCAGGACGAGGTTGTAGCGGATGGTCACCTGGAGCTGGACGTTATTACCGGCCGGGTTCGTCGCGCTGCACGAACCGTTTGCGGCGGCGGAGTACTCTCCGCCCGGCGCGTTCGCCGGGGGCGTCGTCTCGACGGTGGCGGGCGGGATGGGCTCGGTGACGTACAGCCACGCGGCGTTGGCGGGTGGGGTGGCCGTGGTAAGGGGTCCCTGCGGGCAGGGCTCGGTCACCGGGATGCCCACGAGCTGGGAGGTGACCCTGGCCAGCACGTCCGCGTTCGTCGGCATCGTGTTCGAAGCCTGCACAGCGGTTCGCGCACCCTCGCGAGCGGCGTGGCCAAGCGTGTCGTAGTAGAAGACGGCACGCCCGACGTCGATGATGCCGAACAGCAGCAACAGGAGGACAGGCGAGATCAGCGCGAACTCGATCAGTGCCTGCGAGCTCTGGGATCTCAGCTTGCGGGCGCTCACGGGCCCTGCACCGTGATGTGCTCGTTGGCGGCGAGATGGAAGGTGCCGAACTGCGCAGTGATCAGCGGCGTCAGCGGTCCATAGGAGTAGAGCACGATGACGTTGAGGTCCCGCTGGCTCTGGCCGCTTGGCGGGGCAGTGAAGTCGACCCCAGGTGTGTTGTCGTAGCAGATGTAGAGCCACGGCTGATTGGCGGTCGTGGGGTAGGCGGAGTTGGCGTACGGCGGGTTGTGGTGCGCGTTCCCGTCGGTCGGAGATGGGCACGTCGTGCCTGGATTCTTCAGGATGGAGGCGGGGAGCGAGATGGTCGCGAGCTCGTCGTCAACCGCCCCCTTGATCGGGTCGTCGTACAGGTACCGATGGGTCAGGTTTGGCGCGTCGAACCAGGCACCGTGGCGGGCGCCCTCGCGGGCTGCGCTCGAGAGCACCTCCGACACATAGATGGCCCGGCCGATGTCGACCAGGCCGCCGACCAGCAGGAGCAAGACGACCGCCGAGAGCGCGAACTCGACCAGCGACTGCCCGAATTGCCCGCGCGGGCCGGGAGATCGGGCCGAGTTAAGGGGGCGCGACATCGGACTATCTTGCCTATGATGGGTCGGAATTGCGCACGACTCTGACCGGCCTGCGATCTCGAAGGCCGTTTACCATCCTTGGCATCGTCCTGGCTCTGCTCGTCATCGCGGCCTTCGTCCTTGTAGCCATTAACGCAGGCACTCCCCCCACCAGTCTCTCGAAATCGATGGTCGTGGCCAGCACGGATCTCCCGCCGCGGATCCCGATCGATGCCGGCTCCGTGACGATCAAAAACATCCCGACCGACGCCGTCCCGCCGCTGCTCTTCTTCACCAGGATCCAGGACGTCGCCGGCACGGTCCCGCTGGTGACGATCGCATCGGGCCAGGTGATCACCTCGAACCTCGTTGCCAAGCTGAGCCAAGCCCTCGGATCGCAGTCCGAGTTCCTGCCCATTCCCTCCGGCTACGTCGCCCTCACCATCCCCACCAGCGAGCAGCAGGGCGTGGCCGGCTACATCCAGCAGGACGACTACGTCGCCATCATCGCCACCGTGGCGTCAGGCACCAAGGTTGCGAGTTTGACCGTATTCACGAACCTGCACGTGATCCGGGTCGGCACGCAGACTGCCGCCGGCGGAAGTGGTGCGGTGACCGCGAGCAGCCTCACGGTCGTGGTCACCGAATGCCAGGCCGAGTACATCACCTGGTTCTTGACCAACGCCTCTCTCAAATACACGCTCGAGTCCTACCACGACTATCTGCAGGCGGGCAGCCAAACCAAGGACCCCCTCTGCCCGAGCGTCACCTCCGCGACGGGCGTGACCCGGGACTTGGTGCAGAAAACCTTCCCGACCCTTTTCTAGGCCAACATGAGCAACCTGTCCACCACGGTGATCATCGCGGTGCCAATGGCGGCGGCGGTCGCGGTGTTCTTCTGGAGCCTGGATCGGATCCGGAAGGAGCGCGTGGCTCCAGAGCCGGAGGCGTTGGCCCCGCGGGCGACCCCGCGCGAGCTCGTCGAGCGCCTCCTGCGCCCCGCAGCCGACACCCTCAGCCATCGTCGAAGCGGCCGCGGCCGGCCGACCTTGACCGAGGACCTCGCCCGCGCAGGCCTCAACATCACGGCTCCTGAGTACCTCCTGATCCGAATCGGAGCCGTGGCGCTGGGAGCCCTGATCGGTATCTTCCGGTTCGGCATCTCCTTCGGCCCGATCATCCTGGGCGTCGTCGGATTTATCGTCCCCCCGCTTGTGGTCAGCTACCTCCAGCGGCGCCGCCAAAACCTGTTCAACGACCAGCTCACGGGGATGCTGCAGCTGCTGTCCAACTCGTTGAAGACCGGCTACGCGATCGACCGCGCGCTCGAGACCGTAGCCAGCAAATCCAGGCCGCCGGTCTCCACCGAGTTCGAGCGCGTCACCACCGAGATCACCCTCGGCACGTCGGTGGAAGACGCGCTCAGCGCGCTGTTGCGCCGCATCAACAGCCCGGACCTGGAGTTCATCGTGACCGCGATCCTCCTCCACGTCCGCATCGGCGGAAACCTGGCCGAGGTCCTGGACACAATCTCCGACACGCTTCGGGATCGACTGCAGACCAAGCGCGACATGAGCGTCCTCACCGCACAATCGCGTGCTTCCGCGACCATCATCCCCGGCCTGCCGATCCTGCTCGCGCTGGGCCTCTACGTGTTCATCCCGGGCTACTTCGCCCCCATGACCAGCACCTTAATCGGGTACGTCCTGCTGGGAATTGCCGCCCTGCTCATCCTGGTCGGGAACATTCTCATCAGGCGCATGACCGCGCTTCAGGTCTAGCTCGCATGTTGTTGGTCGCACTGTCAGCCGGCCTGGTCTGCGGCGTCATCGTGGTCGCGTTCTTCATCGCGCTCGACCAGAACGTGGCCACGGCGGCTTCGACGACCGGCGCGTGGATGGCGCCGCCGGTCAAGACCACATTCCTCAAACGCCTCGAGGGGATGGCGCGCCCGGTCGCCTCGCGACTGACTGCTCGGGCGGCGGGTCAACTGCGACAAAAGCTCAGTCGCGCCGGAGACCCCGGCAACCTTACGCCGGCGGGCTTCGAGGCCGTTCGCTACGGCCTGGCAGCACTCTTCGCCATCGTCGGTCTGATGTTGGGACTTGTGCTGCCGCTCCAACTCCCGACACTCATCGTTGCGCCCGTCGCCGGCGCGGTCATGGCGCTGCTTGGCTACATGGGACCGATCCTCTGGCTAAACCAGAGGATCGCCGGCAGGCGTCATCAGATTCAGCGCTCGCTGGCCGAGGCGACAGACCTCCTGACCCTCGTCGTGGAGTCAGGGATGAGCCTTGACGAAGGTCTGCTGAGCATCACGGAGAGGTTCCACAATGCACTCGGGGACGAGATCGGCAAGGTCTTACGGGAGATCAGATTGGGCCGGCCGCGGATGGCCGCGCTGGAGCACATGGCCGAGACGTGCGGCGTCGCCGACCTGCATCATCTGGTCGAGTCCATCGTGCAGTCCGACCAGATGGGCGTTCCGATCGCGCGCCTCCTGAGGGTCCAGGCGACCGAGATGCGGCGGCGCCAGCGCCAGACGGCCCAGGAGCGCGCCGCCCAGGCTTCATCGCGAATGGTGTTCCCGATGGTCGGCTGCATCTTCCCCGTCCTATGGATCGTGCTTCTCGGCCCGGCCATCATCGTGATCCTCAAATCGGTGCGCTGAAGGATGGTGCGGCATGATCGCGCCCACCTCGTGAGCACCCGCGTGCGCGTCGGGGTGCAATCGTCGTTCAGCGATCTCGACAAGCCGCTTTACACGATCAGCGTCGCCGCCGAGATCCTCGAGACGCATCCCCGCACGCTCATGCTCTATGAGGACGCCAACCTCATCGAGCCGCATCGCACGCCCACCAACAGGCGCCGGTACTCGCAGCGGGACATCAGCAAGGTCCAGGTGATCCAGCATCTGACCCGCGAGAAGGGCGTCACGCTCGCCGGCGTACGCCACATCCTCAGCCTGTTCGAGGTCATGAAGAAGCACAGGGTAGAGCCGCCAACCAACCTACGAGAAATCTTCGACCGCTACTCGCAGATTATTTAGCTGCGTTGGGGGGGTGGTGGCCCGCGCGAAAAAGGGCTGGGAAGAAGAAGTTGGGGTTGGGCGCTGGAGGCTGATGTGTACGCGGTGGTGTTGCGCGCGAGGAAGGACCACCTCTCCGCTTGGCGGGGAGGCGCGCATTAATCAAAGACGCTTCCGCTTTGCGCGGGAGGGGACGCCCACTTTGGCGCTACCGCGGATTGGCAGTTTTCTCGAGTAAATGTATCGCGTCCCGAACAAATGTTTGGTAGACTTCTATCATGTCGGGGGAGGGGGGCACAGACCTCTCTGAACTTGAAGCGGCGGTTCGGTCCTTTTTGCGACATGACCAGTGCGGCGTCGATCTAAAGCGCTTCCGCGCCGTCATCGACTCCCTCGAAGGCGACTTCGCTTCTGAGGTTCGCAATGCCCAACAAACTGGAGCTCACCTCGCCGACGGGACCGCAACGGTCGTCACCTGGATCAGCCGCACGTGCGGCATGTCGGCGACCTCTGCGGCTGACCGGGTCTGCGTCGGAGCCCAGTTGGAATCGTTGCCCAGGGTCGCCCAGGCGCTCCGGTCAGGCGAGATCGGCTACCAATCCGCCTCCTTGCTCTGCCACCTGCGCGAGCAGCTCGGCGAGAAGCGTGAGCTCGTCGACGAAGACGAGATGCTCGATCTGGCGCGTAAGCATTCAGTGGCCAGCCTGCGTTACCTCTGCCGCTACGCAAGGCATGTCGCCGACCCGGACGGCTTCTTCAACGATGCGGAGGCGGACCACTCACGGCGCCGGCTGCAGATCAGCATGATGTCGGATGGCATGCATGCGATCGACGGTGTGCTGGATGCTGCCGGCGGGGCGGCGCTGCGGACGGCGCTGGATTCCCTGGCCAAGCGGCTGGGACCGGAAGACGATCGGACCCACAAGCAGCGAATGGCCGACTCACTGGTTGAGATGGCGCATCACGCCATGGACGAGGGCAAGTTGCCTAAGCGAAACGGCGTCAAGCCGCATGTCACAGTTACGACCACGCTGGAGGGCTTGAAGGACGAGTTCGGTTCACCGCCGGCAGACGTCGAGCTGTCCTTGCCGATCTCGACTCGGACCCTGGAGCGCATCGCCTGCGACTGCACTATCTCGCGCGTGCTGCTGGCGGACTCAATGGTGATTGATGTCGGCCGAGCAACACGCGTTGTCTCAGGTCCGACAGGGCGGGCGCTGCGGGCGCGGGATCGCGGCTGCCGGATGCCAGGCTGCGACCGTCCGGTCAACTGGTCGACGCCTCATCACATCGTCGCCTGGTCGAGAGGCGGCCCGACCAACCTGCCCAACCTGGTCCTGCTCTGTTTCTACCACCATCGGCTCGTGCACGAGGGCGGCTGGCAGGTCATCAAGGCGGGTCGGGAGTTCCGATTCCTGCCGCCCGAACGTGTGGTCATGAGACGGGCGCGAGGACCGGGACTACGCTGGGCCGCCTGAGGCCACGCCCTCCATAGAACTGGTTTGGCCAGGCTCGCGGGACTGATACTGGCGGAGCGGGTTGTCGGCTGGGCTAGCCAGGGACGCCTGGCGGGTCAAGTAACGGAATCTTTAAGCGCGCTTGGCTCGTCTTTTCGCGGCCGGAGCCCAGAGGCTTTCGAGGTCGTAGTACGAACGCTCGCCGGGTAGGAACACGTGCGCTAGCACGGAGTCGAAGTCGAGCAGGATCCAGGTCGCGTCTTCGTAGCCTTCGATCGCGATCGGCCTCAGATCCTTGGTCTTGGCGGCGTCGACCATCGCGTCAGCGATGGCCTTCACCTGGCGATCAGTCTCGCCCTCGCAGATGACGAAATAGTCGGCGATCGAAGTCTTCTCGCGAATATCGATGACGACGGTGTCCCACGCCTTCTTCTCGACCGCCGCGCCACGCAGCAGCCTGGCCAGCTGCAGCGGTGTGGTGCGAAGGGTCTTGCGCGCAGAGCGGCGGTTAGGAAGTGGCCTTACTGATTGCAACTTCGAGATTATCCCGCGTACAGGCGATGGGTCGTGATGTAGCGCTCCACCGCCTCGGGCACGAGGCCCGCGATCGATTCGCCGGCAGCGACCGCGCGGCGGATTTCGCTGGCGGAGACGGCGGGGGTATCACCAACGCACCGCACGATGCCCTTCCCATCGAGACCCGCCGATTTCAGGTCGGCCGGCTGAGGCGCTTTGGAGCCAGGCCGGCCAACGATCACGATCGACGCGATCGCCCGCACATGCTCGGGCCGGTGCCAGGTGTGGAACAGGCTGGCCGCATCCCAACCGAGGATGAGAAAGAGCTCGGCGTCGGGATGCAGCCGGCGCAGCTCGAGCAGCGTGTCGACGGTGTATGAAGGCCCGGTTCGATCGAGCTCGAGGTCAGAGACGGCAAAACGGGCATCGCCGGTTGTCGCCAGCCTGCACATCGCCAGCCGGTCGCGGGCCGGGGCGACCGCCACCGGCCGGTGAGGCGGCTGGGCGGCCGGAACGAAGATGACGCGGTCGAGGTGGGCACAATCGATGGCCGCCGAGGCTGCGGCGAGGTGGCCGGCATGGATTGGATCGAAGGTCCCCCCCAGCACTCCGAGCCTCTCAGGGACAATCAGTTGGGCCGCATCCTTACCGCCGCTTTGCGCGCTTGGTTTCACCGTCACGGTTGATACTCGAACTCGATGCCGGCGATTCGCACCGTGTCGCCCGGCTGCACGCCGCCTGACTCCAGCGCCGAGTTGACGCCGATGCGATCCAATTCGATCTGGAAGCGTGCGAGCCCGCCTTCGGATTCCAGGTTGGTGCGCTCGACCAGCCGCTCGACGCGATCGCCACGGACGATGAAGCCCCAGGGCAGCCGTTCGACCGCCAGCTCGGAATCGCGCGCGACAGGAAGCTTGATCTTGCGCGCGGGTCCTGGCGGCTGCGGGTCGGGTGCGGTCGCCAGTGTGGCGACGATCGCATCCAGCAAACCGGGGAGGCCCTCGCCCGTCAGGGCGGAGATGAAATGCACTGCGGATGTACTCGGCTGCACGTCCCCACCCGGCTGCGACCGCTTCGCGGTCGGAGCCGACCTCCCCGTCAAGCGGGGAGGTATACGTCCGGCTCCTCGCCGGACGCGCGCGCGCAGGCGGCGCGTGGGTTCCAGGTCGAGCTTGTTGACCGCGATCAGGTACGGCCGGCGAGCGAGATCGGCGGAGAATTGCTCGACTTCACCGCGGACCGTGGCGAGGTCTTGCCACAGATCCGGCGAACTGCCGTCGATGACATACACGAGGATCTTCGTGCGCTCAACGTGGCGCAGGAAGCGAAGCCCGAGCCCGGCGCCCCGCGAGGCCCCCTCGATGAGGCCCGGGATGTCTGCGATTACGATGCGTCCGCCGCTGGACTCCGCCACACCCAGCTCCGGGTCGAGCGTCGTGAACGGGTACGCGGCGACTTTCGGATGCGCAGCCGTGAGCGAGCTCAGCAGCGATGACTTGCCCGCGTTCGGTGGACCGACGAGTCCCACCTCCGCGATCAGCTTGAGGTCGAGCGTGATCGCCAGCTCCTCACCCTTGATGCCCTGTTCCGCGTAATCGGGAGCGTGCTTGGTCGAGCTCTTGAAATGCACGTTGCCGCGACCTCCGCTGCCGCCGCGCGCGACGATGCTTTCGGCCCCGGGATGTTCGAGGTCGGCGATCAGAGCGCCATCCTGGTCGAGCGCCAGCGTCCCGACCGGGACGTCGAGGAGCAGGTCGATTCCATTGCGCCCGGTCTTTCGTCCGCCGGCTCCGTTCGCGCCCGGTTCAGCCTGCCAGCGCAACCTCCGCTTGTAGAGCGAAAGGTCGGAGACGCCTGTGGTCGCCCGCATCACAATCGACCCGCCCCGGCCGCCGTCGCCACCGTCAGGACCGCCGCGGGGAACAAAGGGCTCGTGGCGAAACGAGGCCGACCCCCGGCCGCCGTGTCCGGCGCGCACGACTATGCGCGCCGAATCGACAAAGGTCCTTCGATTATTCCGCGACGATGGTGACGCGCCGGCCGTCCTTGCCCACTCGCTCGTAACGAACAAGGCCCGCGGCGAGGGCGAAGAGCGTGTGATCGCGTCCCAGCCCGACCCCGGTGCCCGCAGTGATCCTGGTGCCGCGCTGTCGGACGAGGATCGTGCCGGCGTTCACGGTCTGACCGGCGTAGATCTTGACGCCGAGCATCTGCGGGTTGGAGTCGCGGCCGTTCCGGGACGACCCACCGCCTTTCTTGTGCGCCATTACTCCGGTTCCTTGCCGTTCTTGGGTTTCCGCGGCGCGCGCTTGGCGGGTGCTTCGGCTTTCGCTTCGGCTTTCACGTCGGCATTGGGTTTGGCGGCCCCTCGCGCCGGCTTGGCCTTCGCCTTCGGCTTCGGCGCGCGAGCGCGGGCAGGCTGGGCCCCACTGATTGCCTCGGTCTTGGTCTCGGACTCGGTGGCTTCGGTCAGCCCGCCGATGGACACGATCCGGATCGCTGTGAGGTCGGCACGCCCGCCATGGTGGACGCGAACTCTCTTCTTGGATTTGTAACGCAAGCTCTCGATCCGCGGGCCGCGCCGATGGGCGAGGACTTTGACGTCGACGTCGATACCGTCGATGCCGGGCGTGCCCACCTTGATATCGGTACCGTCGCGGAGCAGGAGCACACGGCCGAGCTTGATCGACGAACCCGGCTCGGCGGCGAGACGGTCGACCAGGATCTGGTCGCCTGGCGCCACCCGGTACTGCTTCCCGCCGCTGACCACGATGGCCGACAGCGAACTATCTGGCTTGGGCACGGCCCGTAATTTTACACGGTCGGCTGGCGCCGACCTTTATGAGGGAAAACCCGACTGTTTTCCCTCATCGGCGGGTCGGCTTCGCCGACGCGCCTGCTCCCATTCCCGGGATTGGATTTACTGAATGGTTCTCCTCGCGACGCATAGAGACATCGTGGAACAAAGTTACGGCCGGGTTGAACCCGGCCGACCCTGCCACGCTAGTGGACGAGAGGAAGAAGGGGTTGGGGGACGGCCGGAGTGAATCCGGCCTACCGGCGGCCACGCTTGGTTAGATCGGCGCTCGCACCGTGCCCGCAGACGTTGTTGCGGGGTCCAGGTCCATCCGGTCTCGGTGGACGACGACTTGCCGGCGCAGCATCACAGACTGGACCAGGCCCAGCGCTGCCAGCGTCGTGATCGTGGCCGAGCCGCCGTATGAGATCAACGGTAGGGGGATGCCCGCGATCGG
>CAAGKR010226975.1_pt1 | contig 15438 bp, 9 predicted proteins | sample 2556971 | NCBI WGS metagenome assembly CAAGKR01 (sample SAMEA5207829, study PRJEB30636) | soil metagenome | biome: forest; feature: boreal; material: soil | place: USA | collected 2011-09 | depth 1 m | reverse complement strand
TTGTAACGCAAACTGTTAGTTTGCGGGGTAAGCTGATAGATGGCCTTAGAGTAAGTTAGACCCTAATCGCAAACTAACAGTTTGCTTTACAAGGGCAGGTTACTGACCGGCGCGTACCAGGCGAAAACCGAAATTCTGATGTCTTAAGGTGGGATCAAACCAGTCGCGGTAGGTAGCAGAGATGGGTATCTGCCTGTCGTTTGGATCACTTGCGTATGATCCGCCTCTAGCGACAACCCATTCTCTGTTTGCCGGGGGAATCTCGGCCGTACCCGTGTAGAGGGAAGCTTTAGAAGAGGTCCATTCCCAAACATTTCCGATGAGGTCCAACACTCCCCAGCGATCTTTACCGTCGGGATAAGTTCCGACCGGTTCGGGACCATTTGCCCTCACCACCGCGCGCTTTTCTTCCCAAACGTCTCCCCAGGGATACGATTTATATTCACCTCCGCTGCGGGCTGCAAACTCCCACTCTTCTTCCGTTGGTAAACGGTAGGTGACTCCGTCGCGCTTTGAGCGCCAGGCCGCGAAGGCTTCAGCGTCTTTTGGCGAAACGTTTACAACCGGCCAGCGCTCCTGGCCGGTCAGAGGTTTTCCTCCGACCCAATGGCTGGGCGCCTCATAGTTCGTGTATCGTACAAATTCAGCATACTCAGCATTCGTCACTTCGGTTCGATCCATATAAAACTTCTGAACGGTGATGGAATGTTCCGGCCGCTCCTGTGGTGGTCCGTCATTCCGGCCCATCTGAAATGTTCCGCCTGGAATCTCAACCAGATCAGCTTTTATATTTTCGGTCGTGCCGGCGCTCGTCCCCTGGTTAGTATCGCTTGTGACCGGGCCTCTACGAGATGCAGAAATTTTCAACCTCAACAAAAAGTATCCGGCGATCCCTCCTACCAACAACAACACAACGAGCGCGGCCCCTCCGATTACTAACCAGGAAATACTCTTCGGCTTTGCAGGTGTTGAGGTTGGCAACGGGGGCAAACTTTGGGGAGGGAAAGGTGCGACCCCGGGAAAACTATTATAGCCGACCGCCTCTGTCCTAACCTCTTCATGCACCCGAGTCGCTTCCGGATCGATAACAGTGACCTGCGGCGGAATGCTGGTGGAGAGGTGGGCCAGCCGCTCTTCCAGTTCTTTCGTTTGACGCTCAACGCGCTCCATCTGTTCACGCTGTTGTCGCTCGCGTTCTTCTCGCTCTTCTCTCTCTTCGCGTAAGCGTTCCTCTTCTTCCTTTCGCCGGCGCGCCTTCTCTTCCTCAGCGCGGCGAGCTTCGGCCTCGCGCTTTAATTCTTCTCGCGCAATTCGATCGCGTTCTTGTTGCTCGCGTTCCAGAGCTTCACGCGAAACAGAGATCTGTTCCTGCGCTTCAGCGTCCAAAGCCGAAGAACTGATCGTGCCTGCCATCGAGTCAAATCCGGTGTCTGATGTTGCCTTTGGCAACGTCCCACCGGTAGTTGTGGCCGGTGCGGGCATGGTCTTGTTAGGATCAACGGGAACAGTTCTCCCACCAGACCGAACGGCCGAACCTGTTGCCTCAACCGCTTCTCTCAGTTCCTCGAGAAAAACTTCTACCGACGGCGTGCGTTCAGACACTTCTTTTTCCAATGCGTGGCGCACCACTGCTTCAATTCGTGGCGATACCTCAACGCCAACCGACTTAAAACTTGGCAGCGGCAGCGTGATGTGCTTCTTCATGATGGAAGGAATCGAGGAACCTTTGAACGGCACATCTCCGGATAGCATCTGGTACAGAATTATTCCCAGGCTGTAGATGTCGGCCCGGGCGTCTGGCTCTTCATCTGACCATTGTTCCGGAGCCATATAAAAAGGCGACCCCATCAAACCGCTGGTTTTTGCTTGAACAAAAGAGCCGAGCAATTCACCGGATTTGATCTTTGCCAAACCAAAATCGAGAATCTTCAGGCCTTGCGCAATCGGTTGGCCTGCCTGCGTCATGATATTCAAAGGTTTCAGATCGCGATGTACTATGTTCTGTCGATGCGCCGCTCCCACACCTGCACCCATCGCAGAGGCGAACTCCAATGCGCGCGCCGGCGACATCGCTTTTTCCTCGGCAAGAATGTCCTGAAGCGATTTGCCGCTTACGAATTCCATTACTAAAAAAGGCATCGTGCCACGCACAACGCCGAAATCGGTGACGGCAATAATGTTTTGATGTCGGATGGCTGCGGCGGCCAGCGCTTCCTGGCGAAAACGCGTGACCAGCATCGGATCGTTGCCAACCAGGCCCGGCAGGATCACCTTGATGGCATGAGATGTTTTGAGAAAGATGTGGCGAGCTTGAAAGACAACTCCCATTCCACCCTGGCCAAGTCGTCTCTCCAACTGGTAACGAGCATCCAGTATGGGTTCGCCCAGGAGCGATGGTGTCGTGGCATCACCGTCCTGCGGACAGTGGTTGACCTCGTCAGGGAAACAGCGCCTACAGGCTGGGCATTCTTTCATTTAAAGGGCTCGTTACGAAGTGGCGGCAAAGATGATATTTGCGGATTGATTCTAGCGACTACTCCGTGAGCAAGCAACCGCCTAAAGGCTTTCCAGCAAGGCTTTGCGGTCGGGAGGGCCCTCGATTCTACCGCACCACAATATTCACCAATCGCTGTGGTACAACGATCACTTTGACAACGTCGTGCCCTTGAATGAAGGCTTGGATCTTCTCGTCATTGAGCGCTGCGCTGCGAAGTTCATCTTCTGTGACTTCAGGCAAAGCCAAAAGGCGCGAACGCAGTTTCCCATTGACTTGAATGGGGATCTCCAATTCCACTCTGCGCGCCAATTCTGTATCGGCCTGCGGCCACCGCGCGGAATTCAACAATCCGCCGGCATGACCTGATGTTGCTCCCAATGCTTCCCACATCTCCTCGGCGATGTGTGGAGAGAAGGGCGCGAGCATTAACACTAAAGACTCCAATGCTTCGCGCACCGCAAACACGTCTGCGTCCGATGCGGTCGTGGGTTCGGCGTTAAAATCTGCCAGCTCATTGAACAACTCCATCAGCGCCGCCACGATTGTGTTTAGATGCAGCTGGTCGAAGTCGCTGGTCACGCGCGCAATCGTTTGATGCGTCTTGCGTCTCAGCGCACGCGCACCGGCGGTCCAGTCTTCGGCGCCGGGCGCAAAGTTTTCACGTACACCGTTCGACAAACGCTCACGCCAACGCCAAACCATCGTGTAAACGCGCCGGAGAAATCTGACTGCTCCTTCAATTCCAGTCTCGGACCAACGCAATTCGTTTTCAACCGGCGCTGCGAACAGAATAAACAAGCGTGCAGCATCAGCCCCAAAGGCCGCAACCATTTCGTCCGGATCGACACCGTTTCCCAGACTCTTCGACATGGCTTTCCATTCGTCGGTTCCTTCGATGCGGTTAGTCACCATACCCTGCGTCAGCAGTTTCTTCACCGGCTCGTCAAAAGAAACAAGGCCGATGTCGCGCATAAACTTCGTCCAGAAGCGGGTGTAAATGAGGTGCATTACCGCGTGCGAGTCCCCGCCAATATATTGATCAACCGGAGTCCACTGCTTAATTACCTCGGGATCGAATGGAGCAGACTCGTTGCGCGGATCGCAGTAGCGGAAGAAATACCAGGATGAATTGACGAAGGTATCCATCGTATCGGTTTCACGGCGCGCCGGGGCCTTACATTTAGGACAGGTCGTATTCACAAACTCTGCCACCCCTGCCAGCGGCGAATTGCCAGAGCCCGTGAACTCTGCATGATCCGGCAATTCGACGGGCAAATCTTTTTCCGGCACCGGCACAACTCCGCACTTGTCGCAATAGATGATAGGCACAGGCGCTCCCCAGAATCGTTGGCGTGAGACACCCCAATCACGAATGCGATAGGTCACGGCCTCTTGTCCAAGGCCTTGCTCTTCGGCGTACCCGGCCATCTCCGCCATCGCGTCTTCTGAAAGCTTTCCGCTCCATTCGCCTGAATTGACCAGAATGCCGTAGTCAGTGAAAGCATGCTGCATTGCCAAAGACTGATCTTCGCTCAAGGGGTCATGCGTGATTGACTCCTGCGCATGCGAGATGCGCTCGATCACACGCCGTATTGGCAGTGAATATTTTTGCGCGAATTTGAAATCCCGCTCGTCATGTGCCGGAACAGACATAACTGCGCCCGTGCCGTAATCCATAAGCACATAGTTTGCGACCCAGACAGGAACACTTTCTCCGCTGAAGGGATTTATCGCGAGAACCCCTGTGTTAATTCCCTCTTTCTGATCCTCTTCGTCCGTGGTGTTTGTGGCTTGCGCCCTTTCGCTCTTGAACTTTCGGGCAAACGCCCTTACGTCGTTCTTCAATGACGAGTCTTTCAGAAGTTCGTCAATGAGCGGATGCTCGGCTGAAATCACTATCGCCGTGGCTCCGAAAATCGTGTCGATGCGCGTCGTGAACACGCGAATATTCTTATTGCTGTCTTTCACAGCGAAGTCGATATAGGCGCCCTTGCTTCGGCCGACCCAATCGCGTTGGCGCTTAAGTACTTTCTCAGGCCAGCCGGCCTCAATTTCTTTCATATCCTCGACCAGTTGTTCCGCGTATTCAGTTATGCGAAGAAACCACTGCTCGAGATCTCTCTTTTCAACCGCAGCGCCGCAACGCCAGCACACGCCACCCGACGACTGCTCGTTAGACAGCACGGTACCTTCTTTCGGACACCAGTTGACCGGCGACAACTTCTTATAGGCCAATCCGCGCTCATACATCTTCAGGAAGAACCACTGGTCCCACTTGTAGTAGTCGGGGCGGTGTGCTGCAATTTCGCGCGACCAGTCGTAGCTAATTCCCAGCCGTTTCAGTTGACCTCGCATGTGAGCGATGTTGTCTTCAGTCCAATCGCGCGGATTAATGCCACGCTTGATGGCGGCCTGCTCGGCAGGTTGGCCAAAGCTGTCCCAGCCAATCGGATGCAAGACATTGAATCCTTGCAAACGTTTGTACCAGGCCAGCGCATCACCGATGGAGTAATTGCGCACATGGCCCATGTGAAGAAAACCCGACGGGTAAGGCAACATCTCGAGGCAATAAAACTTCGGGCGCGGATTTTCCGACCGCGCCTCAAAAGCTCGCGATTGTTCCCAATGCTGCTGCCACTTCTTCTCTATGTTTTCCGGAAAATATTTTTCGTCCATGATCCTTCGCTGCCCAGCTAATTACTCTACATTAAACTGCACTCTGACGGGCGCACGCAGCTTCGAAAAACTCTTGCCGCGCCTGTCATACTATTAAACTTTTGAGTAGAGGTTCGCCGCCCCGCTAAACCGCGCCTGAAAAAGCGCGGCGCAGAAGCGGCACCGTTAGGAGGAGTTTTGGGACTGGCTGAAAATTCTTCATCATTTCTATTTGATTACGCCAACATCCTAACGCAGCGATTGCTTTTTTGTCTAACCGTTTGCCTGATCCCCCCTGTCTACAAACGAGCCCCATTGTCTACAAACGACCGAAGCATAGTGAGATTCTGGAGATCTGCCCTTGGATCGTCGTAGGGCGTTTCGAGAATGAATGCGGCGTGAGCGAGTTTCGGATGACGGGCGACCCGCCGGAGTGCTTCACTACCGATGTGACCTTCGCCGATATGCCAGTGTCGATCGACGCGCGAATTGTATGGGGCCCGTGAATCGTTAAAGTGAATCGCGCGGACATTCTTCGTCTTAACAGTACTCTCGAGCTTGTCCATTAAGGCCTCTAAACCGTCTTCCTCGCGGATGTCGTACCCGGCGGTGAATGCATGGGCGGTATCGAAACAAACCCCGAGCGGTAGGTTCGGGCATGCATCCATGATCTCGCGTAGGTGCTCGAAGCGATGTCCAATACACTCGCCCTGTCCCGCCGTGTTCTCCAGGAGAATCCGCAACTTTCCCAGATTCAGCCGGCGGCAGGCAAACTTGAGGCTCGCACTGCACCTGCGAATCCCGTCGGCCTCACAAGATCCTCGCGCGCTCCCGGGATGAACAACCAGGTAATCGATGCCAAGTAAGAGCGCACGTTCAACCTCTTCGCGAAAGGAGGCCCGCGACTTTTGCAGCATGAGCTGATCGGCGGCCGCCAGGTTAACGAGATAGTTGCAATGGATGACCACCGGTCGGAGTTTGGTTAGGCGACGTACTTTTCGAAATAAAGAGACGTCGGCCGGGGTAAGCGGCTTTGCGGCCCAGCCCCGCGGGTTACGCGAAAAAAGTTGTACCGTGTCGCAACCCGTATCTTTGGCGACAACGAGAGCCTGGTGGAGACCCCCTTTGATCGGCGCGTGAAAACCTATTCTAGGTCGCTGCGTGTTCAACTGTTTCGATGCCATTTAAATCCTCATTAGCGATCTTTGCGCGTACTTTGTGCTCTTGGCGGTTAACTCCTCTTAAGTTCCGCCCCGGAACGGTTTATTAAACGCAAAGGGTCGCAGAGTATTCGCAAAGCGCGCAGCGACTTATTTTTCAGTTTCGTCCATTACGCGGAGCATATTGCCCCCAAGAATCTTGTCGATATCGCTTTCTGAATAACCCCGTCGCAACAACTCGCGCGTCAGATTGGGCAGGTCGGCAACACTCGCGAGATCGCTCAGCGTCGATTGCACGCCATCGAAGTCAGATCCAATCCCCACGTAGTCGATTCCAACGAGTTTCACAACGTGATCAATATGGTCTACCAAACGAGAGACACTGACGGGCGGCAGGCGCTTTGCAAACTCTTCCCGTCGCACGCGATCACGCGCGAGTTTTTTATGTACCGCGTCGCCCGTCTCTTCGTCCGAAGCACGTTGGACCAGTGGCGCGATCTCGGCCTCAACCTTTTTCTTCTTTTCGCTCCAGCCTGGCTCGAGGTGTTCGGGATAAAAGATCACATTGACGACGCCCCCGGTCTTAGCCAGCGCCCGAATCATATCGTCGGTGAGATTTCTCGGCACATCGGCAATCGCGCGGCAACCGGAATGCGTGGCGATCACTGGCTTCGTCGAGGCCTTTACAATGTCCCAGAACGTCGGGTCCGAAACGTGCGAGACGTCCACCATCATGCCGAGCCGATTCATCTCGCGAACTACCTGCTTGCCGAAATCATTCAAGCCGCGCGTCTGGCCCACCGCGTCGCCCGAAGAGCCCGCCCAGCTTGTGCTAACGCTCCAGGCTGGTGACATGTAGCGCACTCCCATCTTGTAATAGCGGTCCACGTTCTCGATTTTCTCGTCGATGGCGTATCCGCCCTCAAGGCCGGTCAACGCAGCCAAGTTTCCTTCGGAAACAATGTTTCGTATATCAGCGGCCGTGGTTGCAAACTTCCAGGTGTCGGGGTGGCCTTCCGTCAATGCACGCACGGCAGCGATTTGATCATCGGCACGTTTCATAGCCCTTGGGCCGCCACCACCGAACAACTCCGGCTCAACCCAGATTGAAAAGAATTGCGCATCGAGTCCGCCTTCGCGTGCGCGTACGGAATCGAAATGGCCGTCCGATAGTCGCTCTTGCAGATCCACTTTTTCGTCCAGCAGGCGTTGTGTCGTATCGGCGTGCATGTCAATTGCAATCGCGCGCCGGTGGATCGCGATTGGATCGGCCGATTTACTGTCTGCTTGCGTAGTAGGCGTCGGGGTTTGGGTTTTTTCGGTCATGCGGCAGTCGATAGAAAGAATTGAAAATAGAATTGGGCCTATTAGAATCAGGTAGCGCCGCGTATGCATCCTATACTTCACTGGAAAGCGTGAAGGATTAGCAATCTTAGCTATTTGATGAATCATTTTGATGTTACTTTGCCAACCTTATTGAATCAAGCGCACCTTGCCAAGCAAAGTAAAACTACTGTATTGTGCCGTGTTCTCAATAACCATAAAGAGCGCTCTTTCTGAAACGACAAAACTTCCTGTAGAATTGGGTTTCAAGAAACCGTTTCTGCACACGACTTGAAGTTAGAGTTTCCTCGCCGCCCGTTTCCCGAAACTGATATCCCGAAGGGAGTAGAACAGTATGTTCTCAAAAGAAGGCAAAGCGAAAGATGGGGCAACTACGCGCATTTGCGACGTCGTTTGGCATGATGGCCAGTTTATTAACTGGAACGACGCACGCGTGCATGTCATGTCTCACGTTCTTCATTATGGTTCGAGCATTTTTGAGGGCGTGCGCTGTTATGCAACCAAAAACGGGCCCGCCATTTTCCGCTTGAAGGAGCACATGCAGCGGTTCTTAAACTCAGCGAAAATCTATCGCATGGACCATAAATGGACCATGCAACAGTTGTGTGATGCATCGGTTGAATTAGTCCAACGCAGCGGATTGGAACAGTGCTACATCCGGCCCATACTATTCCGCAGCCTGGATGAAGAGCGGCCGGCCTTCGGGGTGAATCCCTTTCCTAACCCGCTGGCTTGTTACATCGGCGCGTGGGACTGGGGCAAGTATCTCGGTGACGAGGCCATTGAAAAGGGCGTGGATGTTTGCGTGTCATCGTGGAACCGTCTGACGCCAAACTCGATGCCCGCCATGGCCAAGAGCGGCGCCAACTACATGAACTCTCAACTGATCAAAATGGAGGCATTGCTCAACGGCTTTGCCGAAGGTATCGCGCTCGATGATCGCGGCTACGTTTCGGAAGGATCGGGCGAGAATATTTTTATCGTGAGCGGTGGAATCGTGTTGACTCCGCCACTCTCTTCATCAATTCTGCCGGGGATTACTCGCGACAGTGTGATTCAAATTTGCCAGGAACTCGGGACTACCGTGAAAGAGCAAACCATTCAGCGGGCCGCGCTTTACGTCGCCGATGAACTCTTCTTCTCCGGAACGGCCGCGGAGATTACTCCTATTCGCTCAGTCGATCGCATTACAGTGGGAGCCGGAGGTCGCGGGGAGATCACTGAAAAGATCCAGAAGGCGTTCTTTGATGTCACTAAGGGAGAGCGAAAAGCGCCGGGCGATTGGCTCACATATGTGAGGACGTCTAAAAGCTCCCAACCAAGCAACAACGGTTCAAAGCCAAAAAGAGGCTCGGACGTAAGTACGCCGACTAGTGAACGAGCGGAGCCGGTCATGAAATACCAGACAGCGGCTAAGGCGACAGACTAAATCAACCGGTCTCCTTTAAAAACTCTGGCGGTGAGCAAACGATTTGCTCGCCGCTTTGTTTTGCCTGGAAACTGACCGACAAAGCGCTAAACATTGACGCTTCTCGTTCTGACAGGCTATTATCCCCTTCAGCATTACCCGCCTGTAGTCGCGGTGATGCGCCCCGTAGTTTCTCGCTAGCGTTCCTTTCCAACGCACGATAATCAAAAAAACAGTCGCCGAATTTTCCTAAGCTTCGAAAGGTCAACGCCGCATGTCCGTAAAAATTGACGATCTGCTACGAGTTGCTTCGAGTCATGGCGCATCCGACCTGCACCTTAAAGTCGGGGCCTTCCCCGTCATGCGTATCGGCGGCGAACTTCACCCCATAGCCGACGCTCCTCGTTTGAAGCAGGAAGACACTCTTGATATGGCATTCGCCATAATGTCGAACCGTCAGAAGCAGCGTTTCAAGGAAGTCTCCGAAGTTGACATCGGGTACGGAGTCAGCGGGCTCGGCCGATTTCGGGCCAACATCTTTCAGCAGCGGGGTACCGTCAGTATCGTCCTGCGCGTTATTCCAGACCAAACAAGAGGCACAGCAGAGCTGGGACTGCCGCCGGTTATCGATCGCATTACCGAAGAACGTCGTGGATTGATTCTCGTGACAGGCGCGACCGGGTCGGGCAAATCCACAACTTTAGCGGCGATGATCGACAGGATAAACGCCCGGCGCAGCGGACACATCGTGACCATTGAGGATCCGATCGAGTTTCTTCATCGCGACAAGCAATCGTTTGTTACGCAACGTGAAGTAGATGTCGACACTAGATCTTTCGCTGAGGCGCTGCGCGGAGCGTTGCGACAGGATCCGGACGTAATACTCGTCGGAGAAATGCGCGATGAGGAAACAATCGAAACAGCATTGACTGCTGCGGAGACCGGTCACCTGGTGCTGTCGACGCTGCACACGCTCGATGCAACCGAAACGGTCATGCGCATCGTTTCTTCGTTTCCATCTCACCAACAAAAGTCCGTGCGCATTCAACTCGCCGGCATTCTTAAAGCAGTTATCTCGATGAGGTTGGTTCGAGCCGCCAAGGGCGCAGGTCGTGTGCCTGCAGTCGAAGTAATGGTCTCAACATCTTTGATTCGTGATTACATCGTCAACGAAGAAAAGTCCTCCCTGATTCGGGAGGCAATTGCAGCCGGCACTTCGCAGTATGGCATGCAGACTTTTGATCAGTCGCTGTTTCATCTGGTTCAGTCGGGACTTATCTCGATGGAAGAAGCTTTGCACAACGCAAGCAATGCCGACGAGTTTAAAATGCGTCTCTCAGGGATTCTTTCGGCCGATCAGGCGATGAATAGCATGCATTCTGCTCCAGTGGCCGCCCAACCTGCTTCTGCCAGTAGCGAGACGGAAGATGTTTTTGTGAAACACTGAAAGTCAGTAAGCAGTGAGCGGTGAGTAATTTCTTTCGTAATTATCCGTGCCTCTTAGTTCGCGCAGTATTCCGCACCCATTTCGGCAAATGCAGCCGCTGTCGTCTCACTAAACCCAACGTTAGTTGACTCTCATGCGCCGCATCACGCGCACTCCGGCACGCCAGTCTTCGTTGATATCGAAGCGATAGATTTCGATGTCGGGAGCGATTGAGCGCGCCAGGGCATTAAAGGCAGGGTGAATCCTCAGCGTGGGTGCAACTAAATAAATGAGCGGCGGTTCGTCTCTAATTTTGCGGTCACCGAAGAGTTTGGCGCGCGAAATGTGTCCACGACGACGGTGGGCCTCAACTCGTTGCCAGTAGTCAGCACCTTGCAACACATGCTCCCGAGACTCTGAAACCTTTAGCTCGATTACGGCCAGGCGTCCATCACGTCTCAAAGCCAGGAGATCTATTGGGCGAACGCCTACCATGCCCGCTCGAGAGGTTCTGAACTGAGCGTGAAGAGGCGCAATGATTAAACCGGGATCGAGGCGGGTTATGTCGCGACGCAGCAACGATTCCAGCCACGCTTCGGCAGCGTTTCGATAGAGCGCGTGGTGGTGATCCGACGCACTCGCTGACCGGTGTTCGATCAGAGCGGTTAAGAGATTCGTCAACTCGTCTTCCGTTTTCTCTTCCAGCATTCGCCGCCGCAAACCTTCAATACCAAACCAAACTCGTTCGGTTCCTATCACCTTGCGCACACGGGCGAAAGGCAATCCAAAATAACGAAGCGTTTCGCCGTGCCTTGCGCTAACAACATCAATTGCCTCTGGAGCAAGGCCAATCAGACGCTTTGTGATCTCGCTTGGTGCGGCGGCAAGGACTGGCGGGAAACGCGCCAGCCGCCTCTTCCAAAGATCCTCGCGCGGTGGGACATAGACCAGCTTCAGCTCGCTCAAGTGCGGATCAACTTCATAAACCGCAATTGCTTCTTGCAAGCTCTTCCGCAGCAAAGCAATCCGCTGAATTGTGGGCTTAACAAGAGCGCTTTCGACGACCAGCCGGAGCTGTTGAACGTAAGGCGGACGCGCACGTTCGCTGGTGCGCCTAAACCACATCAGCGCTGACGACAGAAATGCGTCTGCATCGCTCGGCCGACTTGAGGCAACGGATCCGGTGACGGCGAGACGCTGATGCTTTTGTCGCAAGAGGATTCGCGCATAACGTCCGGGCTGGCCAGGTCGTGCGCCGGGGCTTAGCGCGGAGCGTTCAAGTTTCGCCCCTGGTTGAATTGAGGAGGCTAGCCGACCCAGTAGATCGCAACGGACCTGGCGAGCGGTCTTTACCGTCAACGCGATCGCGCTCGCCGAAGCTCGCGGAACGAGTTCGATTAGAGGTCTCTCCGCGCCCATTCTGCGTGAGGCCTGCAGCACCAGCTTTTCGCCCGTCCATTCCCAGGCAAAGATCTTCCAGGAGCGGCTTCCCTTGTCCGTCCAGCAAGTCAGAATTAGGCGTTCGTGAGCAGCCGCAATGTCCAACTCGCTTTTACCGAGCGCCTGAGAATCTCCACCGTTGAGCGTGCAGAACCATTCAGCGTGGGCTGCCAGCAGTTCGGTGATTTTTGATCTTGCGGCTTCTAATCGATCCGGTGTGTTAACTCGTTCGCTCATCTCGTGAGCAATTCAACTAAGCGCAGCGGTGGATTGAGGTCGTAAGCGGTTTTGCGGGTAGTGTCCTGAGCCGACGCTGTAATGCAAATCGTAACTAGCAACCCAACGGGGCTGCCCTGTTTGGGATCCCGCGTTTGAGCACAAACTAACAGTTTGCGTTACATCAAACGAACTGCGGTCTTGGGCGCCTGTTTCACCGTTACTTCTACCGTGTGCTACCATTTTTAGTCAATTAAATTCGAATAAATAACACCGCTAACAAAGTGGCAATGACAAACGCCTACCTTGCAGCATCTGTACGCACTCCAATCGGTCGCTTCGGCGGAAGGCTCGCTTCATGGACCGCGGCAGACCTGGGTGTGGCGGTAGCAAAGGAGAGCTTTGCGCGCGCGCGCCTGCAACCGGGCCAGATTGAGCAATCGATATGGGGGTGCGCCAGGCAAGCGGGTGGTGGTCCAAATGTCGCCAGGCAAATCACTTATCGATCTGGTGTGCCGGAAACGGTGCCAGCGTTTACAGTTAACCAGGCCTGTGGCTCGGGGCTACAGGCGATCATTCTGGCGGCGCAGCAGATCATGCTCGACCGAGCTGAAGTAGTACTCGCTGGAGGCACGGAAAGCATGTCGCGCGTGCCCTACTTCGCTGAGGGCGCTCGTTGGGGAATGCGAATGGGAAACAAGGAACTGGTGGACGGCATGTATCGCGACGGCTTCAACGATCCATTATCGGGACTGGTGATGGGCGAAACCGCAGAAAATCTCGCGCGTGAATATGAGATTACTCGTGATGAACAGGACGAATACGCTTTGCGTTCCCAACAACGCGCGCAAGAGGCGATCGAGGCAGGCCGTTTTGATGCGGAAATTGTCGGACTGGAACTTCAAGGCCGGAAAGATGAAGCAGTCAAATTTACGCGCGATGAACATAGTCGGGCCGGGACAACAAGACAGGACCTGGCAAAATTGCGATCCGTGTTTTCCAAAGATGGTACGGTAACCGCTGGTAACTCGTCTGGAATCACCGACGGAGCTGCTGCTGTGGTTGTAATGAGTGAAGAAGCGTTGAAACAATCGGGCGGTGAACCTCAAGCGAGAATCATCGATTACGAGGTCACGGGCGTTGCGCCGGAGATCATGGGCATTGGTCCCGTGCCGGCGGTGCGCGCCTTACTCGACAGGCAAAAACTTGCACTCACCGATATCGATCTCGTCGAGCTTAACGAAGCTTTCGCCGCGCAAGTGATCGCCTGCGATCGTGAACTCAATTTTGATTCCGATCGTCTAAACGTGAACGGCGGCGCGATCGCTTTAGGGCACCCAATCGGTTGCACGGGCGTTCGGATTACTACAACTCTGTTACATGAAATGGAGAGGCGACGCGCAAGATTTGGGCTTTCTACGCTTTGTGTAAGCGGGGGTATGGGAATCGCGCTGCTTGTCGAACGTATATGACCTGGTCGGATTCTCAGTAGAGTGTTTTTGTGCAGAGGCTTTGATATGGGGAAGAAAATGGAAATCAGGCCAACCTCCGGTCAGAGCGGTGGCATCCGAAGAGTGAGCTGCGCCAGCACTCATGTTGGCCGCAGGACTTAATCTCCCAATTACGTATTAATCAAACCACTGGCTCATTTGCCAAATCAAGAAAGGTTTCTATCGTGAAGAATAGTATTCTCAAATCATTCGCAGTTGCTCTCATGTTGATCTTTGGCGTTTCAGCTATCAGCTTTGCGCAAAGGAACCGTAATGCATCTGCCGCTAAAGAAGTGCCTTCCTTGTTGTCGTTCCTGCCGCCGTCTGACGCTGTTGCCTTGATTAACGTAAACCGCGTGCTTGATGACGCCATGCCGAAACTCCTGGCTGAGAATCCTTTGAAGTTAGCCCAAGTCAATGCTGAGTTGGCCAGGTTCAAGGCTCAGACCGGTCTCGATCCCCGCTCGTTTGAACAGATTGCTCTGGGCCTAAGTTACCAGTATCCCTCGGAAGGCATAACGAAGATCACGACGGTAGCGATAGCAAGGGGAACTTTTAACTCCGCGGCGATCGTTGCCGCCGGCAGAATGGCTGCAAATGGAAAATATATCGAGCAGAAATATCAGGGGAAGACCATTTATGTTTTTACGCTGGACCGGCTAATAAGACTCCTCGGCTTATGGGACTTGAAAATACGTGAGCTGGCGGTCGCGTCGCTCGATGGCAGCACGCTGGCTTTGGGAGATCTGGACAGCGTGCGAAGTGTGATTGATTCGAACAGGACTCGCAAGCATCCGAATCCTGAATTGATTACGCTGGCGAGTAGTGACCCAAATGCCATTTTGGGATTTGGAGGAAATATTTCCGAAGCACTGCTGCAAAACCTGAGAATTAGTAACGACGGAGTTGCGCGAGAGCTAACGGCGGTGCGCCAGGTTTATGGCACCCTTGGCATGACTAGCACGGACCTTGAGTTGATGGTGGCGGCGCGTACCGTTGATACGTATTCTGCAAAGAATCTCAGCGACACTGTCGAGGGATTGAAACAGTTTGGCGCGCTGTTCATTAATAGATTGTCAGCCGCCAAAGGCACGCTGGCGCGAAGCGCATTGAACAATCTGAAGATTACCACTCAGGGCAATGAACTTCAGATCCGAACTGCGGTCGCGCAGTCGCAAGTGGCTCCATTGATGCGCGGATATTAGCCAGTGGGATTCGGGCAGTAGCCCGACCGTAAGGGAGGGCTCTGTATGGACAGTAGACAGCTTCCTAGCGAGACGGGAGCCCTGGCTTACGCGCGGGCTACTGCCCCGTTTCTATTTCGTAGGGAATGGAAATTGCGGACGCGAAGGGGCCGCAACCTCAGGCTCGTCCTCTTCCAAACTCGCAAGTACGTCCTGGTAGATCTTTATCTTTCCCTCCTGCTTCATCCGTTGCTGAACCGCACCAATGTAATCTTCGAAGAGCTGATTCTGTTTCGCTGAAAGCATCGTCTGCGTCAACTGCTCTCTTTGCTTGGCAAACTCTGCTAGGTCAGCTTCGTGGCGATTCGTTACTCCCAGGACAACCCAGTTATCGCCGACTTTCACAGGAGCCTTAGTTACTTCTCCCGTCTTCAAATCGTAAATCGCATCGTCCAGTGCGGGACTTGTTCCTGCTTTTCCCAGCGTCGAGCCGAGCTTGTAACCCGCTTCAGTGCCAACCTCCAATCCAGCCTTTTCGCCGGTTGATTTAAGGTCAGCAGGGCTGTTCAGTGCCGAAGCAATTTGTCCGGCCTTTTGATCTAACTGTTCTTTCGCGTG
>CAAGKR010056670.1_pt1 | contig 15445 bp, 7 predicted proteins | sample 2556971 | NCBI WGS metagenome assembly CAAGKR01 (sample SAMEA5207829, study PRJEB30636) | soil metagenome | biome: forest; feature: boreal; material: soil | place: USA | collected 2011-09 | depth 1 m | reverse complement strand
TGGCAGCCATGCGCGACCTGAAGGAGGGCGACTTCAACGTCCGGCTTCCGGTTTCGGAAGATCCATTGCTTGCCGAGATCGCCGACGAGTTCAACGGCATCGCCAAGCTGAATACACGGATGTGCGACGAGATGGTTCGCGTCAGCAAAACGATCGGACGCCAGGGTCAGATGAACGACCGCGCTTCGGTCGGCCCCGTTACCGGCGGATGGCGTTCCACAGTCGACGCTGTGAACACGCTCATCACCGACCTTGCATCTCCCACGACCGAAATCGCGCGTGTGCTCACGGCCGTCGCCGATGGCGATCTGAATCAGAAGATGGTGCTGGAAATCGACGGAAAATCGGTGCAGGGCGAATTCCTCCGCATCGCGACGACCGTCAACACCATGGTCGATCAGCTCGGCGCCTTTGCCGACGAAGTCACTCGTGTCGCGCGCGAAGTAGGAACCGAAGGAAAACTCGGTGGGCAGGCGAAAGTGCCGGGTGTCGCGGGAACGTGGAAGGATCTTACGGATAACGTGAACACGCTGGCCGGAAATCTCACCAGTCAGGTGAGAAACATCGCGGCGGTCACGACCGCTGTCGCCAAGGGAGACCTCTCACAGAAGATCACTGTCGAAGCCCGCGGAGAGACGCTCGAGCTCAAGAACACGATCAACACGATGGTCGATCAGCTGGGCGCGTTCGCCTCGGAAGTAACGCGCGTGGCCAAGGAAGTGGGAACCGAAGGAAAGCTGGGCGGACAGGCGCAGGTGTCCGGAGTCGGCGGAACGTGGAAGGACCTCACCGACAACGTGAACGCAATGGCGTCGAACCTCACCGGCCAGATCAGAAACATCGCCGACGTGACGACCGCCGTAGCGAAGGGCGATTTGTCGCGGAAGATCACCGTGGACGTGAAGGGCGAGATCCTCGAGCTCAAGAACACCGTCAATACGATGGTGGACCAGCTGAGCACCTTCGCCGAGGAAGTGACTCGCGTCGCGCGCGAAGTGGGCACGGAAGGCCGGCTCGGCGGACAGGCGCAGGTGCCGCAAGTCGCCGGAACGTGGAAGGACCTGACCGACAACGTGAACTTCATGGCGTCGAACCTCACCGGTCAGGTGAGAAACATTGCCGACGTCACGACGGCCGTCGCGCGCGGAGATCTGTCGCGCAAAATCACGGCTGATGCGCGCGGAGAGATTCTCGAGCTGAAGGACACCATCAACATCATGGTGGACCAGCTCAGCGCGTTCGCGTCGGAAGTGACGCGCGTGGCGCGCGAGGTCGGCACGGAGGGAATGCTGGGTGGTCAGGCGGAAGTGCCGGGCGTCGGCGGGACCTGGAAAGATCTGACCGACAACGTGAACACTCTCGCCGGCAATCTCACCAGCCAGGTGAGAAATATTGCTGCGGTGACGACGGCGGTGGCGAAGGGAGATCTCTCCCAGAAGATCACCGTGGAAGCGAAGGGTGAAACGGCCAACCTAAAGAACACCATCAACACGATGGTCGACCAGCTGAGCACGTTCGCTTCGGAAGTAACGCGCGTCGCCCGCGAAGTAGGAACCGAGGGGCGGCTGGGCGGACAGGCAGAAGTGCCGGGAGTGGGCGGCACCTGGAAGGACCTGACTGACAACGTGAACGCGATGGCATCGAGCCTCACCGGTCAGATCAGAAACATTGCCGACGTCACTACCGCGGTCGCGAAAGGAGATCTTTCGAGAAAGATCACCGCGGAGGCGATGGGAGAAATCCTCGAGCTCAAGAGCACCATCAACATCATGGTGGATCAGTTGAGCGCGTTCGCCTCCGAAGTAACGCGTGTCGCCAAGGAAGTAGGCACGGAAGGAAAGCTCGGCGGACAGGCGGAAGTACCGGGCGTTGCGGGCACGTGGAAGGACCTGACGGACAACGTGAACTTCATGGCGTCCAACCTGACTGGCCAGGTTCGAAACATCGCCGACGTTACGACCGCTGTCGCGAAGGGAGATCTCTCGCAGAAGATCACGGTCGAAGCGAAGGGCGAGACAGCGCAGCTCAAGAACACGATCAACACGATGGTCGATCAGCTGAGCACCTTTGCATCTGAAGTGACGCGTGTCGCGCGCGAAGTGGGAACGGAAGGACGATTGGGCGGTCAGGCCGCGGTGCCCGGAGTCGGTGGCACATGGAAGGATCTCACCGACAACGTGAACGCGATGGCTTCGAGCCTCACCGGCCAGATCAGAAACATCGCTGACGTCACCACGGCGGTCGCGAAGGGAGACCTCTCGAGAAAGATCACTGCGGATGTGAAGGGAGAGATCCTCGAGCTCAAGCAGACGATCAATACCATGGTCGACAGCCTGAGCGTGTTCGCGGGTGAAGTAACGCGCGTCGCGCGCGAAGTGGGAACGGAAGGACGTCTGGGCGGTCAGGCCAACGTGCCCGGAGTCGCCGGTACGTGGAAGGATCTCACCGACAACGTGAACTTCATGGCGTCGAACCTCACCGGACAGGTGAGAAACATCGCCGACGTGACGACGGCGGTCGCGAAGGGAGACCTCTCGCGCAAGATGACGGTAGACGTGAAGGGCGAGATCCTCGAGCTGAAGAACACCATCAACACCATGGTCGATCAGCTGAGCGCGTTCTCGTCGGAAGTGACTCGTGTCGCTCGCGACGTAGGTACGGAAGGCAAACTGGGCGGCCAGGCGAACGTGCCCGGAGTCGCGGGTACGTGGAAGGACCTGACCGACAATGTGAATACGCTCGCCGGCAACCTGACGAGCCAGATCAGAAACATCGCCCTCGTCACTACGGCCGTCGCGAAGGGAGACCTCTCGCAGAAGATCACGGTCGAAGTGCGTGGCGAGATTCTCGAGCTCAAGAACACGGTCAACGCGATGGTGGACTCGCTCCGCGTCTTCGCGGACGAAGTAACGCGCGTCGCCAAGGAAGTGGGCACCGAAGGAAAACTCGGTGGGCAGGCGGAAGTGCCGGGCGCGGCCGGAACATGGAGAGCGCTCACGGACAACGTGAATGCCATGGCGAACAGTCTGACGCTGCAGGTGCGCGCGATCGCGGACGTCGCAACCGCGGTGACGCGCGGCGATCTGAGCAGGCAGATCGCGGTCGAGGCTCAGGGAGAGCTCGACGAGCTCAAGAACAACCTGAACCAGATGATCGCGAACCTGAAAACGACGACCGAGAAGAACAACGAGCAGGACTGGCTGAAGACGAACCTCGCGAAATTCTCGCGGATGATGCAGGGACAGAAAGATCTCGAGGCGGTGTCGAGGCTCATCATGTCGGAGCTGACGCCGCTCGTTTCGGCGCACCATGGCGCGTTCTACATCATGGAGGACGACAACAACGCTCCGGTCCTCAAGCTCATTGCGAGCTACGCCTACAAGGAGCGGAAGCACGTCGCCAACCGGTTCTACCTGGGCGAAGGACTGGTAGGCCAGGCAGCGCTGGAGAAGAAGCCAATTCTCCTCACCAACGTTCCGGACGATTACATCCGGATCACGTCCGGGCTCGGCGAAGCGGCACCGCGCAACGTCCTGGTGCTGCCGGTTCTGTTCGAGGGTGAGGTGAAGGCGGTGATCGAGCTCGCGTCGTTCCTGCCATTCAGCCAGATCCACCAGCTCTTCCTCGACCAGCTCGCGGAGACCGTTGGCGTAGTGATCAACATGATCGCCGCCAACATGCGAACCGCCGAACTACTTGAACAGTCGCAAAGTCTGACTCTGGAATTGCAAAGTCAGTCGGAAGAGCTGCGCACGCAGCAGGAAGAGCTCAAGAAATCCAACTCCGAGCTCGAGGCGCAGGCGACGACGCTGCGCACGTCGGAGGAGCTGCTCAAGGACCAGCAGGAGGAGCTGCAGCAGGTCAACGAAGAGCTCGAGGAGAAAGCATCGCTGCTCGCCGAGCAGAACCGGAAGGTCGAATCGAAGAACGAGGAAGTGGAATCAGCGAGGCTCGCCCTCGAGGAGAAGGCGGACCAGCTCGCGCTGAGCTCCAAGTACAAGTCGGAGTTCCTGGCGAACATGTCGCACGAACTGAGGACTCCGCTCAACAGCCTCCTCATCCTCGCGCGCCTTCTCAGCGAGAACAAGGACGGCAATCTCACGCCGAAGCAGGTCGAATTCGCGCAAACGATCCTTACCTCGGGCAGCGACCTCCTCACTCTCATCAACGACGTGCTCGATCTGTCGAAGGTCGAAGCCGGCAAGATGGATGTGAATCCGACCGACGTGCAGATGACGGACGTGAAGGAGTTCGTCGAGCGCAGCTTCAGTACGCTCGCCGAGCAGAAGGGACTCGAATTCCGTGTGGAGACGAACGCGGATCTTCCACCGGCGATCTATACCGATGGCGGACGGCTGCAGCAAGTGCTGAAGAACCTGCTGTCGAACGCGTTCAAGTTCACGCAGGAAGGAGACGTCACTCTCACCATCCGCCGCGCGGAGAAGGGAAGACGCTTCCAGAATCCCACGCTCGAGGCCGCGTCGGAAGTGATCGCGTTCGCAGTCGCCGACACCGGTGTCGGAATCGCGAGAGACAAGCAGAGACTGATCTTCGAGGCGTTCCAGCAGGCGGACGGAACCACCAGCCGGAAATACGGCGGAACGGGCCTCGGCCTCTCCATCAGCCGCGAGATCGCCCGCCTCCTCGGCGGCGAGATTCGTGTCGAGAGCACGGAAGGCCAGGGCAGCACGTTCACGCTCTTCCTGCCCGCGCGCTACATCCCGCGGCAGGACGGGCCCGACCGCGATACGATCGACACGGGCAGCTACGTGTCGTCGGGCCGGCAGCAGATGCTGATGGGTGCGCAAACCGCGCGGCCATTCGTGCCACGAACTACTCCGTCGCCGCGCGCGGCTCCGAGCCGCGATCAGCGGCGCAGGCCGACGGGTGATGCGCTGCAATATCGTCCGGAGCGCCGAGCGGTCCCGCAGACGGTGATCGCCGACGATCGCGAGCACATCGAGGAAGGCGACCGCACGGTGCTGGTCATCGAGAACGATGAGAGCTTCGCGAAGGTTCTGCTCGACATGGCGCGCGACAAGGGTTACAAGGGCGTGGTGGAGCTGGACGGCGAAGCGGGGCTGAAAGCCGCGCGCGAGATTCGGCCCGATGCGATAACGCTCGACATCGACATGCCGGGCATGGATGGACTTCAGGTGCTCGACCGTCTGAAGCGCGATCCCGCGATCAGACACGTTCCCGTTCACATCATTTCGGGCATGGAGCGGAAGCGCGAGGGTCTCAAGGCCGGAGCGATAGCGTTCCTGGCAAAGCCGGTGAGCAAGGAAGCGCTCGACGCGGCCTTCGCCAGGATCTCGTCCTTCATCGACAGGGTTCCAAAAACGCTGCTCGTCGTCGAGGACAACGAGACGCAGCGGCAGAGCATCGTCGAGCTGATCGCGCACGACGACGTCGAGATCACGGCCGTCGCTTCGGCGGAAGAAGCCAGAAACCAGCTTCAGGAGAAGCACTTCGATTGCATGGTGCTCGACCTGGGACTGACGAACGACGGAATGAGCGGGTTCGACCTGCTCGAGAAGGTCAAGTCGGATCCAGAGAATCACGACCTGCCGATCATCATCTACACGGGCAAGGATCTGAGTCCGGAAGACGAGACGAGGATCAAGAAGTACGCGGAGACGATCATCGTGAAGGATGTGAAGTCTCCGGAGCGGCTGCTCGACGAAACCGCGCTCTTCCTGCACCGGGTCGAGGCGAAGCTACCCGAGGGGAAGCGGAAGATGCTGGAGCACCTCCATGACGCCGACTCGGTGGTGGCGGGCAAGAAGGTCCTCGTCGTTGACGACGACGTGCGCAACATCTTCTCGCTGACGAGCATGCTGGAGGATCACGGCATGATCGTCCGCTTCGCCGAGAACGGGAAGCAGGCGATCGAGCAACTCGAGAAGGATCCCGACGTAGACGCGGTGCTGATGGACGTAATGATGCCCGAGATGGACGGGTACGAGACCACGAAGGCAATTCGATCGATGGATCAGTTCAAGGCACTTCCCATCATCGCTCTCACCGCGAAGGCGATGAAAGGCGATCGCGAGAAGTGCATTGCGGCAGGAGCTTCGGACTACATCACGAAGCCTGTTGATACCGATCAGCTGCTGTCACTGTTGCGCGTGTGGCTGTACCGGTAGCGGAACTACCCGGCTCTGACGCCGAGTCCGACCGGCAGGCGTTCAAGCCCGATCTCGAGAGAATCGAGATCGAGCTGCTGCTGGAGGGGATTTTCCGTCAGTACGGATTTGATTTCCGCGCCTACGCGTACGCATCGATCCGGCGCCGGCTGTGGAAGCGGATAGAGGAAGAGGGACTCTCGAGCGTGAGCGCCTTGCAGGAGCGCGTGCTGCACGAGCCCGAGATGATGGAGAAGCTGCTGCTCGATCTCTCCATCAACGTGACGGCGATGTTCCGCGATCCGAGTTTCTACCAGACCTTTCGCGAGCACGTGGTGCCCCTGCTCAGGACGTATCCGTTCATCCGCGTCTGGCACGCCGGCTGTTCGACCGGCGAAGAGGTCTACTCGATGGCGATCCTGCTGCGCGAGGAAGGCCTGTACGAACGCGCGCGCATCTACGCCACGGACATCAACGAGGTGGTGCTGCGGAGAGCGAAGGCCGGGATTTTCCCTCTGGAACGGATGCAGGAGTACACCGACAACTACATGCGCGCCGGGGGCAAGAGATCGTTCTCGGAGTACTACACGGCGAAATACGGGGGAGCGCTCTTCGATCAGTCGCTGACGAAGAATATCGTGTTCTCGCAGCACAACCTGGTGACGGACCGGTCGTTCAGCGAGTTCAACGTCATCCTCTGCCGGAACGTGCTGATCTACTTCGACAAGACGCTGCAGTCGAAGGTGCACAGTCTCTTTTACGACAGCCTCGCGATGTTCGGCGTGCTGGTGCTCGGGAGCAAGGAGACCCTCCGGTTCATGTCCCACGAGGACTGCTACCAGCAGATCGCGCCGCCCGAGAAAATTTTCCGGAAGGTGAGATAATGTCGTACTCGGTGGTCGGGGTCGGGACGTCGTGGGGCGGCCTTGCCGCGCTGTCCAAGCTGCTGCGCGATCTGCCCGCGGATTTCGGGCTGCCCGTGGTCGTGGTGCAGCATCGCGGCAAGGATTCCGATCGGCTGCTGGCCGAGCTCCTTCAGGACACGACCGATCTGAAAGTGTGCGAGGTGGAAGACAAGGAGCCCCTTACTCCCGGCATGGTCCACATCGCTCCGGCGAATTATCACGTGCTTGTCGACGACGGCTATCTGTCCCTGACCCTCGACGAGCCGGTGCGATTCAGCAGACCATCGATCGACGTAATGTTCGCCTCCGCGGCCGACACGTACGGCCCACGGGCGATTGGAGTCGTGCTCACCGGAGCGAACGAAGATGGCGCGCGGGGTCTCGCCGACATCGTCAAACGTGGTGGGCTTGCTCTGGTGCAGAACCCGCGGACTGCTGAGATTCCGATCATGCCCCAGGCTGCCGTCAAAGCCGTCCCGAACGCCGAGATTCTCGAGCTGGACGCGCTGGCGCCCAGACTCGTCGAGCTGAGTCACGAGCGGGCGAATGTCGGAGTGAGGCAAACGGTATGAGCGACGAGCGCGTCAACATCCTCCTCGTCGACGATCGAGCGGAAAATCTTCTCGCGCTCGAGGCGATTCTCGAGCAGCTCGGCCAGAATCTGATTCGCGCCAACTCGGGGCCGGAAGCTCTGAAGATGGTGCTGAGCGAAGAATTCGCCATGATCCTGCTCGACGTCCAGATGCCTGGAATGAACGGCTTCGAGGTCGCGGAGATCATCAAGTCGCGCGAGAAATCGCGAACCATCCCGATCATCTTCCTGAGCGCGATCAGCAAGGAAGACGCGTACGTCTTCAAGGGTTACTCGATGGGCGCGGTGGACTACGTGTTCAAGCCCTTCAACCCCGATGTGCTGAGATCGAAGGTGTCGGTGTTCGTGGATCTCTATCTCAAGCAGTGCGAGATCCAGAGGCAGGGCGACCTGCTGCGCGACAGCCAGAAGCGCGAGCTCGATCTCGAGCATCGCACTTCGCTGCTGGAAGCCGAGGCGCGCTCGGCGGCCAAGCTGTCGCAGATGAACGATGAGCTGCATCGGCGTCAAGTCGCGCTCGAGCAGGCGATGGGCGCGCGCAACAGGTTCTACGCTTCGATGAGCCACGAGCTGCGGACCCCGATCAACGCGGTGATCGGCTACAGCACGCTGATGCTGGACAACATCTACGGCCCGCTCAACGCCAAGCAGAAGGAAGGCCTGCAGCGCACGCTCAAGGCGGCGCGGCATCTGCTCGAGCTGGTGAACGATGTGCTGGACCTGTCGAAGATCGAGGCCGGGAAGATCGAGCTCGCATTGCAGCCGGTGATGTTCCCGGCGTTGGTCGAGGATTTGTTCGTGACCGTGCGTCCGCTCGCCGACGAGTACGGGTCCACGCTCGTTCTCGACATGGAGAGTGAGCCGTTCAACATCGTGAGCGACCCGCGGCGGGGGAGGCAGATCCTGCTCAACCTGCTGTCGAACGCGATCAAGTTCGGTGAGGGCAAGCCCATCCGCGTCGCGTGCAAACAAGGCCCGGACAGGGGTGTAGAGATAGAGGTCAAGGACGAGGGGGTCGGGATCGCGCAGGAGGACATCGCGCGCATCTTCGAGGAGTTCGTTCAGGTCTCCGAATCGAAGCAGCCTGGCACCGGCCTGGGGCTTCCGATCTCGAGGCGCCTGGCTCAGCTGTTGGATGGCTCGTTGACTGTATGCTCGACTCCCGGCCAGGGCAGCACCTTCAGTCTCAGTCTGCCGGCCTCTCTGGAGGACGACATGGCCCCTGCGGCCGCGTTATCCGCCGCTACGGCGGCTTAACCACTGCCGTTTATTGGCACAGACCCTGCCCTCTATGGTAGTGCCCGTCGCGCTGAGCGGGGGTCATTCCTGGAGGCTTTAAAATGTTCAAAAAGTTACTAATTATCCCAGCCGCGGCTTTCGCGTTCGCATGCTCGAAGGGCGACAACCAAACCGCCGCCGATAGCGCGCTGAACTCTGATCTTTCGACCGCTGCGGCCAGCAAGGCGTACACGCCGCTCGATAGCATCACCGCCGCCGAGCGCGCGGGGACGGCCAACTCGCTGACGAGCACGGGAGCAGCTCCTCGCACCGTCGTTCGCACGCCAGTGCGCCGCACGACCACCACTCGTCGCAGCTCCTCGAGTGGAACGTACTCGTCGGCTCCGGTATACAGCGCACCTGCGCCGGTAGAAGTCAAGCACACCAAGCGTGACGCCGCGATCGGCGCCGGCGCTGGTGCAGTGATCGGCGCGGTCGCTGGCCACAGCGTTAAGGGCGCGATCATCGGTGGCGCAGCCGGAGCGATACTCGGCGGCGTGATCGGGAACAACGTCGACAAGACCAAGAAGTAGGGCTGCCCGCTCTCCTTCTCATGGCGCGTCGCACTCTTCTTGAGTGCGGCGCGCCTTTTTTTGTCTGGCATCTCGGTTGACCTGAAATCTGACTACAACAGAACGGGTGCGAGTTGTCAGAGGTGTAGCTGCGAGGTGTGAGTTCACGACGCCCTGACTTCACTACAGGCGTGATGGCACAAGCAGTTGCTACAAATGCCGCCGGGATAAGTCTGGGCGTAGTGAACTGGCACCTGACATCTACGCTACTGACCGCTCGCACCCGTTCAGTTGCAGTTCAGCAGTTCGTTCCGGCTCCGCTTGCCCTATTGCCGCCCGTGACTTACGATGAACGGGCATGTCTCCAGAATCGAATCCGGCAGTTTCGCAGGAACCAGTCCCTCTTCGCGCACTGTGCATTGCACGCCATTGCTTTTTGAGCGAGCACATCGCGCGGTACTTTGCTCGCATGGGCGTGATTACCACCGCGGCGGTGGGACTCGATGCGGCGGTCGAGGCCGCGAGTGTGTCATCCCCCGACGTTGTGATCTGCGACTATGACCTGCTGGCGACGATTCCGCTCGAGAAGTGGGAGCGCGACGTGCTGCTCTCGAACAGGCCGGTGATCGCGGTTAGTCTCACCCGCCACTCCCAGGAACTGCACCTGCTGGACGTCAACGGAATTGCGGGTTTCCTCTACCTGCCCACGCTCGAAACCGCGCCCGCGCTCAAGATCCTTCACGCCGCGGCGGCTCGCCCGAAATACATGCTTCCCGGTGCTCTGAAGACCGCGCCAAGGACTGTAGAGCACAGTTAAATTTAGAGGCATGAGCTCTGACCCGATCACGGGCGTCTTCAACGACGGATACATAAGCGAGGCGTACGAGGCCTACCGGCGCGACCCGGCGTCGGTGGACGAATCGTGGCGACAATTCTTCAGGTTCGCGGAGAGCCTTAGCGGTGCTCCGCCCGCGATGGCGGAGACCCCCTCCGCAACGCGCGTCGATACCGAGCTTCTCAGGAAGGTCGCGGCAGCCGCGAAGCTGGTAGACGCGATCCGCAATTTCGGCCACCTCGCCGTCCCCCTCGATCCGCTCGGCACACCGCCCGAGGGAACTCCCGAGCTCACTCCGGAATTCCATGGCCTGAGCGAGGAAGATCTCCAGAGAATTCCCGCGGCGGCACTCGGCGGCGCAGAAGGAACCGCGGCAAATGTGGTCGCCAGCCTGCGCGAGTTCTATTCGTCGCGAATCGGATTCGAGATATCGCACCTCGGAAAAATTGAGGAGCGCGAGTGGCTGCGCGAGACCATCGAGAGTGGCCAGCTCAACGAACCGCTCAGCAAGGAAGAGAAGCGCGCGGTCCTCCAGCGGCTCACCGAAGTCGATGGACTCGAGCGCTTTCTCGGACGCGCGTACCAGGGCTACAAGCGCTTCTCGATCGAAGGCGGAGACATCCTCGTCCCGATGCTGGACGTCGCAATCGAAGCAGCCGCCACACATGGCACGCACGAGGTCGATCTCGCGATGGCGCATCGCGGCCGCATCAACGTCCTCGTCCATACCCTGGGCAAGCCGTACGCGACGATCTTCGAGGAGTTCGAGGGCAAGCACGCCACGACGAACGCGGTGAGTGAAACCGGCGACGTCAAATACCACTTGGGCGCGCACGGCACGAGACAGACCGCGAGTGGCGCTGAAGTCGACATCATGCTGATCCCAAATCCCAGCCATCTCGAGGTCGTGAACCCTGTCCTCGAAGGCGTGGCACGCGCGCGCCAGGTCCTGGCGGGTGGCGGAGAGCGGGAGGAATCGGCGGTGCTGCCGATCTGCGTGCACGGCGACGCGGCGTTTCCCGGCGAGGGCGTGGTCGCCGAGACGTTCAATCTCTCCGGACTGGACGGTTTCCGAACGGGCGGAACGCTTCACATCATCGTCAACAATCAGGTCGGGTTCACCACCGATCCGATCGATGCGCGCTCGACTCACTACGCCAGCGATCTGGCGAAGGGATTCGAGGTACCGATCATCCACGTCAACGCCGACGATGCGGAGTCGTGCGTACACGTGACCCGACTCGGCATCGAGTACCGGGCCAAATTCGGCAAGGATTTCCTGATCGACGTCGTCGGGTACCGGCGTCACGGGCACAACGAGACGGACGAACCGTCCTTCACGCAGCCGACACTCTACAAGAAAATCCGCGCACATCCTTCGCCGCGCGAAGTCTGGGGCAGTCGTCTCGTCGCTGAAGGCGTCGTGACCGATGAGGAAGTGAAGAAGCTCGACGCCGACGCAGCCGCGAACTTCGATCGCATCCAGACGGCAATGAAGAGCGGCGAGATCCATCCGCCGGAGCACCGCGCGCCAAAGGGCGGAGAGGCGGATCTCTCGGGCGCCGGCGAAGACACCGGAGTCGATCCTGACCGCCTGCGCGCGCTCAACGACCGCCTGCTCAAATGGCCATCGACGCTCAAGGTGAATCCGCGGCTGGCGAAGACTCTGGCGCGGCGCGCTGATGCGATGGGCGACGCGGGCGGAATCGACTGGGGACACGCGGAAGCGCTGGCGTTCGCCTCACTCCTCACCGATGGAACGTCGATCCGTCTTTCCGGGCAGGACGCAGAGCGCGCGACATTCTCGCACCGGCAGGCGGTGCTGCACGATGCCGAATCGGGCGAGATCTACGTTCCGCTCGCGCATGTCGCGGACGATGAAAAGCATAGCCGGTTCGAGATCTACAACAGCCCGCTCTCGGAAACCGCGGTGCTCGGCTTCGAGTACGGATACAGCACCGCCGCCGAGGACACTCTGGTGTTGTGGGAGGCGCAGTACGGAGATTTCGTGAACGTCGCGCAGCCGATGATCGATCAGTTCATCTCGGCGGATCGCGCCAAGTGGGGGCAGGATTCATCGATCGTATTGCTGCTTCCGCACGGCTACGAGGGTCAGGGACCCGAGCATTCGAGCGCGCGTCTCGAGAGATTCCTTCAGCTGTGCGCCGAGGGCAATCAGCGTGTCGCTTATCCTTCGACGCCGGCGCAGTACTTCCACATCCTGAGGCGCCAGGCGGCATTGGCCGAACGTCGTCCGTTGATTCTGATGCAACCCAAGAGTCTGCTGCGTCTTCCAGAGGCGGCGTCGAAACTCGGCGATCTCGCTTCAGGAAAATTCCGGCCCGTGATCGACGATTCGGTTGCATCGCAGACGCGTGACGCGATAACGCGACTGGTGTTCTGCACTGGCAAGATCTACTACGATCTCGCCCCCAAGCGCGCCCCGCACGTCGCGATCGTGAGAATCGAGGAGCTGTATCCCTGGCCCGGAAATCAGGTCGCGCAGATCGTCGATCTGTATCCGAACATCGAGGAAGTGGTGTGGGCACAGGAGGAGCCGAAGAATCAGGGCGCGTGGTCGTACGTGTCGCCGCGCCTCCGGATGTCGACGGGCAACGCGCTGTTGACCCGGTACGTCGGCCGTCCCGATCGCGCGAGCCCTGCCGAGGGATACGCCGAATCGCACAAGAAGGAGCAGGAGCGCATCGTGGCCGAGGTGAATGCGCCGGCGCAGCAGGCATCGGGGGCGAAACGTCGCGGCATGGCGGTCAAAACCTGAGCATCGATCTGCCGACAACAATGAAGAGAGTGGTAACACTCGCTGTGCTGGGTGCGGCTATGCTGGTGTCGCATTCGGTATTGGCTCAGGGGATACTTTCGTCCGCCGCCAGCATTCGCACGCAGAATGCGCCGGAGCGGATGCGCGTGCTTTGGATCGCGGCACATCCCGATGATGAAGACACCCAGCTGATCGCGTGGCTCGCGCGCGGACGTCGTGTCGAGACCGCGTACATGTCGCTGACACGCGGCGACGGCGGCCAGAATCTCATCGGCAACGAGCTGGGCGAAGAGCTCGGCGTGATTCGCACCGAGGAGCTTCTGGCGGCGAGGCGGATCGACGGCGCGCACCAGTACTTCGGGCGCGCCTACGACTTCGGCTTCTCGAAAACGGCCGACGAAACGCGGAAGCACTGGCCCCAGGATTCGCTGCTGAACGATGTGATGACGGTGATGCGCGCGTTCAAGCCGCACATCGTGATCACGACTTTCTCCGGGACGCCACGCGACGGACATGGCCAGCACCAGATCTCGGCGATCGTCGCGCGTGACGCGTACAATCTCGCCGCGGACACGGTGCGGTTTCCGGTGAAGGAGTTCGGCGCGCCGTGGACCCCCAGCAAGTTCTATCGCCTCGCGCGTTTTTCGCCGCAGGATCGAACGATCGCGATCAACGTCGGCGAGTACGATCCCTATCTCGGCTTGTCCTATCAGGAGATCGCAGCGGACAGCCGGTCGCAGCACAAGTCGCAGGGTCAGGGGACACTCCGGCGAAAGGGCGTGGTATGGGATTACCTGACGCGCGAAGATTCCCGCGTCGCCGCGCCGCCGGCGAAGGAGGAGAAGTCCATTTTTGCCGGTCTCGATACGACGCGACTGCTGGTGCAGGATGGACGCGTAACTCCGCCGGAGCTCCCGTCAGGGATCGCGCTCGAAGCGGTGGCGGACAGACAGGCGCTCGCGCTGGGCGATACCGCGAAGGTCACAATGACGCTGTACAACCGCGGGCGTGTGCCGGTTCACATCGAGAGCGGAGCCATCCATTTCCCTCCGACACTCCTTCCTGATTCCAGCTACCGATGGACTCAGCCATTCGTCGGCGCTGAGATAACCCAGCCATGGTGGCTCGCCCAGCCGCGCAACGGGGATTTATTCACTCCGCGCGTAACCGGCATTTCGGAGGACGAGAGGGAGCGCCAGAATTGGGCGCACCTGACGGTTCAAGCCGGTCCACAGGGAATGTTGCTCGACGTTGCCGCGCCAATCGTATCCCACTACGTCGATCCTGTTCGCGGCGATGTGCAGCGGCCACTGATCGTGGCTCCGGGAATCTCCGTCGCGCTCGACGAGGCAGCGACGATGATCCGTGCCAACGTCCCATCGAGTCAGGTGATCAAGACGACGCTGCGCTCGGCGTTCAATGATTCCGCGGCCGTGACTGTTTCGCTGTCGCTTCCCCGGGGACTCACCGCCGATTCACTGGCGCGCACGGTTCTCATGTCGCCGGGATCTACTCGCACTCTCGCGTTCAGGGTGAAGGGAACGCTACCACGTGGAACGTCCGAGATTACGGCGACCGCTTCGGCCAAAGGCCGATCATTTCGATCCGGCCACATCCCGATCGAGTATCCGCACATCAATCCGGAGCGCATCTATCGGCCGTCGACGCTCACTCTCTACGTAGTCGATGTTGTGCTACCGCCGAAGATGAACGTTGCGTACATCCCGGGCGTGGGTGACAACGTCGCGCCCGTTTTGCGGCAGCTCGGCGTTCCTCTCACCATCGTGGATCCTGATGACATTCCGCAAACGGATCTGAGCCGGTTCACCGCGATAGTCGTTGGTCCGCGCGCGTATCAGTCGAGCCAGAGCCTGCAGGACAACAACGACTACCTGCTGTCCTACGTGCGCAATGGCGGCCGCCTCGTCGTGCAGTACGGACAGGCGGAGATGCAGCGGCCGGGGATCATGCCCTATCCGATCACACTCAAGCAGCCGGCGGAACGCGTCACGGACGAGAACGCTCCCGTGACTTTCACCGATCCGCGGTCACCGCTCCTCAACGCGCCGAACAAGATCACCCAGGATGATTTCAAGGGCTGGGTGCAGGAGCGAGCGACGTACATGCCGACGACGTTCGATTCGCACTATCGCACGATGCTCGCTATGAATGATCCGGGTGAGCAGCCCAATCGCGCCGCGATTCTCGCTGCGCCGTATGGACGCGGGACATACATCTACGTCCCGCTCGCACTCTTTCGCCAGCTTCCCGCCGGCGTCCCCGGTGGCGCGCGCATCTTCGCCAACCTCCTCGGCGGCAACAGCATTCGATGAGGCGAGCTTGGTTGCTCGTCACGGCTTGCGGACTCGCACTAGCGGCTACGGCGTGCAGCTCGGATCATCGCACCGTCCTGATA
>CAAGKR010511063.1_pt1 | contig 15471 bp, 13 predicted proteins | sample 2556971 | NCBI WGS metagenome assembly CAAGKR01 (sample SAMEA5207829, study PRJEB30636) | soil metagenome | biome: forest; feature: boreal; material: soil | place: USA | collected 2011-09 | depth 1 m | reverse complement strand
CAGGACTTCGGGCTCGCGGCCGCCGGTGTCTATGGCCTCGTGATCCTGCTCGGCGCCCGTCGCGTGGCGAGGAAGGGTGCGTTCGGTGCCTGGCTCGGGGGGTTCATTGCCGGCATCCTGTCGTACCCGCTTTTTCTCATCGCCATAGGGTCGCCACTGGACCTTGACTTCGTCGGAGGGTTCGTGAAGTTGTTCGGCTCCGGGCTTGGCTCGGCCGCAATTCAGGTACCCGGCCCAGTGCTCATCGTCATGCCGATCATCCTGTGCTCGGCGGCCACAGGTTGGGCGTTGATGAGAATCCGGCGCCGAGATGGGGTTCGCGCCGATGCACTGCTTGACCGCGCGACCATCACGCTCACGGCGGTGGGGACGTGGTCTGCCGTGTGCCTGGTCTACTACGTCAATCGCGCATACGCTGCGGGTCAGTTGCAGACGATGCTTCTGCCATGTGGGGTCTGCATCGCCGCGATGCTGTCGATTCTCATCCGCACACACGAGGTTGGACCCGTGTGGCAGCCCAGGGGAGATTCGCCGTTGTGGGCCTGGCTGTTCCGCAACGTTCGGATGCTGCCGGCGGGGATCTTCGTGTCTCTGTGCTTCGCCTCCGCGTTACTCACCGCCAATCCCGTTCAGGCATTCAAGAGCCTCGTCACACCGCCCGCGGGCACCGGCTATGCCACGTACGATCTTCCCGAGGTCATCGCCGCGGTGCACGCGGCGCAGCAATATACCTCCGACAAGGAGGGGGAGCTCACCTATCTGGGCGAGAGCTTCAACTATGTGTCCCTTGTGACGCATGTGCCGAGCAACGCGGCGCTCTTTCCATACCCACTGGCGGCGATCAGCAGTGTCACGCAGATTGAATGTCAATATCTGGACGGCCATCATTCGCAGTGGATGGTGTTGTCGCTTGACGGACTGCGGGCCTTCGGATCCGATGCGTGCGGCCTGTACCGCGCCGTGGACACGCCCGGCCTGGCCTATGGACAGCTTCAGGAGCTCAAATGACCTGCCTGCGAGCGCGACGCCACGACGGTGTAGCCAAGACAATCTTCACCCCAGTCCCGTTTGAGGCTCCAATGTCCAACGCCCGCAGCCGCGGCGGCAATCGGCAGCAGCGGAACGCGTAATCCTCCAAGCGGCGCAATGAGCGCGAGGATCTTCTGCGCGGCAACGGTGATCGGGTTACCGCGACTGAAAATGCCCACGTTCACGAACCCGGCGTCGTGCAGAAGATGTGTGATGCCGGAGGGTGTGAAGCGCCAGTAGTCATATGGGACGAAGTGCCAGCGTGCCGCGAACGGGACCGTCATGAGCAGGCGGCCCCCGGGTCGCAGGCAACGCCTGACCTCGGCGAGGAGATCTGCGGGCTCGAGCACGTGCTCGAGCACCTCGGTGCAGAGGGCAAGATCCACCGAACCATCGGGCACGGGCCAGGGGTAGCCCTTGACGTACAGCGTGTCATCGCGAGCGTAGCCAAAGCGCTCATCCGATTCGGCAATGTCCAGACCCTGGTAGTGACTGGCTCGACGAAGCAGCGACCGGTACGGCTGCTCACCACATCCGACGTCGAGCACGGCACCGGTCTCCTGTGCAAGCAAGGGACGAAGATCCCTCCAGATGGACGCCAGCTGCAAATCGCCCAAGCGGCGCAGCGCGTTCGGGTCGCGCAGCGCCGGGGGCCGCCAGCTCTCCGTTTCGCGAAGCGCCAGGTTGCGACGCTTCACGATGCGACCTCGAGATACCTGAGCGCCATCGCCTCACAGGGTACCAATCCGTTCGGAGTCTGGAAACCGTGACTCGCTCCGCCGGCGCAGTCCCGGCCCTATCATGCTCAGAATGCCCGAATCGCCACGGGAGCGTCGGCGGAAGATCAGCGCAATCATCGCCTGTTACCGAGATGCCCCGGCAGTACCGATCATGTACGACCGGCTGGTCGCGGTTTTCACGGCGATCGACGTGGACTACGAAATCATCTTCGTCAATGATGCGAGCCCCGACGACGCTTCGGAGGTTCTCGCCCAGCTCTCCCTGCGCGATGCTCACGTCACGGTTGTCACCCACAGCCGCAACTTTGGATCCCAGAGCGCCTTCACCAGCGGGATGCGCATTGCAACGGGTGATGCGGTCGTGCTGCTCGATGGGGATCTTCAGGATCCGCCCGAGTTGATTGAGGCCTTCTATGCAAAGTGGATCGAGGGCTACGACGTGGTCTACGGAGCGCGCGTGGCGCGTGACGCGAACCGTTTCCTCCGGTTCTCCTATCGCGTCTTCTACCGGCTGTTTCGCGCGGCATCATACGTACCCGTGCCTCTCGATGCCGGCGACTTCTCGCTCATGGACCGCAAGGTGGTTGATGCACTCAACAGTCTTCCGGAGACGAATCGCTTCTTGAGAGGCCTCCGGGCATGGGTGGGATTCCGCCAGGTTGGAGTGCCCTATCACCGGCCTGAGCGCCAGTTCGGCACGACGACAAATTCACTGCTACGCAACATCGGCTGGGCGCGCAAGGCGATCTTCTCCTTCTCGTACGTACCACTCGAGCTGATCACGATCGTCGGGATACTCACGACGGTCGCCGCGTTCATCGCAATCCTCGTCGAGATCGTGGTTCGAATCGTGAATCCCGCATCAGCGCCAACGGGCTTCACATCGCTCATCGTCCTGATTCTCTTCATCGGCGGTATTCAGCTCCTCTGCTTGAGCGTGATCGGGTCGTACCTGGCGCACATCTACGAGGAGGTGAAGCGCCGGCCGCCCTACATCGTGGCTGCCGTGAGCAATCGCCCGACGCCACCCGAGGCCGATGAGGCTCCGGCGGCGGCAACCGAGCCCGGGGACGGCACTTGATCCGTTGTCTCGTGACCGGCGCCGCGGGGTTTGTCGGCGCCAATCTCGTGCACCGCCTGATCGCTGACGGTTACGACGTCTACGCGATCCTCCAGCCAACGACGGATGCCTGGCGGATCGAGGACCTGACCGATGTGCACCGAATCGAGGGAGACATTGCAGACAGTGCGGACGTCGAGCGCGCGTTCACCGAAGCGCGCCCGGACTGGATCTTCCACCTCGCCGCGCACGGAGCGTATTCGTTTCAGACCGGTGTTGTCGCCATGGCGCGCAGCAACGTGCTCGGCATCGCCACGCTGCTGGAGGCGGCGGAGCGACACGGCTGCGCTGTGCTGATCAACACGGGAACCTCGTCGGAATACGGCGACTGTGACCATGCCCCGCTCGAAGACGAGCCTCCCCGCCCGAACAGCGACTATGCGGCGACGAAGGCGGCCGCGACCTGGCTGTGCCAGCGCGCCCGGACGCGCGGGGTGCCCGTGACGACGCTCCGGCTCTACTCCGCCTACGGACCGTATGAGGAGGAGCGGCGGTTGATACCGACAATGGTTCGCGCGGCCGTCGCGGGAGGGTGGCCACCACTTGCGAGTCGCACCATCGTCCGAGATTACGTGTACGTCGGCGACGTCATGGACGCCTTCATCGCCGCGGCATTGTCGCCCAACCGCAGCACGATCTACAACGTCGCTTCGGGCGTGCAGACGTCGCTTGCCGAGCTCGTCCTCACAGCGGCGGAGGTCTTCTCGATCCGCGAAGAGCCGGTATGGGGCGGTTACCCGGAGCGTGCCTGGGACACTCGGGTCTGGGTCGGGGATCCGACACTGATCCGCACGGAACTAGGCTGGGTTGCGACGACAGGTCTCGGTGACGGGCTCAGTCGAACCGCGGCGTGGCTCGCGTCTCATCCCCAGCACGCTGCCTCCCCCGATCGTCGGTAGAAGCGAGGTCGCCGCGCCTACGACCTCGACCCGATGAGGTAGAGGTTGCCAAGCGGAACAGGGACGGAAAGACGGCCGACATGAGTTCGGCCCAGCGCCCCGAGCGCCATCTTCTTGAAGCCTGCCGGCACCGGCACCAGATGAGTCAGATAGCTGAGGCTATAGGTGTTGCTGACGTACCCTTGTTTGAGCACCTTGAAGCCTCCAGCTTCAAAGATGCGGCGCATCGTCGTCGGGCTGTAGAGATAGGTGTGCTCGATGTCGATGATCGGACTGCGCTCACCCATCAGGTGCGCCGATACGGACTCGACGTTGTGGTTGAGGCACAAGATCAGGCCGCCGGGGCGGAGCGCGGCGCGGCACGCATCCAGAACGCCTTCGGGATGAGGCACGTGGTCGAAGACCTGAAACATGCAGACGGCGTCGAATTCCCCATCGGGAAACAGCCCTGGGCGCATGACATCGCACACGATCTGGTCACGCACACGCGGTGACGCGCCGCTGATCGCCGCTGCACTCGGTTCGACACCGCGAACCCTTGAGTAGCCTTGCGCCAGCGCCTGATTGAGGAGGAAGCCGTCTCCGCACCCGATCTCAAGGAGTGCATCCTGCCGGGAGCTGAGAGATCGCATCCTGGCCAGATACCGACCGTAGGTGGCCCTGAGATTTGCGGTCTCGGCGTCATAGTCGAAGGTGCTCTCAGCGTAGAGGTGACCAAGCGTCGCCTCGTCGAGGACGGGATCCGAGCGCACCAGTCCACAACGCATGCAGCGGACCATGCGGTAGTGGATTCGATCCGGAAGGCGGCGCGCGGAAAAGCGAGCGGGCGTGATGTCTTCGAGCCCAAAGTTCGCTGGATACAACTCTCTCGCGGGCGTTCCGGGGCCGCAGATTGCGCAGTGGGTCGGCTCGAAGCGGAGGCTCGCGGTGGCGGAATCCCTCTCCAAGGCAATCACCTGCGGATTATGTGTCAGCACGGTGGCGCCGAGCGCAAGTGGCGGCTCCGCATCTAGGCGGGCACCATGCCGGTCTTCCTGACTGCCGCAATCAGTCCCTGCACGTCAAGGCCATTGCGACGCCGCAGGAACTCCTCGGAGCCAGAGGTTGCGTCGGGTGGATCGCTCACTCCGCAGCGGATCAACCGCACACCCAGCGCATGATCGGCGATGGTTTCCGCCACCAGTGATCCGATCCCACCGGTCAGCCTGTGATCCTCCACCGTGATGCAGGCTCGCTTCGACTGCAGTAGCTTGATCAGGTCGTCGGTCGGCGCCGGTGCGATGGAAGCAGCCACAGCAACGACCGTGCTGATGCCTTCGGCCAGGAGTTGGCGTTGCGCCTCAAGAGCGACACCGGTCATCGACCCGATGGCGACGATCACGGTATCTCCCTCGCCAATGGTCTCCAGACGTCCCCAGCGAAAACGACCACCGAGTTCCGGGTGACTCTCCGTCTCCTTGGCGAGGCGCAGATAGATCGGCTCGGGGCGCGCGTAATGATCCCTGAGGACGCGGTCAACCTGGGCATCATCTGCCGGGGCGACTATGCCAACGCCGGGCTGGACGCGCATCAATGCGATGTCTTCCAACGCATGATGCGTCACCCCCGCGGAACCGTACGGGAAGCCACCACCAATGCCAACGATCCGAACGGGGAGTCGATGGAGAACTGCACCGTTCCGGAACTGCTCATAGCCTCGCATCGACGCGAACGTCGCGATCGAATAACAGAATGGGATGTAGCCCTCACTCGCCATCCCGGCTGCGAGCGAGATCATGTTTGCTTCCGCGACACCCACATTGAAAAAACGACTGGGGTGGCGCTGCGCGAAAGGCTCGAGCACCATGAAACCGAGGTCGGCGGTGAGCAGGACAATCCGATCATCGGCGTTGGCGAGCTCCGTGAGCGTGGAAACGAACTGTTTCCTCATCCAATCTCCCGCAACGCCTGCGCATACTGTTCATCGTCGACTGGGAGATAGTGCCACTTGACCTGACGTTCCATGAAACTCACCCCCTTACCCGCCACGGTGTCAGCGATCACGAAAGACGGTGTCCCCGCGGTGCCAATCTTCAGGACCTGAGCCAACTCCTCGGTGTTGTGACCGTTCACCCGCCTGCAATCCCAGCCGAAACTCTCGACGGCGTTGGGGAGCCCACTGAGGTCGATCACATCGGCGGTGGGTGCCAGCGCCTGCTGCCCGTTGTTATCAAGAACGACGCAGAGATTGTCGAGTTTGTGGTGGCCGGCAAACATCAGCGCCTCCCACACAGATCCCTCGTTGAGTTCTGCGTCACTCACGAGCACGAATACCCGTCCGGGCCTCGACGCGATGCGCTTGGCCAGCGCAACCCCCGCACCCAAGGACGGGCCGTGACCGAGTGAGCCCGTCGAGAACGCCACACCGGCCAAGGTGTGATCGGGATGAACGCCGAGTTGACTGTCGTCGGCGCAATACGTGTCCAGCATCGCGCGACTGATCACGCCCATCTGTTCCAGAACGCAGTAATACGCCAGCGCAGCGTGCCCTTTCGAAAGGATAAAGACGTCGTCCGTGGGGTCGAGGACTCGGGAAAACAGCGCAACAAGGATGTCCGCGATGGAGAGGGCGGACCCGATGTGACCTACGCGCGCTCGCCTCGATTGGTCGAGGATCGAGCGGCGAACGCGGGCGGGGCTGAGAGAACGCGCGGCGTCGCCATCTGCTTTCACAACGTGTTCATTGACTTGCCGTTTCTTTGGTCCCCTCTCCAAGGGCTACGAGTGTAGCCGAGGTGCGGGCAGCAAAGGGGCGGTGGATCGGAAACCGATCTCAAACGCGAGATCGATGGGGAAGCTGAGGTGGGGAACCACCGCCGGTCTCACGGCGCACCACCGCCTCGGCCACGCCCATCCAGAAGCCGGACCCCCAGGCGACGTGCAGCACGGGGAAGACTGCGGGGATTCGCAGCCGCACGGCTACGGGTTCACCCACACCGGCACGCACGCCGGCGGTCAGGCATGCCGCTGCATAGACGAACCCGCCAGCCGCCACGACGCGGCGCCCTCGCCTGCTCAACCCCACCAACAGCGCAACCGGTATCGCCGCCACGAGCGCAGGTGCGGCGAGGTGGTACGGACGGATAACACCGAGGCTCGCGCGGGCCACCCGGACCTTGGAGCGGCCGTATCGGAAGTACTGACGCGCCAGCGCGGGGATGGACTCCCGAACCCAGTATCGCGTTGGGATGTCCGGACTGAAGAGGATCCTTCCTCCTGCGACGCGAATGCGGTGGTTGAGCTCGTAATCCTCGTGCGGCGGATACGCCTCGTCGAAGAGACCGACCTGCTCCAAGGTCGCACGCCGGAAGGTGCCGGGGAAGACCGTCTCGACGTCCTCGGCCTCGGTGGCGTAGCGAAAACGCGCGCCGCCGACGCCAAAACGTGAGCGCATCGCGCAGGCGATGGCGCGCCCGGTCGCCGTTACGCCCTCGCCGTCCGCCGATCCCCCGACGTTGTCGGCGCCGGTCTCCGTCAGCAACTCGACGGACCGCCGGAGGTGATGGCGGGTCCATTCCGCATGCCCGTCCTGCCGGGCGATGTACTCACCGGAGCTTGCGAGGATGCCGTGGTTGAGTCCTGATGCCTGCGTGCGCCCGGGGTTGTCGATCAGCCTAACGTTGGAATGGAGCGCCACTGCCGCCTCGACGATCGACCGTGTTCCATCCGCCGAGCCCCCGTCCGCCACGATCACCTCATAGCGATCTGCCGGGTAGTCCTGGTCGAGGACGGAGTCGAGGCACGCCTGCATATACCGCTCCTCGTTGTACACGGGGATGACGACAGAGACGAATGGCAGAGGTACTGCAGTGTCGTGACGCACCATCGCTGCTGCTATGGTGCCGTCGTGTGAAGACGTTGGTGACAGGCGGCGCCGGCTTCATTGGCAGTCATCTGCTTGACCGGCTGGCAGATGGCGGCGACGAGGTCACTGTGCTCGACGATTTCTCCACCGGCAGACGAAGCAACCTTGCGCGTCATGCCGCGAGTGAAAGCGTACGGGTGATCGATGGCAGCATTCTCGACGAGACCACCGTCGAGCAGCTTGTCGCCGGCTGCGACCAGGTGTTCCATCTGGCCGCCGCCGTCGGCGTCGCACACATCGTCGCCAACCCACTTGGTTCGCTCCTGGTCAACAGCCGCGGCACCGAGAACGTGCTCGCCGCCTGCGCGCGTCACGAGCGCAAGGTGTTGATCGCGAGTTCGAGCGAGGTCTACGGCAGAACAGCCCGTGTCCCGATGCACGAGGACGATGATCGCATCCTCGGCTCGACGACGGTCCAGCGATGGTCGTACGCGACGGCCAAGGCCCTCGACGAGCATCTCGCCCTTGCCTACGCGCGTGACGGTCTGCGCACGGTGGTCGTGCGCTATTTCAACATCTACGGGCCGCGCGTGGATCCCAAGGGATACGGCAGCGTGATGGCCAACTTTCTGCGTCAGGCGATCGCAGGTGAGCCGGTGACCGTGTACGGCGATGGCCTTCAGACACGCTGTTTCACGTATGTCGACGACGCCGTCGATGGAACGCTGCGTGGGATGCAGACCGCATCTGCAGAGGGCGTCGTCTTCAATATCGGCAATCAGGCGACCGAGACGTCGATCGACGATCTCGCTCGCATGGTCATCAGCGTATGCGGCAGCAGGTCCCAAGTCGCACACGAGACGTACGAGTCGCACTTCGGACCGGGCTTCGAGGACACCCGACGACGCGTTCCCTCGGCAGCACGCGCAACGGAACGACTCGGCTGGACGGCGAAGATCGGCCTCGACGAAGGGCTGCGACGAACCTTCGACTCCTGGGAGCGAAACTAGAGCGTGTGCCACCCCGTGCGCCCCTGACCGCGCACGCCGCGAGTGTCGAGCACCAAAGGGGCGCGCTCGCGGATCAGCGCCCAGTCGATCGCCTCGTGCGCGGTGGTGATGACCACGAGTTCGCTTGCCTCGAGCTCCGCGGCGCTGAGCCCCACCGCTTCCAGGGTCGTGCCCCCGTGGATCGAAATCGACGGCACGTGTGGGTCGACATAGCGGACCAGCGCACCCCGGCTGAGCAGTCGAGCCGCCACCTCGATGGCAGGTGACTCGCGGACGTCACCGATGTTTGGCTTGTATGCGACACCAACCAGTAGGATGCGCGAGCCACGCACACTCTTGCCGATGTCGTTGAGGATGTCGTCGGCTCGTTGCACAACGTAGTCGGGCATGCCTCGGTTGACGTCATCGCCTAGGTCGATGAACCTCGTGCGGAAGTCGAGGTTACGCATCTTCCACTGGAGGTACGAGGGATCGACCGGGATACAGTGGCCGCCGACCCCGGGTCCCGGGTAGAAGGGCATGAAGCCATACGGTTTTGTGGCAGCTGTCTCGATCACTTCCCAGACATCGACTCCGAGGCGGCGACAGATCTGCGCCACCTCATTGGCGAACCCGATGTTGATCATGCGGAAGGTGTTCTCGAGAACCTTGACCATCTCCGCGGTCGTGGCGTCGCGCACCGGGACGACAACGTCCACGATCGCGGACAGCGCCTGGCGGGCTACCTCGGTGGAGGCGCTGTCAACGCCACCGACGACCTTCGGTGTGTTCCGCAGTTTGAACGTGCGGTTCCCGGGATCGATCCGCTCGGGGGCGAAGGCGAGGAAGATCTCCACGCCGACACCAAGACCGGATCGTTCGAGGATCGGCCTGAGCACCTCCTCCGTGGTTCCTGGGTAGCTCGTGCTCGTCAAGAGGATGAGTTGCCCGGGACGCGTGCACGCGACCAGCGCCTCCCCCACCGCCTCGATCGCCGAGGTGTCGGGTTCGCGAGTATCGCCAAGCGGCGTGTGCACACAGATGTCGACGACATCGAGGTCCCCAGCCGCACTCAGGGCCGTGACCGCCGTGAGACGGTCGTTCGCCCGAGCGCGCTGGACATCGCTCGACGGAACATCCTCTATGTAGCTCTCGCCGGCCGTGACCGCCGAGCAGCGGTCCTCGTCCGTGTCGATGCCAACCACCGTGAAGCCGGCGTCGGCATAGGCGACCGCGGTCGGGAGACCAACGTATCCGAGGCCGACGATGCCGATGCGAGCGGTCCGATTCCCGATCCGATCGACCAGTCGTTGCCCGTCGCCGGTCAGATCCACAACGGGCGCAATCATACGGGCAGCGTGTAGGCTAGCCTCGATGATCGCCCAGGACGCTCCGGGCGCGGTAGTCGTGTCCCGCCGCCGGGGGATCCTCGCCTCGGAGCGGAAGTTACTCCTCGCTGCTGGGGACACGATCCTCGTAGCCGCCTCGCTTATCGTCGCGTTCGACCTCCGATCCGGGCCGATCCAGCACCGCGCGCTGACGATTCCCTGGTTGGGAGTTGCGCTGGTGACCATCATCTGGCTCGCCGCCGCGCTGGTCGTCGACGCCTACGACCTCCACATGGCGGTGAACGTGCGCGGGATCTTCAGGGTCGTCGCGACCACGGTCACCCTGGAGATGATTGCGCTGCTCGCCGTCTTCTTTGCGGTGCCGTACGGGGTGACGCGACCCACGATCCTCATCTGGGTCGTCCTTGCCGCGATCACGGTCCTCTGCTGGCGCCTGCTCTACCGGCGCGTGTTTGCGCGGGCGATCTTTGCCGGTCGGATCGTCCTCGTCGCGGATTCGGACATCGTCGATCGGGTGTGGGCGGACGTTGACGTGCAGATGGCCGGCCTGTACCGGGTCGTGGGCACGATCCACCCCGGGGATGCCGACGCCGGCGCTCGCCTGGCCGCCACGGCCGCCGGTCGCGAGGCCGATCAGATCGTGCTCGGCGCCGAGGAGGATCTGCCCGGAGACCTCTTCCAAGGCCTCGTCGACTGCTATGACCGCGGCATGGTGGTCCGTTCTGTCGCCGACGTCTACGAGGAGTTGACGGGCCGGTTGCTCGTCGAGCGGTTGCGTCAGACATGGCTGCTCTCGCTCCAGCAGCGCGGCGAGACATCGCGCGTCTACGCCTTGTTCAAGCGACTGATCGACGTCGTTGCCAGTCTGATCGGGCTGGTGTTCCTCGCGGTCCTGCTCCCGTTTGTCTGGATCGCAATCAAGATCGAGGATCGCGGCCCGATCTTCCACCGCCAGGCGCGCGTCGGCCACTTCGGCAAGCCGTTCCAGATTCTCAAACTGCGAACCATGCGTGTCCGCCCTCGCGAGGAGTTGGACTGGACCAATGAGGACGACGTACGCATCACCAAGATTGGCGGCGTCCTGCGGCGGCTGCATCTCGACGAGGTGCCGCAGGCCTGGAACATCCTGCGCGGCGACATGAGCGTCGTCGGACCTCGGCCCGAGCAACCGCACTACGTCGAGGAATTGCGCAAGAGCATCCCGTACTACAACACACGACTCTCGGTCCGGCCCGGGCTCACCGGATGGGCCCAGGTCAACTATGGGTACGGCAGCGGCGTCGACGGATCGACCGTGAAGCTCTCCTACGATCTGTACTACATCAAGCGTCAGTCGGTGGCGCTCGACCTGCTGATCATGGCGCGCACGGTGTTTGCAGTGGCCACGCTCAAAGGCCGCTGAGCTCGACCCAGCTTGTCACTGCAGGACCTCGCGCAGTCGCTTCCGGGCGTGGTGATTGCCGCCCTGCTCCCCGGTTTCGCCCTGGCGACCGTGCTCGGGCCCAGCTGGCACTGGTGGGCACGGCTTGCGATGGCCCCCGGGCTGTCAGCCGGGTTCATCGGCGTTGCCGGGATGGCGATGCACGACGGGCACATTCCCTTCGAGCCACTCACCGTGCTGCCACTGCTCGTGGTACTCGGCGCCGCGGGCGTCCTCCGCTGGCGCCGCGCTGAATCCACGCCCGGCGTCGCCACTCCTTGGTGGATGCTCATTCCGGCAGTGATCGCAGGATTGGTCGGAGCCTCGGTCTTCTTCTGGGCTCTGCACGGACAGGTGCTGCCGCCCGACTGGGACGCTCCGACCCACGGTGGCCTCGCCGCCACGATCGTGCGGACGCACGACGTGCTTCCCCTCATCCCGATCCCGCTCGAGGCGACTGAGTTCGTGCGCCTGCGTCCGGGGTTCGAGGCCCTGGCAGCAGTTGTCTCGTGGCTTGGTGCGCCGTCGCCGGCGTCTGCCATGGCGCCCGTGGTCGCCGTGACACTGGTGCTACTCCCGCTGTCGCTGACCCTGCTCGCGCTGGAGGCAACTGGCTCCGTTGCGCTCGCAGCGGTCGTCCCACTCTTCGCGCTGGGCCTCGCGTTTCCCGCGGATCAGGCGATCATCGGACGATTCCCCGAGGTTATCGACGCCACGCTGATCGTGCCTTTCATCGTGGTGATCGTCCGCGTCATGAAGGGCGCGTCGACGCGAGACAACGCACTCCTTCTCTTCGCGATCACCGCCTCCATCTGGGTGATCCACGGACTCGAGGCATTCACCGCTCTGGTGGTCGGGTGCGCGCTTTTCGCAGCGACTGCCGTGCGCGTCGTCCGAGCAACGCCCCGCAGCGCGCTCCTACGGATCGGGGTCGCCGTTGCGGCCACACTGGCGGGCGCCGTGCTCGTGACTGTGCTGACTCGCGTCCCGCGGGTACCGCCACCGATCGCAACACAGCCATCGGCGGTCATCCTCCCCGTCGGCAGCACACCAGTGAATCTCCTGCAGATCCTCGGCAACATCGCCCAGACCAACCTCGTGAGCCCGGTGGCACTCGGGCTGTACGTGATCGGTGTGGTCGCGCTGCTGCTGCGCCGCCGGATGCTCTGGGTGCTCGTGGCGCAGGTGGTCCTGGTGTTGCTGATGGTGGACGACTTCTTTCTCCACAAGTTCAACGGCTTCTGGCGCCTCATCTACCCGTGGGGCGATACCGACCGGATCCTCGGTGTCCAGTACTGGTTGATCCCGCTCGTTCTCGCGGCCGGCCTCTTTGCGCTCGTCGACGTCATGCGAGCGCTCTCGCGAACCCGGCGACTGCAGATCGGCGTTCCCCTGGCTGGCGTTGTGCTCGTGATCGTTGCTGTCCTCGCGCGCCATTCACTCGGACATCTCTGGACGGCAGTCATCGGCGTGCACACGGTCAATCTCTATCCGCTCGGCGTGTTCGCCTCGTTGACCGAGCTACGACCCTGGCTTCTCACCGTGGGAATCGCTGCATTGGTGATCATCGTTGCCTGGATCGCCATGGCGCGACGGGTTGCGCTACCCAGATTCATTCATGGAAGGATCGGCCCGGTGGCCGACCGGCTCGACGGTGCAGGCGCGGTGCTCGGTGTCCTCGCGGTGCTCTGCGTGATCGTCGGAGCTGCGTCCGAACTCGCCGTGTACCGGCTCGAGGTGCAAACCCGCTCGCTGGTCACGCCCGCGGACCTCACGTTGCTGCAGACGATGTCATCAACGCTTCCGAAGGGAACCGTCGTGGCTACCGACGGCGGCGACGACGCCGGAATGTGGATGGCGGGGCTCACCGAGTTCACACCGCTTGTTCCGAACGGCTTCGAGTTCGGGACTCTCAGCCTGCCACTCGACATCGCGCTCGCCGACGCATGTGTCGACCCCGCCTTTGCGGAGACCGCAATCGCAAGGGTCCACCCGGACGCGATCTACGTCGGCGCGCAGCGAATCCCGGCGGCCGCGTACCCGTGGGACGTCAACTGCCTCGCGCGGCTGCCCGATCTCCGGCTCATCGCGTCCGTCCCCTGGGACGGAACGGTGGCCGCCGTCTTTGGTGTGATCAGGGAGTCCAGGATCCCTCAGCCACCCGCGGAATCCGCGCCCGCGTAGGTCCCGAAGCTCCAGATGACACCTTCCGGATCTCGCGCCGCGAACCCTCGTGAGCCGTATTCCTCGTCGCGCATCTCCCTCGTGACGGTGGCACCGTTGGCCTTTGCACGGGCGTACAACGCGTCGGGGTCGCGAACCGCGACATAGATCGCGCCGACACCCGGTGGGAGGTCGCCGATCCCGCTGTCCGGGCGGACGTTGCCGAGCATGACGCCGCCCCCTTCGGGCCAGCGCAGCTCAGCGTGCTCGACGACCGAGTTGTCCGGGTTGCGATACACCACCACCTCCTCGAATCCAAAGGCGGCGGCGAGGAACCTCATGGCCGCGTTGGCGTCGCGATACCGGAGGGACGGCCAGACGGCGGTGCGCGGCGGAGTCATGCTCATTACGCTAGGATGCCGCGCCGGCGGGTGGTAGTGTCGGCGGCGTGGAGGACCCCGCAGCCCACGTCAACCCGGCGGCGCGGGGATTGCTGACGCGCTTTCTCACGGGTTCCGGCGTCGAGCTCGGTCCTGGCCATCGCCCCATGCCAATGCTCTTTCCGGACGTGCCCGTGCGGTACGTCGACCGGTGGGAGCCTGATCGAAATCACGAGCTCTTCCCCGAGATCGCCGACGCTTCGGCCTTTCCCAAGCCGGACATCGTGGCGAACCTCGACATCGACCGTCTCTCGGCGCTCACCGATGAGAGCCAGGACTTCGTGATCGCGAGCCACGTGCTCGAGCATCTCGCCGATCCGTTGTCGCAGCTCGCGGAGATGCACCGCGTCCTTCGGCGCGGCGGCGGCGCGCTCATCTTCCTGCCCGACCGCCGGTACACCTTCGACCGCGACAGGGCCCCGACGCCGCTGCGCCATCTCATCACCGACCATCAGGAACGCGTCACCATCGTCAGCAACGAGCATCTCGAGGACCACCTCCGCAAGACCGGCGTCTGGCAGGACTCGTGGACGGAGGAGGATCGTCGCCGCGAGTTCGCGCTCAACCGCGAACGCTCGGTTCACGTCCACTGCTGGACTGAGCACGAGTTCCTCCCGGTCGTCGCACACACGATCGTCGCGATGGGCATGCAGTGGGAGCTCCTCGATGCGATGTTCGTCGCGGACGTCACCGATGGATTCGAGTTCGGGTTCGCCCTTCGTCGGGCTCTCAACGACACCGACCACGCGCTGCTGGCGCGGCACCTGCAGGTGGCGTGGACGGCGCTCGAGGAACGTTCGCGGACGCGCGGCGAGGCGGAGCGCCAGATCGCGCACCTCCGGGCCATGCCCGGGTACGCGGTCGCAAGCGGTGCCTTGCGGCTGCAGCGCCGGCTCCGGCGAGGGATAGCGAAGCGCTAGCAGCGCTCGGCTAGGGCAGGAGGCGCCGGCGCATCCCCTCGGGAAGGGCATCACCGGCCGCAGCGAGCTGCGGCTGCAGCGATTTCTCGGTCGTCATCGCGCGGAACATCATGGCGATCGTCACGTCGTGTGTCGGGCGATGGACGACGGTGATCTCGTCGCCGGCTTTGACCACACCGGGGGTGATCACGCGCAGGTACGCGCCCGGCGCTCCGCGCTCGGTGAATTTGCGCACCCACATCTGATCCTCGAGCCACGTGGCGAAGGTGTTGCACGGGATCCGTGGCGAGGTCACCTCGACGACGCAGTCGGCGCCGACGCGCCAGCGCTCGCCGACGAGCGCCCCGGTCACGTCGAGTCCGAGCGTCGTGAGGTTCTCGCCGAAGACGCCGCCGGGCAGCGGCCGGCCGATTTCGGCCTGCCAGACGTCGAGGTCCTCGCGCGCAAAGGCGTAGACCGCCTGGTCCGTGCCGCCGTGGGAACGCGGATCGCCGATCAGATCGCCGGGGAGCCCGCTCCGCCCCGTGCGAGGGCCGGGATCGCGGATCTCCACCGGCT
>CAAGKR010339789.1_pt1 | contig 15475 bp, 15 predicted proteins | sample 2556971 | NCBI WGS metagenome assembly CAAGKR01 (sample SAMEA5207829, study PRJEB30636) | soil metagenome | biome: forest; feature: boreal; material: soil | place: USA | collected 2011-09 | depth 1 m | reverse complement strand
TGCAAGAAAAGTCCGATGAGCTCGCCGGCTGTCGTCATGACCTCTTCGCCCACGACGACCCGCTCTTTGGCCCGCAATCGAACTGCGCCCTCTATGGAGTCGTGGTCGGTGAGAAACACGGGAGCCAGGCCGAGCCGCCGGCATCTTGCCGCCACCTGCTCAGGTTCGGCGCTGCAGTCAACTGAGGCCGAGCTGTGGACGTGAGGGTCGACCCTGATCGAATCAGTCATAGGCGAGACGCACGACCCTGATATACCATCCCCCGAGCTACGATCACCTTTCACTTATCCCCGCGTTAGGAACCAAGTTATGGAACTGACCAGATACATCCGGTTGCTGCGACAGCGGCTGTGGATCATCGTCGCCTGCCCGATCGTCGCCGCACTTGCAGCCGGGATCGTCAGCTTCTTGCTGCCCCCCGTCTACGAGGCCCAGGTGTCTTTGCTGGTGCGGCCGTCGCAACCCCTGGCGTCGACCGATCCGACCATCGCGGCATTGACCTCGGATCAGATATCCCGCACCTACGCGTCCCTCATGACCCAGCGCCCACTGCTCCAAGCAGTGAGCTTGGAGGTTGGACTCAGCATCAGACCGGAGGATCTCGCAAAAGAGATCACCGTCACCCCAGAGACGAACACGACGATTCTGGATGTAGCGGTCAGGGATACAAACCCCGCCCTGGCGCGCGATCTCGCCAACCGCTTGACGGCCGATCTCATTGCGCAGGTCAAGGGGTTTCAGCAGCAGGAGACATCGCTGCCCAATGCGCGTACTGGCGACAACCTGATCGTGGTGTCACCGGCAGTGCTGCCCGATCGGCCGGTCTCCCCCAACAAGACGCTCAATGTCGCCATCGCCTTCGCGGCCGGCCTTTTGCTCGCGGTCGGCCTCGCCTTCCTCTTGGACTACCTGGATCAGTCGATCAAGAGCGACGAGGAGCTCACCGAGCGGCTCGGGCTCATCTCCATGGGCCACCTTACGTTCGTACCGTCCGGGAAGGGGAAGCGGGGCGAACTGGTCACCCTGGACGAGCAGTCTCACGCCTCGGAGGCGTTCAAGGCGTTGAGAACCAGCCTTCTCTTCTCCACCATCGACCAGGAGCTGAAGGAAGTCGTTGTCACCTCCGCCGGACCTGGAGAAGGCAAATCCCGGACCGCGGCCAATCTGGCCATCGTGCTGGCCGAGGCCGGCCACAAGACGCTCCTCGTCGATGCGGATTTCAGGCGCCCGTCGCAGCACAGGATCTTCGGCCGGATCCGCAACGTCGGACTTTCGAATCTGATCGTCCAGGACGCGACCGAAAACGAAGCCATCACCGCCGTCGAGGGCGTGCCCAACCTCTGGCTGCTCACATCAGGCCCGACCCCTCCCAATCCTTCCGAGCTGCTGGGTTCCGGACGGATGAGAGAGCTCATGGCGAAGCTCAGGGGCTACTTCACCTATCTGGTTGTCGACACACCGCCGGTGAATGCGGTCACGGACGCGTCGATTCTCGCCGCCGCCGCCAGCGGCACCGTGCTGGTGGTCGAACAGGGACGCACCACCTTCCCAGCCCTCAAGCATGCAAAGGAGATGCTGGACCGGGTGGGCGCGCACACGCTTGGTGCGGTGATGAACAAGGTGCGTGCATCGTCCGGCTCGTACGAGTACACCTATGGCTACTACGCCAGTTCGCCGAATGGACGCGGCGCAAGCGCGCCTTCCATCCCCGAACCAGACGCCAGTTCTGAGGTGACCAAGGACAGGACGTCGTAGGGCTCCGCGATTCGACTCCCCCGCCGTGAAGGTAATCATCCCGGCGGCTGGGTTGGGCACTCGATTCGCCTCAAAAGGCTTTGGTACACCCAAGGAACTCCTGCCTCTCGGCGGAAAGCCGCTAATCGCTCATGCCCTCGCCGAAGCCGCGCGCGCGGGCTTTGAAAGCGCGATCGTCGTCATCTCCCCGGCCAAGCACCAACTCCACGAGTTCCTGACTGTGAGCGAGCTGCCACTTCCCGTCGAGATCGTGATCCAGCCATACGCGGCGGGCATCGGAGACGCTGTCCTGCGGGGCTGGCCGGGCGAGCCTGTCGGAGTCCTGCTCCCCGACGACGTCGTCCGCGAGACCGAACACTGGCGCGATCTCATCGCCCTGAACCAGCGAGACGGCGCCGCAGCGCTCTGCGTCCGGATCGTGCCCATCGAAACCACGAGCCGGTTCGGCGTCGCCGAATGCGACCGGGATCGGGTCCTCCGCCTGGTCGAGAAGCCTCCAGCCGGCACCAGCACCTCCACCCTGGCCGTCTTCGGCCGCTACCTCGTGACGGAAGCGGTTGTCGCCGGCCTCAGAGCGGTGCCGGCCGGCGGCGAGGTCGAGCTCACGTATGGGTTCGCGGCGGCCATCGAGACTCCGCCTGGAGTACGCGCGGTGAGATTCAGCGGCGAGATCTACGACTGCGGCACCCCGGCCGAGTATGCCTCCTCAATGAATCGTTTCTTGCGCTGATCTCATCGCTCACGACACATTCATTGCGGCGCCCATTAACTCGTGACTTCACTCGCTGAGCATTTTGCGAATGGAATCAGTTAGCTTATGGCCGGGGCAATTGGCTACTACTCGCCGTACCTCTCCCGATGGCTTGAGCCTTGCCAACGGCAACTCGCGCCACCACTCAAGGCTGTCCGACGGACAGGATTCGGAAGCTGGAATCGCCGACTTCCTGCAGCTATCCCAACGCACCCTCGAGCGCCTGGATCGGCGAGTGCTCGGAGACATGATCACCTGCCTGATGGACGTCTGGCGCCGCAGGGGCACCGTCTACGTCATGGGCAACGGCGGCTCAGCCAGCACCGCGACCCACTTCGCCGCCGACCTGGCCAAGTACACGATCATCGAGGGCAAACCGCGGTTCAAGGTCCTTGGGCTGACCGACAACGTCCCCCTGGTGAGCGCCTGGACCAACGACGGCGGTTTCAGCTCGATCTTCTCTGAACAGATGGTCGCGTGGCTAGCGCCGGGCGATGCCCTGGTCGGCTTCTCGGTCCACGGCGGTTCGGGCGCCGGGAGCGCGGGACCCTGGTCGCAGAACATGGTGCGCGCCATGCAGACCGCCAGGGACGCCGGCGCCTCCGTGATCGGATTCAGTGGATTCGACGGCGGCGCCATGGCCCAGATGGCCCACCACAACCTGACGGTGCCCGTCCTCGTCGACGAGCTCGGCACCCCGATCGTCGAGAGCGTCCACGTGCTGCTCCACCACCTGGTGGTGCACACGCTCCGGGAGCGGATCAAGCATGACTAGAGCAGTCTTCCTTGATCGCGACGGAGTGATCAACCAGATGGTGGTAAGCCCGGAGGGGCCCGACTCTCCGCGATCCGTTGAGGAGTTCAAGCTCCTCCCTGGCGCGGGGGCAGCCGTGCGCAGGTTGAACGAGCTGGGTTTGCCGGTGGTGGTCGTTTCGAACCAACCGGGTGTCGCCAAGGGCAAGTTCCCGCCCGCCAACCTCGAGGCCATGACGGAGCGGATGAAGGAGGCCCTGCGGGCCGACCTCGCGGGTCTCCAGGGGATCTACTACTGCATGCACCATCCGCAGGCGGTGGTCGAGGACTACCGGCAGGCCTGTGACTGCCGCAAACCGAAGCCTGGCCTGCTGGTTCAGGCCGCTAGCGAAATGACCCTGGAGCTTGTCGGGTCATACATGGTCGGTGATCAACCGCGCGACATGATCGCCGGCAAATCTGTTGGCTGCACCACGTTGCTGATCGGCGCCGGGCACTTAAAGGTCAAGCCCGACGAAGCCGATCACGTCTGCGGGGACCTTGAGGCTGCCACCCGCCTGATTGCCCAGCTCGAAAGCGCGATTGTGGCAATCCACTAAAGGAGACCGCCGATGGAGATCTTCGCCGACACAGCTGACCTGAAGGAAATCCGCGCCTGGCTGGACTTTGGCGTGATCGACGGCGTGACCACCAATCCCAGCATCATGCTGGCCAGCGGCGTTTACGACCTCCGCCACGGCGCACAGGAGATCGCCAAGCTGCTTGGTGACAAACCGGTGAGCGTCGAGGTGGTATCTGACGACACCAAGGAAATGCACCGCCAGGCGGTCGAGATGGCGAGCTGGGCGCCCAACATCGTCGTCAAGATCCCCGTCATCACGACCCAGGGTGAGCCCTGCCTGGGCGTGATCAGAAGCCTGAGGCGCGCAGGAGTCATGGTCAACGCGACGGTGTGTATGTCCTTCAACCAGGCTATGCTCGCGGCCAAGGCGGGCGCGACCTACGTCAGTCTGTTCGCAGGTCGAATCTCAGACGAAGGGGCCGACGCGTCAGAAGCGGTCCGGCGCACCGCGACCTGGCTGAAAGCGTGGGAGATGCCCACCAAGATCATCGTCGGGAGCATCCGGGAGACGGTCAACGTTCAGGACGCGGCCCTGGCGGGGGCACATGTCGTTACGGTTCCGCCCAAGTTCCTCCGCCAGATGATCGATCACAAGTACTCTCGCTTTACGGTGGCCCAATTCCTTGCGGACGGGCAGAGCGCCGCCACGCGCATGAGTGCTTTGGGGCTCAGCGTCGGAGCCAACGGGAGCAGCGCCAAGAAGAACGCGCCGAGCCGCGCCAAGTAGCTGAACGGGGCCAACGCGCGATGAGTGAACTGATTGCCCTGAGCGGTATGGAGCGAGCCGGTCAGGCGCCGCCCGCCGGTACCCGCCGCGCTCAATTGGCGGCGGTGACCGATCTCGAGCGCGACACGCTGCCGGACCGTGTGCGGATGCTGGTCGGCTCGGGTTGGGTCGAGCAGCTTGTGCTGCGCGACGAGCGCCGTCCAGAGATTCTTGCGGCCGCCGTCGAAGCGGCCAGGCTGGCGGGCCGCGGCGTCAGGTTCGTCGTGTCCAGTCCCCTCGACCAACTCCCACCCGCCCTGGAAGGAGAGAAATGGCTTAAAGAAGAAGGGGCTGGCGCAATCGTGTACACGCTCATGCCGGACCAACGCGCCAGGTGGAAGCTGGCGGTAAAGAGGCTCAAGGACGTGGTCCTCTCCGCCGCGCTGTTGCTTCTCCTCTTCCCCGTTCTGCTCATGATCGCGATCGCGGTCAAGCTGACTTCGGACGGTCCGATCCTGTATCCGTGGAGGGTTCTGGGCGAGAATGGCCGGCCGTTCGTCGGGTACAAGTTCCGGACCATGGTGCGCGACGCGGATGCGCTCAAGCCACAGCTTCAGCACCTCAACGAGCGGCGCGGACCGGTATTCAAGATGGCGAAGGATCCGCGTGTCACGCCTCTGGGACGCCGGCTCCGGAAATACAGCCTCGACGAGCTGCCGCAACTGTGGAGCGTGCTGGTCGGAGATATGAGCCTGGTCGGCCCCCGCCCGCCATCGGCGGCCGAGTATCGGGAGTTCGAGCTGTGGCAAATGCGCAAGCTCAGCGTCAAACCTGGCATGACCTGCCTGTGGCAAGTGGAAGGTAGGACGACGATCACCGAGTTCTCGGACTGGGCTCGTCTCGACCTCCGGTACATCGACTCGTGGTCGTTGTGGCACGACGTGCAGATCCTCCTGCGGACGCCACTGGTGGTCGTGAAAGGAACCGGTTCGTAGCCCATGGCGCGGGTACTTGTCACCGGCGGGGCCGGCTTCATCGGTTCGCACACCGTCGACCGGTTGCTGGCGCGTGGCTACGACGTGCGGATCCTCGACAACCTGCAGCGCCGCGTGCACCCCAATGGCCCTCCGGCCTACCTGCCCAAAGGGGCCGACCTCGTGATCGGCGACGTCGCAAACAGGTCCGACATGGCGCGTGCCCTGGTTGGTGTCGACTACGTCATGCATCTGGCCGCTTACCAGGACTACCTACCCGACTTCTCGACTTTCATCCACGTCAACGCGGAGAGCTGCGCGCTCATCTTCGAGCTCATCGTCGAAGGCCAATTGCCGGTGCGCAAGCTAGTGTTCGCCTCCTCGCAATCTGTCGCCGGCGAGGGCAGCTACAAGTGCAGCGAGCACGGCTCGGCAACGCCGGATCCGCGACCCGTCACTCAGTTGGAGCGTGGAGATTGGGAGGTCCATTGCCCCCAATGCGGGCGCGCGATGACCTCTCAGCCCATCCCCGAGACCATCTGCCACCCCCATACCGCCTACGCGATTTCGAAGTACTCGATCGAGCTGCTGGCGAAGAACCTCGGGATCAGATACGGACTTCCGACCGCGTGCATGCGGTACACCTACGTCCAGGGAAGCCGGAATTCTTTCTACAACGCCTACTCGGGGGTCTGCCGTCGCTTTGCCCTACGCATCGCCAACGGCCTCCCCCCCGTCTGCTACGAGGACGGCCGGCAGCTGCGCGACTACGTCAACGTCGCCGACGTGGCGCGCGCGAATGTGCTGGCTATGGAATCGGATGCTGACCAGCACGCCGTGTACAACGTCGGCGGTGGGCGACCTGTCACCGTGCTCGAATTCGCGCGAATCATGCTGAGCGCCTGCGAATCTTCGCTGCAGCCAGAGGTCCCTGGCGAATACCGCCTGGGCGACACGAGACACACTGTGTCGGACATCTCGGCGATGAAGCGGCTGGGCTGGGAGCCCACGGTCCCTGTTGAGCAGAACGTGATCGAATACCTCGATTGGATGTCCGGCTTCACCGGCACGGCAGACTATCTCGCTGAGGCTGATCGGGTCATGCGCGACCAGCATGTCATCCGCTCCGTGGTCCGGTCTTGACTGCCGGCGCGCTCAGCAACCGGACAGCCCTGATCGCCGGTGGCGGCCGGGGAATCGGTGAGGCGATCGCGCTTCGTTTCGGGGCCGAGGGTGCCCGCCTGGTCCTAATTGCTCGCACCCGTTCCGACCTGGAGCGCGTCGGGGATTCCTGCCGCCGGGCCGGCGTCGAATGCTCGATTCACGTCGTGGACGTGTCGGATCGCCTCCAGGTCTGCGACCTTGTGCGCGAGGTCGGACCACTCGACATCCTGGTCAACTGCGCCGGCGTCCTCGGGCCGGTTGGGCCATTGGTCGAGAATGACCTCGACGAGTGGGAGCAATGCCTTCGCATAAACCTGATGGGCACGCTCCACGCCTGCCGCGAGGTCATCCCGGGGATGGTCCAGCGAGGCCGCGGCAGCCTCATCAACCTTTCAGGGGGTGGTGCGGTCGCGCCGCGCGCCAACTTCAGCAGCTACGCGGTGTCGAAGGCCGCGGTGGTGCGGCTCACTGAAACGCTTGCGGCTGAGCTTGCCGGCACCGGAGTCCGCGTGAATGCAATTGCACCTGGACGGGTCGACACCCAGATACAGGACGGCGTCCTCGCGGCCGGGGATCGAGCGGGAGAAGACTATCGAGCGGCGCGAAGCATGCGCGACACGGGACACGGGGCCGTACCCGCAAACGTCGCCGCCGGTCTGGCGCTCTTCCTTGCTTCTGACGCGTCAAACGGCTTGACCGGAAAGCTGATCAGCGCGGTCCATGATCCATGGGAAGACTGGAACGCCGCACAGATCGCCAGCCTATCGGCATCTGGTTGGTACACGATGCGCCGCTTGGACCCGTTCACGGTGGGACATCTGGACGGCAAGCCATGACCCTCGGCGTTGCTGTGGTTGGAGCGGGAGTCGTAGGTGGCCGCCGAGCCGAATGCGCGGCCAGCCTGTCCCGCCTCGAGATCGTGGCTGACGTGGACGAGGCGCGCGCAGCTACCTTGGCTGGTCGCTCCGGCGCTCGCCACACGGCACGCTGGGAGGATGCGGTAGACGACGCCAAGGTCGACGTAGTCGTCGTGTGCACAAGCAACAAATTCCTGGCGCCGGTGGCGATCGCCGCTTTGCACGCAGGCAAACACGTCCTTTGTGAGAAGCCGATGGGCCGGAACGCGAAGGAGGCCGCGGACATCGCGTCAGCCGCGCACCACGCCGACCGCATCCTCAAGGTTGGTTTCACGCTGCGATTCCATCCAGCGCTGCGACGGGCTCATCAACTGTGTGCCAACGGCGACTTCGGCCCGCTCTACTTCATCCGGGGGGACTATGGCCACGGCGGGCGACCGGGTTACGAAAAGGAGTGGCGGGGCGACCCTGAGCAGGCAGGTGGCGGAGAGCTTCTCGACCAAGGCGTTCATCTGCTGGACCTCTCGCGTTGGTTTCTGGGCGATCTAGATGTCCTAGCGGCTGTCACGCCTCGGTGGCACTGGGAAGTCGCTCCCCTCGAGGACAACGCCTTCGTTCTTCTTCAGACACCCGGCGGCCAGGTCGCAAGTCTGCACACAAGCTGGACGATGTGGAAGAACCGGTTCGCGTTCGAGGTGTTCGGCCGCGATGGCTACGTTCGCATCGACGGTCTTGGCGGCAGCTACGGCGTGGAGTCGCTTACTGTCGGGCGCAAAACAACCGAAGGCGGCGTGCCAGATGAGACGGTCACCACGTACGAGCAACCAGATCAATCGTGGGAGGCTGATTGGCGCGACCTGATCACCTCGGTCGAAGGCAGGCGCGGCCCCGAGGTTGGTGGGGATGCCGGGCTGGCGGTGATGCGGCTGGTCGATGAGGTTTACGCCCGTGCCAAGACCGGCGACGCCACCGCATGGGTATCGTCAAGACCATGATCGTGGCCAGGGCGCCGCTCAGAGTTCCGCTAGGCGGAGGTGGTACCGATCTGCCGTCCTACTACTCGAGGTTCGGTGGGTTCTTCCTCAGCGCCGCCATAGACAAGTACGTGTATGTCACGGTGAACCGCCCGGCTTCTGACGACCTTATCCGGCTCAAGTACTCGCGGTCCGAAGAGGTCAGTCACGTTCACGAGCTTGAGCACGACCTCGTGCGGGCCTCGTTGAAGGAGCTGGACCTGACCCGCAATATCGAGATCGCCTCCATGGCAGATGTCCCGGCCGGCACAGGAATGGGCAGTTCCGGAAGTTATCTAGTGGCGCTGCTGATGGCCCTCCACACCCTGAAGCGCGACCACCAGCCAAAGTGGGAGCTGGCGGAGCAGGCCTGCCACATCGAGATCGATCTCGCCGGCCACCCTGTTGGCAAGCAGGACCAATACGTGGCCGTATGGGGCGGCCTCAACTGCTTCGAGGTGAGCTGCGATGGTGATGTCACCGTAACCGCGGTGAAGATTCCCAGCTACGCCCTGGAGGACCTCGAGCGCTGCCTACTTCTTTTCAATACCGGCGATACGCGGAAAAGCGACCTCATCCTCTCGCAGCAGAAGAAGGACACGGACGAGGGTAATCAGGCCGTGGTGGAGAGTCTGCATCGAACGAAGGAGCTCGGAATGGCGATCAAGGAATCGCTTGAAGAGGGCGACCTGGTTACCTTTGGGCGGCTGCTTCACGAGCACTGGATAAACAAGAAGGCCCGTTCCAGTCAGATCAGCGACGGCCGGATCGATCGGATTTACGAGGTGGCGAGAACAAATGGTGCCCTTGGTGGAAAGCTCATTGGGGCCGGTGGTGGTGGCTTCCTGATGGTATTGGCCGAGCCAAGCAACGTGCGTCCGCTCCGCGAGGTCATATCGGCGGAAGGGCTACGCCAGATGGCCTTTAAGCTCGATCTTGAAGGCGCAAAAACGCTTCTCGACACCTAACTTGTGCGTAAATTAGGGCATCCGCGATTCACGTTCCCGCGAACGCGAGCGGTCTTTAGCGCTGGATGGCAACGCAGTGACTCGTCAGACGACCCGACTCCGATACTACCGGGTACAGAAGACGAATCGACCCAATCCGCCCATCCTCGATTCCTCCGGGCGAGATTCCTTGCGTCAAATGCCGTTTGGAACCTATCTGGCCAGGGCGCTCCACTTGTGGTCGGTGTCGTCGCTATTCCGCTGATCATCAAACAGATTGGGCTGGACCGTTTTGCTCTTCTCACATTGGCGTGGTCGATTATTGGTTACCTGAGCCTTTTCGATCTTGGCATGGGCCGCGCGCTCAGCAAGCTTGTGGCAGAACTGCTCGCACGCGGCGAGGAATCCGCGCTGCCCCAACTGGTGTGGACGGGAATCGCGATGACCGGCGCTGTAGGCATGGCCGGTGGACTGGTGGCCCTTCCCATCGCGCCGTGGCTGGTTACTCACGCACTTCAGGTACCCGGGTCCCTTCAAAATGAAGCGCTCAACAGTATTATTGCGCTCGCCTTATCGCTTCCATTGATCACCACCACATCTGGGTTGAGAGGGGCTATTGCTGTTGTTTGCATATCGGCCAGAGCGCCTCGAACAGAGGTGTCCTACACAGCGCGATGGTGCCTGGTCGGGTTGTTGACGCTGGTCGCGGCGATCGGAGTCAGGGGCTTCACGCCTGCGATCGCTTTCCTACTCGTGGCGATGGGCGCTACGGTCATAGTCAGTCGAATTCACTTGAAAATGTTGTACCGCGTCGTGAGGCATGGTTCGACCAGTGGTGCCGGCGCTCCTGCGAGCATCCAGTTACCGCCACTATGACCGTCGCGATCAATACGGGGACCAGTACCGTCGGGCAGGACCGCACCGTTGCGCCCGTCGCGAGGCTAGCTGCAGTGGTCGCCGCGATTGTGCTTGGAACCGGAGTTGCTATTGCCCCCATCCCGTGTCTGGTCTGTGGCCTCGGCCTCGTGGTTATTGCAGTGGTTGCGCGTTGGCCTATGACGGGAGTTTGTCTACTTCTGTCCGTGCTTACTCTCGTTCCACTTACCGCAGGCGTGCGCCTTGGTCAAGGCTTGCCAGTTCTGTTTCCCTCACGGGTCGTACTAGTAATTGCACTAATCGGTCTAATCATTAACAGAGCCGCGAACCGCTCCCGCCTGACGTTTCCTCGGCGGCTAGCCCTTCCAGCGCTACTCGTTCTAGCCGCATTTCTGGGCTCATCCCTTCTGAGCGTCGCACCTGCCACCAGCCTGTTCAAGTTGGCGTCAATCGTTCTGGAATTTTTATTGACATTCGTACTCTGCTGGAACGTCTTGTCGAGCGCAAGGTCTGCCCGCGCCCTGCTTACTTTCACCATCCTCCTCACAGCGATAGTATCTATTCTGGGATTTGCCGAACTGCTGTTTGGTTTCAGCCCCACGCGATTGATCAGTACCGGGTACGATCCGACCAATGGCGGCCTTTACTACACAAGCGGAATCGACCTGACGAGAGCAGGCTATATTCGGATTCGATCCACCTTCGTGGTGCCATTGGAGCTAGGAGTGTTCTTGGCGATGATGGTGCCGTCTGTTGTCGCATTAATCGTAACGAACAGCTCCTTCGTGCGACGAGCTCTGTATGCCGCATCGCTTGTAGTCATTCTTGGGGCGCTCGCAGCGACGCTATCTACGGGCCCAATCTTGGCCGCTGCGACCGGACTGGCGCTGCTGCTAACTACACGCGGGGGGCGATGGCCTGTCTTTGCTATTGCTTTGGTGGGCGTCATTGGCATCGTGGTCTTGAGTTTGGGTCCGTATGCGACCGTAATGAACTCAGTGCTGTGGGGCAAACTTGATATCGCTTCGATTGGTGGCCAGACCACCGCAGGTCGTATCGCGATCCTGATTGCGGCATCAAACGCCTTCGCTGCTCGTCCGATACTTGGGTATGGGCTGTCGACATGGTCCATCATCGATCCGAAAGCCATCTTTAACGGAGTTGGCAACTACTCGCCAGGCACCACAGGCGGCGATGAGAACTACTATGCGGTGCTGTTGGTGGAGACCGGTCTGATCGGGGCGGCCGCGATGGCCTTTCTCCTGTATCGATTGGTGTCGGAGTTGCGAGTTGCCGTGAAGCGTGCTAACCCACCAGTCAGACTGCTTGCGGTCGCGGGGTGGGCAAGCTGCATTGGATTCCTCCTGTCGAATGTGACCATTAATGAACTTCTGGGGTCGCCGCAGCTAATGTCATTGTTCGCCTTACTTTGCGCGATTTGGCTCCGGTCCACTTCCCCGCGGCAACCCGACTTTGGTGCTGTATCTCATGCGACTCCCGCTGACGAGCTAACGTTTGCGCGCTCCAGGCCGACGCTGGCTGCGCTTCGGTAATGGCGATGGGCTTGCAACTCAATGCAAAACCTTATCCGTGTGGCTGTAATAGGTTGCTACTGAGCACTAACACCTTCGATTCAGCCTCTGGAGAGGCATTTGGTTCTGATGGCCGCTGATCGAATTGGCGTAGTAGTGCTGACCTATGGAGACCCGCGCTCAGGCGAGGAATTGGTCCGTGAATTGCTTGCGGCGGATGTCCGCAGCGACGATATCGTGGTACTGCATAACCCTAAGGGTGAGCACGGTCGGTCAATTCGCCCGCGTTTGCCAGGGATCCGCGTGGTAGTCAATCGATATAACGTCGGGTATGCGATAGCGATGAATACGGGCATCGAGATGCTCGCTACAAACGGCTATGCGTGGGTCCTGCTGCTAACTCAGGACGCTCGACCGATGGATGGTGGATACCGAATGCTAGTTAATGCCGCAACGTCGTCTGAGGCTGAGCCGTTCGGGGTCCTCGGTCCCGCGCTGGTAGACAAGGCAACGACCTCAGTGTTTAGCCTTGGTGGTGGACTTACACGATTCGGCCGCACGTATCATCGACTTGAACGTGTCGGGACAAGTCGCATCGAGGAGTGCGCGTGGGTCGACGGCAGCGTCATGCTCATCCGCATGGTTCCAACTCTGCCGCGGCGTCCATTGGATGAGCGGTTGTTTATGTATGGCGAGGAGCCCATTCTGAGCCTGTTGCTTCGTCGGATGGGATACCGAACCGGATGCGTCGTTGACAGCACATTCAGCCAGCAGGCCGGTGCCAACAATAGACCCGGTGCATTCGCGTATCTGAGCACGCGAAACGGCCTTGAGTTGGCACGCCAGCTCGGTGGCCGACGGCTCGTAGTCATGAGGACCGTTGCCCTGTTTGCGACTTTGTTGGGTCGCGTAGGAAGGGCGCTCGCTGCCGGAGGGATCAAGCCTGAGGACGACACCTGGATCTCGGTTGTAGCGGCTCTTACGGGATTGCGCGACTTTGTTCGCGGCCGCTTTGGACCATGTCCACCGCGCCTTCCGGGCTTGGGAGACGTAACCATTGACGCGTTCCCAGAATCGACCCTGCTTGCTGGTGCTGATGTCGAGCCTGAACGGTGAATATTCTCTTTCTCACTGACCGCCCTCCGTATCCTCCCAATTCCGGCGCGAAACTGCTTATGTGGAATTGGCTAAAGCGAGCAGCAACAATGCACAGTGTCTTCGTACTTGCCTTTGAGGAGCGTCCAAATGATCGAAAGTACATAACCGACATCGAGCGCTTCGCCACCCGCGCTATCCTCGTGGAGCGCCGGCTGCAACTTTCGCCGGTCAGTGCTGTCGAGGTTGTCGCGCGAGGCATGTCATTGTCGCTAGCACGTTACGGATCGGCAACAATGTCGAGGGCTTGCGCGAAACTGCTGAAGGAGCAGAAGATCGACCTAATTTATGTGGAACCCTATTACATGATGCGCCATCTTCCGAGGCGGGTCTCGGTTCCGGTGATATTGGAGACGCAAAACGTGTACCAAGTGTTGTGGCAACGTATTGCCTCACGCTCGTCAGGTTTCCTTCGAATGTTGGCCCTGAGAGAGGCACGCGCGACTCGTAAAGAGGAAGTGGCTGCCTGGAAGCGGGCTGACGCCGTCGTGGCGCTATCCGAGCCGGAGCTCGCTGCGATTCTTGAGTGCGTACCGGGAAAGCTTGCGCGGTCGATTCAGGTAGGAACAGATGCGGTCCAACTGCCATTTCGATCCAAGCAGCCGGAGATTCCAAACATCCTGTTCATCGGTCACCAGACCTATTACCCGAACGAGGATGCCCTCCGGTTTCTGTGCTCGGAAGTCATGCCCATTGTCCGGCAACAGATCCCAAATGTGACGCTTGACGTCGTGGGCCGTACCTCGCGGACGACCATGGCAACGGCCAGCGGCCCAGGCGTGGCGGTTCACGGGCTGGTACCAGAAATTGAACCGTTCTTCAGGCGTGCGTCTTTATTGGCCGTGCCGTTGACTATTGGCGCTGGCGTACGTCTGAAGATCCCAGAGGCCATGGCGCTGGGCTGCCCAGTCGTATCCACCACAGTCGGATGTGAAGGCTTGACGGCGCGTCCGGGCAGCGAGATCCTAGTCGCTGACGGCCCTCAGGCCTTTGCAGATGCCATCGTAACGATCCTAAAGAGTCCGGCCTTCGGCAGGGAGGTCGCAAGAAATGCGCGGCGATGGGTAGAAGAGCATTGTACGTGGGACCGTTTCATGGTTGAGGTTGAGCGCCTCTACGCGGAAGTCTCCCAACCACACATCGCTTAAGCCTGGGACGAATGCAAGCTAGTGGCAGACAGCGGATCGCTCTGGCGGCACTCGTCATCGACGATATCGGCCCGGACGAGGTTCGTGCATTGCTGCAGAGTGCGATTGATACAGACCAACGGGTCGAAGTTGTGTTCGTCAACGCCCACTGCGTGACTTTGGCGTCGCGCAACTCGAACTTTCGTGATTCGATGAATCGGAGCGATGTTTGCCTTCCTGACGGGGCCGGCACAGTCCTCGGCCTCCGGTTGCTCGGCTACAATCTACGACATCGCGTCATAGGCGGCCGACGTTGGCTACGGCTAGTTTGCTCATGGGCTGCACAGAATGGATGGCGCGTCGCCGTCGCAGGAGGGCCGCAAGGCACTGCGACTCGGGCGGCATCTAAACTCGCTGCACAGTTTCCCGGACTAGCTGTTCAGGGGTATGAAATCGGCTTCATCGACCCAGACGCCCCGATTGAGACATGGGCTCGCAACCTAGGGGCGGAGATTCTGTTCTTGGGCATAGGTCCGCCGAGGCAGGAGTTGTGGATCTCAAGGCGCCTTCAGCACCTTGATGTCAACGCCGCAATTGCCGTTGGCTACACGCTCGTTGCGATTGCAGAAGACGTCGTGTTGCCTTACTGGATCGCCGACCTTGGATTGGAGTGGCTGCTGCGTCTGTCGCGGGAGCCGCGGCGGCTCTGGCGTCGCTATCTAGTTGGCATCCCATACTTTATGTGGATTGTAGCCCGCGCCAAGCTGAGTCATCCGCGGCCAAATAGCACGTCTCGAATGTCCGGTTAGCAGGAAGGATCGATGCCCGTGGCACTATCGCCCAAGCCGGTTCTGGCTGACCTTTTGGAATTCCGCGGCCAAACCACCAATTGGTAGGTGATCGGTCCGCAGGTCTATTTTGCGCTCCGGTTGGACCCTACACACGTTGTCCGGTCAGGTCTTACGAGACGAAAACGGATCCACCCTTTGTGAGGGTTCCGCGAGTCTGATACCAGCGGCGACGAGTGCCACCGCGGGGTGCTGACAGCGTGCCGGCCGGAAGGATTGTAGGTCTCATCTGGCGTCGGCTGACCAGGTGTCATGAGTCGCGGCGACTCGGTTCCAGGCGTCCTGGGGCATCGTAGCGGCTCGTTTTTTCGAGTCACCTGCGTCAGCGCTCGTTTTCGATTGGTCATCGCGTCTGCAGCTCCGGCTTGGGCAACTGACCGAGGAGCAGGGCGGCG
>CAAGKR010351840.1_pt1 | contig 15477 bp, 9 predicted proteins | sample 2556971 | NCBI WGS metagenome assembly CAAGKR01 (sample SAMEA5207829, study PRJEB30636) | soil metagenome | biome: forest; feature: boreal; material: soil | place: USA | collected 2011-09 | depth 1 m | reverse complement strand
TCCGACGGCGATGATGTTCGTCCAGAGCCTCGGCGGAATCAGCCACAACAGGATAGAGGACACCCGGGAGGAGCACCTCGAGCTCTCCGTCAGGGCGTTCGACCGACTTGCCTCGAAGTCGATCGCGTGGGTCAGCGGTGGCCTTTGACGAGCTCGTCGGCGAGGGCGTTGACGCCGTAGACCTTGCGCAGGGCCTCCAGGATTCCGGCGCTGTGAACGCTGACTGCGCGCGCGACGACAGCGTCGTAGGCGTAGTCGCCAGGCAGCGACTCGATGTTCCCGTCGAAGATGATGCCGACAAACTCGCCCTTCCGGTCGACTGTCGGGCTCCCGGAGTTGCCGCCGATGATGTCGCACGTGTTGACGAAATTGAACGGGGTGTCGAGGTCGAGCGCCTGCTTCTTGTCGACCCACCGGGGAGGGAGGTCGAACGGCCCAAGGTTGTGGTGTTCCGCGGAGCGCTGGAAGAGCCCGGCAATCGTCGTCATCGGCGGCACGGCTGTCCCGTTCTCGTCGTAGCCCTTGACCACGCCGTAGCTCAGCCGGAGCGTAAAGGTGGCGTCGGGATAGGTGCTGGTGCCCTCGATCGCAAACTGGGCCCTCCCGATCACCGCGTGGGCCTCCTGCTTGATCTCGTCCTGGCCCTCGTAGGTCTTGCGCAGGGCGCGGCTCTCGTCGTCGACCAGCCGCGCGAGCTCGATCATGGGGTCGTGCGCGGCGAGGACCGCCGGCGCGCCGCCCTCATAGAGCTGGCGCCGGAATGCCACGTCCCGGACCTTGGTGGCGCGGATCAGCTCGGCGGCACGCGCCCGCGGCGCCTTGCCGGCAAGGACTCCCTGCACGGTCGGGTCGTCGTAGCCCAGCTTTTCAGTGAGGTCGGTGAGCGAGTCGGCCAGGTTGAGGATCTCGAAGTCCTCATAGATCGGCTTGTCCGAGAACAGGTCGAGCTCGAATGTGTCGCGCTTAGGATCGGAATACTCCGGCAGGCGCTCGCCGTTTGGCTTCAGGCGCTCGTCGCCCGAGCGCAGGAGCTTGCGGGCGATGTCGAAGGAGTCGCAGTTGAAGCCATAGGGGTATCCGCGGACGGGCGTGAGCATGCGGTAGCGGAGGAAATCGCGCGCGATCACCCTCTGGGCCGCCGCGATCTTCCGGTAGGCGGCGAGGATCGCCGGGCCATCGGGCCTCGCCGAGGCCTTGTGCCTGAAGTCCTGCTCCGCCTCCTCCTTGGCGTCCATGAAGGCGGGATTCTGGAGGCCCGCCTGCAACCCGTCATACGCCTTGCGCGAGTTCTGGATGCCGAAAAAGTCGTCCCTCGCCCGTCGGGAATTCTCGTCGCTGCGGGCGCTCCATGCCGTGAGCAGCACCTCGCGGCGCTTGAGCATGTCCATCACTTCGGGATACTGCGTGTCGCGCAGGAATTCGAGCTCGGGCACCGTGAAGAGGCGCTCGGTGCGCCCGGGATGGCCCGAGACGAAGACGAGGTCGCCGTCACGGGCTCCCTGCACCGACCATTTCAGGAAATGCTCGGGATGGACGGCCTGCCCGTTCTCGTAGACCCGGAAAATGCAGATATCGAGGTCGTAGCGCGGGTACTCGAAGTTGTCGGGATCGCCGCCGAAGAAGGCGGCCTGCTGCTCGGGCGCGAACACGACGCGGATGTCGGTGTAGCGCTTGTACCGGTAGAGGTGGTAGGCGCCGCCCTGGTAGAGTTCCACGACGTCGCTGCGAAGCCCCGTCTTGTCGTGGGATTCCTTCTCGATCTCCGCCGAGACCTTGCGGCGCGCCGCGGCGGCCTCGTCGCCCAGGGCGCCTGAGGGCACGGCGGCGTTCACCCGGCCGGTCACGTCCTCGGTCGACTGGAGGACATTGAGCTCGAGGTCGAGGCACTTGATCTCGTCGGCGGCCGTCGCTGCGTAGAAGCCGTCCCGAGGGTAGTTGTGGCTGGAGTCGCTCATCTTCTGGAGCTCGTCGAGGCCGACATGGTGGTTGGTGATGACAAGGCCGTCGCCGCTCACGAACGAGCCGGAGCCGCCGTTGTTGAAGCGCACCGACGCCTTCATGACGTGATTGAGCCATGCGTCCTCGAGCTTGAAGCCGTAGGCGGCCTCGATCTTCTCGCGGGGCGGCGCGGAGAAGAGCCACATGCCCTCGTCCGCCCGCGCGGGCGCAAGGGAAATGAGGACAAGTGCCGCCAAGGGTATTGGGATGAGCTTCATATTTTGTCGTTCGTAAGGCCTTGCGTAGCAAAAGACAAGATTCAGTCGGTTGAACCGAAGAATTTCAATGCGCGTCGCATCGACGCCACGAGGGCGTCGATTTCCTTCTCCTCGTTGTACACGTAGAAGCTCGCGCGCGCCGTGCTCGTCAGCCCCAGCTTCTTCATCAGGGGCTGGTTGCAGTGGTGCCCCCCGCGCAGCGCGATGCCGTCCTCGTCCGCAAAGGTGACCACGTCGTGGGCATGGATGTCCCGGAAGGCGAAACTGACGAGGCCGCCGCGTTCGCCCCTAGGCCCGATCAGGCGTATTCCCGGAAGGCCGGCGAGGCGCTCGTAGGCCATCATGGCCAGCTCGCCGTCATGCTTGCGGATCGCGTCGCGGCCCAGCGAGTCAAGGAAGTCGCATGCGGCGCCCAGGGCGACGGCGTCGCCAAAATTGGGGGTCCCGGCCTCGAACCGCTCCGGCGGCGGCTTCCACCGGCTCTCAAGGAAGTCGACATTGGAGATCATCCCGCCGCCGCCCTGCCAGGGCGGCATCGCCTCGAGCAGCGCTCGCCTGCCGTAGAGGGCGCCGATGCCGGTGACCGCGGCCATCTTGTGCCCTGAGAATGCAAGGAAATCGCAGCCAATCGCCCGGACGTCCACCGGCATGTGGCCGATCGACTGCGCGGCGTCGATCACCGTGACGGCGCCCGCCTTGCGCGCCCGGGCGCAGAGCTCGGCGACGGGGTTTATCGTGCCGAGCGTGTTGGAGACGTGCGTGAACGCGAACACCTTGACCTCCGGGGTCAGGAGGCGGTCGAGGGCCGAAAGGTCGAGGAGCCCCTCGTCCCCGGTCACGGGCAGGTACCTCAGGGTCGCCCCGGTCCGCTGGGCCACGAGCTGCCAGGGCACCAGGTTGCTGTGGTGCTCCATCTCGGTGAGAAGGATGACGTCCCCCTTCACCAGGTTCGCGCCGCCCCAGCTTGCGGCGACCAGGTTGATCGACTCCGTGGTGCCGCGCGTGAAGATGATTTCCTCGGGGGCGGCCGCATTGACGAACGCCGCCACCCGCGCCCGCGCGCCCTCGTAGTCATCCGTCGCGCGCATTGAGAGGGCGTGGAGCCCGCGGTGGACGTTGGAATTGTCCTTCTCGTAAAACCTGTCCAGCGCGCGCATCACGGCCCTTGGCTTCTGGGTCGTCGCCGCGTTGTCGAGGTAGACGAGCGGGCGCCCGTTCACCTGCTGGTGAAGCGTCGGGAACTCGTCGCGGATGCGGTCCCAGCTGGAGGGCATCGCGCTCAATCCGTGTGGCTCTCCGTCGTCGCCGGCGCGGGGTCGCCGCGCAGCGCGTTCAGGGCGGCATGCCATGAAAGCGTGGCGCACTTGATGCGGGCGGGAAAGGCGTGCACGCCCGCGAAGGCGCCCAGGTCGCTGATCTCCACCGGCTCCTTGCCCGTGGTGACGATCTCGCGGAATTCCTCGTAGAGGCTCGCGGCCTCGTCCGCGCTCTTTCCCTTGAGCTGCGTCGTCATCAGCGACGCGCTCGCCATGGATATCGCGCACCCGGAGCCCTCAAACGAGATTTCGGCGATCCGGTCACCGTCGAGCCGCAGGAACACGTCGCACTGGTCCCCGCACGACGGATTGTCCCCGTGCGCCGAGCGGTTGGCGGTCGGGATCCTGCCGCGGTTGCGCGGCCGCCGGTTGTGGTCGAGGATGACGTGCTGGTAGAGGTCGGAAAGGTCCGTCGACATGGTGGAGAGACACAGGTATCCGGACGCGACCCCGCGTCAAGGGCGCCCGGGAGGGCGCGGGGAGCCTACACGCGGCTGACCTCGAGGCTTTCGCTCACGGCCTCCAGGAGCTGCCGCGCGTTGAAGGGTTTCGTGAGCGAGTGGTCGATCCCGAGGCGCGTGAGCGCGCTCATGTCCGAGGACGTGAATCGGCCGCTCACCATGAGAATTCGGCCGGGGAATTCGCGCTCCCTCAGGCGCGACACGATCTCGACGCCGTTCATCCCGGGCAGGTTGACGTCGATGATGAGCAGGTCGTAGCTGGCGAGGTTGTCCGCGAGGTGATTCCACGCCTCCGAGCCGTCCGTGAAGTGCCGGATCTGGTGGCCGCTTCGCTTCAGGATCTCGGCCACCGTCTCTGCGACCAGCTCCTCGTCCTCGACAAGCAGCAGCCGGGCCGCCTTGACCGGCTCCGGGGAGACAGGCAACGGCTTGGGTTCCTCGACCGTGGGCCATATGGGTAGCAGGACGTGGAAGGCGCTTCCCGCGCCGAGGATCGACTCGACGTCCAGCCGGCCACCGGCGTCGGTCACCAGGTGCCACGCGGTCGCGAGCCCGAGGCCGGTTCCCTTGCCCGCGGCCTTGGTCGTGAAAAACGGTTCGAAGATGCGCTCGATGATGTCGGGCGGCATGCCGAGCCCGTTGTCCCGGACGGTGAGGCGCTGCCAGCCGAGGAGCGTCTTGCCGCTCTGGCCCCTCGGGACCTCGTACGCCGACGCGGGAAGCTGCACGGCCTCGACCGTTATCTTCGGCGTCCACGCCTCGGGATTGCGGCCCGCGAGCCTCTCGAGAAGGGCGTCGCGGGCGTTGAGGAGCAGGTTCAGGAGGACCTGGTTGAGGTCCGTGGCATTGAGGTGCAGCGGGAGCAGGTCCGGGGGGATCGTGTTCTCCCAGGAGATCCGCCGGTCGATCGTGTTCTTGAGGAGGTCGAAGCAGCCCCCGGCGATGGCCTCCAGGCGGACCGATTCCGCCTTGTGGTCGACCTTGCGCCCGAAGGTGAGGAGGCGGCGGGTGAGCTCGGCGGTCCGCTGCACCGCCTGCGCGATCACCTCGATGTCCTGCTGCAGGGGAAGGTCGTCGGGCCGCGACATCTGGATCTCTCCCGCCTTCAGCATGACCGGGGTCAGGAGGTTGTTGAACTCGTGCGCGATCCCGCCCACCAGCTCGCCAACGGCGCGAAGTCTCCTCGACTGGCCGACCTCGGCGTCCTGCTGCCTGCGCTTGGTGATGTCCTCTACGAGGACGCAGATGCTGGCGGGGCCGCCGGGCGACGCCAGGGGAATCGCGTTCACCTCGAGGATCCTCTTGCCGATCTTGAGCGAGGTCTCGCTCGTGAAGACATGCCCGTCGCTCAGGGGATGGGTGATCGCCTCGCGCAGGTGCCGGCGGATGTCCTCGGAAACAGGCAGGGAATCGAGCGGCTGGCCCTTGGCGTCCGAGGCCTCCACGAAATACAGGGCGCATGCCTGGCGGTTCATCGACAGAATGCGCGCCTCGGACGGGCCGGTCTCGATCACGGTCATCGCCATCGGAATGTTGTCGTAGAGCGCCTGCAGGAGCGCGCGCTGCTCGGCGAGGGTGGAGGCCTGCAGCGAGAGCTCCTTTCGCAGCTTGCGCTGGCGGAAATAGCCCCACAGCGCGATGATGAAGCCGATCTCGAGCGCGATCGTCGCGGCGAGCTTGAGCTCATCCAGGCTGAGGATGTAGAAGCCGAACTGGCCGAAGTTCTTTCGGTAGATGCGGTCGTATTCCCCGGAATGCTCGATGATGGCGATTCCCTCGTTCAGGCGCGCCAGCAGCTCCGCGTCGCCCTGGTGCACGGCGAACGCCTGCTGGATGTCATAGCCGTCATAGGGCTTGCCGAGCATCTTGATGTTGCTCAGGTGGAGCCTGCGGGCGACGGACAGCTCCGTGAGCTGCGAAAGGAACCCGCCGTCTATCTCGCCCGCCGCGATCGCCTGCAGCAATTCCTCCTGGGACGGGAGCGGCACGACGTGGGCCTTGACGTGGTTGTCCCGCAGCAGCCTCTCGCCGAGCCCGGTCGTTCCGATCACCCCGAACGCCCTGCCGCTCAGGTCCGCCAGGCTGTGGATGTCGCCGTTCCCCTTCACGTACACGCAGCCCTGGAGGCTCAGGAAGGGCGTGCTGAACTCGGCGTAGGACTGCCTCGCGGGGGTGATCCCGTGGTACTGAAGCATGTCGAAATCGCCGCTCTGGAACCGCCCGCGGATCTGGTCCGCCGGCCCCGACGTCCGCTCGATCCGCAGGTTGACCGCCTTTGCCACGGCGTCCAGCACGTCGACCGTGAACCCCGATACCTGCCCGTTCGATTCGGCGAACGAGTAGGGATAGGCGTCCGTGAACACGCCCACGGAGAGCGGCTGGCGCATGGAAATCGGCGACCGGGAAGGCTTGGTCTCTCCGGCGTCGCCGGGCGATGCCGCTGGCGCGCAGGCCACAAACCCGAGGAACAGGCCGATGACCTTCGGGCCGCCGAAGCGCCGGAAAGAGAATAACATGGAACCTCTAACGACTGGGCAAACCGCCGGGAAGGGACAATCCGAATCTCCTTCCCGGCCGCTGAAAAACTACGCAGAACCACGGCAATCGGCGCGCCCGCGGGCCCCTGCGAAGCCGCATAAGGCTCAGCCGTGGCGTCCCTTAAACGTGAGCTCGGCGACGCCGCTCTTGTCGAGGCCGCCGAGGCCGAGGCTGACGAGCCTCTCGAACTGCAGCCGGGTCGCGGAGGCGACGGGAAGCTGGAGCCCCGCCTCGCACCCTAGCACCCACGCGATGGTGCTGTCCTTCGCGGCGTGCGCGGCGGAAAAATAGCACTCGTGGGCCCGGTTCTGCATGTCCTCGCCGTCGGTCTTCAGCACCTGCGACTGCGCGCCGGTCTGCGCAAAGACCTCGCGGAGCATGCCGAGGTCGAGGCCCAGCGCGGCGCCGAGCCCCAGGCCTTCCGCGAGCGCCGCGGTGTTGGCGTTCATCACCATGTTGACGAGCGCCTTGACCTGGGCCGCCTGGCCGGCCTTTCCCACGAATCGCAGCGCCGTGCTGAGCTTCCCAAGGATGGGCTTCACTCGCTCGAAGCATTTCCGGTCGCCGCCGCACATGAGGTACAGCGTGCCCTGCCGGGCCTGCGGAATCGACGAGGCCATGCATCCCTCAAGCGCCGCCGCGCCCCGCTTTTTCGCCCTTCGGCCGATCTCGACGTGCGTCTTCGGGGTGATCGTGGCGCAATTGACGAAGGTTTTTCCCCTCGCGCGGACGAGAAGCGAGTCCCCTTGCTCAGCGAAAACGGCCAGCTGGGAGGCGTCATCCGTGACAACGGTGAAGATCACGTCCGACGCGGCGGTAACGGCGGCCAGTGACCGCGCGCGCCTGGCGCCCAGCTCCCGGGCCAGCCCGGCGGCGGCCGGCGGGTAAGTGTCAAACACTGCGGCAATTCGGTAGCCGCAGTCGCTCAGCCGGCGCGCCATGTTCGATCCCATCCGCCCTACTCCGACAAAGCCTATTTTTTCGTTCATTGGGGGTAAATTTGATGTTCGCCTGACCTCGCCGGAAGCACAATCGTACGGAGGTTGCTTGCGGGCAACACCCTAGTGGGGGCAGGCTCCCGCAATCCCCATGAATCCTGCGCGAAAAATTCCATCCCCGGGAGTAGCGGATTCGGGGCCGTCGACTGTCACTGGGGGCAGGTGTGAAACCCATATCATTATCGCCACTCTCCAGACTGGTGGACCCGATGGCTGACGAGCCCGACAGCCAAAGGGACTTTGCCGACCTCTACCGGGCGACGCTGGCCCCGCTTCGGCGGTACCTTACGCGTCTCCTGGGGAACGCAAGCGAGGCGCAGGACGTGGCCCACGACGCCTACATGCGGGTGTTCCCGGCGATGAGCGAGCAGCCGCCGGACCGGCCTGCGGCTCTGCTCTACACCGCCGCCCGCCGGCTCGCGATCAACCGGCTGAAGCGGCGCAGCATCTCACCGGTGGCGCGCGAGGCGTTCAGCCCCGAGTCGACGGCATCGACCGCGCCGGGCGTCGCGCAGCAGGTGATGGCCCGCCAGGAGCTCGGGATACTCGAGGAGGCGATTGCGCAGCTTCCCGAGGGCTGCCGCGTGGTGCTCCTTCTGCGCAAGATCGAGCTGCTCTCGCACCGCGAGATCGCCGAGCGTCTTGGAATAGCCGTGAGCACCGTCGAAAAACAGCACGCCCGGGCCCTGCGGCTGCTTCGCGCGGCCCTGGAAAGGAAGTTGGAGTCATGAACCGGTCCGAACAGGCCCCGAATCCGGACACAGAGGAGCAGGCGGCGCTCTGGGCCGCCCGGCTCGATGGCTCCTCGCTCAGCGCCGACGACCGCGCCGAGCTCGAAGCATGGCTGGGAGGCGAAGCCAGCCGCCGCGAGAAGCTTTCGCATTACTGCCAGTTCTCAGCCGGTCTCGCCGAGCTGCTGCCCATGCTCGTGGCCTCGGGCGCCGTTGCGATGCCGCAGGTGAAGCCGGCCCGGGCGCGGTGGAACCCCTGGCTGCTCTCGACCGCCGGCCTGATGGCGGCCGCGGTGGCGGTGGCCGCCGTATGGATGGTCCGTCCTAGGGAAAGGGCCGACACCGTGGCGACCTCGGTCGACCAGCGCAGGACGTTCACGCTTGCCGACGGCACCCGGGTCGAGCTCAACGCCAACACCAGCATGGTCGTCGAGAACGGCCGGGCCGAGCGGCGGGTGCGTCTCGCCAACGGCGAGGCGTATTTCATCGTGAGCAAGGACAAGACGCGGCCGTTCATCGTGGAGACCCCGGCGGGCTCCGTGCGCGTGACGGGAACCATTTTCAACGTCCGCACCGAGACGGCGACGGAGCTCGACGTGACGGTCGTCGAGGGCTCGGTGCAGGTGCGCCCCGGCGAGTCGTCCGGCCCAACGGCCATCGGCCCGGGCGACGACCTGTATTCGGGGAAGGGGGGCGTTTCGGTCAGGAAGCTTTCCGCCGGCGCGCTCGATGACTCCCTTGCCTGGAGGCAGGGCCAGATCGTGTTCGACGGCGTTCCGCTGTCCGAGGCGCTTGCCCGCGTCTCCCGCTACCACGGGCGACAGATCACGGCGACACCGGGCGCCGCAGGGCTGCGGCTCGGCGGGCGGATGAGTCTCGACGCCCTCGACGGATTCTTCGCGGACCTTGAGCAGATGCTGCCGGTGCGCGTGACGCCCGATCCGGGCGGCTCGGTGCGCGTGAGCCTGCGCACGGAACACCCGGGCCCCGGCCCTCGTTGATCAGCCGACATTCTCCACCCACCCGAGCCGTTTCCGCATTCATCCGTCGCCTGCTGCTTGGGATCGCGACCTTGATCCCCGCGGCGCTCCTGGCCGAGCCGGTCGATTTCAATCTTCCGGCCCAGCCTGCCGACGGAGCCTTGATGGCATTCTGCCGGCAGACGAAGATCGAGGTCCTGTTCTCGTTCGACGAGCTGCACAGGGTGACCTCCGCCGGGGTCGCCGGCCGCCTGGAGCCTGAGGAGGCGCTTGAGCGCCTGCTGAGGGGCACGGGCTTCGAGGCGCGGCGCACCGGACGGGGCAGGTATGTGGTGGCGCCAGCCGCGCAGCCGACCGGCTCGATCAGGGGCCGGCTCCTGACGCCGGCCGGAGCCGCGGCGCCGGGCATCCATGTCGTGATTCCGTCGCTGCGCCTGGCGGGCGCGACCGATGGGGCCGGCTCGTTTGAATTCGCCTCGGTGCCTCCCGGCACGTACCAGCTGTTCGCGGCCGGCGCCGGCTTCCAGGCCCTGGAGATAGACGATGTGCGGGTGTCGGCCGGCGGGGTGCTGACACTCGAGGCGCTCACGATGCAGACGGCGAGCGACCCGGCCCGCCTCGAGCCCTTCGTCGTCGAGGGCAAGTCGGCGCGTTCCGGGTTCCTCGACGACAGCGGCGCGCCGCCGGCGCCCCGCGTGGCCATCGGCGACATAGACGAGCCCCGCTCGGAGAACGACGCGCTCGACTACACGATATTCACGCGCGACCAGATCGCGCGAAGCGGCGTGATCAACCTGAACGAGTTTCTCCGGGCCGAGCTTCTCCAGAGCGACGCGACGACGCTTCCCCCGGACCAGAACGGGAGCGTCAACAGCTTTGTCTCGGCCAGCAGCAACCTCAACCTCGGGGGCTTCAACCCCAGCGACGACGCGACGATCGTCCTCGTCGACGGCCGGCGCCTCCCCGAAATCGTGACGGCGCTCCCCGCCAACAACACGGCCCCGGTTGCGCCCCAGTCCGACGTGAACGTCATCCCCATCAACCTGATTGAGAGGGTTGAGGTGCTCCCGGTCTCGGCGTCGGCCATCTACAGCGGCAGTCCCGTGGGCGGCGTGATCAACATCGTGCTGCGCCCGGACGTCAACACGACGGAGCTGACGACCACGTACACCAACGCGGTGGCTCGGTTCGACGCCCCGCAATCCACGGCATCCCTGCTTCACGGAGAGACGCTGCTCGGCGGGAAGCTCCACGTGCGGTTCAACGCGACGTTCACCCAGGTGACGCCTCCCACGGAGTCCGACCTGGGATACATACGGGCGAACCTGGTCGAGCACCCGGAGCCGCAGGACCTCCTCTACCGTGCGACCCCGAATGTCAGCAGCGCCAATTCGTCGCCGCTCTTTGGGCCCGGAACGGCGTCCATCACCTCGGTGGCACCGGGCGCGGACGGCTCCGGGGGGATCGCCGCCTTTGCCGGGCGGCAGGGCGAGCAGAGCCTTGCCCTGTACCAGCCGCCTGGGGGAGGGCTGGCCGACACGCCCAACAGCCTGGACTACCCCTATGGCAGGAAGGAGCAGAGCGTCTCCCTGTTCGGATCCGCCATCTACGACGTGTTCCCCTGGCTCCAGGTGGGCCTCGACGCCACGGCCGGCCGCACGGTGAACAACACCGGGTACAGCGTCTTCGCGGGAAACCTCGTGCTGCCCGCAAATTCCCCGTTCAATCCGTTCCAGCAGGCGGTGAACGTGACGTTGAACGAGACGGCGCCGCAGCTCGGCGAGGACTACGACGAGGCGCACATCGACTACTACTCGGCGGTCCTCGGCCTTCTCTTCAGGCTGCGGGGCGGCTGGCAGGCTTCTCTGGATGCCCAGTACGGCCTGAGCGTCACGCGGTACCGGGGCCTGCAGGGCGTGGATGACGGCCGGTGGCAGCAGCTGGTCGACGAGGGGATCTACAATCCCCTTCGCGACACGCACCTCTACGGCCCCCCGCAGCAGTTCTACGACCAGGCCCTCGTCTTCTACGGTGCCGAGGGACGCTTCGTCACGCTGGGAGACTACGACACCTTTGACTCATCGCTGCGGATTACGGACCCGTCGCTGCGGCTGCCGACGGGCGAGGGCACGGTCACCTTCGGCGGCGACTACCGGCTCGCGCGCCTGGGAACTTTCGTCGACGAGCTGCGCTATGGGGACGGCACGCTGGTGTCGCCCCCAGCGGAATGGGTCGGCCGCACGCTCCAGCGCATAAGCGCATTCGGCGAGCTGCAGGCGCCGCTGCTGCCGTCCCGGTGGCGCCCGAAGTGGATCGAGGGCGTCGAGACCGATCTCGCGGCGCGCTACACCGCCTCGGACCTGGCCAACGAGGCGAATCTCGCGCCTACAGGCGCGGTGAAGATCGATTTTGCGGGGGGCCTTTCCCTGCGCGCCACTTATGCCACCTCGAACCGGTTCCCGCCGCCTGTCTTCAGCAGCCTGCGGGAGACGTCGCTGAGCTCGGGGCCGGCCGGGGCGGTTGTCCCCACGCAGATCTACGATCCGGTCCGCCAGGCGACCTATGACGTCCTGGCCAGCGACGCGGTCAACGCCAGCCTGGCCCCGGAGGCGGCCGTCACCCAGACGGCGGGGATGATCTTCCAGCGTGGCAAGGTCCACCGCTTCCGGATGTCCGTGGACTTTGTGGACACGGTGACCTCCGGCCAGGAGGTTTACCTGGCCGCCCAGGCGGTTGTGGACCTGGAGAGCCTCTTCCCCGAGCGGGTGATCCGGGGGCCGCTGGCGCCGGGCGACACGGACAGCGCGGGGCCCATCACCAGCGTGCTCACGGGCAATTTCAATCTCGCATGGCGGCATTCCGAGAACTGGAACACCTCCCTAGACTACGCATGGACGGACTGCCTGGGGGGCACGCTCGAGATGTATTTCCGGTGGCTCTACTACCAGCGCTACGACCTCGAGGAGCTCCCGAATTCCCCGACGGTGGACGAGCTTCGCAACCCTGACGGATCGACTCCCGGGCTGCTGAAGCAGCGCATGAATTTTGGCGCCGGCTGGTCGAACCGCGCATTCGGCCTGGGCATGGACGGGCACTATTTCTATTCGCGGATCCTGCCCGAGGATGAATGGGCCAGCCAGGGCAGCAACCGCGTCGACCCATACTGGCAGTTCGACGGGTACCTGCAGAGCGACCTGGGGCGGTGGCTGCCGTGGAAAAGCACCCACTACAGCGTGCGCGGGCAGCTGCGCGTGGACAACCTGTTCGACTCCGGCCCTCCCAAGTACGCCAACGATCCCTCGGGCGCGGGGGTGCAGTCCTACGGCGACTGGCGCGGCCGTGTCTATTCCCTGTCCGCCACCTTCACGTTTTGACCGGTTTGCCAGGCGATTCGGGTAGCGGGTTTTGCATGTCGGGTTGTCGTATCGGATGGCCCCTGGCGGCTCGGCCGCCCGGCGGCAGGAAACCATCATCCCCTCCCATTCGTCTCTATCCCCCATGGCCGGAATTCATTCCATCACGAGACCGTCTGGAAAGTCCCTGCGGCAGGGAATCCCAGCCCAAGGTAAGGCCCCCATGGGGCAGCCGATTGCAAATATTCGGAATCGGCCCCCGAACTTTACGCCGCGGACGGGGTCAATGTCTTCAGTTGCAACATGAGACAGGCAACCGACTTCGAAATGGGAACCGAGAATATAGGGCCGGGGCCTGAGAAAGCATTCACCTCGGCGGATGACGCGCACTTGCGCGACGCCTTGAAGAGGTGCTCGCCGTCGACGCGCGACGCCGCCTGCGGGTTCAGGAAAACCGGCAGCGCCGACTTCCTGCCGGCTATCGTGGACGGCCTCATTGAACATTACGTGGAGCCCGACGTGCGCGCCAAGCTGGCCCGCGCTGACGACCGGCTCAGGCTGGTCGAGGACCTGGCCATCGATTCCCTCACCATGCTTGAGATTGTCTTCCTCGCGGAGGACGTGCTCCAGATTTCAATCGATAATGAGGAGATTCGCCCGTTTCGAACGGTGGGTGACATCAAGGTGTTCCTCGCCGCCAAGCTGGGGCGCCCGTATCCGCAGGGCTTGGCGTTCTCGCCTGGCGGCACGGGATAGGACGCCTGGCGGCCCGGGCAGCGTCTCCTGCCTCGGGCGTTTCCGAGCGATTTCTTGGGGGAGCGCGATCGGAGGCCCCCGGCTCCGGGGCGCCGATCCTCCGATCGGCGGTCGCTTCTGCCTGCGAATTCGCACGGCGGTCGGCAAATCGCCGATTCTTCCGGCACCCTAAATGCCTAACACGATTATCTTAAATCAGTTGGGGAAGTGAGCCTGCGCGCAGCATACGCATTTTCACTGACAATGGGCGGCTGGAATGACAATGAAGGTGCTGATCTGATTGCACTCCAGCGCCATCCGATGAATTGCAGATTGCTACGCCCATATATCGCCGTCGGCCTCATTGCCGCGGGCGGAGTCTGCGCAGCTTGGGCCGATGAGCCGCGGGTCATCGTGTTCGGCACCGGCCATCGGATCATCGCCAAGGGTGCGCCGATAACGGAGCTGGACCAGGATGCCTATTCGCAGGATCTCATTGCCATCGTGGCAAAGGCGGCGGGCCTGAAGGCCCGGATCGTGGAGAAGGATTCCTGGAACGAGCTCGTCGCCGCCCTTGCGAGCGGCGAGATAGACGTCATCCCGATGATGGCGCGAATCCCGGAGCGCACGGGCTCCATGCTTTTCTCGGTCCCGCACGTCCGCGGGTCCCTGGTGGCGGTGACCAGGTCCAACGAGACGGCGCCCGCGTCAATCAGGGACCTCAATGGCAAGTCCATCGCGCTCGCTGCGGACACGCTGCAGTACACCTACGCCAAGAGGAGGGGCTGGCTGGGAAACGCGATGGTCCTCAATTCGGGAAACAGCGGAATGGAGCTGGAGGCGGTCGCGGATGGAACGTCCGACGTGGCGATCCTGAACGAGTTCTCCGCGATAAGCATGATCGACCGGCTGGGCCTGAAGAAGCGCCTCCGGATCGCGATGACGCTGCCCGATTCGCTGACCGAGTTCTGCATGGCGGTGCGGCCGACCGACGGCGAATTGCTCGCGCAGCTGAATGAGGGCCTGTTCATCGCCGACCAGCGCGGCGACCTGCAGCGGAACTACGAGAAATGGTTTCACGGCTTTGAGACGTCGGGTATTCTCCAGCAGTACATCAGGAAATGGCTCCTCCTCGGCGTCGGCCTGATCGTGCTGGTCGCGCTGCTCAGCTGGGGCCGCGTCCGCTACAGCCTGCGCAGCGCGCATCGGCGGACGGAGGAGATCGCCCGGCTGGTGGAGGCGCGCACGGGCGAGCTGGCGGCGGCCAACCGCCAGCTGCGCCACTCGGAGGAGAAGTTCTCGAAGGCGTTCCGGGCGAGCCCCGATGCGATCACCATCACCCAGAACGCGGACGGGGTGTTCATCGATATAAACGAGGGTTTCACCCGCCTGTTCGGCTATGACCGCACCGAGGTGCTGGGGCACACCGCGGTCGGACTCGACATCTGGAACTCAGGCAGGGACCGCGAGAGGGTATTGGAGCTGCTCCGGAACGAGGGCCGGGTGCAGAACGTTTCCCTCCTTTTTCGCAGGAAGGGCGGGGGAATGCGCACATGCTCGGTCTCGATGGAGCTCATAAAGATTGGCGACACGGACTGCACGGTTGCCGTCGTCAGGGACATCACCGAGAGCGAGCGCGCCGCGGCGGCCCTTCGCGAGAGCGAGGCGCGTTTCCGCACGCTGGTCGAGTCGGCGCCCGAGGCGATCGTCGTGTTCGATCCCGACACCCGCCAGGTGACCGACGCAAACGAGAACGCCCTCCGGATGTTCGAGTCCACGCGCGACGAGCTCGTCGCGGCTGGCATCGACCGCCTCTCGCCGGCCCTCCAATCCGACGGGCGGGACTCCGAAACGGCCGTCCGCGAGCTGATTCGCCGCACGCTTGCCGGCGAAACCCCCGCGGTGGAGTGGATGGCCCATAGCCTGAGGGGAAAGCCGATAGCGGTCGAGCTTCGCCTTGTGCGCCTGCCGGCGGCCGGGCGGAACCTGGTGCGCGGGTCGCTCACCGACATCAGCGACCGCAAGCGCCTCGAGGAGCAGCTCGGCCAGGCCCAGCGCATGGAGTCGATCGGGCAGCTGGCGGGCGGCATCGCCCATGACTTCAACAACATCCTGACCGTCATACAGGGCAACGCCTCGCTCCTGCTCG
>CAAGKR010334081.1_pt1 | contig 15487 bp, 20 predicted proteins | sample 2556971 | NCBI WGS metagenome assembly CAAGKR01 (sample SAMEA5207829, study PRJEB30636) | soil metagenome | biome: forest; feature: boreal; material: soil | place: USA | collected 2011-09 | depth 1 m | reverse complement strand
GGTTGAAACTCGGTCCCGGCGTCCTAGCTCGTCCCAGAGCGTGCAGCGCCCCAGTTGCTTCAGGCATTCAGCCGGATCGACCATCGCGTGCATCACCGCGCGAAATCTCCGATTCTTCTTTAGCCACCAGGCACGCTCTAAAAAAGCCTCATAGATATTTGCAAACCGCTGGCCCGTCTCGAAGATGTCGTTCGAGTCGCCGACGTACTTATCGGCCCAGTCTGATGAAGTGTGAACGGCATCGGCTAAGAGGATGCTGGCACGAACTCCAGTGCCCTCCTGCGCCGTGCGCGCCGGCAGGAGGAAAAAGGAAAGAAAGCGAGCCCTAGCAAGGTGATTGAGCACCACAGCTGGCAAAAGCCTGCGTTGAGTGCAAACTTCTGGGAATTCTTCGCTGATGGGCGCCAGCGCCGCGTTCAACGCAGGCATGAGCATGGCATCGATTGGCGGAGCTTGCCCTACGTTCATTCCGCCGAAGTCCACGCTCAAACCCTCCGGCAGGGGTCTCTTCTTTCCGCCGCTGCTTCGCTGATCCTTCCTTGGTCCCTTCGCTGCACGTCGGATGAGAAATGGTTTTACGCTTTTCATGTTGCCTCCTCTGCGGTTGCCCGCATTTGAAAAAACAAACTAGAACTCAACCGGCGCGCTGGAGCGTGCCTGCATCGTTGCCACTGCTGAGATTGGAGGTCGAAGTGTTCTTCGCAGCGGAATGTTTGCCTCGACGAAGAAAACTTCGAAGACACCAAATAACCCGGTTTGCGTCGCCCAAGGTTCGGATCGCTCCACTGCGAATCGGCGAGTGCTTCGAATGGAGGAACGCGTCGAGGCGCTCGCGGCTCCAACCGAGTTGTTCGCGGAGCCGGCCCAACAGTTCGGAAGTCGGGCCGTCCACCATCTTGATTTCGTTCGTGCTCTCGCTCTTCCGCCCCGCCGTCCCATAAGCATGCGCCAGCTCGCGCCCTGGACGCCGCTGGCGGGACCGCTTGGCCGGATTGATTTCCTGGCCGAGCGCCGTCTTCATTCTTTCGATCAACTGCGCGGCTTCGTCGAAATGCAGTTCGTTGAAAGAGGAGAGTTCGCGTCCAACGCTCCCGGAAGCCCACGCCAGCCGCGCACTGCGCGCAGCATCGCTGCCAGCGCCGCCGCCGTTTGCGGTGTTTAGGAAGTGCGGCGCGTAAAGATGAAAGAGTGAATGCAGCGCTTGAAGTTGTCCCTTCGATAGTTTTGTAGAGATGCTCACGCGACCTCCTTGGCCAGCACTTTTCCGATGCCAGCCTTTTTCCGCTCGCCGATGTAGTGAACGAGCATGCGGGACGAGTAATATGTTGGCATCTCGGCAAGAGGTTTCCCGCCAGCGTCCATCGCATAGGGGTCAGTCACGCGGCAAGATTCGAGCAGCATTTTCTCCTGCTGCGCAGTGAAGGTGGCCTTCTTCCCATTGCCCCAGGCGGTTGCTGCAAGTTCCAAGACTTCTTCGCGCTTCATCCCGGCGAGCTGGATGCGGATCGTCAGGCGTTGCAACCACTGTTCCAACCGAGGTCTCCGCGACGGATGCATGAAATCGCGGAAGAGCGTGTGGGAGCCCGCCAAAATGATTCCACATCCGGGACGATCCCGGCGGCGTGAGCGATCGTGCAAGCCGCGAATGATCTCCAGAGTCTCGATGGGCAAGTGTTGCGCCTCGTCGAAAATGAGTGCGGGCGGGTAGGCTCTCCGGCCGAACGCTTCGATGAGCGCGCCGAGGTAGTGCTCGCGGGTCCACGCGCGCCCAACCCAGACCTCGGCTTCGCTCGCGATTCTTTCGAGCAGGGGGAACGGCGCGATGGATGCGGAGCAGTAGATGTAATGCGCGTCGTTCTTGCCGGATTGATACCGCTGCGCCACGAGCGTTTCGAGCACGAACGATTTTTCGCTGGCAGGCGGCCCGTAAATTAACGAATTGCTTCCCTCCTCGATCGCGGCGGTGAAGGACTCGCGGAGCTGGCGGTAGCCAGCAGTTTTCAGCAGCGGCTCTGCATAGCCGCGCTCTTTCGGCTTTGGGGAGTTGCGGTTGCAGAAATCCCAGACGAGCTCGTCCATGTAGGAAATTTCCTCGGGCTTCGCCCGCGCCAGGTGCTCCCCGCGCAGATAGAACATCCAGAGGATCGAAGTCCGCATCGTCGGCCTGCCGCCGCGCCCATATTCCTTGCGGAGCTGCTCCGCCAACTGCGTCGCGGAGAGGCCCGTGCGCGCGCAGAACTCTTTGGCGCGCTTCATGCAGTCTTGGTGCGATGGAGGATGGTCCGAGGGACGAGACTTGTTCACAGCAGATGGCGTTGGCATTTAGTCCTCCACCTTCACGTCACCAAAAGCTCCGTGCTTCTTGACGAAGTCCGATGTGATTACCGGCGCGGCTTCCACGGCTGGAGCGCCAGCAAAATTGAGCGGGCGTCCCGGCGGCAATGCGCGCATTCCATCCGTCCCCGTCGCGCGGAGAGCCTCCGGGCCGAGAAAACCGAACGCACCTTCAGGAACGTGGTACGAGCTTTGCAAGCGTTTCATGTACGTGCGGCAGCTTTTTGCCGCGCCCCGCTGGAGCCGCATCTTCGCCCGAATGTCGGCTTTACTCGCTCCCCAGGCAAGAAGCTTCTTGCAGATGAGGTCGCCCAGGCGCTCGCCCGTCTGCGGGTCGAATGCCACGGCATCGCCCACACGGTATGCATCGGCAGCCACCAGCACTTTCCGTCCTACGCACGCAAGAAGTCGGCCGCGATTCTTCTCATCCGCCGGTTCGAATTCTTGCCCGAACATCTTCACGCAGCCGCCCTCGAAAACTTTTTTAGGTTTAGGATCGCGCTGCCGGAGAAACACGTCGAGTTCGCTGCGGTCGAGCTTCGCCAGCGCCTCTACCCGCTCAGAATCGGGATAGCCGCGTCGAAAAACTTCGTCCGGCGTTCTTCGTCCCATGCCCTGGCCGGTGTGGCGATGCTGCCGGTTGTACAAGGTCTCGATCCACCAGGCCGTCGCCTTGATCGCTTGGCTGGCACGCGGCAGTGGAGACTCCTCACGTTTCCTGAGCAAAAATTGCCTGTGTTGTTTGAGCAGCTCCGTGCAATGGTCAGGCCGATTCTCTGGGCTCCGTCCGCAGTAGGAGTCCACCTGCTTATCAAAGCGCGTTCGCTTCGTTCCGAACCATCTTTCAAGCGGAGCCTTCGATTGCGCGTGCTCGCCGATCGCAAGGATGATTCGCCCGCTCTCTCCCCACTGCGCCTTGATTAACCGCAAGAGAACTCCCTGCGCCTCCGGTGGCAGGTTTGGTCTCTCCTTGCCAGTTTTTTTGAAGTCTTTGCCGTTGTCGATGAGTACGAATTGTGGCACCCGTCCGGTACGCAGAATGGCCATCCGCTCTGCTGAACAGATTGTGTCCGAATTCGGTATGGCACAAACCGCGTAGCCGAGGATGAGGCGCGAGCGAATATCCATCACCACCGTCCACCACATCCGCAGTTCTTCGTTGGAGTCGAGCTCTGGAAAAGCCAGGCGATCGAGCTCTGGGATGTAATCGTTGTGGACGAAAAAATCATCCTGGCCGTGGTCGAGCACCTGCCACTGCGTCACCTGGCACGTCGTATAGTCCCGGAGAGCGTAAGACGCGCACTGGTCGTGAAAATCTTTCGCGCGGCCCCGAGACCATAGAAGCAAGGGTTTCGGAATTCTCTTATAGAAGCGATTCACCGCCGAATGGGACAGCGTCTCCGGCAGCCCGAGTTCCGCGCGCTCGCGCAGGAGAATCTCTTGCGTCATCTGAACGCTGCGCTTCTCAATCAGCATGAGCTCAAACAGACGCTTCCCCGCTGGCGGCATTCGCTCGAACTCGGCCGCCATCTCGGCCTCATCGTGGAAATCGAGCGCGCGCGGAGCTTCGCCGAAAAGTTTGGACTTCCCCGCATTCGCGGTTGGCGCGTCCTGCAACGCCGCGATCCCCGGCGCAAACTTGAATGCCCCTGTCTGCTTGCCCCCTTTGTACCAGCTATGCCAACTCCACAGCCTCTTCTTGAATGCGCTCTCCGATCGTTCGTCGCGATCGCGTTTCCGCGTTCCTTGCGCGAGTTCCGTCTGGATCGCATTCCAATCCACGAGGCATGCCTGACCCCGCGCTGCGAGCTTGTAATCGCGCGCGAGCGCCCCAACGAAATCATCCTTCACCCTCACCGGGATGCCGTGAATACTCTGGCCTTTCCACTTGAGCCAGTTGTCGCCGTTCACAAGCTCGATCGCGCGATACCTGGCTTCCACCAGCCGCCGCGCGCGCTCCGGGACTTCGTGAATTTCCGTGATCTCTTTTGGAAACGGCAGCGCGAGAGTCGTCTGCTCTTCAACCGGCTCAGGCTGAATGGCGGCGCTGGCGGATTCGAGCGCGAGCTGCTCCTGGCTTTCCCGCGCGGAATACTTTTCGATTGCGGCGCGCAACGCCTCGGGCTTCACGGTGCCGGGGAAATCTTCGGCCAGCAGCGCGTAGTTGAATTCGTAGCTGGTGCCGCCGTTGGTGGCGACGGGCCGCCGATAGCGTTCGCGCGTCCCGTTCAGGCCGTCTACCAGATTGTTGAGACGTGAACGTACTCCGCGAGGATGCTTTCCCTCGACATCGGGATGCCCGATTTGTTTCGCAGTCAGCCAGAGCGCCACGCGCGCCGTCTCTGGAACAGGTTGACCGTATTCCGTGATTCTCGCGCTCATAGTCGCGGCCCTTTTTTCTGCTGTCCAGGCTCGCCCCACACGACTCGTTCGCCACCAATGCAGACAACCGTCATCTCGAAAAACGAAAGATCGTTGAACTCGAATCGCGCCGCGTTTCCAAGTGAGTTAGAGGTAAGGTGAGCGTCCAGTAGACGGGCAAGACGGCTGGGTCGAAAAAAGCCTTCGTGATTGGAGCGTTCGCCGTTGAAGAAGACCTCGTTCGCATCGCATAGAGCCTTCAGAAGGCGGTTCTGGGTTTTCACGCCGCGATGGAGTTCTTCGCACGCCTCGCCTTTTGTCTTTGGCTTCGTCTCAACCATTACCGTGCCCCGTTCGAATCCGAAGGCGGATCGATTTCTAGTTCACCAGCGCGCAACTTGCGCAGCTCTTCGGCCTCGGCCGAGAAGTCCATTGCGGCGCGACTCCGTGCCGCGAGGAGCTTGTCGAGTAAAGCCAAGTTCTTCCGCGCGTCGTTGATCTCCACTTCCGAAACAAATAGACCGTTAAAATGCCGGTTGCCTTCTCGCCGAAGAGCTTCAGGACATTTTTCCAGGTAGCCATTGAGGAAGTCCATGAGCCTGCGGACGTGTGCCTCGACCTCTTCGACAAACTCGACCAAATCGGCCGGCCGAACCCACTCCTCCGCCAGATTGATTGGAATACTCATCGCAACGAGAGCGCGATGGAGAAATGCCAGCGCCGCAAGTCGTGTCTCGGTCTGTTGGGGCGCGCGCTTCCCGTTCATGGCTGCACCCTGACGAGCGAGTGGACGAATAGGCGCACGGTGTCGTAGCACGGCGCGACCGAGCCGTCAGAATAAATCCGGCCCCACTCGGCGGCGAGTGCGCGGTGAATCGCGCGCGTGGTAATGCCCTCGACGTGTCTTGCGAAAACGAAAGCCACGGCCAGAGCGCGGTCTTGGAATTTTCTGGAGAAGCCCTTGTCGCTGCGCGATCTGTTTTCGAGTCCGCGCACGCCAAACTTTTCGAGTCGCGCAAGCCAGCGGTAGAGCGTCCGTGCAGTAACCCCGACCTGGAGGGCACGATGCGCGACGAGTTCCCGCCACGTCGAGACTTCGCTGGCATCGAGCGTCAAGTAGGAGAGCTTCCGGCCTTGAGCCAATGCCGCGCGGAATTTCAAGAGCGGAAGAACACCGGTCTCGCGAGTTTTCGCTGAACGCTCCCGCCCGGAGCGCTTCCCTGCTTTCCGAATTAGTTCCGCGACTGGCAATTCTTTCTCCATCTATCCTGCGAGCTCGATCCGAGACCTGGCCGGTGTTTCGGCGACCGGGATCGAGTTCACCAACTTCAAGAAAACCTCTGGATTGGTGCGCGCGATAAGCGCCAGCGCCTTTCGAATCGAACCCGGCTCGATGAAGCGCCGGGTGTAAGTCCTCTTCGGTAACCGTTCGAACGGCACCAGCGAGCCCGTATTGCCATTGGCGGGCCTCCTGCGGAGCCAACGGGATTCCCAAACCTTCTTCCGGCAGGCGCTTCCAGACCGCGTATCGAAATACTTCCTACCGTGCTTCCCTGCTGGAAAGGACCGGGCACAACCGCAGATGCAAACAACCGTGGCGTTCACGGCTTCGACTCCTTCTTCCTGAGACCGTCCGACAAGGCGTAGTCCAGGAGTTCATCGCGAAGCCGTTTTCTTTCGCGCTCGTCCTTCGAAGCGGTCAGCTCCAGCTCGGCGAACCGGACAAGTTTTCGGATGCGCTCGCGCGCCAAAAACAATAAGATGTCATCGGAGTCTAGGATCGAGCACAAACCGGGTAAAAAATAGAGCGGAAGCCGAGCGGAGGTCTTGGTGACGGCGGTGAACGAATTCAACCGAGCCAAAGTCACGGGTTCGCCAATGTAATTTTCAAGTGCGGGGGCGATCTGAGCAGGATTCAGGCGTGGATGGTGATGAAAGACTTTTGTCACGAACGCTCGGATGTTCGCATCTATCTCCGAGATTCCGTTCTCGTTCCAATAGCGAAGGTGCGGTTCTAATCTTTTCTTGTCCATAGCGTTGCTTCAATCGTGACGCAACTATAGTCTCAAACGTGACGTGAGGTCAAGCAGATAATGAAAAAAGTTCCCGAGTCCGCGGAAAGGGTACTTGCCCTAAGAAAAGCCTCTGGGTTGGATCAGAAAGAATTTGCGGGGAAGCTAGGCGTCGCGCGATCACTGGTGTCCGCTTGCGAAGCAGGAAAGAAGTTGTCCGTCGAAATGTGTGTCAGGCTTGGGAACCTGGCCGCAAGCAGAAAGCGCTATTCGGATGCAGACTGGTTTTGGGAGAAGGCTGGAATAGATGGACGGGCTATGCTCTCCGCGTCCTACGAGCGACTTAAATCCCAGTTCGAGCCAAGCGGTAAGTTCTCGATTCCACCCACACAGAAAGTTCCGCAGGGCCGGGATTCTTTGCCTTTGCATTTTCCTGCTTCAATGATCTCAAATCCGGCCAACACGACGTATGTTCGCTTGTCTGACGTATGGTACTCGCCGCTCTTTGAATCTGGGGGTCTCCTCGTCATCGACGAGTCGGAGACCGATTTTAGGAGACTGCAAGGAGCGTGCGTAGCCTTCTATCGGTCGGAAGAGGCTGCGACGATCGAAATAAATTCCATGCCCGCGAAAGGTCGGTACATCGCCGAATTAAGGGCAAAGGGGCGTCCCGTTCCCATGGGGAGCACCGAACGCACTCAGATGACCCGAAGCGGGGTGTTTGCAGCTTGGCTGCTGGGAAAAGAAAAAAATGGAGAGATTTCTGTAATGGTGCCGAGCCGATTCGGACCGCTTCTGCGGGACACCGTGCTAGGGGGGGACATTCTTGGCGGGGACCCGATTGCCCTCGGTCGTGTGATCGCTTGGATTCCCGACGTTCGTGATTCGCGCGCCGAACCGGGAGGCGGAGAAAAGAAATGACGCCGCCGCTCGCCAAGAAAAAGACGGTCCTGCTTTCTTCGGCGGACTTCCGAAGAGCGGAAACGTTTATGAGACGAGGGGAGCGCCTGGCGGCGGCGATTCTGAATCGAGAATTTTATCCAGTTCTGGCTGGATCTCAATTGTCCACCTTGCGGGCCCATGTATCCAAACCCTGCAACGTTCGTAGCTGCAACCGCGAAGCATGCACGGCCCTCCACCGTAAATCAGCAGGGCATCGACAAACTTGCAGTTCTCGAACCAACCGCCGTCAAGGACAAATCTCGGGCCGCCGATCACTTCGTTGCGATGTTCGGCGAATAGCACAGACGGCACCTCGGGCACTTGGCACCTCCTCAAATGCCGCGAAGCCTATCACGCGGGCGGGGCGCAGCCAAGAAATGAATCGTCAATTATCTGAGCAGTGAAAAGATTCGCTCGGTTGAAGGAAGGAAGCGCGATGGAACTGAAACACAAACTGTACAGCATCGACGAAGCCGCCGAGCTTCTTTCTGTCCCGGTCCAAGAGGTACACCGGCTAGTCGCGGAAAACGAATTGTCAAAGTGGCCTGGAATCAGCTCCGCGTCGATTCAGAGTTTCGCCGCGCGAAAGAATGTCACACTCAAGCAGGAGAGCGCGGGCTGATGAGCGGGAACGACAACGCGCAGGCCGCGATGGACGAATTGTTCGGCGTCAGAGAGCCGCGAATCAACGTCGAGCGCCCCGCTGGCTATGATGGAGATGTGAAGCCTGGACGGAATGCGTTCTATAGCCGGGCGTTGGTTGAAGCGCGCGAACTCTTTCCGAACGATGGCGTGGCTCAGCACAGATTCGCAGAGCGCGATGCGGATCGCGTCATGCGAATCACGGAGGCCGCCGCAACTTCCTCGCGCCGCTCGCGGAAACTCCTTGTTGACCAGGCGTTCGTTGAAGTGTTCGGCGGGCTGCTTACGGCCATCGAAACATTCCCGGACCGAATTATTGCGCGTGGCGTGGACGGCAAGTTAGTGAAGGTGTCCTACTCCGTTGGAATGGATGGCGTCACGTTCGGCGCTCCGCAAATTGTCGAAAATCTCGCGGACGAACAGCAACACTGAAAGAGAGCAATGACCAGAGAAGAAGCCAAGCTCGCTGAAATGATCCGCAAAACCGAGACTGCCATTGGGACGGGGCATCGACTTCTGCGCGTGCAGGCTTTTGCAGATGAGGCTCTTGCGATTACTTCGCGGCGACGCGTTTCGGAATGCGAGGCAAGCATTGTGGTGCTTTCCGCGCTGGCGGCGTATGCCAAATCCCTCATCGTGGACGCGAACATTCTTCCGCCCGATGGCGAGCGTTTGCTTTTTTCCGGGGCTCCGCCAAGCCCAGACCGGGAGCACGCAGCGCTCGTTCAGAGAATCTCTGACAACGCGGAGGCCGTGAGGCGTGCCGTGTCCAGCTTTGAAACATCGCAGGCCCAGAACGTCGATGCTTTTCGGAACGACGAATCATTCGAGGACCTACAGCGCGCGCTCGATGGGGCGCTGCTGGAGAAATTTGGCCGCGACAACGACGGCTGCCAGCAATACACGCTCTGTGAAACTTTTCCCGATTACCTCATCGCGCACGGGTCCGATGGCGAGGTCTACCGAATCACTTACGCGGTTGGCGCGGACGAGGAAGAGATCACCTTCGGCAACCCGCAGGAAGTGGAAATAGAATACGTGCCCGTCGCGCAGTCGGCTCAATTCCTCGCTTCGGAGGCCGCGACTGAAGATGGCTGGAGCTGGCCGGTCCGAATGCTAGAAGCGGGCTGGGCCAAAGGCAGCCTCGAAGGCGCGAGCGGGCAGATCGCGACGCCGCACTACTTTCCGCGAGAGATCGTCGCGAAGGTTGCGGAAGCGGCAAACGGCGCTCGTTTCCGCAAGCGGCATCCTGAAAGCGGTGACGGTTCTGACGCGCCAGAACTCACCGCCGGATGGCTTACAAATACAAAAATGGCCGGCACGTCGGCGCTGGCGACGGTGAATCTGCTGAAGAGTGAAACCGAAATCCGCTCGAAGCTGATGGCCGCGCGCAATGCGGGGAAGCTGGATCTCTTCGGCGTCTCGATCCTCGCGTTCTTCGCATTCAGGCGTTCTACCGTCGAGGGAAAATCCGCGATGCTGGCCACAAGTCTGCAAAAGTTTGTGGGACTCGATCTTTGCGCGGAGCCAGGAGCGGGCGGCCGATTCCTCGGGAGCGCGGGAGTGAACTGAAAACGATCTTCCTGATGTGCAGTTGCTTTAGAAGTATCCCGGAACGGGGTCATCCGCTGACCAAACAAGATGGCCGGGAATAGAAACTCTGGACCTTAGGCACTTGAGCCAGGTGGGCCCCGCCGCAATTCCCGCGGCGGCCCCAAGCCGGAGACACACTCGGAAGGAAAAGAGGTGTGTCTCATGGTCCGGTTTCACGAACGAATTCTCCAACAAAATCTCCAGCGACTTCGAGATTTGGCTGAGCCGTCGCCGGTCAAGGCAGCGATGCTCGAACAGGTCGGGCATGTGCGGCGCAACGAGGAATGGGCACGGTCCCATGGCTTCGTCTTTCCCGAAGAATTTCAAACTCAGGAGGAATCGCGATGAGCGAATCAGCAGTTTCAAGTGCGGGCGTAAGCATCGAAGGCGAAGGGCAGGGGAGCACGGCCACGCCGAAGCAAGAGCTCCTTCCGCTCGATATCGCGGAGCGCGTCATCACGTTCAAAAGTCGAGAAACCAAAGCAAGGCATTGTCACGTCTTCAATCCGATCACTCGCGCTGAGGTGGACGGGTATTTTTCATCGCTGACCGTCGCCACCGAGCGGAAAAGCGGCAATTCGATGGAATACCACATCGATGGGAGCACGAACATCCTGAAGCTTTACGAACGCGCGATCAAGCGTGTCGAAGGATATTCACTGACAGGCGGCGGGGACTTGATGACTCTCCCGAATTGGAAAGACCGCGTTCCTGGCATTCACCGTATCCGCGCCACGGAGATACTGATGAAGGTCACGCAATCGGAGAGCAGCGCCAACCTCGGCATCGACCCGGAAGCCGAACTTGTTTCTCTCGATGCATTTTGGTCTGCGGGGGATTGCGGGATGTTCCACTATCGTGGCCTGATTCACCGCTTTTCCCCCCCAACGATTGAGCACTGGAGGAAGCTGAACAATCACAGTACGCGCACCACTGCGGTGGGCGGTTCGAAATCGCAAAGAACGATCTATCCGAAGCTGAACGGCATTTTCCTCGAACTCTACAGCGATTTAATACTGTCGGTGGAGGGCTATTCGGTTGGCGGCCAGCCCCTCGACGGGCGCGATCAATGCGTTTCACAAATGGATTGCTTCCACAAGATCGCCGCGGTTTCGGTTCTCTTTGATAAGACTTCGGAGGGCGAAGTGGAGGAGCTGGAAGAGGCATGAACCACTGCGCAGTTTCCGTCGCCAAGGATTTCGGCGGCCTGAAACAGGCTGCGCTTGAGCTGATGGAAGAGGCGCGTTCGGCTCCCGAACGCGAGCGACTTGAACGGCTGACGCTGGGAGCGGCCAACTCAAACGAGATTCTCCAAGCGATGGGGAGCAATCGCAGTCTGGCCGAAGGGTATTACGTTCGCGTCGGGTATCTCATGGAACTCGGATCGTTCCTGAGCATGGGCCTTCAACTTAGATTCGATTTGGACATGGCGGAATTACGTGGGATGCAGTCTATCGCGGCTGCTCGCGCCGAATTCGATCGCGCACACCCGCCTTGCAAAGGATGCGGGAAGTTGCTCGAAAATGAATGGGACAGAAGCTGCAACGATTGCCAGCGCGCGGCGGCGGGAAGGCAAAACTGAAATATGGCTTCGGTAGCACAGATAATTATTGAAGTGGACAACCAGGGCGTCACGAAAGCGTTTCAGCAGATTAATGCTGAAGCGGGGAAGCTCGGCCCGACGCTGGCGCCAGTCCAAAGAATATCGGAGAACACTTTCAATAACATCTCCGGAGGCGCGCTAAAAGCGCGTGAGAGTGCGGCGCTGATAACCGAGGAATTCGGCGTCCGTATTCCGCGCGCACTTCGCGGAACGCTTGCCCAGGCCGCACTGATCGGGCCGGCCATGTCCGCGGCGTTCAGCGCACTTGCGGTCATCGCTTTTGCCGAAATCGCCATCACCATGATCGATAAGGTTGTCGCTTACATCGATTCAATAGACCCCGCGAAGAGCCTGGCCGCCCGTCTCATCAGTTTCGACAACGTAAATCGCCTGAGGTGGCACGCGGCGATCAAGGAGACCGAGGAGTTCACCCTCAAGACAAAGCTGGTGACGGCCAACGAGTCCGAGAAGATAGAGATCGATCTCGCAGAGGCCATCAGAAAAATAAATGAACAGCTCGAAAGTGCGAAGGCGACGTTTGGAGTACAGGCCGCGGAAAAACTGGAACTGGCAATCCTAGCTCGGAAGCAACTCGCCGCCGCACAACACCTCGAACTGGCAAAAAAGACTGCCATCACGGTCGGTGCTGCGGAGGACGCCGTGTCGGTCTCCAGGGCAAGAGGGGTCGCGCAGATCGAGGCGGAAACGAATGCGCAGGTTCACCGCATAGAGCTGGAAAAAGCGGCCGGGCTCAATGCCCAAGTGGCCGAGGCCCAGATCGCCGAGGCCCGCGCAAAGGGAGCGAGAAAAGCAGAGGATTTGAATAGGGAGATCATCGATAAACAGCACACGCTCGCGGCGGAAGGAAACAGAGCCGTGCTACAGGCTGAAGCGAGCACATCCAGCGGGCGGGAACGGATTGAGAAAGAATACCTCGTTGCGCTCAACAAAATCACACAGCAGGAATTGCAGGAGAGGCTCGCGCTGGAAAAGCAGAACATCATCCAGGAAGAGGTCCTCGACGGTGAGCGCACGGCTGCAAAAATCGAGTACAACCACAAGTTGCTCGAACTGGCGCGGCAGCGGGCAGATGAAGAAGTGCAGATCGAGACGGAAGCCGCGATCGCGATGCTTCCGCCCTGGCAGCGCGCGGACGCGCAGATTGTGCTCGCTGCTGAAGACCGCATTCGGAAAATCAGGGAGATGGAGGCGAAGGATGGCACCTTTCGTGAGCAGGGCGAGCGCGAAGTCGGGGCCATCATGCAGAAAGAGTGGCACGATCGCGTCGAGAGCATGGCGAATCAGCTTGAGACTCTCTACAACGACATCTCCAGCGGCGGAATCAAGAAGTTTTTCATTACGCAGTTCCGGCACATGATTTTCGAGATGGTCGCGGCGTGGATCGTGGGGATGAATCAGATGCGCGCGGCTTCGCAGGGCGCCATGGGCGGCGGCGGAGGGGGATTTCTCAGCGCGATCTTCGGCGGCGGTGGCTTGGGAGGAATCTTCGGCGGCGGGGGAGGCGGAGGCGGACAAGGCGGCATCAGTAGCATCCCGGGAGTGATCACGAATTTTGGCGACTGGGGCGGCGGCGGAAGCGGTGGATCTAGTTCCCTCGCTGCGATGGGAATATCGGGGGGAGGCGGCTTCACTGCGGGCGGCGGCGGCGGAAGCGGTGAATCCAGTTCCCTCGCTGCGATGGGGATATCGGCAGGAGGAGGCTTCACTGCGGGCGGCGTTCTTCCATCCGGAGCGGGCCCCGGGGGCGCCGCCGCGAACGCCGCTGGAATGGGAGGGATGCTCGCGAAGATTTTTCCGGGCGGATTGAAGATCGGCGGCGTGACGATTCCGGGAGCAATGCTCGCGACGGGCGGCATAGCGCTGCTGGCTGACGCCTTCGGCAAAGGCGGGCTCCTGCGGGGACTGGAGGGCGCGGCGGGCGGCGGTCTCGCAACTTTTGCGGCCCTCAGTCCGTTGCTTGCGGCCGGCCCGCTCGGCTGGGCCATCGTGGGCATCGGCGCCTTGGTAGGATTCCTGGTCAGTTTCTTCGGGAAGAGCACGAAGAACGCGCGACTGGCAATCGAAGCAAATATCAAACAGCAGGCGAAGACGATCGAGGACGCCTATAACCTATTTCAAACGGATTGGACCGGCTCGCGCACGGCCCTGGAGGCGCTTCGGGCCCAGGGAGTGACGGCGCTACAGCAGGCGGGCGTAAAAGATATTTCGCGCTCGCGCGTGGGACACGTCGATCAGTGGATCGACAAAGCCGAGAAAGAGATCGACGTTACGCAGGCGGAACGCAACCGGCGCAACGCGCTTACCTTCGGGCCTCCGCAATTCCGCGTGGGCGGTTTTGTCGGGCCGGGCCTGGGCGGGCCGATGCCTTCCTGGTTCGCGGGGACGGCGATGCATTTTGCCGGGGGTGGAGCGGTGCCCGCGATTCTTCACGAGGGCGAATACGTGATGCGATCGGAAGCGGTGAGCCGCTTTGGTCGCGGAAACCTCGACCGCATGAATGCTGGCGGTCGGGGCGGCGACACATACGTCACCAACGTGAACCTCAGCGCGTGGGATGGGAAGAGTGTGGATGAGTGGCTGAGCGCTGGGGGCATGGATCGGATCGCATACGCGCATCGACGGGGCGTCACGGAAGGCAGATATTAGCGTGAGCTCGCGCACACGAGCGGGAGACTCTGGAATGGCAACACGGCTCCTATGGTGGTTTTTGCTCCGTTCGAATTCGTCGTCACGATTCTCGTAGGCGTGTTTCTCTATCTGGCCTGCGCGGTCTTCATCTATCTCAACGCTTTGCGCGGTCTGTTCGAGAGGGCGGTCACTCTCATCGTGCTGCGCTTTCGAGTGGGGCGCGTTTTTAGTTCTGCGGACGAGAAGAGGGAAGCGCCTCCGCTCTCCGAAATTGCGGCGCACCGTGCCGATGGAGAAGAGCGCTTTCGCTCTTGGCTGAATTGATTTTGAGTTTGATTTTGGGACCACGTACGTTACCAGCCGGTCCCAGCGTTTGCGAGTTTCCGCTGACGCCATTCATGGCTGGCGACAGCAGGCTTGATGCGACGGCGGCCGCCTCCCGCCCTCCAACGGGCGCATCGATGGACTTGAGACCGAGTGAGGCCCGGCTCGGCACTGGGCTTGGACGCTCAGTACCATGCGGCCGCGTGTTCGGGCTGTCTGCCCCTGCCTCAGCCAGGGAACGGGCAGCCGGGCCGCGCAGTTTTGGGAACGTGGCGCGATGGCGGAGATGGCGTGAATGAGCCACGAGGAGGAGGGAGGTGAGTGCCAAAATGCGGGTCTACTTCGGGCGTCTACTCCCGTTTGGCGCGCTCAGCTCCCGTTTGGCGCGCTCAGCCACTCCCGTTTGGCGCGCTCAGCAACATCTAGTTAACAATAACACCCCCACCCCCTATGTTTTTTGTAAGTGTTGCATCTAAAGGGTTTAGCGTTCCTGTAACTCCTTTGTTTACCACACTTACGAGAGAGTCCATAAGTGTTGCATCTAAAGGGTTTAGGAGAACAGGGATCGGAGAAGAATCCTTTCCGACAAGGCCGGAATGCTCCTTCAACTGCGATGCTGTCAGGTGAGGCAAGGGCGCAGGAGCGAGAACCGAACCAAAAGATAGGCGGCAGAGCGCACGGAGACCCGGAGGGGAAAGAAACAGGCGGGAGTGAGAAACGGCCAACACGAAACAGGATAGCATAGGACAGGTGTGGCTGTCAACCATAAAGATACGTCATTGTGCAGTATCGTTCGAATGGGATGTGGAAAAGTGCTGGGCGCAGCATTCCTTTGCTCGCGCTCAGGAGAAAGCTGAGCCGTTACAAGAGGAAAGAGCACAGCCAGGAATGGCTGTGCCACGCAGAAAAGGCGCCGCCTCGGAAGGCGCCCGCTGCAAGAAATCCGGGGCAAGCACGGAATTGACGTGGGAGAGATGATTGTTGTGAGGAATGGCGGCCCAAAATCGAGCGGCCCCGAAACATCGGG
>CAAGKR010202583.1_pt1 | contig 15499 bp, 12 predicted proteins | sample 2556971 | NCBI WGS metagenome assembly CAAGKR01 (sample SAMEA5207829, study PRJEB30636) | soil metagenome | biome: forest; feature: boreal; material: soil | place: USA | collected 2011-09 | depth 1 m | reverse complement strand
TCAGATCGGCGCTCGCCGTCGAGGGCGCTCGCCCGCACGTGCCCGACCTGGCCTCAGTCGTGCCCACGTCGGTCGCCGCTCAGATCGCCGCTCGCCGTCGAGGGGCGTCGCGCGTACCGAGGCGACGCATCGAGCGCCCGAGCTATTGCGCCCTCCGCGCAGCAGCCGGCGCCGCGCAGCAGTCGGTGCATCCCACAAGGCAGGTCAGCCGGCCACTCGGGGAATGTCGGACGGTATGCTTTCGCGCCCCAAGCCCAAGCGATGACTTCCAGCCGCATCGGCGAGCAGCGGGCATAGGCCCCGCCGGCGCCTCATGACCAACGCCCTCGTCTCACGCACCTGGCTCAACGCGACGCTCCTAGCCGGAGCAGCATTGCTGGTCGGCGTTCTCGCCGGCAAGCACCCGAACTACGCCGTGGCCCTGGCGGCGTTGGGGGTCGTCACGCTGCTCGCCTTTGTCGCTCCGGTGACACATCTGACCATCCTGCTGATCCTTACCACGATCGTGCCCTACTCGATCGAGGGCCTGTACCACGTTGGCGGCGCCGGTGCCGGAAACGGCGGTCTCCAGGCTTCCGACGTCTTTCTGCTCACCGGCCTGCTGCGGGTCGTGCTCGTGCTGCCACGGCTCCGGCTCACGCGCAGACAGGTCACAGTCATGTCATTAGTCGTAATTTCCTGTGCATTCACCATTTTTGAGGCGTGGCAGGGCTTGCACGCCGGCCAGTCCGTAGCGAACGTGGGCGCCGAGTTTCGTGCGCTCGCGGGCGGCTTCGCCTTCATCCTCATAGCGATAACCACCCTCGAGGACCGCGGGGCTCACAAGCGCATGCAGCGGGCTCTCGTCCTATTAGGGCTTGCGCTGGGTCTGTGGGGCATTGCGCAATGGACGCTCGGTGTGGGCTTCAACAGCACGGACTTCGGCGTTCGGGCCGGGGTGAGCCTCACCACAGGCGGCGTCGGCCAGCTCCAGGGCGGACTCTTCGCGTTTCCCGTGGCCGTGACGCTGGCCGCTGCGGCACTCGCATCCGGCCATCTGCGCGACCGGCGCCAGCGGGCCGTCGTTGCGGCCGTGCTGGTCCTCAACGCCATCTCGTTGCTGCTCACATTCGAGCGAACGTTCTGGGTCGCGACGGCAGTCGGGATTCTGCTCGTGGCGCTGCGCTCCGGCCGCGCCCGGCGCGTGCGGGCACTGCTGTCGATCGTGGTATGCGTCGTCGTCGGCGTGTCCGTCCTGGCCGCCGTCTCGCCAAACACGCTGCAGACGGCCGAGCAGCGGCTACTCAGCATCGGGCAGTACCAGACCGACCCTTCCGTGCGCTCGCGCGACGTCGAGTCCGGCTTTGTGATCGCCAAGATCCGGGCTAAGCCACTGCTTGGCTGGGGTCTGGCTGACACGATCTATTGGGGCCAGCCATGGACGAGCACCCCCCCGTCCGCCCAGTCCTACACGCACGTCGGCTACCTCTGGCTGGCCTGGCGCGAAGGGATCCTCGGAGGAGGCGTGCTGCTGTTGCTGCTCGCGCTCTCGTGCATATGGCCGGGCAGAGCGCGCGCGGGGGATCTCGTCACGACCATCAAGATGGGATCCCAGGTGAGCATCCTTGCCCTGCTGATCGTCAACCTCACCTTCCCGCTCTTCAGCCAGGGTTCCCAGGCCACCTACATGCTGGGGTTACTGATCGCGTACTGCGCCGTGCCTGCTCTGCCTCGCCGCGGAGTCGCGCCCGACCGGGCTTCCGCTGTCGGCCAGACCCTCGTGGCGGCTTGAGGCCCCTCCGTCAGCCGCGCCTGGCAGCGTCGATGCCTTGGTTTGCCGGCGCAACCACCACATTCGCGCCGTTCGGTGGCGATCCCGCCCGCCCCCCGGGTCGCCGTTGAGCGCGACCTCGTACGCCGCCAAGAGCTCGTTCTTGGACTGCTCCCAGGAGAACCAGCGCTCCACGCGCTCGCGCCCGATGCGCCCCATCAGGGCACGCCGGGCGGGATCGTCCAGCAACTCGTCGATTGCCCGCCCAAAGGCCTCGGGGTCGTTTGGGCGAGCGTAGATGGCGGCCTCCCCGGCGGTCACCCGCGACTCTGTCAGATCGTAAGAGACGATTGGCCGAGACATGGCCATGTACTCGGCGATCTTCAACAGCGTGGACGCGTCGCTCAGCGGCGTCTTTGGATCCGGAGCGAGGCACACGTCGGAGGAGCACAGAAGGCGCCGAAGCTCAGGCTCCTCCAGCCAGCCCGTGAACTCGACGCGGTCGTCGAGGCCGAGCTCCGTGGTGAGACGGCGCAGATCGCCGAGGGCGCTGCCGTCACCGGCGATGATCGCGTGCCAGTCATCGCGGCGCTCGCGCAGGTGGGCGAGCGCGCGGATCGCATGGTCGACGCCATCCTGCGACGCAATCTCCCCGATCCAGCTGATCAGAGCTCGCTGCCCGCGCTTCAGCTCGGGGTCAGCTGGGACCGGCTGAAAGCGAGCGAGATCGGGTCCCTTACGCACCACGAAGATGTGCTCAGGACGGATCCCGCCTCGCTCCAGCGCCACGCGCTTATAGGACTCATTGGTCGCTATCACCAGATCAGCCACCCGGAAATTCACCCGCTCGAGCATCCGCGTGAGCCAGTAGAACGCGCCTCCGCTGCCCCCGAACTTGGCGACGTAGAGTTCCGGTGAAAGATCGTGGTGGTCAAAGATCAGGCACGCACCGCGACGTCGCAGAAAGCGCACCGCCAAAAGGAGGAAGTCGGGCGGATTGCAGGCTTGCACGACGTCGAATCCTCGCCCGCCGGCGACTCGTCGTGCGAGCCGGCGAATGCGCCAGAACGCCACCGCATACTCACGCAGGTAGCTGATCGCGCTGCCGCTGGCGCGCGGCTGCGCGTACCGAAAGATGTCGATCCCGTCGAGCCGTTCGAAGCGCGCCGCTTCCGCACCGACCGCTCCCTGGCCCTCCGCTTGCGGACAGATGGCGACGACCTCATGGCCGGCTGCGCGCAGGACGAGCAGCTGGTTCCACACCATCTTCTTGCCTGGAACCGGATAGTTCTGCGTGATCGAGAGAACACGAGCCATCAATGCGGCGCCCGTCGCGACAGGGTGGCTAGCAGGCGGGTTCGGTGCTCGCGAGCAAGGAAGCTGCGCTGGCCCGCGTCGGCGCGCGGATGGCGCCGGACCGCCGCTATCAGCCATCCAATCAGGTAGTTCAACCCCGCCATCATCAGAGGGCGCTCGCGCAGCCGTCCCGCGGTGCCGAGCAGTACCCACCAGGATCGCGCACCGTACCCATACGCGGACATGCCGAGGCGACGATAGCCACGCAACATCCCGTCGTGAGTGGCGATCGGGCGCAGATGGATCGGCTCGCCATCGGGCATCGAGAAGGATTCGGTGCGCCAGCCGTGCATCCGCGCTGTTATCTCGTCCGAGGTGTCCCAGCCCAGCCGGACCGGCAGCGGGAAGATCTCGGCGAAACACTCACGTCGATAGAACTTCGACGACCCATGGACGTGGCCCGCGGGGCAACGCTCGCGGACCAGTTGCCCGTCCGGGCCGATGATGCTGTGACACGCCCCGGCGATGCCGAGCCGCGGATCTGCCTCGAGCCGACTCACGAGCTCCGCGAACGTGCGAGGAGTGAGCCGAAGATCGGCGTCGAGCTTGCCGACCACATCCCACGGCACGTCCAACTGCTCGACGCCCCAGCAGAACGCCTCGAGCTCAGCGGCGGTGGCGAGTCGATCCGCCTGGGTCGGCCGCCGCGGTCGGCTCAACACCAGCGCGTACGGGCGCAGCGCTGCGAACTCGGATGCGAGGCGCAGCGACGCGTCCGATGAGCCATCGTCGACGAGTAGCAGGCGCTCCGGCACGCGCTGCTGGCTGGCGAGTGAGTCGAGCAGCGCGGGCAAATGGGCCTCCTCGTTGAGGAAGCAGACGATGACTGCCAGCCGCATGCGGGGGCAGCTTACCGCTAGCGTGTTGGTCACTGATGACCGGAGCCACGTCTGAGCCGGTGCGTCCCCGGCTCGTCTTTGCGGCTTGTTGTCCTCCGTACCCGCTCGACAACGGAGCCCGGATTCGCACATACCAGCTTCTCAAAGGGCTCGCGCGGCCGTTCGACACCATCTTTGTGACGTTTGCGCACAACCCCCATGGTGGAGCGGGGGCGGACGCGTCGGACCAGCTGAAGCGGCTCCTGCCAAACCTCGAAACGGTGTCGGTTCCCGGACCCGCGTCGCACAAACGTGCGAGCCAGGCGGCGAGCCTCCTGCGCCGCAAGTCCTGGACCCTCGGTAGCTATCACACGCCAGCATTCGTCGCCGCACTCGCGAGCGCCGTCACCGCGCACCGACCGGACATCGTCCACTTCGACGACCCTGCCGTCGCATTGGCCGGACCGGTCGCGGACACGTTGAACGTGTGCAGCACGCATAACGTGGAGGCGACGCTTCTTGGCCTCCAAGCCCGCCTCGGGAGCCCGATGCGGCGCGTCTTCAATACGGTCGAGGCCCGCAAGGTCAGCCGCGAGGAGCAGCGCATCTGGCGCACTATGGACCTCTGTCTGGCGGTGTCCTCAGTTGATGGCGCCGCGATGAAGGCCGCCGGCGCGGGACGGATCGAGCTCTGCCCCAACGGCGTCGATGAGGTCGAGCGCCTCCCGCTGCGGCCGTTCAGCGCAGACGAGCCGCTGCGCCTGCTGTTCGTCGGGTCCGGAAGCTACGCACCGTACGAGCGTGGACTGGCCTGGATGGTCCGCGACGTGTTGCCGCGCGTTCGCCCGCAGGTTCCGGTGTCATTCGACGTGGTCGGCGTAGCACCCAATCATCCACTGGCCGCCGACGGCGTCCGTTACGTCGGACGCGTTCCAACGGTCAAGCCGCACTACGAGGCCGCCGATGTCGTCGTTGTGCCCGTCTTCGAGGGGTCCGGCACCCGCTTGAAGATCATCGAGGCAGCCGCGTACGGACGTCCGGTGGTTTCCACCCGCCTCGGCGCGGAGGGTCTTCCGCTCAAGGCCGGCGAACACTTCCTGCAGGCCGACGGCCCCGATGAGTTTGCGCTCGCCCTGTTTCAGCTCGAGCGCTGGCGTCGCGAGCCCGCCGGCGGAAACCTCGAGCGAATGCTCGCCGGTGCCCGTGAGGCCATCCTGCCACTGATGTGGCCGCGAGTCGTCGAGCAACTCGTTGCGCTCTACCGCGCGCAACTGGGACTGCGCGGCACCCGCACGGTCGGTGAGGGGAGCGTCGCCGGCATCGCCGCGGTCCACGACAGCGGCCTGGGCCGAACCGTATGACCGCGGCCGGGCTGTTGATCGTCAACGCCGACGACTGGGGAATCGATCGAGCGGACACCGACGCGATCCTGCGCTGCTTCGAGGCCGGCGCTGTGACATCCGCGAGCGGGATGGTCTTCATGGCCGATTCGCAACGCGCGTCGCGCCTCGCAGCCGCGGGAAGGCTACCGATCGGGCTTCACATCAACTTGACGGAAGCGTTTACCGGGTCTGGCGTGTCCAGCGCCGTGCGACGGCGGCAGGAGCGGATCGTTGACTACTTCGGTGGCCCGAAATGGCGGCGTTGGGGCCTGAGCCCCGCGCTGTTCTCGGAGATCGAGCTCTGCATCTCCGAGCAGTTGGCGGAATTCCGCAGCCTGTACGGACGAGAGCCGTCGCATTTCGACGGCCACCAGCACATCCACCAGGCTCTCGGCGTCCTCGCCGCCCGCACGATCCCGACAGGTGCGAAAATGCGCCCGAGCTTGACGTTCACTCCGGGCGAGAAGTGGTGGGCAAACCGTGCTTTTCGCTCGCTGTTGAACCGCACGATGCGAATGCGCTTCACGACGCCGCGCTACTTCTTCTCGATCGCTGACATGCATCCGGCATTGGGCGGCAGTGAACTGGAGGAGAAGCTCGCTCTATCCGGCGGCTCTGCGGTCGAGGTCATGACCCACCCGGCCTGGGGTGACGAGCGAGCGGTTTTGCTCGATCCGAGCTGGACCGCGCTGATCTGCCAACGCCGCACCGGCAGCTACGAGCAGCTCTGAGGGACCGATGCTCGTCAGCATTCTGATCTCGAGTTACAACTATTCGCCCTATCTCGGGATCGCGATTGACAGCGCCCTGAACCAGACTTACAACGACATCGAGGTGATCGTCATCGACGACGGGTCAACCGACGATTCGCCGGCGATCATAGGTTCCTACGGTGACCGCGTCGTGTCGATCTTCAAGGAGAACGGGGGTCCGATATCGGCCTTGAATCAGGGGTTCGAGCTCAGCCGCGGGGCGCTCATCTGCCTTCTTGATGCAGACGACGTGTTCGAGCCGACCAAGGTAGAGGCAGTTGTTGAAGCAGCCCGCAACATGCCCGGCGCATACCTCGTCCACCATCAGATGCAGATGATCGACGCGGAGGGAAGGCCGATGCATGCACCGTTTCCGAAGCATGTGTCCGACGGTGACCTGAGACGGCGTGTCGTCCATGACGGGGGTTGGTTCCCCCATCCGCTCGCGAGCGGCCTTGCGTTCACTCGCTCCTACGCCGAACGGGTGTTTCCGATTCCCGGCAGCTGGGATGTTCCGATCGGGACAGAGTCTCACCGCGTGGTGCTCGGTGCTGACACCTATCTCGCCGTACCTGCCGCGCTGCTTGCACCGGTGGCCGGCATCGACCGACCGCTCGCGGGCTACCGGACGCATCCGGCCAATCGATCGACAGGGTTTTTCGAGGATCCGGCCGTCCAAATGGTTCGCTATGCGGCGGAAGCGCAGGCGATCTCGGCGGCGATGCGGGAGAAGTTCGACCAGCCGATCGACCTGCAGGTAGAGCGCCATCTTGACTACCAACTCCTGCGCTGCGCCACCGGAGAGGCATCGCGCATGCAGACCGTTGCCCGCGTGCTTCAAACGGCCAGTCTTCCAATGGGCCAACGCTGTCGCGAGGCGCTGCGTGTGTGCGCCAATCGCGGGACCGCACGGCGCCCGTGATCAGGCTGGCGCGCCCGGCAACAGAGCACCGCATCGTGGAAGTGGACCGCGGTCCAGCGTTGGTCAGGCCCGCCGGCCGTGGAGCGTGGCGAGCACGACGCCGCGGCTTTCGTCGAGCAGGTCGGAAGCACCCAGGCGCAATGCGACGGCCAGCGCGGCCAGGCCCGCCGCGGCGCCCACGACACCTGCCGCCAGCACGCTGCTTCCAGCGTGCTCGAGGCCCAGCGTAACCGCCGCGGTGCTGACCGCCTGGACCAGGACGCACGCGGCGACGCCGCGCACTGCGTCCACCAGCGCCGACGCAGGTAGCCCGATGCCGCGGCCGCCACGCAACGCGTAGGCCAGGGCAAGACCGCACAGAGGCACGACATGGGCGGCGGCGGCACCGCGAATCCCGTCGACCTTGACGCCGACGACGATCGCCGCGATCGTCACCAGAGCCCAGACGATGTCAATGCGCGAGCGGACGCGCACACTGCTGACGCCCGCCCCCGCCAAGGCCTCACCCAGAGCGTTGAGCACCCCGTAGCCAACGCCCACGCCGACGAGAATCTGGAAGGGTACGACCATGCCATCCCATTTCGGACCGAGAGCGGTTGGGATGAGCCCCGGCGCAACGGCGATCGCCGCCGGAACGATCGGCAGTAGCAGCAAGGCCATCATCCGCACGGCCTTGAGTGTCTGGCGCCTCACGACCTCCGGATCGCGCGCGGCGGCGATGGCCGGTAGAAGGACCTGGCCGACGGTCCACGACACCATCGTCAGAGGCAGGAATGCGAGCGAGAACGCGAGCGCGTACAGACCGAGCTGAGTCGGGTCTGTGAACGCTCCCACGACAAGGTTGTCAAACGACCAAGCCACGAGGGCTGCGGCGGCGATCATCAGAAACGAAAAGGCGCCCGCGCGCTTGGGAAGCGCGGCGCTGCTGGGCGCTCGGCGAGGAATGAGATCCCGAGCCGCCACGAGGGCGAGTACCGTCAGGACCAGTTGGTTGACCACAAGACGGATTGCGAGCGCCCAGACGCCCGCACCCAGTGCGGCCGCGACGACCGCGAGAACGGAGGCGATGGCAGAAGCAGCGATCCAGATCTGTGCTGCCGACTTGAAACGCATGTGCTTGGAGAGCAGCGCATTCGGCACCATCCACGTGGCCGCCAGCACGACCGTGAGCGAAATCACCCGGATCACGTTGGCGTCCGCACCGCCCGTGAAGGCGTCGGCGATCGGCTGGGCCAAGGCGATAAACAGGCAGGTGACAGCGAGCCCGGCGACGCTGGTGCGAATCAGCGAGCGTCGCACCGAGGCAGGAGCCGGGTCCGCCGCGATGATCAGCGAACCGCCGGTGCCAGACGCGAGGAACAACACCATGACGGACACGATCACGGTGCCCACGGCGACGATGCCGAAGGCCCGTGGCGGGACCAGGACCGCCAGCACGAACAGCGACAGATACCAGGTCCCCTGGCCGAACGCGACGCTGAGCACCTTCCATGACACTCCGTGTGCCACGGCGCCGAGCGTGGGCGCTGGTACGGCGCTGCCGGTGCCGGGTTCGCTCCCCACGAGCTCGCCCACGACATCCCTGTTCACCTGGCGATCGTACCCACTCTCGCCGGCGCTGACTCAAAGCGGCTGCGTCCGCCCTGCACTCGAGAGCGGTAGCGTGCGTCCGGCATGAGGCACGATGCACTCAAGGCCGAGCGTCCCTCGCCGGCGGCGATCGACCCCGATTTCTATCTGTACGAGCGCTACCGCGCACCCGCCTCGCAACGCCGGGCGCTGAACGCCTACTACGCGGTCAAGCCGCTGCTACCGCGCCGTTTGCAGATCGCCGCGCGCCGCCTGTACGCAAAGCGCGAGCGTCCCGCCTTTCCCGCTTGGCCGATCGAGCCGCTGCTCGTCGAGCATGAACACGAGCGGCTGCGGCGCAGCCTTGCGGAGGGTGCGCTCGCGCGGTTACCGCTCGTGAATTACTGGCCCGACGGTCGCCGGTTCGCAGTGGTGATGACGCACGACGTGGAGTCCTCAGCGGGAGTCGAGAACATCGCAGCGGTCCTCGAGCTGGAGCGCCGCCACAGCGTCGTCTCCTGCTGGAACTTCGTCGCCGAGTGGTATCCGATTCCAGCGGCGACGTTCGATCTGGTGCGCGATGCCGGCGGCGAGATAGGTCTACACGGAATCAAGCACGACGGCCGTCTATTCGGCGACCGTGTGAGCTTCGAGACCGAGCTTCCCGCGATCCACCGATACATGAGCGACTGGGGAGTGGTGGGTTTCCGATCACCGGCGCTGCACCGCAACCCCGACTGGATGGGTGAGCTCGGGTGCCTCTACGACTCGTCGTTCCCGGACACCGATCCCTACGAGCCCCAACCAGGTGGATGCTGCTCGATCTTTCCCTTCTTCCTCGGCGAGCTCGTCGAGCTTCCGATCACGATGGTGCAGGACCACACGCTATGGGAGATCCTGCGCCGGCCGACCATCGATCTGTGGCAGGTCAAGGGCGACTGGGTGATCGCGAATCACGGCCTGATCAACGTGATCGTCCACCCGGACTACGTTCGCTCGCCGCAGCGACTCGCGCTCTACGCGCGACTGCTCGGCTATCTCCGCGAGCGGATCGACGCTCAGGGCGGCTGGCACGCGTTGCCGCGCGAGGTGGCCTCGTGGTGGAGGAACCGCGCCGAGATGAGCGTGGTCGTGGAGCAGGGTGTCCCGCGCATCGCCGCCGAGCGCTCGGTTGAGGAGTGGCGTCGGCGCGCGACCATCGCCTGGGCCTGCGAGCGCGACGGCATGATCAGCGTCGATGCCTGACGCCCATCACGGTCGAGCTGATCGGTCGGCCGAACCTCGCTGTTTTTGGCAATTCGGCGCGCGTCGTCCTAGAGTGGTGCGCATGTTGAACAACATGCGCACGGCGCGCAAACCGACGCGGACTTGAGCCTGCACGCCGATCCGCGCGGACCAGGCCTGCACGTCGGCGAAGACGTCTCGATCGGCGGCGGGACGGTGTTTGGCGCTCACGTGACGATCCACGACGGCACGATGATCGGTGAGGGCTGCGTGATCGACGACGGTGCCGTGCTCGGCAGACGCCCGCGGCTCGCGCGTCACTCGAGCGCACCGCGCGGTGAACTTGCCGCGCTCGTGCTCGGTGCGGGCGTGACCGTGGGCGCGGGGGCGATCGTGTTCGCGGGGTCGCGGATCGACGCGCACGCGATCCTCGGTGACCAGTCGTTTGTGCGCGAGCGCTCGCGCGTCGGCACGGAATCGGTGATTGGCCGCGGCAGCGCCGTCGATCCGGAGGTGGTCGTGGGTTCGCGGGTCCGGGTGCAGACGAACGTGTATCTCACGCAGGGCACGTTGGTCGAGGACGACGTGTTCATCGGACCGGGCGTGTGTACGACCAACGACGACACGATGGCCCGCCATGACGCGGCTTACGAGTTGCGCGGCGCGACGCTGCGAAGGGCGTGCCGCGTCGGCGGTGCCGTTGTGATTCTCCCGGGCGTGGAGATCGGCGAGGAGGCGTTTGTGGGGGCGGGCGCCGTGGTCACGCGCGATGTCGCGCCGCGCGCGATCGTCGTCGGCATACCTGCACGCGAGATCGGCCGGGTCGGCGATGAGGCGCTGCTCGCGCGCTGGAGGTAGTGGCAGCGTCACGCCGAAGCGAGATCGCGCGCCCGGCTCGGCCGCTTGAAGCTCAGGCCGTGTCGGCCCTGAGCACGGCCAGCGGCGTCCGGAGCATGATCGCGAAGTCGAACACGAACCCGTGGCGGCGAACGTACTCGACGTCGAGATCGAGCATCTCGTTGAACCCGAGCCGGTTGCGACCCGACACCTGCCACAAACCGGTGATCCCCGGCCTCACGGTGAGCCGCTCGAAGTGCTCAGGGCGGTACAGCTCGAGCTCGTACTCCACAGCCGGCCGCGGTCCGACGATCGACATCTGCCCGGCGAGCACGTTGAGCAGCTGGGGCCACTCGTCGATGCTGGCCTTGCGGATGATCGCGCCGACGCGCGTCACGCGTGGATCGTCGGTCAGCTTGCGGAGATCGCCGCTCACCATGTCCACCGCGCCCTTGGCGAGCTGAGTGACGTAAAGGTGGTGTGCCTCGGATGTCGCCTCAGCCGACATCGAGCGAAACTTCAGCATCGTGAATTCTTGCCCACCGCGGCCGACCCGGCGCTGCCGAAAGAGCACTTGCCCCGGCGAGTCCAGTCTTATCCCGAGTGCCACGAGCGCGAACAGCGGTGCGAGACAGATGAGCATCACGGCGGCGAGTATCAGGTCTGTGCCGCGCTTGAGTGTCGATCGGCGGCGATCCCGACGGCCGCAATCAGCGAAGACGTTCGGCGGCGATGTCCCCGGCGCCAATGCGCCGATCTGGCGCTCGTCTGTGGACTCAGCGGCAAGGGAGGGCCCGATAGCCGAGGTTGGGGGCGCACTTGACGCGCGCTGGCTGCTGTCGGGCGGAGCGATCCCGCAGACTCTAGACGGTCGGCCCCTCTGCAAAGGCCGTCTCTTTGCCAGCTGGCAGCACCGGGGCGACCGCGCTGCGAACTGCGCCAGAACCGGCGCTTCGCTTACACTCCTGCGGTTCCCAGCGAAGCAACGCTGGTTTGCAAGTCAATCGACGCGGTTCCTTCGACTGATGGGCCCCACGTGAACACTGGTGAGATCAGGGAGGATCACCTCAACCGTCCGGGTTCCGGCATGCTCACGTCCGAGCAGCTGGCTCAGTCCGTCCGAGCCTTGAGGCGGCGCTGGCGCGTCGTCGCGCTCCTACCGTTGCTGGCGGTCGTCGTCAGCCTGGGAGTGACCATCACGTCGCACAAGGACTACTCCGCTACAGCGAAGGTGGAGTTGATTCCCACCGATGAGAACCAGGTCAGCGACCTGCTCAACCCCGGATCACGCGTGGCACCGGCTGACCCCGAAGCGGACCAGAACACGCAGGTTTCGCAGATCACCGAAACGCCGATGGGGAATTTGGTTCGCAGCAGCCTGGGGGCCGCGGAGAGTACCCGGGCACTGCTCGCGCAGGTGTCCACAAACCTCGAGGGCACAAGCAACATCGTCGACATCACGGCCACGGATACCAATCCCAACCGTGCGGCGCAGATCGCCAACGCCTTCGCCACACAGTACGTCGTGTTCAGCCTGGACGGAGAACGCAGCCAGCTTCAACAGGCCGTAACGCTCGCCCAGAGTCGATTTGCGGCCCTGACGCCAGCGCAGCAAGCCGCGGCCGCTGGACAGCAGTTGCTGACGACCGAGCAGTCCCTGCGGACAGACCTCGACGTCCTGACGTCCAACGCTCAGGTCAGCGAGAGCGCAACCGTTCCTTCGTCCCCATCGTCGCCGCGGCCGCTCTTGGACGCCGTCATCGCCCTGGTCGTCGGGCTGCTGATCGGGATCGTCGCGGCGATCGTCCTGGAACTGTTTGACCAAACGATTCGGGACGAGGATGATGCCGCTGCCGTATCGCGTCTGCCGATCCTCGGAGTGATCGCAAGGCCTCGTTCGCACGCGATGGCAAATCCACGCGGCCGCTCGCACGAGTCATTTGGTCCTCAACAAGCAGGGACCTCTTCGCGGGTCTGGACGAGTTCTCGCGCGTCGGCTGCATTCTCCACGGACGACTGGGAGGTGGCCGAGAGCTACAGATCGCTCGCCGTCAGCCTGCTTTCGCTGCGGCTTGGCCCAGAGGAGAACGTCTTGATGATCACCTCGGCCGGTCCGCAGGACGGCAAGACGAGTGTGACCCTCGGCCTTGCCGCCGCCCTGTCGGGGCTCGGCTACGAGGTGATCGCAGTCGAGTGCGATCTGCGGCGCCCACGCTTCGCGGAATACCTCGGACTACCGCCGAGCCAGGAAGGGCTCAGCTCGCTTCTCGCGGGCACAAGCAGCGCCCCCGCAGGTCTCGTGGACGTCGCGGCGGGTAGCCATCGTCCCTTCGCGGCGCGGCGCGCAACGCACGCTCGAGGCACAAAGAACGTCGCGACGACGCCTGTCGCCGGCCCACATTTCACTGTCCTTCCGTGCGGGCCGATCCCGACGAAACCCCTGGCGCTGCTAGCCGGCGTGGAACTGCCGCCGCTTCTGCGCCAGCTGCGGTCGATGGCCGATGTGGTGTTGATCGACACGCCTCCGTTGGGAGTGATCAAGGATGCCGTCTTCCTGACTGCGATGGTCGACCAGGTCGCCCTTGTCGCTTGCATCGGGCACACCCGCCGCGATGCGCTAACGCAGTGCCGTGTCGCAATCACCCAACTTGGCAGCCCGCTGGCCGGGGTCGTGGTTGTCGGCGGAGCACGCGGGGGTCCACTCAGCTACTACGGTCGCCCGGACGGCAAGTTCCCCGTTGGGGGAGCACGCGAGGCGACCGTCGTGCGCACGCCCGAGCGGCAGCTCGAGCGACGCGCGGATCCGCAACAGGAGCCGGATGCGCAGCATGAGCCGGACCCGCAAGACGAGCCGGATCTGGCTTCCGAACCCGAGCCGCAGGCCGAACCGCAGCCGACGGCCGGCGGCAAGCGCAGCCGCTCGCAGCGCCACAGCAGCGACCCCAAGGTTGGTTGACGCGCCGCAACCGGGATCCTGACAGTGCGCCAAATCACCCGATCCTTCGAAGGCAGCGCGGTCCCGATCGTTGCCATCGTCGCGGGCGCCGTCGTCGGCGTCGTCAGCCCGATGGCTGTCGCCGCAGTCGCACGCAGAAGCAGGCGAGAACTCGACGCGAGTGCCGATCGCCAGCGCGCCGCGCTCGATGCCGAGCGGGAACGGCTCCAGACAACGCTGCAAGCTGAGGGTCTACGACAACGTCGTGAGACCGAGCGCAGGCTGCTCGACCGCGGCACCGTCCTGATCGCGGACTTCCGGGCCGTGGCCGCCGACCTCAAACTGGATCCTCGCGGCAGACCGATCGCGACCGACCGCTGGCGCGCAATCGTGCACGAGATCGCCGCGTTCCGGGGTCGCCTGCTGCTGTGGTTCGACGAGACCGCAGAGATAGTCCAGGCCTTCGATGGCGTGATGGCACTCACGGCCTGGAGCGCAACCTGGGTCGGCGAGCTTCGCGCCGGCGAACAGAAAGTCAAGCTCACGCGGGTCCTGCGGGGTGGCAGCGACGAAGCGCGAACCCCGTTCAGCGATAAGACGCTGGAGGATGTCGACGTGGCACACCTGCGCTACGTGGTTGCCGCCCGCGCCCACCTTGCCAGCTGACGGGCGACAACCCACCGCCCTTCCCACCACGCGTGCGCGCGGTGGGTCGACACCGCTCTCCGACGCTCAGAAGCCGGGCTGCGCCCACGTTCGCGCCGCGAGATTGGCCTGCACGCCGGCGATGTAGTTCAACTGTCCCGAGTTCAGCCAGGGATAGGGCTCGAACCAGCCGCCCAGGCTCGCCCATGCGTTGCCCGGGCTGTAGCTCGAGTCTCCCCAGGCGCTTCGCAGCCCGTCCGGATCGTCGAAGTAGAAGCGCAACGTGGCAGCCTGGTAGTCGGCGTTGAAGGCCGTTGACTCCCAGCGCAGAGGCTCGGTGCCGGCACCGACCGAGCCATCCGGAATCCATTTGATCTGGCTGATCCCCATCGACTGATACACCTCGTCGGTGCCCGCAACCCTGGCCTGCGGCGGGTATTCGTCGTAGGCAGCCGGCGTGACCGTCGCCAGATCACCAAGCTGGGACATGTTCCAGTGGGACTCCCTAACGTACTCGGCGCGCAGCCAGTCTGCGGGGATCCCCCACTTCCACGCCGCCCACTGGATGATTTCGTCGGTCGTCCCCGTGTAATGGCCGGTGACGTACTGGTCGTACGGGTTGGCCGCAACGACGGTCTGGCCGTTGTTGTTGATCGCGGTGTAGAAGGCCTGCAGCGCCGCGGTCGTGGGCATGTACCCGTTGCTCGCAGAGTTGCCGGGCCGGTTCTCCGGCGCCGCCGTGACATCCGCGGCCGCGGCCGCATCGGACAGCGGTGTGAAATGACCGCCGCTTGCAGGGACCCAGGACGTCAAGGGAGCGGGCGGATTGCCGCCGCCCCCGATGACAGCGGGCGGTGCGGGTGGTGTCGGCGACGGATCGCCGCCCCGCGTAGGAGACGTCGACCCAGCAACCGGTGCGACCGAGCTCTGAGTGGACGCCGCCGAACTGCCGCCGGCCGCGTCGACCTTCCAGATCACACTCTCGGCGTGGCCGTCGACGCCGCCCGCGACGGCGTGAACGCGGAACATGTGCACCCCGTTCGCGAGCTCGCGGTAGGAGGCCGGCGAGGAGCAGCCGGCGTAGGGCTCGGCGTCGATCGAGCACTCGAAGCCGGCCCCCGTCGCCGAGGACCTGAAGGCGAATGAGACACGCGATGCGCCCGAGACGGCGCCGATTGGCGGCCCGGAGGTGATCGTGACCGCCGGAATCCATGCAGCGATGCTCAGGCCGGGGCTTGTCGGCGTGGTCGTGGCGGCGCTCGGCGCGCCGGAGCGATGACGGGCGCGGCATGCGGTGGCTCGGCGTGGC
>CAAGKR010131255.1_pt1 | contig 15506 bp, 11 predicted proteins | sample 2556971 | NCBI WGS metagenome assembly CAAGKR01 (sample SAMEA5207829, study PRJEB30636) | soil metagenome | biome: forest; feature: boreal; material: soil | place: USA | collected 2011-09 | depth 1 m | reverse complement strand
GGCGGCGCCGGGATCCAGGCTGACCTCAAGACTTTCGCCGCCTGCGGGGTCTACGGCGCCAGCGCGATCGTGGCCCTGACCGCACAGAACACGATTGGGGTTCGCCGCGTGATGATGGCTGACCCCGAGATCGTCGCCGATCAGATCGACGCCATCGCCGAGGATCTCCACCCGGGCGCGTGGAAGACGGGGATGCTGGGCAACGCCTCGATCATCGAGGTGGTCGTCGACCGGCTCCGCCACCACCGCGCCCGCAACCTCGTCGTCGACCCGGTGATGATCGCCAAGTCCGGCGACGTACTGCTGGAGTCGTCCGCGATCCGCTTGATGCGTGAGCTTCTGCTGCCGCTGGCGACGGTGCTGACCCCCAACCTCCCCGAAGCCGAAGAGCTGCTGGGACACCCGGTCGAGGGGCAGGCCGGAGCCGCCGAGGCCGCCGCCGAGCTGGCCGCCCTGGGACCGAGGGTGGTGGTCGTCAAGGGCGGCCATTCGACCGCCGACCCGGTCGTCGATGTCGTCTACGACAGCGCCGTCGGCGCCCCCACCGAGCTGACCTACCCGCGGGTTGGCGGCACCTCGACGCACGGTACCGGCTGCACCTTCAGCGCCGCCATCGCCGCCCACATGGCGCTGGGCGAGGAGCCGCTGGAAGCGATCACCAAGGCCAGGGCATACCTGCAGGCCGCATTGCTCCGCGCCCCCGGTTTGGGCGCCGGCCACGGACCGCTCGGGCACTCGGAGTTCGCCGACAGCCGCTGACCGACGTTGCTCGCGCCGCAACTCGGCCGCTCTCGAAGCTACTCGTAGCGAATCGCCGCGGCCGGTTCCAATCTCGCCGCCCGGCGCGCCGGGAGCAGCCCGGCGAGGGTGCCGATGCAGAGCGCCAGCAGCAACGCGGCGATGATCGACCGCACCGAGACCAGCGGTGGAGGGACTTCGGGGACCATCCGATTGAGGTAGGCAGCCAGGCCCACCCCGACGGCTATCCCGAAGAACCCCCCGGCCAGGGCCACCAACGCCGACTCCATCACGAACTGGGTCCTGATCTCACTCTGGCGCGCCCCCACCGCCATCCGGATCCCGATCTCGCGGGTCCGTTCGCGCACGCTCGCCGACATCTGGTTGGCGATGCCGAGTCCGCCCACCACCAGCGCCACCGCCGCGATCGCGATCAGCAGGGTGCGGAGGATGTCGGCGACCCGGCGCACTCCCTGGAGGGTGTCGGTCGGCGACTGCACCACGAAGTCGGCCTGGTCGGGGTTCTGGATCTTATGCCGGCCCAGCAGCAGCCGGGTGATCTCGCCCTTGGCGTCGTCGTCTGCGGCCGCGCTAGTGGCCTGGACGTAGATCTGTTGGACCCTTGAGTCGGTGGGCTGAAGCACGTACGACCAGGCCGCCGTGATCGGTACCACCACCACGTCGTCCTGGTTGACCGAGCCCGAGCTCCCCTTGGAGTTGAGCGCGCCGATGACGGTGAAGGGGTGGTGGTTGATGCGGATCACGCGGCCGACGGGGTCGCTGCCGTTGAAGAGCTGGTCGACGATGGTCTGGCCGACCACAGCCACCGAGGCCCCCGACTTCACGTCGAGGGTCGAGAAGAAGCGCCCCCCGGCGATGTCGTAGCCGCGGACGTCGGCGTAGTTGGCGGAGGTCCCGACCAGGTTCGTGGTCCAACTCCTTGTCGTGTATGTCACCGGCCCGACGATCCCGGTGCTGGGCGTGGCCTGCGAGATGTGGGGGAGGTTTTGGCGGTCGTCGATGGCGGCCGCGTCCTGGGAGGTGAGGCTGGAACCGGTACCGAACCCGGGCGGGCCCGCCCCGGCGCGCGCGCTTGATGGGAAGACCACCAGGATGTCCGAGCCCAGCCCGACGAGCTGGCGGTTGACCGCGCGGGTCACCCCGGAGCTGACCGCCACCAGCAGCACCAGCGCGGCCACCCCGATCAGGATTCCAACCACGTTGCTGAGGGTGCGGATGGGGCTGGCCGAGATGCCGCGCAGCGCCAGCTCGAAGGCGCGCCCGGGGTGGCTCAGCCGCGAACGACGTGGCGGCGCCGGCGGCACCACGGTCTCCTGCCGGTGCGCCGGTCCCTTCTCAACCAGCTCGTCGGCGACGACGTAGCCGTCCTGCAGTCGGACCACCCGACTGGCGTACCAGGCGACGTTATGGTCGTGGGTGACGATGACCACGGTGTGACCGGCGTGGTGAAGGCTCGAGATGTAGTGCATGATCTCGGCGCCGGCGACACTGTCGACGTTGCCGGTGGGTTCGTCAGCCAGCAGCACCGCTGGCTCGTTGACCATCGCCCGCGCCAGCGCGACGCGCTGCTGCTCTCCTCCCGACAGCTCGGACGGCCGGTGGTCCGAGCGATCCCGGAGGCCCACGTCCTTGAGTGCCGCGGCCCCGCGCTCGGCCCGATCTTCGCCGTTGGCGGCATACAGGAGGGGGAGGCTGGCGTTCTCCAGCGCGGTGTTGCCCGGCAGCAGGTAGAAGGCCTGGAAGACGAACCCGAACACCCGGTTGCGAACGTCGGCGAGGCGGTTGGAGCTCATCATGGAGATGTCAAGGCCGTCAAGCAGGTACTGGCCGCTGGTCGGTCGATCGAGGCAGCCGATGACGTTGAGGAGGGTGCTCTTACCCGAGCCTGAAGGACCCTGGATGGCGACAAACTCGCCCGCGGCGATCTCGAGGTCGATGTCCCTCAGGGCGTGCACCTGGTTGTCGCCGGTCCGGTAGCTCTTACCGACCCCCTCGAGCCGGATCAACGGCCGAAGAGCGAGCTGCCTGGGCTTGGTGTCGCCGGGATGTAGCTGTTGTGGTGGCTGGTCAGCACCACCTGCTGGCCCTCACGGAGGCCTGAGACGATCTCCGTTAGCAGATCCCCGATCAGGCCCACCTGGATCTTCACCGCGACCTGCTGGTTGTGGTACCAGACGTCGGCGTAGAGCTGTTGGTCGAGTTGGTAAACAGCCTGGTTGGGAACCGCCAACACGTCCTTGGCGGTGGCCACCGGGACAGTCACGGTGGACGTCATTCCCTGCTGCAGTCGGGGGTCCGAGGCGTCGAGCGCGATGGTGACGTAGTAGTTGACGACGTTGGCAACCACAGTGGCGCTGGGAGCGATCGCCAGAATGTGGCCGGTCAGCTCAAGGTTGGCGACGGCGTCAATCGTGACCGAGGCGGTCATCCCCGACTTGATCCGGGCGGCGTCGGCTTCGGCGAAGGGCGCAACCACCTGGAACCCTGCATTGGTGTTGCCGATGACCACGAACGCGTTGCTGGGGGCGGTGGCGATGCTGCCGCCGGGACCGGTCTGCCCGCCGCCGGGCTGCGGGGCGGTTGAGCCGGGCGCCTGTGATTGGGTGGTGGCCCCCGCTGTGACAGTCTCACCAACCCGTCCGCTCACGCTCAGAACTATCCCGTCCGTGGGCGAGTTGAGGATGGTCGGGGCGAGGTCGGCCTGGGCCGTGGAAACCGCGGTCCTGGAGAGGACGACTTGGGCGTTGGCGCTGTCGACCGCGCCCTGAGCGAGGTGAATTCGCGTCTGGCCGTTCTGCAGATCCTGTTGCAGCTTGGCGTTGGCGGCGGCGAGCGTGGCGGTGGAATTGCTGCAGGCGGTTGAGGACGGATCGGCACCGCAGTCCGAGTCCTTCTGAGCCCGCGCCACCGCCACAGCCTGGGTGTTCTGCTGGTTGGTGAGGTTCACCGAGGCGACCACGTCGCCGGAGGAGGTGATGGCGTTGTTGGCCGAAACCGTCGCCACCTGCAACTGCGCCTGCGCCTGCGACACGTTGGACCGCTGCACGGTGTCGTCGAGGCTGCCCAGCAGCTGCCCGGCCTTGACGTGGTCGCCGCTGTTGACTGCCACCGAGGTCAACCGGCCCGAAACCGAGAAGTTGACGTTGACCTGGGCGTTGGGGACGACCGAACCGGTCACGGTGACCACCGCAGTGAAGCTGCGGCGGCTGACCGTCGCCAGCGAGGGCGTCGTCGTCGATGACGTGTTGACCAGCAGCGCCGGCAGGATAAGCCCCCAGGCCGCAACCGCGGCCACGGCGGCCACGACGCCGATCCAGGTCCACGTGGATCTCAGAGCGGGCGGCAACGCGTCAACCTCAGGACTCCAAGACCGGGCACAGGAGGCCTTTTATCCGGCCGGTGAATCGTAGTAGCCGGAGGCCTCAGCCAGCCTCGCCGGTGCAACCGCCCAACTTGCGTCCACATTGTCGATGGCCGTCACATCAGGCCCGCGTTCGCCAAAGCCAATTTCCATTCCTCTGCCACCAGCTGCCTTCCGTGGTGGTCTTCTAGCCAAAGCTCTTGTTGGCGTTGGCGTTCAAGTTCCTGACCCTCAGGTTCCGGTCGGTGAATCGCCTCCAGTATAAGCAGCGGGATTTGGTCCAAATCCGCGGTCAACAGCCCAGGCGCATCCAAGATACCCTCAAAAGCGAAGGGAGTGCCGATCACCCGGCGGCCATGCGCGATGTAGTGCAAGACCTTGGTTTTGACGCCTGCGCCGGCGGCGAGGGGGGCGAGGCAGAAGTCCGCCGCCGCGATCACCGAGTCGACGTCCTCAACCGTCCCCAAGCATAGGATGTCCACCTTGGCGTCGGGTTCGGGGCGCAGCATCTCGGTCCCAGGTCCGGCCAGCACCAGGGTGGCATCTGCCGGCAGAACGGGGGCCAGGACCTCGATCAGCCACTTGGCTGCAGCCACGTTTTGCTTGCCAACCAGGTTGCCTACAAACACCAAGAGGGGTCCGGGAATCGGACGTTGGCAGAGGGCCTCCAGCTGTTGTCGAGCCAATTCGTGCGGGGTTGGCCGGGCATCGACCCGGTGGTCCACTACCGCGAGTTTGGAGCGCAGGCCAGGTTGAAGAGTGCGCCAGACCTCCTCTTCCGCGGAGCTGATAGCGACCGCGAGACTGCATCGCCGCGCCGCCCACGATTCCAGCACGTGCCAGACCGCTCCCTTGACGACGTTGGCGCCGGTGCGAGGGAGCCGGGAATAATGGAGAGATTGACATTCGTTGGTGTCCCAGATCATCGCCAGGGAGGACCGGGATAGGCTCACCGCGGGAAGCAGCATGGCGTTGGCTATGACCAGGAGGTCCGCCTCTTTGGAAAGCTCCGCAACCTTCCGAACCAGCTCCATCGACAGGCCGCGGACCGGCTTCTTCTTGAGCACGTGCAATCCGGATGCCCAGGGCGGAGGCTGAGCGGGGATCTCACCGGTCTCCCTGGTGCTCAGGACGACCGGCCTCAGGCCGATGTCCGTCAGAGCCTGTGCCGTGGCTCGCGAGCGAACCGTGTTCCCTCCGACTGGGTGCAGGACCGGACCGAACGTCACGAACAGGACGCGCGGCTGATTCCCGGGCAGGATCAAGGTGCTTCGGCTCCAACGCTCGCAATCTCGTCCCGGATGCGAGACGCTAGGTCCGATGCGGTTGGCGGGAGGCTGGCAAGAGCGCTGCGAAAGTCCACCACCGCGTGGGCCGCGTCGTGTGCGGCAAACTCGGTCCGGCCCAGGAGCTCGTAGAGGCTGGCCTTGATAGTCCCCTCGATACCGAATGGCTGAGCGTCGCCCGCCACCTCCCCCTCGTAGGCGCCGATCGCCGAACGGAGGTCGGAGATGGCGGTCTGGGTCTCATCCTGGCCCAGGTGCGCTCGCGCGAGGTCGGCGTAGACTTGATAGTTGGCCGAGTTCAAGCGCGCGGATTCGGTCAGGTCGGTAACCGCGGCAGTGTACATGTGGCGCAGCACCTCGTACTGACCACGACGTGCCAGGACGATTGCGCGGTCGGCGCTAAGTACCGCCAGCTGGTCAGCCAGCGCGAAGTCCTTGATGGCGGCATCCTCCTGCTCCAACGCGACATCGACAGAGGCGCGGCCGGCAGGGATCAGGGGCGACCGCGGGAATTGTTTCATTCCCTGCGCCGCGACCTGCTGGGCTTCGGCGCTGGCCGGGATGACAAGCAACCTATCGATCACAGCCAGGTAGTCAACATCCCTCGCGCCAGGGTAAGCCGCCGCTAACCTGAGGTCCGAGACTGCGGCGGCGATGTCACCGATGGCGACGTCCCCGACGGCACGGTCGATGAGCAGGGTCGGATCTCCAGGTGCCAGCACGATCGCGCGTGACAGGTCGTGCACCGGAGCAATGTCATCGCCGGTGCGTCCGAGCGAGCAGCTTGCCCGGCCGATGTAGGCGACCACCAGGGTGTCATCGCGGCGGAGTGCCTCCGAGTAGTCCCTGATGCACGCGTCCCAGCGGCCGCTCAAGCGCTGGATCTGGCCGTGGAGCAGGAGGGTGTCGGTGCTCTGGGGCGGTGTCGACAACTGGCACCCGGCGAGCAGCAGCACTCCGACGACGCCCGCGATCAGTTTCTTGCTGGGCTTCCTGTGCCATGACAGCCGAGGCCCTCGGCCGTCGAGGCTGGCCTCGACCAGCTTGATCACGACGCCCGCTCCTAGGAAAGCCATACCCGCCGCCGTGAAACCGATATCCAGCCGATAAGGGTCGTTGTCAGGGAACAGAGACGGATTTGATGAGGGCAGACCTGTCCAACGAGCGAACACGGCTCCGCCGGCGAGGACCAGAAGGACCAGGCCCGCGTAGCCCAGCGCAACCGCCAGGCGCGCTCCGCCGGTGGCCGCAAGTTCAATCACTTCCGGCTCTTCCTCGGTGGCAGGCGTTGGTCCGGCGCGCCGCTTGCGGTACCGGGCGAGCGCCCCGATCGCCAGCAGTCCCACCGCAACCGCGAGCACCGAAAGAGTCAGCCCGATTCTTTCCCAAGGGACCGTGGAGTACTCGAACCGCAGGCGGGCACTACTCGCGCTCCGCGCCGGTTGAGCCTCCAAGTGATAGACGTTGTACAGGCCGTCAGCCACGAATTGCGCATTGGACTGGGACAGCGTCCAGCCCACGTCAAACGTGCGTCGGAGCTCAATCCACCTGGGAGCCGGGCCACTCCAGTTGGCGGTCACCTGCTCGGACCAGGACGATTCGACAACCGAATCGGGCGCGATCGGCTGCCCGGTCAGAAGGCCCGCTGTCAACGTCGACCATTCGATCATGGGCCCCGGGGCCGCTGAATCCTGACCCACCGTGGATGAGCCCGCGGGGACGTCGAGGGGTCCGTAAAGGCTCCATCCGGGGAGCCGGGGGACGGGTTGGATGATCGGGAGTCGAAGTCGCTTGCCGGCTACATCAAGCGCCAGAATCGGACCGACTCCAGTCGCAAGCAGCGCTACCCGGCGCGGTACCGACGACCAAACCGCTCCGCTGAGAACAGGCAGAACGGCCACTGAGTCTGGGGGCGTATGCCGGCCGGGCAGGACCGCTTCTTCTCCTAGCGTTTGTCGGTAGACCGCGGGTACCCCCAGAGCCCGCAGCGCCGGCAGCGAGGCCTTGGTCGACCAGGGCCCGGAGTCGACATAGGCCACGCCCGCATATCCAGCAACCGCCGGTGCTGGCGAGACCCGCCAGACATTCAGTTCGTCGGGTCGACCGGCTCCGATCTTCTGTGGCTGGCCATACATTGCGTAGAGGCGATCGCGAAGCCACGACCGCGATATCCCCGCTGGGATCTCTCCGATCTCGGGCGCCTGCGGTGCAACGATGTATCGCGCACCCGACTGCTGCACCAGCAGCGGAAACATTTGGTCGTCGAGATAGCAATAGGGCTGGGCCGCGTCGGCGCAGAACCGGATGAACGGATCGGCCTTCTTAGTGCCAGGCGTCCCCGTCAACCGCACCAGGGGGTGCGCGACCGACGCCACATTGAATCGGTGAATGCGCGCGAGCCGGGTGATTTCCGGTCCCCCAAACCACAGGATCGAGCCGCCCTGTGGATCGGCGTCGACCAAACCCGATAGGTCCTTGAATGAACTGGGTTCGGGGGTGGGCACGGTAGTGGACCCCAGGGTTCCCTGCTCGAGCACGGCAAGTGGCCCAGCGGACAGCAACAGCGCAATCGACACCACTCCGGCGGCCATCAATCGGCCAATATGCAGGTGGTCATTCCTGGCAGCCCATTTCATGCCCATCTGGACGGCCGCGGGGACCAGGATGGCGGACGCGATCACAACGACGAACAGGAATTTCGATCCCTCGCGCCATAACTTCCAGCCGGGCACATGACTGTACATCCAGTCGTAGACACCGCCTAGCGGCGCGGTGTCGGTCTTCGCCCAGAACGCGAACAGCAGTGCGCAGACGACCAACCAAATGACTTCCTTGCGGAGTCGCCGGGCCACCAGCGGCAGTAGCGCCAGCAACGGCAGGATGAGAAGGGTCGGATCCAGCGGCGCCGCGACCAGGTGGGCGGGTTGGGCGCCGGTCCAGTACGGTTCAACCCCGGCGAGGCCATGCGCCAGGTCGATGATTGGGAAGTCGGGGACCTGCGGAGTAGGGATGCCGGGGGTGCCGTGGTAGGTCAGCAGGGGGAGCACCCAGTAGGCCTGCGTGGCAAGGAATGTGAAGCCGGCGACGATGCCCAGCGCGGCCCGCCGTGCCAGGTTCCGCCAGCTCGGATCGTATGCGGCTAGGACCACGTAGTAGAGCACCATGAGAACCGCGGTGATGTAGACGATCCGCAGCTCGAAGGCGGACTCGACGCCCATCAGGAGGCCGGTCACTATCGCCCACAGCCAACTGCTTTTCTTCATGCACTGCATCAGGGCGACGAGGCTGAGGCAGGAGATCGCGTCGGCCAGAAGGATCGGCACATGGCCGTTGCTCTCGACCAGGACGTAGGTGTTGCCGACGAGCAAGAGCGGTGCGAGCAGCGCCCAACGGGTGGGCCCAAGGACTTCTCGAGCCAGGAGCCACGCGCCGACCGGTAGGAGCACGGCCAGGGGCAAGAAGTAGAGAACCTTCTCCGACACTCCCCAGTCGATTCCGAGCCTCAACAGGAAGGCAGCCGCGGACAGCGCCGGCGCCCTGTAGGACTCCGCGAAGCGAGGTAGACCAAAGTTGATAGTCGCGTCCCATATTGGCGGCCAGGGGAACCAACTGGAGATGCGGCCATGGTCGGGCCACTGCCAGTCCCCCGACGTCAAGGGGATAGCGGTAATCCACGTGTGGCGAAGGGCCAAGCCGAAGCTCCCCACTAACACGGCGACGCCCACAAGACGCAATCGGACAGGCCAGCGCCATCGGCGCAGCGCCGCGGCCCGACGGATCACGGTGCTAGCTGAGGGGGAGGGATCACGAGATTGGTTTCAGGGGCGCCCATCGACCGGGCCTCGGGTTGGGCGGCGGAACCCCGGTAAGGCGCGCGCGCTCCTCGAACACGTAAAGAATCGCCAGCGCCACAACGAAGATGCCCATCGAAACGTCCATCATCTGGACAACCTGGAGCAGGCTCGAGTGGTAAAGCAGGATCAGCGCAGGCTCGATCAGGCTGAGTGGGAGTGTTACCCAGAGCAGGGTTGTGCGGCCCAGTGACTGGAGCGCATTGATCATCACCGCGACGGCGCCGAACAGTGTCATGCCCAGCGCGTAAACGCCCACGTAAGACTCACCGGAAGCGTAGTTCTTGCCCGCGAACGCGGTCAGCAGTGCCTTCCCGGTGAGCGTGAAGATCAACAGGCCCGCCACCCCGCAGAGCAATGCCAGGCCCACCGATGCGGTGACCACGCCAAAGGTGCTGCGCCTCTGAGCGTCGCGCACGCCAACCTTCGCGAAGACCACCCCCGTGAGTCCTCCCATGCCCCAGAAGATCGCGCGCCCAAGCGCGGCCACGGCGGCGTACTGCCCGGCTGCGTGTGCAGGGAACAGGTGTTTGACGAGGATCACATCGGTGCTCAGCAGCCCGGTGACCACAAGCGTTGATGGCGCGGTAATCAGCACAAACGCACGCGCCCGGCGCCAGTCCGCGGCGAGCTTGACCGGCCTCAACCGGTGCCGCACCAATGCCCATGTGATCGCGTAAGTGACCGCGGTGGCCACGCTGATCCCGAGCAACACGCCGGTGGCGCCGAACGCTATCCCGAACGCCACCGCCGCCGACAGCTTGGCCAGCGCCTGGCCGATCGATAGCAGTGCCCAGGTCACGAAACGCTGTTCCCCTTGGAGCTCACCCATCAGGATCGAATTCGGCAGCGCGAATGGCAGACCCAGCGCGCCCGCCACCACAAAGCTACCGGGGACGCGTAGGAAACCGGCGATCAGCGGTGCGACCAGCCAGCAGGCGACGGCCAGCCCCACCCCGACCAGCCGCAGGCTGTTGTGAGTAGCCCGGAGGAGCGCCGCGTGCTCGTCGGACTGGCCATCCGACCACACCGTGTCCCGGCTGGTGTTCCAAACGATCAGCCGGGTGAACGGGGATGCCATGAACGACACCACGGTGACCAGACTCAACACCACGAAGGCACCGCCAAATTGGGCCGGTGAGAAGCGATGGCTGACCGCGGCCTGGAGCAGGAAGCCGAGGCCGCCGGCGAGGAGCGTCCCGACGCCAGCCGCGAGGCTGTGCGTCAGGAATTGGCGGGCCTCAACCGTCGTGGACTCAGACGGTCGTCTCATTGCGCGGCCTGGCGATCCGCCGGGCTTCGCCAGCGAGTGGTTACGGAAACAACCTCAGCGGCCTTCATGGTGGCGATCCCCAGCGTCAGCAATGGATGCATCGCGAGCAGACGCCAGTTACGCAGGTAGGCCGCGCGTGCCGGGTTGGCCTGCTTGAGGGCGGCGAAACCGTGCTTGCGGAAGAAGCGCCAGTACCCAGGGGCGTAGTAGCGCCGTTTGGAAAACAATCCTCTGAGCGTCACCCTGCCCTCATGGTGCAGCAGGGTTGCGGTGGTGCGCGGCAGCGTCTGACCGCGCGCGACCCGGATCGACAGGTCCCAGTCCTCGGGCCCGGTCAGAGAGGTGTCGTAGCCGCCCGCGGCTAAGAAGGTGCCCCGCGGAAAGAATCGTGCCGCCTCCACCGCGTCGTCGCCGGAGTAACAGGCCCGCTCCAAGGTGCGACAGTGTGCCCAGAAGCCTTCCCCGGTCGAAACCTCCGGAACAATCACCGCGGGGCCGCCGTCTCCTCTAATGGCCTCGACGCACTCCGCCACCAGCGTGGGTGCTAGCTCCATGTCGCAGTCGACGAAAAACAGGTACTCCCCGGACGCCAATTCGGCGCCACAATTGCGCTGGGCGCTCCGCTCGGGCCCAAACACGGCAAAAACGTCTGCCTCCGATTGAGCGACCTGGGCAGAGCCATCGGTCGACCCATTGTCGACAACGATGAGTTCGACTGCCGAATACGTCTGCATCTTGACGCTGGCGGCGCACGCTGGTAACCACTCGACACAATCACGCGTAGGCACCACCACGCTCACGACCGGCGTTGCCGCCCCGGGCGTCACCTGTGGGTCCGATGGGACGAGCCAGTCGAAGCGACCGGAACCGTATCGGTCTTGGCCGGGGCGGGTCCCCACTCCCCGAGCCGGAAGCTCTCCAACACCGAGAGCACCTCATCGATTTGTCCGGGCTTGAACCTGCGCTGCCACTGGCTGGCATAACCGACTGTTGACAAGACCGGGTCGCGCTGGTGAGCCAGGACGTTTGGGTGTTTCTCGCGGTTACCGTCGTAGACCACGAACCCGGGATCCTCCGAGGCAGTCAGGTAGGCATCGGCCTCGGCGGTCCACTCCAGGCCGAGGCGGCGATAGACACCTTGAAAACTCTCGCGTGGAGAAAGGCACGCCTGGTCATGAGAAACCACGATCCAGTCAGAGTGCGTCTCCGCTGCGGCTTTCATCGCGCTCAGCAGCAGACCCACGGTCCACGCGGTACGAGCCAGACGCGATGCCGACGGTGACGGCGGAGACAGCTCGAACCCCTCAACCCGGGACCGCGCAGCCAGCGCCTGGGCGTGCGCCGCGCCCGCGGGGTCCCAGTCCAGTGCCATCCAACTCGAAACTATATTTAGCGGATCACGCCGCACCAGCACCACCCGGGGCTGATAGCGGCTGGCGATCCAATCCAGCGACAACATACAGTTCACAGATTTAACAACGACGTGTTGGGGCCGCGGTTGGAGTAGCGCCACGGACCGTCCGAGGACACGGACAATGTGGTCTCTGGCCGCAGGCCGGATCTTGACCAGCTTCCTCCCGGTCGCGCGTGCCACTTCGACATCGCCCCATGGCCATCCGCCGCTGAAGGCCACGTCCCAGACCAGCTTGTACCAGCCAGATTTCTCGCCGGGGGATAGGATGGGGAACGCACCCAGGCGGTTCACCACTAGGGCCCCGAGGATGTCGGAGGCTGGTCCATCGGGTTCGGGTACTAGGCGTGCACCTGCTGCCCTAGAGATCGCACGAGCAGACCAGGTGGTGCCCGACCGGGGCGCGCCGACCAGCAGGATCCGCATCGCCGTTCATCTTAGCTGAGCTCCGCTGGGCGCCTGATGATATCCAAGGCCACCAAGTAGGCTCGTTTGCACACATGTCCGCACTCTTCACGACCTCGACCCTCAGCGTTCAGCGGGTCCGCCGACTCGGAAGCGTGCTCGCGGTGGGGGCCATCGCTGTGGCGCTCGGGGCTTGCTCGCCCAAGGCCGTGACCCCGAAACCGACCCCGACCCCGAGTCCGAGGGTCAAGCCATCCGGGCCCGTCTTCGACGTGAGCACCTTTGGGGCATCGGGCGATGGCAAGGCCGATAGCACCAAGGCCATCCAGGCGGCGATCGACGCCGCGTCCGCGCATGGCGGCACGGTGTATTTCCCCGCCGGCCGGTTCATGGTCGGTGACAACGGCAGCGGAGCGTCGATCAAGGTCGTCTCAGGTGCGGCGGTGGCGCTGCGCGGCGCGAGCCGGGACTCCAGCAGCCTGGTCGAAAAACTCCCTGGCCGCGACCTCCTGTCGGTGAGGGTTGACGGCACCGTGGTTGAGAACCTCACCCTCGATACGCGCTCGGGGGATGGTCGCGCCGCGATCGTGGTGGTGGCCAACAACACAACGCTTCAGCAGAGCCAGGTGCTCGGGGGAAGCCGCATTTTCGCGCTGTTCTACGCCGGGCCCAAAGGCGCCACTCCAGATCAGCCGCTTTACAACCACGGCAACCAGGTCCTGGACACCAAGGTCGAGGACGACATCAACGACGACGGGTTCTCCTGGTCGTTCCAGGAGAACAGCAGGATTAGCAACATCGACCACACCGGTTCGAGGCTGGCCATCTACGTGGACAGGTACCTGGAGGTTGACGGCTATCGCTACACGCCGGGCTCTCAACGCGCTGGCAAGAACGGATTCTGGATCACGGCACCGTCTTCGCACGTGACCATCAAGGGGTTCGTCAGCTCCGGGTCTGGCGGAATCGTGGGTAGCAATCCCAGCCGAACGTCGAGCGACATCCTCATCGATGGCGAACAGATGCTCGCGCCGGGGGCTTTCGACATCAAGATCGGCGATGTCAGCAACCTCACCATCCAGAACTGCACGCTTGCCGCTGGCAACTCGCTCGCCTTCATAACCAAGGTCAAAGCTGACCATGTGGTGGTGCGGCACTGCACCTTAGGCATGGTCAGACTCCGGCAGACCCCTCCGGCGGTCATCAGCGCCCTGGATTTCATTGGCGACAGCTTTCCTCCGGCGAATCCGCCGCCCGGGGGGGACACGGCCACGTTTGTCAACCTCCACGGCGCCCCGGTGACCTTGACCGTGGACGGAGACCGTTGGGACAACCGGGCGGGCGGCTTTGTCAGTGGCAGCGGGATCAATTTCACCGTCCACAACCTCGCCGGCTATCCCTGAGGTGTCCGCTAGCGCTGGGCGGAGACCTCCCCGCCCGCGGCAGCTGTGCCAGCTCGCCCCGGGCCCACCACCCAACCGGCCGTCGGAAAGTCCGAAAGAACGCTGGTGATCTCATCCACCTGTGCCTGGCTGAGGCGCTCCCGCCAGCGTTCGGGCTGCTCTCTGGCGACACGATTGAGCACGAATCCGGTTCCCGGGCGATTGGACGCCGCCACGAATTCCTCGGCCTCGGCAGTCCAGACCAATCCCAACCCATCGAACAGGTCACGCATCGTCGTGATCGGGTCCTGGCACATGTACTCGTGATCCATCACCAGCCAGTGCGGATGCCGGTCCACCGCCTCACCCAGGGTCGCGGTGAGCAGGCCGACCCACCACGCCGTGCGCGCGTGAGTCGACGATCGCGGCGGCGGCGACGCGAAGCCGAGCCGCTCGCGATAGTACTCCCGTACGGCGGGTCGGGTCTCCAGGTCGAAGCCGTGGATCCCGAGTTCGACCCAGCTGGCCACGACGTTCAGAGGGTTCCGCTGCATGATCGCCACGCGCGGATCGTAGTTCTCGACGATCCAATCAATCGCGAACGAGGCCATGATGGTCTTGACCGCCACCTGCCGGGAGCTCTTTGGCGCTCGCGCCAGGACCTTCCCAGCGGCGCGCATTACGGGGTCGCGCAGCGGGCGCGGCATCCGCAGGAGGGCCCGGCCGGCGGCCAGCCGCGGCCCTGGTGGCACCGGCAGGCGGCCCGCAAACGCGAGGTCCCAGAGCGTCCGATAGAGCGGAGCCTCGTCGCCCGGGCGCAGCACTGGGTAGGGACCGAACCCCAGCCTGCCGGCGTCCGGTGCGTCAGGGTGGGCGTCGACGTTGTCCGGCTCGTACCTCGCGCTGGCGCCGCCCGCGTGGTTGATGGCTCGGCTAACCCAGCTGGTGCCGGATCTCGCGATCCCGCCGAGGAGGATGCGGTCGGCCCGGCCCCGGAGCGGCAGACTTGAGCTGCCGGTCACAACAGGCCGATCATGCCGAGCGCGGATCTCCGCTGCTCAGTCACGTGTTCTGGACCGTGGCGCGTTTCGAGCCATTCGTGCTGCATGCGTCGGCGCTCGGCGGCGTGATGTTCAGGCTCCTCCTAGTCAATCGAAGTAATCATAAGTTGGGTGATCTCGCCAAACGGGGCGGCAAGGACACCGGAGGCGGCGGAGATGCGTAGTGGAGGTCCCGGTCCTACGCAGTCGCGGCTATTCGCCCACGCTTACACTTTCGAATTGGGCGTCGTCGAGGGTTTCGTCAGCACCCGGCCCCGCGGAACCATCCATCTCTGCCACCGCCACTTGGCGGGAAACGATCTCTAGGAACGCGGCGGCGCTTACGTCCCAATCGTGGTCGCGCGCCCACTGACGGCCCGCCTGGCCCATCTGGCTGCGCCAGCGAGGCCTCGCTATGAGGGTCGTGATCGCCTCCGCCAAGGCATCCCGGTCACCAAACGGGACTAGCACTCCCGTGCTGCCGTCCACCACCGAGTCCTTCAGCCCGGGTACGTCGGCCGCCACGACCGGGAGGCCACGCGCGCTGGCCTCCAAGCACACGATGCCCCAGCCTTCGAAGGCCGACGGGCAGACCAGGATCCAGGAGCGGTTCAGCAGCCGATCCCTGGCCTCACTGGATAAGTACCCGTGGAACCTGACGTTCCCTGCCAGTCCGAGCCTCCAGGTCAGGCGCTCGAGACGGCCGCGATCCGGCCCCTGTCCGACAATCTCCAGCCT
>CAAGKR010241130.1_pt1 | contig 15510 bp, 14 predicted proteins | sample 2556971 | NCBI WGS metagenome assembly CAAGKR01 (sample SAMEA5207829, study PRJEB30636) | soil metagenome | biome: forest; feature: boreal; material: soil | place: USA | collected 2011-09 | depth 1 m | reverse complement strand
GCTTCGATAAGGTTCGCGTCCCTGACGCGGGGTGGAGCAGTCTGGTAGCTCGTTGGGCTCATAACCCAAAGGTCGAAGGTTCAAATCCTTCCCCCGCAACCAATAAAATCAAGGGGTTAGGCGAGGCGGCCTGACCCCTTTTTCTTCGATTTGCCTCAAACTTGCCCCGGATACTGCCTAGCTATGTCGGAGACGTGGGACCGCGCCCGACAGGACTCAGTTCGGGGAGAAGGAAATTCTCAATCCCGTGGCACTGTTTTTAACGCGATTTTGGTGAGGGTAGACTATGGGCCGGCGCTACCTGCTCTTGGTAGCGTAGAGGAACTCGAATCGCCGTCCCCGAAGGGAGTCCGTTTGCTGGCAGAAGTTCTGAAGCCGTTCGACCTGGCCCCTGATTTCTGGGCATCCCTGGTGGGGTGCAGCGAGGAGCAGCTTTGCGAGTGGTTGTCCGGCCAGAGGGAATTGCCCCTCTCGCTGGCAAGGCGGTTCTCGAGTCTCACGGGAGTCGACGCCGGTGTGCTCGTGCGGAGTCCTAAAGGGAACGAGGATCCCCTCAGTCTGATCCCTCCGCTTTGGCTTAAGGCGAGAGAGGAGAACCTCTCCGAGACAGCTCGACAGGCTATCGCAATCGCGCAGCTCGTCGGCTCGAAGTACACCGAAATTGCGGAACTGACAGGTTCTCAGTCGGACGCCTACAAAAACCTCTTTGCGGAGATCAAAAGCGCACATGATTTGCGCGCACCCGCGCGAAAGCAGGGGGAGTCGAGCGCGCTCACCTTCCTGCGCCTGTCGGGGCTCGGAACAGGCGCCCGCGGAATCGGCGAGGTACTGCGAGGTTACCTCCGCGCTCGCGGCGTTCTGGTTCTTGAGATGTCGATTGGTGAGAACGTGGAGGGGTTCTGCCTGCCGATAGGGAGCCGCGTCGGAAGTCGCCCTTGCCTGATAGCGAATGGCTATCGGGCCACATGGTTTCGCCGAAACTTCGTAATCCTCCATGAGCTGGCACACGCAGTTTTTGACTTAGACGGATCTGGGGCGACCTTCGATGTCGGAGCTGATGCGGAGCTGAGTGACTCGAAGAGTCGCTCCGAGGATAGGGCAAACTCTTTCGCCCTGCATGTCCTCGTTCCGAGGCGCATGCTTGTGAATCTCGAGTCCAATGGTCTGCGATTGCTGGGGGCAGGAAAGGAATCGCTCGCTCAAATCGTGGCCGCGACCCACGCCGAACAACGTACCGTCGTAAGAGCAGCGTTGGAGTACGACCTCATCGACGAAACGGAAGCAAGCCGTCTCCTGAGTCTGGATATTGCTTCGGATCTTCGGCGCGTCTCCGATCACGCCAGGGACCTAGCGTCGACTCGTCCTGACTACGTTGTCGATCAGGATTTCAAGCGATGGAAGGATCGACGGACCAGCTTTCCCATCGAAGGTGTTCGCCTTCCGATCCCTCTTGTCTCGATGGTGGTTTCAGCTTTCCGAGACCAGAAGATCTCCTACGGGAAGGCGGCCGACCTGCTGATGGCTACCGATGAGGAGCTTTCAAAACAGTACGGACTAGAGCCTGAATTTGCGAGGTGAACCCCGAGTTTCTGCTCTGCGACACCGATGCGCTGATTCAGGTTCTCATGAGTCGGCAAGGCATCCTCCTGACACGTCTCAAGTCTGATTTCAAGGTCCGGGCGGCTGCAATTCCTGAAATCGAGATGGAGATCCGAAACCACAGGAAGTTTAGAGATGAGTTTGCGAAAGGTTTCAAGCAGTATGCCGATTCGGGAACGATTACGCGGTTCGATTCGTCGGAGAGCAAGAATCTCTTAACTTCTCGCAACTACGCCTCGGCGCAGATCTCCCCTGAGGTTGCCCGTATCCAGTCGATTGGCGACGAGAACAACAGGACCGTTGACCTAGGGGAGGCTTATGTTCATGCCACGGCCGTCGTGCTCCACTTGCCCGTGCTAAGCCACGATTTCAGCGCTCTCCGAATGCTCGCGGATCCGAAGGTTGGCGTTCCGACGCTGCGCTTTTTCGACCTCGTTGTCTTTGGGTTTGGACAGGGCTGGATAGACAACGACGACGGCGAGAGAATCGTTAAGGTATTGAAGGATAGAGAGGAGTGGCTGCCGAAGCCCTTCGATGGGCACGACGAATTCTCTGACTGCTGTCACGCGTTCAATTCTCGACTCGCCTATGCGCCGGCTGGAAGTTCTCCCGCGCCTCCGCGCACCTTCTCCGACACGCTCACGCTAGTGGCTCACGCCTGATACCGGCTGCTGAAGCGCGCGGGAGCCTCGAAAACCGCGGGCATCAGCGCTTGGGCATCGCAGTGACGTTTGACTTCTCCGCGGCGACGAGGGCATCCTTCGCGCGCAAGGCCGCGAGCTGGTCTCGCGTATCCACGATGGAATAGCGCCGAAAGATCTCGGCAGTCTCGTGGCCCGTGATGCTCATGGCCACCGTCTCGGGAACGCCAGCGCGGCGCAGGTCGCGAGCGACAGTCCGCCGGAAGTCGTGTGTCGTACGGTCCTCAACCCCTGCCGCCTTGCATGCCGCGACGAATTCGCGGCGATAGGTCGAGTAGGCAACCGGGCGCGCGCGGCGTTGATGGAAGACGAATGGCGACAGACTTGCGGGACGCCGGCGCGTCCGGTACTCGCGCGCCGTCCAGCGCCGCTCAATCAGCGTCGACAGTTCACCCTGAAGCGCCAGAGTACGAGGCCTCCCGTTCTTCGAATCGGGAAGGCGAAGCTCGCCGAGGGTACGGTCAACCTGCTCCCAGCGGAGCGCGAGGACTTCGCTGATACGCCAGCCCGAGAGCGAGACGAATCGCACGATCTCGGCGTAAAGCTCGGGGAGCTTCGAGAGAATCTTGTCGGTCTGCTCGCGCTCGAAGAAGCCCCGCCGCACGTTGTCAACACCGTACATGGGGAAGAATGGGACGCGGGAGAGGCGCTCATGCTTTGCGGCCAGCCGGAACGCGGCTCGCAGAACCTCAACCTCCCGGTCGATAGTCGCCCGATTCAGCCCCGAGGCCAAGCGCCGGCGCCGGTAGTCTTCGACATGATCCGCGGTGAATTCCTTAGCGCGGACCTCCGGGAATTCTTCCTTGAGGCGGTCCACCCGGCACGAGACGGAAGCGATCGACTTCGCACCTCGGTTTTTGAGCGCCGAAAGGTACGAGTCGAGAACGCCCGCAACCGTCAGCCGTTCTTGCTCCGGCGGCACGAACTCGCCACGGGCTTTGCGCTTGCGCTCCTCCTTCAGGGCTCCAAGAGCATCTGCCTTCGTCTTGAATCCGCGACCTTCCTTCAACCTCTTTCCCAAGCGGATGCGGTAGTACCAGACGTCGAGGAGCTTGCCGCCTCGCTTCGGCCGGAACACGCGACCATCACCGCGCATCGTGCCCTCCCTTCTTCTTCACCGAGGAGAGGTACATTTCGATTCCCTCGATAACGACTTCCCGAAGGTCGCGCTCCTCCTGGGCGGCCTGTACCTTGGCCGCCCGCCAGAGAGCGCGCGGAACTTCGACCGTCAGTTTCATCTTGTCCGCCTTGTCGGCTCGCTTGTCCATGCGGCCTCCTTTACGTATAACTGTATAGCTGTAAAGAAGGGCTTGTCAACGCCTCGGCTTGCCCTGGCAGGACTTGATGTAGTCGTCAACTCCGCGAGAGGAAAAACGCAGGGCGCGGCCCTGCCGAACCGTGAACGGGTAGGAAGAAGCGTTGCGGTAGACGGTATCCGTGGAAAGAGAGAGTTTCTCAGCTGTCTCCTCGGCGGTCAGGAGTTGGTCTGGGCCGGCCCCAGCAGGCGAGGAGGTCGGCGGGGAATAGAGCCGGGCCGTCAGCCGGGCATCGACGCGGCGCAGCTCTCCGAGAGCCTCGGGTAGCTCGTTCGTCCCCAGCGCCCGGCCGACCGCTTCCGCATCGCGGACGAGGGCCGCAAACTGAGCGAGCAGTAGCGCCGGCGAGCGACCGAGGATCGGTCGTGCGCTCACATAGACCCCCTCAGACGGGGCAAGTTTGAGGTAACTTCTAATTCGACCGCTCTATATCCTTGATAAAAAAAGGCTTCCGGCCTCGAATGCGCGGCCGTGTCTCTGGAACCCAAAGAGCGACAGGTCTGCAACTGCCCGGCCGTGGCCGCACCCGTGCCACATCCCGCCCTGGCGGCCCGTCTCCGACGCGCGGGGCCCGACGTGGGGCAACCGTGCGCGGACGCGGCCGTCTTTCCTTTGATGCCTGCAGCGCCGTCCAGTTCCGGCTGTTGGGTTGAAGAGCAGGGCTTGACGAGATCCTCAGTGCCTCCTACCGCTTGGTCCAGCGAGGAAAAGGCACAAGAATCCCAGGCGCCCGTTGGGGCGGGATCAGCGCCCGGCACGAGTCGCCTTCCTTCCGGTGAGGTTCTGCCAGCGTTCGACCCCGATGTCCACGAAGGCCGGCTCTAGTTCGATCGCGTAGCAGCGGCGGCCGAGCTGCTCGGCGGCGATCAAGGTTGTGCCGGAGCCCAGAAAGGGCTCGTAAACTGATTCGTCCCGCTTGGTATGGTTTAGTATCGGACGCCGCATCAGATCTAGCGGTTTCTGCGTCGGATGATCGAACTTCTCCTCGTCGGAGCCTCCCATAATGAACTTGGGCGACGGCGAGTCCCAGACCGTGGAGTTCTCGCCGGCCTTCCCAAACCACGGTGCGTTTTTCTTGCGAACGTACCAGCACGGCTCGTGCTGATACCAGTAGTGGGTCCTGGTGAGCACCGTACGCCCTTTGTTCCAGATAATCTGCTGCGGATACAGGAAGCCGATCCGCAGAAGTCCGTCGAGAACCTCGCGCGTGAAGACGGACGCGTGCCACACGTACGCCGCCTGAAGACTGGGGACGAGCTCGAAAGCTTCCGACCAATCTGCACGCGTGTCCGACGAGATCGTGGTGTTGGTGTGGCCCTCGGTGCGGTGCTTCATGTAGCTGGCCTCGGCCGGACCGCGGGTGTTCAGCCCCGCCCGGTCGCGCCATTCAGAATCGAGCTCAATACCGTAGGGTGGATCGGTGACCATTAAGAACGGCTTCGCGCCCCCGAGCACCCGCCCCACATCCTCCACCTTCGTCGCGTCGCCACATAAAATTCTGTGCCGCCCAAGCGTCCACAAGTCCCCCGGCCTTGTCACTGGATTCTTCGGAGGCTCCGGCACCTCGTCCTCCTCGATCTCCGGTGGTTCGCCCAGCAGGTCAAGCCGCAGCTCCTCGAACTCCAGGCCGGGCATCGCCGAAAGCTCAGCCAGGATCGCCTGCAGGTCGTCGGTGAACGCACCCGTGATTGCCGGATTGTTGAGGGTGACGTTGAGCGCCTTCTCTTCGGATTCCGGCAGATCCACGAGGACCACCTGGGCTTCGGTCTTGCCCAGAGACTTCAAGGCGTCGATCCGCTGATGGCCACCGACAACATGCTTCGTTCGGCGGTTCCAGACGATCGGCTGCACCAGACCGAAGCGCCGCAGCGAGGCCCGAAGCCCTCGTGCTGCCGCATCGGAGATCATCCGCGGGTTGTAGGGCGCTGGCGTAAGCGCTTCGAGCTTCATCACGCGCACCTGGGGGTTCCCGCGCCCCTTCATCGCGCCACCCGTCGCACGATCCATCGCTCGAGCGCACGCTTGGTCACTGCTGCTTCCTCGGCTGCTCAACAACGAGGTCGCCTGCATTCTCAGCCGTCGTTTCAATCGCGGGCGAGCCAGCGGCCGGCAGCAGACCGCGTCTTTGAAGAAACGTCTGCGCCATTCGCTGCGCCGTCTCTTCGTCGATGTGAACGTTGACGGTCGTGGCGCCTTGGCCGTCGCGGAGCGCACCGAGCAGGCGGCCCTGAAGCTCAATCTGTTGCTGCGCCCGGCCAATCAGGGCCGCCGCAGCACTCCAATCGCGAGCCCTGACGGCCTCGCCCAGGATCCCCTTCGTGAGGCGGTGAAGCTCGAGGACCTTGTCGAGCAGCAGCGGGTCGGAGCCCTGCGCCCTGGTGTCCGCGGCCCGCTTCAGGCGGGAGGCCATGCACTTGTTACCGTGCCGGTTGACCGCCGAGCGGCCGAGCCCGAATCGACGTGCCACGGCTCGCCATGACGCGCCAGAAACGGCCAGCGCGGCGTCGATGGCGTCGGCGTCCGGCCGGGAGCAGGTAGAGCAGATGCCGGTCCGGGCCATCAGGCGGCCCCTTTTTCGAGGCCGAGCCGATGCGTCCAGAAAACCGGATCCGAGCTTCGACTTTCGCGTTTGCTAGGGAATTCGGGGGTTCCGGGGATTCGATAATTCCAAGAAAGTGTATCTCTTGTCGAATGAGTGGTTTGCGACTTTACGGATGAGCTGTTATCGGACCCTGTGACCGACTCAGGTATATGGCCGCCACTCTTGCTGGGGGCCGGCGCCGTGTGTGGCCGCCTGCGCCGACAGGCGTCAGGATGGGAGCCACAGGCCACACGCCAGGCGGTTGCCGCCCACAGGGCCACCGTGCGCAGAGGTGGCCAAACGTGCCACCCTTCCCGCTGAGCGTCGGCGTCCCGAGAGAGGGGCGCGGGGGCGCGCCGGGAAGCCGCGCGAAGGCCGGTTCCAGAGGCGGGCTCCAAGACTTCTCCGGCGGCACGGGCGGGAGGCGCGAGGCTCTTGTTTCGCGACCGGGGGGTTGGATCAACGGCGAGTGTCTGGTGGGGGTTGTTCCGCCTGTTCCCGAGGTGTTCCCGGGGTGTTCCGGAACAGGGGGGTTCCAGAGGTGTTCCGGTGTTCCCGTTCCTATAGGGAACACCAACACCGGGAACAGGTCCGGGAATAGGTTCATCGGGGAGGGGGTGTTCCCTAGATCTCATAGGAGAAGTCCTTCAGCTCTGGTTGACGGGTACCAGTACTTTCCGTTGCCGCGGTTTTCGGCCCGAACTCGGGGCGGGGTTTCTGCGCTCATGGCGTCCAGGGCCTCGGCCACGTCAGCGCCGCGGTGTTTAACAGTCTTCTTGATGCGGATGGTGGAGAGTCCGGGCGCCTTGGTCACGATGGCCTCCAACTCCGTCCAGAACTGTTCTCGGGCTTGTTTGGCGATCGCGAGGGTCTCGGCGGCGAATGTCTCGGCGTCTGGTTCGGAAGCCTTGGCTCGGTCCTTGTCCCAGAGCAGTCCAAAAGTCGGCTTGCGGCCGGCGCCGGGCTTGTTCTTGGTTACCTTGGCGTAGATCCCCGACTCATTGGCCGACAGGTAAAGCATCAAGTCAGATCCGTGCTCGATCGAGGTGGATTCGGCACCGGCGGCGAGCGGGTCGGTATTCTTGGACTCCTTCTTGTTCTTGAAGGACTCCCGGTTGACCTGGGAGCACGCGACCACGAGCCAGCCAGGAATACTTGCGGCCTGCCGGAGCAGCTTCATCACGGCGATCACGCGCAATCTCGGGTTGTCGTATTTGCCGCTGTCTGGGACAACTGTCTGGATGGAATCGACGAGCACGAGTACGCGGGCTTCGGGCCAAAGCAGCCTGACCTGATTGATGACGTGAGCGAGGGTGTTGATTGGCTCGATCCTGTCGTCGCAGAGATCCGGGTCGGGCATATAGACGTTTCTCTTCGCAAATGCCGCTCGGAATGTGGCGAGCGTCTCGGGATCGCCTTCCTCGAGCTTCGTGCGATCGAAGCCCATCCTCTGGCCCCATCGGATCTCCGCGGGCTCGCGGCCGTTGTCGTTGGTCAGATGGACGACGATGAAGCCTTGCCGCTCGGCGGCGTCCGCGATCTCCATCGCGGTTCCGGTCTTCGCTGAGTCCGGAGGACCGAGGATGCTCATTACGCAGCCGGTCGGCACTCCATCGCGAGTGTTGGAATGGAGGGTCGGTAGAACCGATGCCAGAGAGACGCGCGCCGTAGGAACGGGACGGACGGCGAGTCCATCGCCTGGACGAAGCCAATCGGCAGGTATCGTCGGGGTGGTGAGATGGTCTAGAGCCGTTGCCGGGTGGTGCTCGTTGGCTGCTCGATCTGCGGTCGCGATCTCGTCAAACACCTCGCGCATGACCTCGGTTGCCTTTTCGACGCCGAGCCGCTCGACAATTTCGGCCAGATCCTTGAACCCGACCAGGTAGGGAGCGAGTAGGACGCGAGCGCCGGCATCCCGAAGAGCGCGGACAGCAGCCTCGCACCCATTCTCGCCGGCCCGATCACGGTCAAACGACAGAAAGACGGTTTTCCCAAGGACCTGCTTGGCCCGAGCCTCGACGAGGGCGCCCGCGAGGCCCGCGCCCGGGGCCGCGATCACGCAGACGCCGAGTCTCTCGGCCATGATCGAGGCGGCGAGGTAGTCGGCCAGACCTTCGACGATCCAGACGCGGTGGTTGCCGTCCAAACGCCCGAACGCCGAGCCTGACTTCATGCTTCCGCCGAGGCACTTCAACTTGGGATTCGCGCCGGCGGTGATCGCCCGTCGCTCGACACCAACAATCTCCCCGCCGGCGTCAAAGAGACGGACGGCGACTCGATAGATCGGATGCGTGTCGAAGCGGACAAGGCCATCGGGGAGCGGCCACAGCCTGCGCCCCGAAAGGTATGTGATCGCCTCTGCGTCTTCCTTTATGTAGCCGTTCCAGATCGCGACAAAGTCCGGCGGCCGAACCCTGGGACGCGCTGTGGGTGGGGGCAGCGGGCCTTCGCCGTGGACCGTGCCGCAGTTACATTCCCCCTCGAGCCGGTGTGCCCAGGTGTCGCCCTCTTCCCGCTCGCCGCATGGGACTCGCGAGCAGTGCGCATACTTGACGTCCGAGGAGAGAAAGCCAAAGCACCGAACGCCCTTCCCGCGCGGCATGTCGTCGCCTCCGCCGCAGATTGGGCAGGGGAATCGGCGAGTGAATCGCGAGACGCCGCTGTTGCTCAACTCTTCTCCTTCTCCCTCTCGGCCTTCTTGCGATCGAGGAAAAACAGCCGTGGGGTCGACTCCTGTCCCGGGACCGGGACGCGGCTGCAGTGCGCGAACTTCCCATCAGTCGAGAGGTATCCGAGGCACCGAGCATCGGCGTCGTCATCGGCTCCCCCGCAGACAGGGCAGCGAAATCTGCGAGTGAAGCGCGCCAGCGATCCGGCGGGATTCATCGAGGCGTCCGTTCTCCTGGCCATCGGCGACCCGAGTGGAGCGGTTGCGCCGAAGCCTTGGCGGTCGGCCAAGACTCAGGGCTGCAGCGGATGCACGCGCAACTCGAAAGTACGTCCAGCTCGCAGCAGAGCGCTTCGGCCGGCAGGCCGACATCCGGCGGATCCGAATTGAAGTAGCCGAGCACGGTCTGAGCTCTGGGGTCGACTCGCCCGTCAAGGCGCACTGCAACGGCCTCCAGCGCGCGAATCTCGAAGACCGCATCAGGTTCATGGAGGAGCGAAAGCGCCCGGCGGACTTCGGTGGGGTCAAAGGCAGGTGCGCGGCCATGCGCTTGCGAAATCACGACTCGATGGTAGCTAGCCTGCGCTGCGACGGCGATGACGGCGCCGGAGAATCGGCTCTCCCAGTGGACACGAAAGGTTCTATTTACTTTTCGTGTCCAGTTTCTCCCTCCTCCATTGCTTTCTAGTGGCGTCCAGGCTCGCGTCGCGTTCTTTCGCGCACGCCCTCAACGCGCAACCCTCGACCGTCGGGAGACGCTTCACTCCGTCGAGGGATATGCCGTTCTCCTCAAGCAGTCTTCGCCTTCCTGAGGAGTTCCGGCTCTGGAATATGCTCTGCCAGTGAGAGATCCGCTCGGCAAGGGGCTTGACCTTCTTCTGACGTTTCCGCCTCTCGCCGGCTCGGGGCCCTTCTTGGGGGAACGTCGTTTTTCTCTCGGCGATCGCCAACATCTGGCCGAACATGCTGGAATCTTCCGCCGCCGCGTCGAACGCTGCACGTATCGCGGGATGGAGTAGCGCGCCATAACCCCACTCCCGAAGACACGCCGCAAGGGCGCCAAGATAGCGCGGCGTGTCGAAGGGCCCGATCGATTGAGGATCAAACACTTGAGAGTCATATCGCGGGGCGAGATCGGTGAAAAACCTCCGCGGGTCTGAGTACGCGTATCGAAGCGGCAGAATCCACTGCCGGATTTCCCAGCTCGCCCGCAATCGAGGATCTGGGTGGTTCTCTCTGACGCTCATTCGGCCCGTCGTCTTCGCCGACTCTCGCTCCCAATCTGACCACGCTTTTTCCGCTGCCTCGTAGTTCGTCCGGTCGTGTCCCAGAGCATCAATCATTCTTCGCACGGTTTCCCGAGCGATGATCAGCGCCTCCCAACGATTGATCAAGCGCTGATGCTGCAGCCGGGTCTTGGCCTCGTTCCACTCCGCGTTTGCTCGCTCGGCTCTTTCCCGGACGCTTCGCAACCTGCTCTCAAGCGCCTGGATTGGGCGGGTTGAGGAGCCATCACGTTCCGCTTCGGCCTGAGTCTTGGCGGTTTTGTTCGCCTGCTTCGCTAGGGCGCTGTACTTTCTCCGGAGCCTGTCGCAGTCGGCTTCTACCTTAGCCATCGGCAAGATCTCGGTTCCCCGGGCGGCAAGGTACGCGGCCTCCTTCTCTTCGAGCTGGCGCCGCGCGAGCACCACGTCAGGGTCGTCGGCCCAGTCCCGTCCTGCGTCGCTGCCACCGGCCGCTTTTGACTTGGATTCCGCGAGGCCCGCCGCAGCCAAAAGGCGGTCTCCCGCTATTTGAAGCTCGTCCCACGCCCGGGTCGCTTTCCGGCGCGCGTCCCACTCGCTGCAGATGTCCACCCAGGTCTTGCTTTCAAGTTCTGCCGGCACTTTTCGAGAAGGCCGGATCGCGCAGAATCCCTTTAGCGCATCGGCGAAGTTCGCGTATTTCCGCAAGAGCCTCGACGTCGGGCACCGTCCGGGCTTCTCATCCTGGAACGCAGCGTCGAAGAAGCCCTCTCTCTGCGGTGTGCGAGGGTGCTTCGCGAACCACTCTTCCCGTTTGCGAATTCCTCGATCCGCATCGGCCTCAATGTTAGCGGCGTCCGGCCTCATGCAACGCCCCACACATGAATTGCTGCGCGTCGGTTGGTCGTTCTAGACGCTCGCAACGCGGCACGGTTGCCTTGACCACCACCGGCCACTTTGCGCCAGACGGGTGGGGTTTAGCGGCAAACCCATATCCTTGACGGGAGGGCCGATCACTAATCCTATTTCTTTCGGATGGGTGGCTTGGGCGTCATCCACCACTGTGCCGGTTGATCAGATTTGTCGAAGTGAAAGAGTTCGCAGTGCCCGCAGTGGTCGCAACAAAAGATCCGAAAGCCGGCATTCCCTACTCGCTGGATTCCAAAGTTCAGTTGCTGGCCGCTGTTCCTCTCGTCGACGCGTTGAACATACTGACCCAATCCACAGACCCGGCAAAGGCGACGACCCGGCAGCTGCGCATGCCTAGAAACGGCGAGAATGCACTCGTCGACACGCACGAGAAGCTCCTTGGCGGTTGGAAGGCAGGCTGCTTCTTTCTCTACAACCGAATCGTCAAGGATCCAGCGTGCAAAACGGACATCCGGTTGATTGGGAAACAGTTTCTCAAGATCGAAAGCCGGTTCTCGGTGATACCAGAGCTGCAACCTCGTGCGACCGGAGAGCATCGACCAGAACACCTTTCCGAGCGTAAACACATCGAATGCCGGCGTGACGTCATCTAGGCGAACACCCATTGCCCACGCCGGCATCCAATCTCTACTACCCACGTTCTCGTATGTCTCAGACACGCGCGTATGAGCATCGTCTCGGAAAAAGACGATGCCCATGTCACCGAGAACGAGCCGCTCGTCCGATTCGAGAAACACATTCTCAGGCTTGATGTCTCGGTGAATCATGGAATGTTCATGGAGAATTGCAACGGCGTCGACCAACGTTCGAAATGCTCTAAGCGCTGGGAGCATCCTCCCCTGGAATGCGGTTCGGTTATCAGACAGCGAGCCCAGTGCGAACAAGGTCATGACAAACCAGAAGTCGTCGATCTTTTCATCGAGGACCTTAACCAGGGAAGGGTGGTCGATCGCCTTCAACGTTGCGACCTCGCGACGGAGTCGCTCAAAGGGCTTTTCGAGAGCTTCTGGACTCGGAGGTCGATGGAGGACCTTCAATGCCCCCCACCTAACAGACCGCCCCGCAGCGTCGTAGTCCTCGAGGGTCTGGCGAAGCTCGCCGCTCGTGATTCCCAGGCGTTGTTGTTGTTCTTGCCAGAAGTCTGCACCGCGGCTTGCGACGCCAGCGATGGCCATGACCTTAGCAAAAATCGTGCTGACGACCGACTCACGCGGGTCGGGTCCTTGACGCGCTCGAAATACGCTTCCTTGGCCACCCTCACCTATTGCTGGTTCGAAGGCGTTCCAGTCACCATATTTCTGCATCGCTGGCCTCGAACACGTCTGTGGATCTGCGGTTTAGGGCCTGAGGGTACCACGCGGTTCCCGTCGGAATGCCGTAGCGTCAGGATCTGAATATCAGAAATCAGGGATCGACCTGCAGGAGAGCGGCTGATGCTTCGACGGGCTTGGAGTCCCACGACGAAGCCGCTTGTTGGCCGCTAGCCACCGAAGGTCTGCGCCGATTACTTCGCCCGGTCGCCTCGCGGTACCTATCCTTACCGGCAGGCGTAGCTGCGCGGGTCCTCCGAACTTGCGGGGCTTTTCTCGCATGCCTCGGGGCTAGCAGAACGCCACCTCCTTTCTCGTTGGGGGCTCTCACCCTTTTCCGGCATGCCGGTCTCTTCGGCGCACCATGGTTGACCCCGAGCCTTCAGCCAGCTTTTGACTGGTATGATCGCTCGGTATCCTTAGGTACGTCGCGAAACTCACCCCGATCGAGCGGCGCTAAGCCGTGCAGGTCATCGAAGCACTCGTCGATAGGAACCAGGTCAGAGAAGGCAAGGCTTCGTCGCTGCCCCAGCGCCGTAACGCTGACGCTGACAGGTCGAGAAGAGAATGAAGACGGGCCGAAATGACCCCTGCCCATGTGGCTCTGGGAGGAAATTGAAGAAGTGCTGCGGGTCGTTGCATCAGGTGGTGCCGCACCCAGTTTCCCCACCAGCCATGTTTCCTTCTCCTTTTCCGCCTCCCGTCGAGCCACATCTCCAGCTCGTCCCAAGTGTTCCCTACGGCAAATACCGAGCGCGGGCCGTATTCAGTAGCGTCTACATGCGTCCGGCGACTGAGACGTTTCACGAGTTTCTCGTAAACGTCGTCCTCTGGACGTTCGGTGAGTCATGGTGGAAGATCCAGATCGGGATGAAAGAGGCGGATCGCCACGTCGTGGTCCGGTGGAAGTATGACTTCGCTGCAGGCGCGAAGAGAGCCGTTGCGGCCGGTAAGAAGCGAGGCACCTCCGTTTACGCCGCGGCGCCGACCGGTCCCTCATGGGCGCTGCTCTCTCTCGGGTACGACCTTTTCTGCCTTCAAGCGACGGATCGGCTTCCGGAGGCCTACGTCGCGCGACTCCGCAAAGATCAGTATTTCCAGAGTGTTCGATACGAGATCGCCGTGGCTGCGATCGTGGCCCGGGCGGGTTTCGAAATCGAATTCCTCGATGCGCCTAAGGCCGAAGATGAGAAGGTCTGCGAGTTCATCGCGACGCACAAGCAAACCCGCACGAAGCTCGCGGTGGAGGCCAAGAGTAGACGGCGCGGAGGGGTGCTCAATGAGGAAGGCGTTTTCCAGGCCACCCCGGACGCGACGTGGATCTACAAGCGGATCAAGGAGGCCAGGAAACAGAGACCAGCTGGGCTACCGTTCCTGATCTTCACAGACATGAACTTTCCGCTGAGCCCTTACTCCCACCCAGACGACAGGCCTTGGGCGAAGGATCTCAAGGCAGCCCTCGATAAGCTCGGCCGGCCGTCAGCGACATCACCAGATCCCTTCAACGCCATCGTCGTGACGAATTTCGCTCACTACTACGATCCGACGGAGAGCGAGCACCGAAGAGGCGAGTGGGGCATCATCGCTTCACGTTCTCCAGCGGCACCACTGAGCGACGCAAGAGCGCTCCAGGCGGTGATGGAAAGCCTCGACCGCTACGACCGCGTGCCGACTGAGATCTGATCCCCGCGCGGCACAAAGGAGGGCACCGGAGTCAGGGCTCTCCGCCGGCCTTGAGTCAGAGGAGCCTCCGGAGCTTACGTGCGGAGTATGAGCTCGCGCTCAGCCATGGTCTGTCCTTGCGCCGCCTAACGGTTTGTGCCTCAGCGGTGAGGGCCGCGTCACGGCAGACTCTCCAGATCAACCCACGCTCCACTCTTCCAGACCTCGATCTTCGTGATCGGATGAACCTCCCAGAGGGTTATCCGGTACTTGCCTGGCGCGTTCGGATGTGCGGGATCGTACATCATCGGGGGATGGTCAGGATCGAACATCAACCAGCCTGAAATCCGCACCGGAGCGGTGGCGTTCACCCACGGGGTAAGCGCGGTCGTCGTCCACTTCGGATGGTTCCTGCGGACCCGTGGAGTTGTCTCGACCACGATGGAGAGCTTCTCGGGGTCGTTTGCATGCGCGACGAGCGGGATGTGCCAGTCTACCTCGGGGTCCAGCGTGAACCCGCAGTTTGTTCCTTCGCCGCCGTTTTCCACCTTGACCCGGTTGACAATGAAGCCCACAACCGTCAACGGGACCCCCTCGGACGGAACGATGGTCGTCGCGGCCAGCGTCCGATCTGCCGGTAGCCAGTCCTTCCTCTTCGTCGGGACGGGAGGGACGGGGAGAGCCTTGATAGCGCCCCACGTCACCCAGTGATAGCTCGTCGGCTCGTCCACGCGATTCTTCAGGTGGTTGGTCTCGGTATCGCCCGAGGGGTCTCCGTCAGGTCCGCAGGTGCCGCTCGCCCCGGAGAACGTGACCTCGACAGGGGTGCCCTTCGGCCAGCTTGGATCAATCGCGGTGGCTGCACCTGATGGCGTTGGCGGCGGACTCGGAGTGATTCCCGGAGCTGGGGTAGGGGTCGGTCCCGGGGGCGTCGGCGCTGGTGTCGGCGTCACCGGGAGGACATGGACGTTGGGTGACCAGACCCACCCCTCTTCACCCACCGAGGTTTGGACATGGTAGTAGCCGCTCGTCTTGCCTGGATCCAGGAGTTCGACCTGCTCCGGCGGGGTCAACAGCCGGATCGGCGGGTTAGCGGTGGAGGGGTCGGTGCGGAGGTTGACGTTGTGCGTGACCTGTGCCGTCTGGCCGGGAGAGGCTCCGGCGCAGAGGATCAGCAGCAAGAGGAACACTGAAGTCCTGCGGGCAGTGCGCACGACGTTCACCGCTTCCTGGGATGGGCTCGACAATTCCGAGGGCACCGAATCGCGGTGATCTTCCAGCCCTTGCCCGTCCTCTCGCAGGAGAGCACGGTCCAGACTGTCCGGCCCTTGGGATCGTGGAGGACGAGCCGGTCGTAGGGCCGGTAGGCTTCGCCCGACCTATGCTCCACCACTTCGTGACCAGCGATTTGATGACCCGTGGACGTGATCATCACAGAATCAGCACTAAACTACCACGACCAGAACTTGAAGGAGGACTCATGGCAAGGCGTCGCAGGT
>CAAGKR010052195.1_pt1 | contig 15520 bp, 11 predicted proteins | sample 2556971 | NCBI WGS metagenome assembly CAAGKR01 (sample SAMEA5207829, study PRJEB30636) | soil metagenome | biome: forest; feature: boreal; material: soil | place: USA | collected 2011-09 | depth 1 m | reverse complement strand
GCGGCGCCGCGCCTCACCAATGTTGCAAGAGCACTGCGAGCGACAGGAGCTCGCGGCGAGTGGGCACCTAGGCCGGCCCAGTCGGAGAAACAGCGGACATTCTCTTGGTCGGTGATCATTTCCATCTTGGGCGTGAACCGTAGTACCGCGGGCTGCTGGGAACCAGGCAGCCGTGACCCGGAACACATCGCGCAGTAAAAATGGTTCTTGCCTGCCTGACGGGAGCTCGCGGTACCCTTCGGTCAGGTCGATACTCGTGCCCTGCCATTTGTACGCGTGAGAAAATTCAATGCCCAGCCGCAGCCGAATCCCGATCAAGTTCGTCGCCGCGCAGGTTCTGAAAGCCTTGAAGGCTGACTTCGCGACCTCGTCCAACCTGCTCGCCTACCAGCTGGCAAAAGAGACCTTCAACATGCGCCACCCGCTGGGATCGCGCAGCGGTCGCGGCGATTCAATACGCCTGGTGGGCATGCGCATCACCGACATGTGCAACCTTCGCTGTCACAGTTGCGGCCAGTGGGGCGATAACGGCTACCTCATTGGAAAGTCGCTCAAGGAACTCAAGCGACGTGAGGTTCCCATCGAGCACTACCGGCGATTGGTGGATCAGGTGGTAGACGCCGGGCACAAACCGGTCTGGTACATCTGGGGTGGGGAGCCGATGCTCTATCCTGGCCTTATCGAGCTGATGCACTACATCCACGACAAGGGCATGCCGATTTCGCTGGTGACGAACGGGATGCGGGTCGCCGAGCTGTCCGAGGACATCGTCGACACGTGCCAAATTCTCCACATCTCGGTGGACGGTCCCAACGCGGCGATCCACAACACGCAGCGACCAGGCGTCGCTTCCGGACACGACAACTTCCGCGAGGTGAAGGAAGCGTTGGTCGCCATTAGCGAGACCAAGCGCCGACGCAAGTCAGCGTTCCCTTACGTCCTCCCGATCTCATGTCTGACTCGCTACAACCTCGACTATGTGCTTGAACTCAACCGCTTCGTCGCCGAATACGCGGACGCGCAGATCTTCTACTTGACGTGGTGGATGGATCCCGAGTCGGCGAGCGAGCACGCGGCTGATTTCGAACGCCGCTTCGGCTTTGCACCCAAGACTCATTACGGATGGATCGGGACATGGAAAGACTTCGATCACGGGCTGCTCTTCGATCGGTTCTGCGAGATGGAAAAGGAGGCCCGTCGACGCGGAACCTGCCCGCCCATCATGATGCCCGAGCTGCGCGAGCGCCAGGACGTGCTTAGCTACTACGACGATCACAAGGCCGTGTTCGGCTACGACCAGTGTGTGTCAATCTTCATGACCATGGAGATCGACTCCAACGGTGACGTCTCCCTCTGTCGCGATTACCACGACTACGTCATCGGCAACATCGTCCAAGACCGCCTGGACGACATCTGGAACGGTGAAAAGGCGCGCAAGTTCCGCAGCTCTATCGAAAAGGACGGCATCATGCCGGTCTGTCGTCGCTGCTGCGGCCTGATGGGCTACTGAAGGCACCACGTCGCGCGTCGAACGCGGGCGCTTACTCCGCCGATTGGGGCGCCGGAAGTCTGTCGAGGGTGATACCGACCCTGGAGATTACGCCCAAACCAACGATCGTGACGGGAACGACCTGGATGGCGTGATAGAGCAACGCAAACGCGACCGCGGGACCCTTCGCGATCCCTGATATCACCAAAACCAAGGTAGCACCGCTCTCGAAAGCACCTACACTTGCCGGCATCGAGGGAAGCGCCATCGCCAGATTGATCCCCATTAGCGTCACTGTCGCAAGCGCAGGACCAATCGACAGGTGAATTGCACGGGCGCAGAGCATCACCATGCTCATTTCCAACACCCAGATGATGAGGGACGAGGCGACCGCAACCGCAATCGTGTCGGGGCTGCGAAGCGCTCTAGTTGCTGGCTCCACTCTGTCAGCCACTCCACGGATCCACGCGAGCACTCCGCTCGCACCAGATGCGCGAGTCAGTTGCGCGGCCGCTCCCCCTTTCACCCGCTTCAAGAGCCAGATCAATACCACCGCGGCTCCCACAAGGCTCGCTGCGGTTCCAGCAACCCACCGCTGCTCACGGGCCACCATCGCAGCGGCGAAGGTGACGGCGGCGAGGGCAAGCAGCTCGAAGAGGGCCTCGACGATGGCGACGGCAGCAGCAGCCGATTTGGTGATCCCCGCATGACGTTCGAGCATCCACACTCGGGCCATATCGCCGCCTCGGAACGGCACGACGTTGTTGAGGGCGGACGTGGTCAGCTTCGCCAGAAAGCAGGATTTGAATGAGGGAATCCGCCGGAGGAGCAGTCGAAGGCGGCCGGCCTTGAGGGCCATCATGCAGGCGTTCACCGCGACAACGCCCACCAGAAGGAACACGTTCGTCGTGCGGAGCGTCCCTACGACCTCTTCCCAGGGCACGCCCTTCAGCAGGAACAGAAGCGTCGCGCCAACAACCAGCGTTCGCAGTGCGGCGCGGGCGCCGCGCCGAAACTTGGGCGTCATCCATCCAACCTGAGCGCTCGCTCTGTCTTTGGGTTGAGTCGCGGACCCGCTTCACCCGACTGGACCCCAGGCAGTCTTGCCGGCCGGCCGTCGTCTCGATCGCGCGATTCACCCACCTGAGGTCTCGGCATTAACTGATTTAGTGTCCATAGAATGCGGGAGACGGCCGTGACGGTACTCAGCACAGCCAGCAAGCACAAGCTTCCCGCCGTGATGGCGTAGAATGGATGCGGCCCGAACCCTTCCGCCCGATGGCCAAAATACGGCGAGAAGGCTAGGGCGATGCCCAGCAGTGTGAGCCGGTCCGCGCGTTGCATCAACCCTTCGGTTCCCGCCACGCCCAAGGCCTCTGCGCGGGCGCGCGCGTAGCTGACGGTGAATGACATGACCAGGACCGCCAGCGCCACGAACATCATTGGCGTTCCGGCGTAGTAGACGACGCAGCCGCCGAAGACGAGCCCATCGCAGAGCCGATCGACCGTTGAGTCCAGGAACGCGCCTCGAAGGGTGGTCATCGTCTTGAGCCGCGCCAATTGACCATCGACGATGTCCAAGGTACCCCCCGTGATGAGCAGGGCCGACGCGAGCGCGAAGTGGCCCGTTCCGATGGCCACCGAAGTGACCATAGCCACGACGAGTGCAAGGAGCGTCACGTGATTTGGCGTGAGGCGGCTTCGGAGGGCTAGACGGAAGAGCGGACTTAGCAGCCAGTAGTAGTATCCAATGAAGAAAGGTCCAAAGAGTCGGTATCCCGACCCTTTTGGCTTCGAAGCGGGCAACTTAACCCCGCCACCCGCGACAAGAACGACATAGGCGCAGAACGGAAGAGCGAAAAATGCAATGAACCCAAGTAGATACGGCAGGTCACTGGGCAAGCTCGGGGCTGGCGGAATCGGTCTCACCTGCGCACCTCCGCATAGTCCCGGTCGCGCCCTTCGCCCGAGCTTCGTGGTCGGGTGACGTGCGTGGGCGCACACCACAATCGCTCCGTCACGATCACGCGCAGGATCGCAACGTAGGCGCACGCGTTCATCCGAGTGAGACGCAAAAGTACCCGAAACGCCTCCTTCCCTTTACCAACCCGCCTTCTATCGCGACGCACTGTCATGTTCTCGCCGGGCCTCAAATTGGATGCAATTCGAAAACCAGGGCAGCTGGTCTTCAGGGCCGAGTGCAGGTACGCGGTTGCAGTGTCGATGTGCGATCACGCTGTCAGCAACCGTCAACATTTCGACAACCGTCAACATTTCGACAGTTTTCCTACCACCCAAAGCCTCCGAAGAAACTGACAGTGCGGAAACATCAGTAGCTTCATCCGGTCATCCGGTCAGAGATATAGCAAGATGTTGTGGATCGTGGAGAGCTAAAAAAAACGGCGCACCTTTCCTGGTAAATCCTGGGCACCTCGATCGTCCCCGCGCCCAGCGTCACGCGCACGCGAGGGCACGCGGCGCATGATCGCTACGGCGCTGACGGTGGAGGGTGGAAAGTACCGTCGCGCCGGGACAATCAGGCTGACGATTCAAAATGAATTCTTAACCTCGTGGCCCTAACTTCAGTACCGGCTTTCGTGTCGCGGCGGCTCTGATTTCCTGTTTACGACTCACCGTCTCGTCGATATATCTTGGAAGGATGCTACCCTCTCGCTCAATCGGGCGGCGCGCCCGCTTGGCGGTATTGGTGGCGTTGACGTCGACCCTGACCCGCCATGAAGATCGGTATCGTCACGGAATATTACTACCCGACCCTTGGTGGGATTCAGGAACACGTACATCATTTCGCAGCCACCGCACGCCGCTTGGGCCATGACGTTCGAATCATGACCCCGGAGGTGCGAGACGATCTCGCCTCTGTCCGCGACGCGCGAAAGTCTTTCGTTGGCGACGGCCAACAACACGATCGGGAGAACGGGGTCATACGGATTGGAAGATCGATCCCGTTGCTGTCCGGTGGATCTATCGCTCGCGCGTCTTCTGGGCATCACCTGTCGGCGCGGATCGCGGACCTGCTCCGCTCCGAACGCTTTGACGTGCTTCACCTCCATTCGCCTCTAATGCCCACGCTCCCCCTGCTGGCCCTCCAGCATTCCACAGCGCTCAACGTTGGAACATTCCACAGCGCTATCGACCGAAGTCTGCTGTATGCGATGTTCCGTCCACTTTTTCAACGCTACGCCGATCGACTGGATGCCGCGATCGGGGTCTCCGACACGGCTCTCACGGGCGTCCGCCGGTACTTCCATGCACCGTGGCACGTGGTACCGAACGGCGTCGATGTGTCACTCTTTTCGTCCGGCCAGCGCCGACCCGATCTCGACGACGGACGACCGAACGTCCTTCACGTGGGGCGCTTCGATCCACGCAACGGGGTCGACCGGGTCATCAAGGCCTGGATCGGCGTCCGGCAAGCTGGAGTGGATGCTCGCCTGATCTTGGTCGGAGACGGTCCACTCCGCGGCAGATATGAGGCGATGGTTCCGAACGATCTGCAGTCTGATGCGCTGTTCGTCGGATTCGTACCCAGTGCGGAGCGGACGGGATACTACGCTTCCGCCGATGTGCTCCTCTGCCCCGCAGTTGGTGGTACGTTCGGAATCATCCTGGTGGAGGCGATGGCGGCAGGATGTGCCATCGTCGCGGCAGACACACCGGGATTCAGGCAGGTGATGAAAGACGGGGTTCAAGGCTTCATGGTGGACGTCGCGCGAGATCCGAGCTGTACGCTCTTGTCGGAACGGACCAGCCAGCTACTGACCGACGCGGCGCTGCGTCGAAGGTGCATCGAGGCTGGGCGGGCGACCGCAGCCCGCTTCGATTGGGCAATCATCGCCGGCCAGGTACTATCTCTCTACCAGCGCCTTCTCGGCTTCCGCGCCGACGGCACCGCCCCCAGTACCCCGTGACGCCTGGAATCCCGCAAGCGGAGAGCCGCTCCAAGGTGCGCGGCCTTCTCCTGTTACTTCTTGCTTGTCTCGGCCTGCGAGCCGTGGCGCTGGCTCGTCCTTGCCTTTCGGACGACGAGGCTACCTACTGCGTGGTGGCGCGTGAGATGCTCGCGGGGCGCGTCCTCTATCGGGACGTGGTCGATCACAAGCCACCCCTCATCTACCTGACCTACGCAGCCACTCAGGCCATAGGCGGGCGGGTGGGCGGAATGACCCTGCTTCACCTCGTCAGCATCTGCGTCGTCTTCGGGACAGCCCTTCTCCTCGGTCGAATTGCTCGCCGGATGGCCATCGATCGGGGCGAGGTCGGCTTGGGTGATGGCGAGTCGTTCGTCGCCGCGCTTCTCTATGTCGTATTTTCAACAACCTTGTTCGACTTCGACGCGCTCGCCGCGAACTGCGAGCTCTTCATGTTGCTTCCACTAACGGGTTCGGTGGTGGTCTATCTTCGCTCCGCCATGCCCGAGGTCGGTCGGACCACCCTTTTTTGCGCGGGCGTGCTGGTAGGTGTCGCCATGTTGTACAAGTACCAAGCCGGCGTTCAGCTGCCGCTTTATTTCATTCATCTCGCCGTGATCCACCGTCGCCGAGTGGGGCAGGTGTTTCAGGGGTGGCTGGCGCTCATCGGTGGCGTGGTCCTGGTGGTCGGTCTCTGCGCCGGCGTGATGCATCAGGTCGGCGCTCTGAGGGATGCTTGGTTCTGGTTTCGGTTCAACTTTGCGTACATTCGGGAGGGCCTCAAGATCTCGGAAGTTGCCGGTCGAGCGGCGGCTCGACTCTCGTACGCCATCCTTCCAGCGCTCCTGATCTGGGTGCTTGGGGTCCGTGCCGCCGTGCACGCGCTGCTTCGCCGCACCGATGCTGGGGGCGCGGGGAGACTCGACCAGTTCGCGGCCGGCTGGCTACTCGTCAGCGCGCTGGCCACCACGGCAGGTGGGCGTTTCTTCGGTCATTACTTCTACCAGGCGATCGCGCCATTGGCCGTTCTTGCCGCGCCGGCCACCCGACGGCTCTGGGCATCGCGACGCGCCTTGGTCGTCGCGACTATGGCGCTGCCAGCCGGGGTATTCTTCCTCCTTGGGGTCTTTCACCGGCCGGTGATGGCGGCCGTCGGCCAGCCGGATCCGGACTATCCCGCCATAGCGGCCTTCCTCGACGCAAACTCCAGTCCAGCAGATCGCCTGGTCATCTGGGGCAACGCGCCGGTCTTGTATTTCGAAGCCGAGCGTCCTCTGGGAAGCCGCTTCGTATTCTCCAACTATCTCACCGGGATGTCTCCGGCGACGCGAACCCAGTCTGACCCAACCGCAGACTCTTCCGCCAACGTCGTCGGCGAAAGCTGGGGCATGTTCGAGGCGGACCTCGAAGAACGTCGGCCGCGTTTGTTCGTGGACACGTCGCCGGGAAACATTGGCTCCTACGGAAAGTTTCCACCGGCGAGGTACCCGCGTTTGAAGGCTATCCTCGATCGTAACTACGTATCCATCGGCAAGGTCGCCGGCGCCCAGGTGTTCGCGCTGCGCGGCAGATGAGGGTGGTTGAGCCCGGGAGAGCGGCCTCAACGGGCGCGGGTGAGCGCCCAAGGCTCACCTTCGTGGGCCTCCCAGACTGCGCGGCCCGGGAACGCAGCCGCGACCGATGCTCCACTGGTCGTGGCCGGCGCGGAGAGATACAGGACCGCTCGGTCGAAGAACCCTCCGTTGCGGGCAAATCGGGACGGATGCGTCGCACGTACGACGACGATTGCGTCGCGCAGCGCCGCTTGCTCGACCGCCCGGTAGAGTCCCTCACGCTTCCACACCTGCGGCACGCGGGCCACCAGAAACGCTGCGAGCTGTGCCGGCGCGAAGACGAGCGCGATGACGACCATCGCGGTTCGTACCCGAGCGCCGAAGCGGGCCGCCAGCGCCGCGCACGCCGGGGCGAATCCCCCCGCGGTGAGAAACGCGACCGGAATCAGTGTACTCGACAGGTATCGCGGTCGAGCGCCGTCGTCAACGTCTGCGATCGTCAGGAGCAGCGCGGCGGCGTAAGTCGCGATCAACGCCACAGAGAACGTGCGCACCGGGCGGGCGGGGTGATCCCGTCCGATCGCAAAGGCACCGACGAGCGCGACCAGAGCCGCTCCCGGGAAAGTCCAGTCGACAACGAACGACCGCCAAACGTCGATGTGGTTCCACAGTTGCACGGGGTTCCACAAATACGACAGCAAGATCGGATTGGCGGCCGCGGTGGAGCCGTAGAGCGCCGCGAAGGTCGGCTCGTACACGTGGTACCCGTCCAGGAACGGTGAGCCGAACTGTGCGTTTTGGTACAGGAGGTTCAGTAGGACAAAAGGCATCGCGCCGATGGCGGCAATGAGGATCGCTCGCATGGATCCCAGAGACATCATCGCCAGGCCAAATAGAATGGCATCGATCGGTCGCGTGAGGAACGCACACCCGATCGCAGTCCCCACCAGCAACAGCCACGCCGATCGTTTGCTCCGGGACCAGGCGGCGATCCCGGCGAATCCGATGGCGAGGAACATCGTCGTCGCCGTGTGCGAATAGAACGAGGCGGCCTGAAAAGCGAAGAGCGGTGCCAAGCCGAGCGCGAGTAGCGCGATGACCGCTGGGCGGGCCCCGAGGAGCCGCCGGGTCGTCAGCCATACCACGACGAGCGCGACCACCCCCTCGATCGGCGTCACGATCCAAGCGACGCCGGCGCGGACCCCGATGGCCAGCAGCGCAGGTGCGCCGGGTGGGTACTTCGAGCGCACCCAGTGGTCGATGACCACGTGATCGACGCGGAACCACTCGGCATGTTCCGGCGCGGGCACCTTGAACATTCCGCGCGCGAATAGCTCAGCCTGTAAGAAAAGGCTGTACTCGTCGCCAGAATATGGAAACGCGTTCAGCGCCAACCGGGCGACCAGAACGTAGAGCGCGCCGGCCGCGAAGATGATGGCCAGCGGCAGAAAGGTCGAATCCGCGATCGATTGACGGGGCTTTCTGTCCGTCACGCCCGACCTTGAGTGAACCGGTTCAGGAAAAACGCCGCGTACGACGGCAGCGCGTCGCGCCAGAATCGGATTTTCTTGCCCTGGTCGAACCCGCGCGCGACGTAGTTGACCGGGACCTCCATGGGCGAGTGACCGTTGCGCGCAAGCTGGCAGGCGAGCTCGATGTCGAGCTCGAAGCCATCACTGTGCAGGTCGAGCCCATCGAGGCACTGGGTGCGGAACACCTTGAACATCGTGTTCACATCGGTCACGCGCTGCTGATAGAGGACATTGTATGTCTTCGCGAACACAACCTGAGCGATGTTGAGGGCGAGGCCACGGATCGGCGTCGCGTCGTACCTGCGGACCTTCCAGTCATCGAGCCCAAGACTGCGCGACCCGAGCACGAACGTAGCCCTGTTCTGGAGGATGGGCTCCAAGAGCGCGTCGTAGTCGTCGACGTCATACTCGAAATCGGCGTCCTGAATGAGGACAATGCTCCCCGTGACGTGCGCGAGGCCCGTTCGAACTGCGTGGCCCTTGCCCCGGGGGCGGTCTTCGAAGACGACGCGCACGTTCGGCGCGCCGGCGTACTCACGCACGATGTCGCGTGTGCCGTCGGTGCTGTTGCTCTCGACGATGATGAGCTCCTTTTCGATCTTGAGTACCTTGGCCAATACCGTGTCAATCACCTGAGCCGCGTAACGCGCCTCGTTGAACACCGGCAGGACGATCGATACCTTCTCGCTCTGGCCCGCGGCGACGGTCGTGCTACGACCGAACACCGCTACGCGGTTGCCCGCGCGCACCGGCAGCGGCAAGTCTCGCAGACGCAGGGCGCGAACAAGGCTCGTCAACCCCGCACGCGGGGCGATCCTGTCCCCGATCTCGGCCACGTACTGCGCCGTCCGCGTGACGGGGAGCGGGTACTGGGTCTTGAGGACGAGGCCGAAGCGTGACATCAGCGCTGTCAAGTTACCCGTGCTGAGGTACGACGCCTTGTAATCGAGGAATGACGGCCAGTACCGGCGCATCAAGCGCGCGGGCAGGGAATCTGTATTCGTGTAGGTCACCGCGAAGAAGGTCGACCCGGACAGCGACTGAAGCAGTGTGCGAACCACCGCGCCGGGATCGCTGCATGCTTCCAGCAACTCGTGCAAGATCACGAACTGTGGTGCGTGAGCGAGCAGCGGCGCGGCCCAACCGACATCGGATGATTTGGCGAGTCGCTCGAAGGCCTCGTCGGTCAGCTCGGCGACCGCGAGGCCGATACGCCGGGCTTGCGGGAGGTCGGCGAATTCAGGTAAGTGCCGGCCGAGCAGCAAGACGCGCTCGAGCGACGCACCAGCCATCAGCCGATAATCGCTTTCGACGTGCTCGAGCAGGCGCGCGAAGTCCGCGATGGTCAGGGCACGGTCCCGCGGATTCGAGAAAGGACGAACGCGTTCAATGTCGAGATCGTTCAGCGGATGCTGACGGGCGGGATTTACATAGACCGCCCCGCAGCCTCTGCACCGCACAAAGCGCACGCCAGAGCGGTGGAAGAGGTACGTCGAATTGTCGCCCTGACAGGCGGGGCAGCGGACGAAACGACTGTGCTCGCGCGCCGCGCTCACGGCAGCGGTTGTCACGAACGCGAAACGCGCCGGCTCTTCGGGGGAGGTCGGGGCCATTCTTCCCATGACACGAAGGGAATATCACAATGTGGCAGGCAACAGTGCCATTACCCCAGGCGCCGTGACACGAACGTGGACTGACTCAGGAAGCGCAACGTTTCGACGACTCCTTCTTCGATCGTTTTCTTCGGTCTCCAGCCGAGTGCTCTCAAGCGCGTGGTATCCAGCAAGAGCCGCGGCGCATCGCCTGCCCAGCCACGCTCACCGCCGCTATATACCAGACGCGGCGAGACGCCCATCGTCCGGCTGATGATCGCAATGCTGTCGTCAACCTCGATCCAATCCTCGTGGCCTAGGTTGAAGATGTTGATCGAGTCTTGCGCCAGCCCGATCGCGGTGAGCATGGCGATCACGCAGTCGTCGACGTGCAGGTAGCTCTTCTTTTGTTTGCCGTTTCCAAGGACCTCTAGGCGGGTGGGGTCTTGGCGAAGTTTGCGCCAAAAGTCGACGACGTGACCATGTGTGTAACGCGGACCAAGAATCGAAACGAAACGGAAGATCCAAGCTCGGAAATCGAAGCCGACCGCGTACGAGGTCAGGAGACCCTCGGCCGCGACCTTCGAAGCTGCGTAAATCGACGTCTGCACCGGGAAGGGCGCATTCTCGGGCGTCGGGACGATAGTGGCCTCTCCGTAGACCGATCCGGTAGACGAAAACGCGACGTCGCGGACGCCCGTGGAACGCATGGCCTCGAGTACATTCTGCGTCGCGAGCAGGTTCTGTTCGATGCACTTGCACGGCTCGTTTAAGTTGTTTTTGACGTCCGCGTTTGCGGCAAGGTGGAATACGAACTCGATCCCGCGCATCGCTGCGCCGATGCTGGCCGCGTCGAGCAGGTCGCCCTCGACGACGCGCGGGCCATCGTACGGCGGCAGGAACTCGTGAAATCCCGTAGAGAAGTCGTCGAACACCGTGACGGCGGCCCCTTCTACCAGGAGACGGTCCACGAGGTGGCTGCCGATGAACCCGGCACCCCCAGTTACGAGAACGCGTTTACCGACCCAGTCTGTCGTCACTTCGCGCGCCCCTTACGGTTAGACTCGACGAATGTTTCACGGTCGCCAAGCATGAGGTCACTTTTTCAACAACCAACCTCCCATAGGGTACTGATGCCCGCAAGAGGTATTGCGGAGTACCAACCGTCACCAGTATCACACCGGTAGATAAAGCGAGGGCCGATGACCACCGAAGGACAGCGACGCACGTTCATCGAGCAATATGTGCATTTCTTGTCCAAGAACGCATTCTTGATAGCGTGTGGCGCCTTGGTATTGTTCGTTTTATCGCTGCTCGCCGCACGACGTTTGCAGTTGCGCTCCGACTTCACCGAGCTTCTCCCTCAGGATGATCCAGAGCTCACGGAGCTGCGGGAGATTGGGATTCGGGTCGGCGCACCGTCCAACCTGATAGTTGCCGTTTCCGGACCCGACCCAATCGCGAACGAGCGGTTCGCCGACACGTTGGCCAAGAACCTTGCGCAGCTGGTCGGCACCGATCTGCGAACGATTGACTACCGCTCCGACGCCGCTCGACCTTTCTTCGATCACAACCGCGCTCTCTACGCCGATCTCGTCGATCTTTGGCGCGTGGACGACGATCTGAAGAAGCTGATCGTCTCCAAGAAGAACCCAGCCTTCAGTCCATTCTCCGACCCGGACCTCGGCGAAGAGAGCGACGATCCGGCGAAAGACCTCAAGCGGCTGAGACAGCGGCTCGACCTCCGAGCCAAGGGCGATCGGTTTCCAAACGGCTACTATGAGAGCAAAGATCGGACGCTGCTGGCGATCGTAACTTGGACCAGTTCGTCCGGGACCGGGGATCAGTCGGGATTCAGAATTCGCGACGACGTTCAACGGGTAATTGACACGACGGGACCGGCGCGGTTCGGGAAGGTGACGGTTCAGATAACCGGCGACGTCGCCAGCGCGATCGAAGAACACGACGCCCTGAAATCTGACATCGAATGGGTCTCGCTCGTGTGCACGGTCCTTGTGCTCTTTGTAATTGCCCTCTACTACCGCAGCGCACTGTCGCTTGCGTACATCTTCTTCCCTACCCTCCTCGGGGTCGCCTTGGCATTCGGACTTGCAGCCTTCACGATCGGCTATTTGAACACCAATACGGCTTTCCTCGGGTCGATCATACTGGGTAACGGCATCAACTTTGGCATCATCCTCCTCGCACGCTATCGAGAGGAGCGAATCGCCCGACCCGACGGAGAGGTCGAACAAGCCCTCGTGGTCGCCATAGGCCGAACGGCGCAGCCTACACTGGGCGCTGCGCTGGCCGCTGGCGTCGCATACGCGAGCCTGGCATTGACCGGCTTTCGCGGGTTTCGGCAGTTCGGCGAGGTGGGTGGCGTCGGCATGCTTGTGTGCTGGCTGGCGACATATAGCTACTGTCCGGCGCTCATTTGTTTTTGGGAACGCGTTCGTCCTCGACGTCCGTCTGGTCACGCTTTTTCCGCGGGTGTTCTTACCCGAGCTGCTGAATGGGTCTTCCGCTGGCGCCGATTCCTGCTCGCCGCCGCCACCGTGACGTCCCTGCTGGCCCTGTGGAAAGTCGCCCCAGTCCTCCGAAGTCCCTTCGAGTACGACTTCTCCAAACTGCGCAACCAGCGCAGCAGAAAACATGGCGCTGGCGATCTCTATGTTCGTGTAGGAGCAATCTTCCCTCAAGACCTAGCGCCGATCGCCGTCGCCCTCCTGCCCACCGCAGCCGATGCCCCCGCCTACCGGACGGCCCTCCTCACGAAGGATTGCTCTGAGAGCCTGACCCACGCAGGAGATCCGCGCGCGGCCGATTCCGGAACACTCCGGACTGAGTGTACCCGTCGGGTGGCATCGGGCCAGCCGACTGGAGGCTTCCTGTCGGCCGTGGCAACGGCCTACGAGTACCTACCGAAGGACCAGGACGCAAAGCTTGTGGTCATCGACGACATCCGGAAGCGCTTGTCGGATTCGGCGATCGAGCTGGTCTCTCCAGAAGAACGCAAGCTACTAGACACGTGGGCGCCGCCGGTTGACCTCCGACGCTTGACGATTGAGGACCTGCCGGAGGCAGTTGCGCGTCGATTTCGCGAGGTTGATGGCACCGTCGGCAGGATCGCCTTAATCTTTCCGGTCCGCGTTTGGGCGAACTGGGACGGACACAATCTCATTCGACTCTCGGGGGTGATCAAGAATGTGACCCTTCCAAACGGCAGCGTCATTAATGCGGCCGGACACTCCTCCTTGTTCGCAGCGATGTTACGTTCTATTGCGCGCGACGGTCCTATTGCGACCGGAGCGGCCCTCATCGGGGTCGTACTCACGGTTGTTCTTCTATTCCGACAAGTGTCGAGAATCGCGCTGGTCCTGTTGTCTTTGTTGATCGGCGTCCTGTGGATGACAGGCGCCGGCGCCGCGTTGGGATTGAAACTCAATTTCCTGAATTTCGTGGCCCTTCCGGTTACCCTCGGGATAGGCGTCGATTACGCTGTCAATATCCTCGCGCGACTCTCGAAGGAACGGCGGGAGGATCACGCGCGGGCTCTGGCCGAGACGGGCAGCGCTGTGATCCTCTGTTCGTCCACGACGATCATTGGCTACAGCTCGCTCTTGGTCGCTTCGAACGGGGCACTGCGCTCGTTCGGTAAGCTCGCTGATCTCGGAGAGTTGGGATGTCTGTTGGCCGCACTGCTCCTGGTTTCGACCGCCGCGCACGCGAGGGCCGCCCGGCGGACCAAGGCTTAAGAACAAGTCGCGGGCGAATCGCAGTCCTCATGACCGGTGCGGCTTATGGCAGTCTGGCCGAAGGCCTCAGAGTACCGTAGCGGCGGGCCGATTCGATTCCGGAGCTCCACTGACGACCGCAGGCTCGAGCAAGGGCTGCCCGCACCGACCCGAATGTGCAATAGCGAGCAAGTACTCATCTCGAAGCCTATCCGCGACGCTTGCCCAATCGTACTCGAGAGAGCGGGCGCGGTTGAAGGCGCCCATTCTGAAGGCACGCATCGGATCGGAGGCCAGTGCCTCGATGGCCAACGCGAGGGCGCTTGCGCTACGCGGCGGAACCAGCAGGGCACCCTCGTGTGCCGCAGTTGATCGGTAACCCTCGATGTCCGAACAGATGATCGGTTTGCCGCAAGCCATGGCCTCCAGCAACACGATGCCGAAGGACTCCTGGCCTGTCGATGGCGCGACGAACACGTCGCATGCGCGATATCGCTCGACCAGTTGATCCAGGGGCAGGCGTCCATGAAACGTCACCCCGTCGACGGAGTGAATCGGTGCTCCATGGTTTTCGCCCACGACGTCGAGGGTCACGTCGATACCTCTTTCCCGAGCTGCGCTGAAGGCATCAAGAAGGTATTTAACCCCCTTTCGTTCGTCGCTGAGCCTACCAACGAAGAGCAACCGCAGTGAACTCGACGCGGTATTCGGCTTCGGAGAAAATAAGTGCGTCGAGACACCGTTCGGAATGACGGCGATCCGACGCGACCACGTGCTGGCCGCGTACTCCGCCGCAGCCGGGGAGACCGCGATCGCACCGTGGATCTTCGGATAGAGCGTCAGCGCCCCCAGTCGCGACGCCGCACGGAGCATCGCAGGCCGATGCTCGCCGAAGGCGTGAAACGTTGCGACATGCGGCGTGGCGGGAGTCGCCCAGATCGTCCAGTAAGCGAGCGAAGGCAACAACGGCTCGTGAACGTGAATGACATCAAACCTGTGCCGCCGGAAGTACCGCCAGACCCGCCACGGCGATACGAGGAGACCGAACGCATTGTCAGATCCATTCGAAACTGTCCGCCAAACTCCTTTGAATGCAACTACGTGGTTTCCTTCTACCGGTCTCGAAGAGGGACCAACAACGCACACTTGGTCTCCGCTCATCCGCAGAGCCTGAGCGAGCTCTTGGACGTGGTGTTTTACTCCGCCCGGCTCACTGAGATCATATCCGACGATCATACAGACTCGCAGCGCGCGAGGTCCTCCGGGGACACGGTTGTCACGGCTGCGCACGGCGAGGTGAAGCGAGGGCTGTCGATCCAACAACCTGAAAATAGGCGAACCATCGCCGCGTGTAAAGCCTCCCGGCACCTGGTGGGATTGCTCTGATGGAACCCCCACGTCGACCACGACCAAAAATGGGGCAACATGCGTTTTTCGTGCAGCTGCCAGCCTGATTTCGCAGCGCCGAGGATACTACATATGTATTTTGATCGGTCGCAAGGCAAGACAGGATGGGGCCTTCCCAGCGATCACACCCAGGTGTGCCTTGATGAACATCGCCCACGAATACGGGCACCATTCTCGGACTGGAGGCGGGTCACGCCGGGTCGTCAGGCGGCCATGCCTTCCGGACCGAGGGCGTCGCCCAGCTCTTGCTTCAAGTAGTCGCGGATTCGCCCCTTGAGGCG
>CAAGKR010025165.1_pt1 | contig 15522 bp, 19 predicted proteins | sample 2556971 | NCBI WGS metagenome assembly CAAGKR01 (sample SAMEA5207829, study PRJEB30636) | soil metagenome | biome: forest; feature: boreal; material: soil | place: USA | collected 2011-09 | depth 1 m | reverse complement strand
TAATCTTTTCCATTAGCCCACTCCTTGGCGTACTTCTTGAGTCGTTTTGTTGTTCGATTAACTATTTGAGCCGTAACTCCCCAATGCTGAGCCACTTTAATATTTAGGTTCTTACAACCACTTCCCCAAACTGAACGCTTAAGCTCGATATCAGAAATGGCTCCCTTGCATAGTTCAGGACAGATTTTGCATGGTCCAACATCTTCACCGGTCAATATCCTCCATAAGTCATATGAGCGACCAGCGCGATTCTTTAGATGAATACCTAATCCTTCTACCAGCAACTTAGACTCTGTTATTATTGTTGGATCACTAGCACTGGCGCTTGGGTTGGGGTTGGAATTGTAATCGTTGTAATATGTTGTGGCTAAAGAATATATGATTGGTTTTCCACAATCGGGACATATACTTATATTTCTTTTATTAGATGGGTATCCTTTACCGCACTCACAATTAGGAATAAGGTTCTTATTGTATGTGGTACGAAAGAACATCAATAATTCCTTGACTCCACCATCTATTAAATAACCAACCTCAGAACAGGTTCCTGAGCCTGGGGTAAAACGCTTGACTGTATTTAAACGCTTAGCCACGCCTAGATAAAACGTCTGTTTGATATCGGAGAGCTCGACATATTGCAGCATCGAGGACGGCACCTTGATTGGTATGCCAAACTTTACTACCTGATCAAATAGTTCTTCTTTTTCCTCTTTAGTTAGCGGATGGGGCATATTTACGATACCTTTCCTCGGTTGTTTTCTTATTTTATGGAGGGCGAGAAATCAATATCGGTTGGACACTCTAATTTTGGGGAGTAGAGAACGCGGCAGAAATAAAAAAGGGCCGCCGAATGGCGACCCGAAAGATGTACCTTGTATTGGTTAAAGGAGACTTATTTCGTCTTCCCGAACAGTTGCCCGACGAACATCAGCGCCAGTCGCGCCGACGTAAATATGCCTTCACCGAATACCCGGAAAGCTCGGTAATGCCCCATGAATGAGTGAGGTATATAAAATACCCTCGCCGCGAGGCTCCTCCGGCGAAGGGGGATATAGGTACTCATGGCTTCGTCCCCCCGACGTACTTCCGTCTAATCAAAGGTTCGGCCAAGGATAATGAAACGTCCACTTTCCCGCCTTGCAGATTTTCCTGCCTGAAACCTCTACCGGCTTCCCCGCCACCAGCGACTTGAAAAAATCACTCGGGTCGGAGGGCACTGTGCGTTCCGCAACCCACTCCTGCTCAGAATCAGTCATTCCTCCCGCCTTGACTGCCGCCCGACAGATTGCTAACGGTGCGGGACCATCCGCCGCCGTCAGTTGTTCCCTGTTTAAGTATAGTTCGCATCCAATAGCAGAGAGAGACACGCCGTCAATGATCCCTTCTTTCTCAAGTTTCTCTATGACCTCCCACGCGGCCTCAATTGAGGTGGAATAATGCGGTGCCACCTTACATCCGGGGAGAGGAGGATCTCTAGGATTCCAACACATTATTTCCTCATCTTCTCCGGTGCGGTGACAGTTTCGGCAGTGTGAATACCAGGAATCTCCCTCGCAGTGGTCTATGTCGTGAGTATGATCCCATCCCATCACCTTCTCCGCCACCAGCGCGTCCATCTCCCGTCCAGCGGGCATATCGTCGATGGAGGTAGTTATTTGTGGCATATTTAAGCTACCTTTGCCCTTCTCTTATTGTGCGCCTGAGTATAAACATCAGCCCAGCGACAGTTGGAGGGTTCGTAGTTACCGTCATTGTCTTCCCTATCTATAGTCATATCGACTGGTCTAATACCCATATCCTTAAGGAAATTAACGAATGAAGTAACCCACCTGTCACAGATCGTAATTCCCCTGCCCCCATAGTTCTTATACGCTATATTCTTTATATTGAAACAACGTTCCTTCATTGCACGCCACGTATTATAGGTTGGGGTAAGATGATAATCACCATTAATACATGTATGTCCGTGTTTATAAGCCCCATCCAACGTTCCATTTGCCGACCTACTGCAGGGGTCACATTTGGTACTACTACCATTGCGTAATTTACTTGCCACAACTATTGATTCCTTTCCGCATTCACATCGGCAGAGATAATAAGCACCACTACCCGTTAGGTGAGCTGGTTTTGGCACCCTTTTAAGGGTGGTCCAGTGGCCAAATGTCGTCCCTGGTTCAATAGGTTTAAACATGTCGTCCTCCTGTTGTCTGAGATCGCCTGTTCAATAATATTGTTTATATTTATTTATAGTTCATTAATCATTAGTCTAGTTATTAACACTTGAGCCATTAATACAGCAGTTCTGGTTGATTCCCATTTGTCAAATGCCAGTTTAGCTTCATTGATAGACTTGTTTCTATTATAGGTTTCTGTGCTGTAGGTCAATGCCTTTGCAATTCTCTCCATTTTATTTACCTCCTGTTTTCTTACTTATGGACGGAAATAAAATAGTACTTATTGACCACCTTTATTTTATTATAAATTGTATCTTTGCCTAATTTTCTCTTGTTCCTCTTCTGTCATATCTTTAAATGTTTTTATGGGAGCAGGTTTTTGCCCAGGGATGGATGGAGACCAAACACATTTAAAAGCATTATGTTTATGGTGCTTATTTTTGTATCTGTTATATACCATCATATCCTCTTCTAAGATTTGAACACAGCCCACCTTAAACCTTCAATCGCCAACCTTCATCACCAAATCCTACCTCACCTCCAAAATCTACCCTCTGTCACCATCTTTTATCTCTTTTGTATCCCCTCATACCTCAGTCTTTGATCTGTTTTGCCTTGTATTCCTGTTTTCGTAGCGATTTTAAATACACTTTCCCCAACCCCAAATTACAAATTTGTAATTGGTCCCCACCAACCCATAATGGGGAACAGGTAAACTTTCACCTGCGGTATCACCAACCAGCCCGATTTACGCTGCCGTCTGACCAGCACGTTTAGCAGACAACGGTGTTGTGTGAACTACCGGGTATCGGAGCCATTTTATTGGGCTCCATCGGCGTGGTCTATATGACCACCCAAACTTGAGGCAGGGTCAGTATCACTACCCCTGTTTGGAACCTGAATTTGCGCGAGGTTTCGGGAAGGATCTGCAATGGCCAATCTGCGCTGTTACAGATGAACAAGGTGCCGTTTGTGTAGGTTTGACCCCCGGTCCTCATTCAAAGGTCGATCTGTTACCCTATGCCCCCAAATCAATCAGTATCTGTTAACCACAATGCCATTTTCCCTATCTAAACCCTTAAATTTGAAGGCGAAAATATTTTTCAACTTACCTCTGGGTAATGGGATGGGCAGGGATCAGGCCGCTGATCCCTACCCATAGACTGATTCTTGATTACAACTTCCCCTTCTTAGACAACGCGATTCCTTTCTCGGTTAAGCTCCATACTGCCTCTCCATTGTCACACACTTGCCTCTCGATCAGCCCTTCGGCTATTTGCTTCTTCCACTGCGCCTCTCCTTTCTCGGTTAATGGCCCCCATTCTATCTCTCCATCGGGACGTACTCGCTTCTCGATCTCCCCTTCAGCGTGCATCTTTTCCAGTTCATCTAATATGAGCCCTTCTTCTCCCAACTTCTTGAGCGCCTTGCCAAATTTAGTGCGTCCCAATGATATCTCGAGCATCTTATCGATTATTTTCCTGATCATCACTTCCCCTTCTCCTTATTATATTGCATTCTTCCTTTCTCGGTTAAGCGCCGATGGGGCCTGCCATCTTAGCCCATGCCTTTCCTTCCTCGGTGAGTCGCCACTTTTCTCCCTCGTGATCCACAAACCTCTCGACCAGCCCATCAGCTTGCATTTTGTAAAAGGTCTCCTTCAATTCGAGTAATTCGTCTTCACGACGGACTTCCTCCAACTTCTTGGAAAACTTTTTAATCGTTACTGCCCCTCCCTTTTCGAGTAATCCGAGTAATTCGTCTTCACAACGGACTTCGTCCAACTTCTTGAAAAACTTTTTAATCACCACTGCCCCTCCTTTGGTCTAGGGAAAGACGGTAGGTAGGAGCTCGTGTGGCCCCCACCCCCGCTACCCATGGGACTTCTCTGTATATACATATCGCGCGCCGACCGTGCTCAACCAACGGCTAGACACAAAAAAAGTGAAAATATTAATTTCAGCAATAGGTCAGGTCCGCGCCAAGTCGCTATCCCCCCGCCAGACCCCGTCCGACGCGGGGTAGAAATATCCTTCCCCGAAAACCCGCGTCCTACGGGCACTCCTGAATATTCTTTGGAAAAACACGAACTTACACTGGGTATTTCCCTGAGCAGTCCGACAGAGCCCGTTCGACGCGGGCCAGCGGGGCAGGGGCCTAACAATATTGCGTGGAATACTTTGCGTGTGATCTTCTAAAGGTGAAGGAGGGAATGATGGGGATCTCCGCAGTCAACACTAGACATAGGAGGACGCAATGAAGAAGAACAGCACCGAGAAGAACAGCACCGAGAAGAACAGCACCGAGAAGAAAGAAAATGGCACCGCGAAGAAAGAGAAGATCACCGAGAAGAACAAGAAGAGTAACAAGATTGCCAACGTCCTCGTTGGTTCCCGTAAGCATTTCACTCACAAAGACATCGTTACAGCACTCCGGGAATGCGATGTAACTGAGAAGGCTCTGCTCGACATGGCCCTCACGTTTAACGTAGTCGTCAACAAGGGGGTGTTCTGTAAGGCTTCCAATCCTGGGCTTCTCAAGATGCGGGCTGCTAACGTCATCCGTGGTGCGCTGTCTAGGTCCGGACTGTTCGATGGCGAAATTACTCAAATCCCGCCCGAGAAGAAGTCTGAGAAGAAGGCCAGCAGATGAAGAGAATCGAGATCGAGAAGAAGCTCCACGCGGCGGGCGTCACCCTGGGCGACCGCATCATCGTCACCTACCGGCTCTCTCGCGGACAGAAGGGCACCAGGGCCTTCACCCTCTGCCAGTTGGGCACCCAAACCTTGTACCTGGCCGACGAGGATAAGGAGTACCACCTGGGCTACAACGAGATCGAGAACGTCGAACCCGTCACCCCCCAGGAAGTGACGTCATGAGAATCCATTTCGTTCTAAACCACGGGGGGACGCCCGCGTCGAAGTTGGCCGACGTCGAGATCCACTTCGAGGAAGGGCTCCTTGCAGGGCTCAAGCTGGTGGGGTGCTCCGTCTGGAAGTCCAAGAAGGGGGACGCTCCGACCGTGCTGGTGCCGTCCCGTTCCTATGCCACGGCGGGGGGGATTCGCTACTACGAGTTGTTGCGGGACGCCGATCCTGCCGAGAAGGAGATCGGACCTGCCGTCAAGCGTCTGAAGGCTTACATCCGCAAGGAGTACCAAAACTCGGAAGACCGGCAAGCCGACGCAGTGGAGAAAGGGGTGGTGCGATGAAGACCATCCGCTGGCAGATGGTGATGGAGGGGGCCGGAGAGTACGCCGCTCCGTTCCGCAACGCCGAGGACGTCGCCGTCGACCTGCTCGCCCGTGAGGTTTCGATCTCCGACCGGGAGCGGTTCGTCGTGTACCTCCTCGACGCGAAGCACCGCCCGATCGCCTTCGAGACCGTGAGTATCGGCATCCTGGACGGTTCTCTAATTCACCCGAGGGAGGTATTCAAGGCGGCGGTTGAAAGCACGGCCCAGGAGGTTTTTCGTAAATCTGTGGGAGGGGGCGCTGCTGCCGTCCTGCTCGCCCACAACCACCCCTCCGGGGATCCGACTCCCAGTGGACAGGATGCTGAGGTCACGAAGCGGCTCCGGGAGGCCGGGAAGATACTGGGTATCCCGGTGGTGGATCATGTGATTGTGACACCTGCAGGCGCACATTTCTCATTTCGAGAGAAAGGGGACTGGGCATGACCCTCAAGGAAGGGGATCTGCTTGAGGCCCGTCAACTAGATTTCTTAGTCGCCGCGCAAAAGTCAGCATTCCTTACCCAACCTGAGAAAGTCCGAATTGACGAACTCATCCTTACTATTCTCATCCTGTTACGAACCCAATCCAAAACTCAATAGATATGACAATAGGTACTAATTAATCCGACAACAAAAAGGAAGACAGCGCATAGAAAGGATAATAAATGAAAAAGATGGCGGCGTTAATTGTGGTGCTGATGTTGGCGGTCGGCAGCGTGGGGATTGCGGAGCATAGCGGAGAAACGCCAGCTGCAAACCGTTATTAACTCACATTATTGCCATCAAACAGTCCGCCTCTTGGCGTTTTTGTCTTTGGAGGCTTGCGCATTCGCTCTGGCACCTTGGGTAAATTTTCAGCCTCGAAACAGGCACCGGCGACGACAGCCTCCAGCAGTTTCGTCTGTTCGGAATAGCCAGCGACGGTCGCCTCCAGCACCCAGAGCAGTTCGAGCAGTTCGGTCGTGAACTGACTGGTCCAGCGCTCGGGGCGGATGTCGTCCAGCGGTGAGGATTTCTTGACCGCGCCTTTCTTCATGCGGTACTTGAGCCACGACTGCACGACCTTGAGGCCCGAAACATCGAACTCGAAGACCTCGGGCGAGAGCGGCGCGAACTCGCCCTCACCTACATGCAGCGTGCGCGTTGCGTCGTTGTAGTCGAACGACTCGGGATATCCGTCGGCGTGACCGGGAACGGACTTTGTGCACTTGGCCGCGCCGCGCGGCACTTGGCTGCGCTGTTCGCCCTTTGGGACAAAGCGCTCGCCGTAGGTGTGCAGCCAGAGTAGTCGCGCCCCGACGGCGCGAACCTTCTCAAACAGTCCGCTATCCTTCGTGAATGGCACGCGCAACTCGCGTGCCTCAAGTTCCTTCGCAAAGCGCGTGGTGAAAGCCGGCTGCGCCATCGCGCCATAGATATAAGCCAGAAAATCCTCCGGCGTTACCGTGCGCTTATATGCCTCGCCAAGCAGTTCAAGCAGGCTAGGCAGAATGTTCGCCTTCGAAGCGTCGGCAGTGCGATACAAGGGAACCAACTGCTTGCCCCCTCGACCTGAAAAGTAGTCATAGTCCGGCACAATCGCCGACACCGTCAATGCGGCTCCGGTTCCAAGCTCGCGCCACAGTTGACTTGTCAGATACACTTGGCGGTCCCCATTTATGTGCCAGAGGTCGGGCCGGAGGTAATCACCCAAGCGGTTGTCCGCGAAAATCCACTGCCGGTCAAACGAACGATAAGCGTAACGTTCAATTCTTGGCGGTGTCGCGTTTGGCGATAATTCATTGATAGGTTGAACGGGTTCGTCGCCATCAAAAAGCGAAGAACACTTCGATTTAATCTTGCGATCCCGGCTTTCCTTGAAGGCTTTGATCTTGTCGTCTGCTGCCAAAAGATGTTGCCAGCGCACGTTCAATATTCCGGGATCGGGGCAGATCGGCCAAGTACGCTTAAACTGCACCCCCGAATGTTGCCACGGCATTAGGTCGGTCAAGAGCGGCCAATCGAAGAAGTCGCCTATGCCTGCCGGGTGGAAGGGGGCCTGCCAGTTGTCGGGACAGTTTTGCCATTTCACGCTCTTGAAATCGGTTATGGCGCTGAGTGCTGCGAACTTAGCCTCTCGTGTTCCTTCGACACGTGCGTAATGGACTTTGGCGGGGTTGTCCTTGTTTGCCCTCTGCATGCGGACAGCTATGGCGATGGCCACAGGCGTCTTAATAGCGAAGACGTTCTCACTCTTGCGTGTGCCGCGTCCTTCGCCGCCAAGATCCAGAATCCAGATTTCGTCGCAGATACGGCGCATGTGCTCGCGCATTCCACAAAAGGCGTCACCGTCGAGGTAGCTCGACGCGGTGATGAAACTAATAACGCCTGGGCCTTCCGCAGTCTTATGTTCGAAGACTTTCCACAGCGCCCAGCGCCAAAAATAAACATAAGTGTTGTAGAGCCACTTTAGATGGACACCGTGTCCACCTCGCACAACAGGCTCTGAAAAACTACGGAAGATTGCGGCCGCACCTTTGCCATCGTCACCCCAGCGGATCCAGCCACCGGTGCGCGCCTTGTTCCCCTCAGCGGCGGCCTCATGTCGATCGTAGGGGGGGTTGCCCAAACAGACGATGACTGGAACCTTGCTCTTGACCTTCAGGGCCTTAGCGTGTTGTTCGGCGATGGGCTGTAGGAAAAAAGGAAGGACGGGCGGCTCGGCGTGGGGGCTTTCGAGCGTGTCGGTGAGGTAAACATGTGTGCCGTCCTTGGGGAGTGTTGCGCCTCGGTCGCACAGCGCGCGGCTGACGCGCAGTTCGGTGACGGCGTAAGGCCCGACCATCAGTTCGAAGGCGTAGAGGTTACTGGCCAGCGTGGTGGCCATGCCCGGCACTGCGCCCTTTCCCTGTTCGGCTTCGATACGGCCGAGGGCGTGTTCGATGACACCGAGCAGATAGGTTCCCGTTCCGGCGGCAGGGTCAAGGGTGATGACGTCCGGATCGGCGAACCCCAGCCGTTTGTTCAGGCGATTAATGAGGAGGTCGCCGATCAGATGCACTTGGCAGCGGACGACCTGCAACGGGGTATAGTAGGCACCCGCGTCCTTCCGTAGCTTGGGGTCGTAGGCGGCAAGGAAATCTTCGTAGAAATATAACCAGGGATCTTCAGGGCCAGCGAAGGTGGCGGGGGGCACGGCAGCGATAACGCGTAGAAGTAGATTGAGCGAGGCGGCCATCTCGGAGCGCGCGCCGGGATCGGTCAGGACTTGCAGGGCGCGTGACAGAAGGTTGTGCTCCGCGGCAAGGGCGGCTTCGGCGCTGTTGAGCGTGAGCGGGTCGGCTCCTTCGCTGCGGCCGAGCAACAAGGCGAAGGTGACGGTCTGGGCGTAGGCGTCGGCGAATTGTTCGTCCGTAGCTGAGGGGAAAAGGAGCTGCCGCCAGTCCCTCGCGAGTTGGATAAGGGGCGAGTTGGGATCTTTCAGCGCATCGGTAACATCGTCGCGGAGCATCCGGCACAGCGGGGCCATTAGCGCCGCAAAACCCTTGAGATCGATCTTCCCCTTGCGATCGGTCGGGATGATCGGCTGCCACGAGAGGAAATCGCGCAAGATGCGTTCGACGCCATGGGCGTCATGGGCAGTAGCGGCCTTCCTGCCGTCGACGGCGACATCGCCCGAGAGACGGACAACCTTGTCCACAAGCTCGCCGTCTCGGTAGAGCGCCCATTCATTGCCGTCGGTGTAGAGGATGTTCGGGATAGCCGAGAAGCGCTTGAACTGGTCGCGGTTGTGGCCCTTGAAGCGGGTGGCGGTCACACCTACACCGGGGGCTTTGAGTTCGACATATCCGGCGAGAAGGTCGTTCAGGTGAACGGCGTAGTCGGGGCGACCGAGGCGACCGGGCAGGGGCGTTTCGCCGGTGCAAACGACCTTCCAGCCAAAGACGGTGGTCACGCACGTCATGAAGTTCTCGAAAGGCCCACGCACCTGGTCTTCCGGTTCACCGGCAGTCAATTGGGACATCTTCGCCATGACGGTTGCGGCGAAGTCTTGCAGGGCGTTGTGAATTGAAGTGCTCTTGTTCATGCCATTAGTGCCTTCCATCGCTTCTGGTTTACGAGTCTCACCTATGACAGTTATTGTTCAGCTGCGGGCCGTCGTGGAAACGTTGCTGGAGCCATCAGCTTCAGTCTGTAGTTAGGCAGATTTATTTGGGTTCTGTAAATATTTTAAGAATATCAGCTAATTTCAATGCCGGGGTAATCCTTTTCCTAATGAACTCATATTGACCATGCCCGGTTCTTCGAACTATTCCCTCCGTTTCCCAATTCTTTAACATTGTAGAGGACAATACTTGTTCAGAGTCCGTGTTACCCATTGCGGCCAACTTTCTCAACTGTTTTGGTGTAATACACCCCTCCTCAAAACGGGTGCATATCTCGTAAGTAAATGATATTAAGTTGGTTTCTTCGCCTTTAGAAAACGCTTTAGAGTCTTTACCTTCACCAATTAAGATTTCTGCCCACCGTCTAAGGGTGATCTTGTCCTTTTGATAGACCACGGGAACCGAGTGTCGCGGAAATGGAAATTAACCGCAATGGCTGTCTTACGTTAGCGGACGCTGCCACGAAATACGCCCGTTGCATCGCCTCGCTTCTAATTTTCAAGCAAATTATATTGTTTCATTTCCGAAAACACTCCTACTAGTTCTTTATTTAATTGCTTTATATATTCGTTAGTCACTTGGGAGAACAAATCCTGCTTCTCTTCGTTAAATTTTATCTCAAACTCACATCCCCGTAATTTAACAATCAATTTATTAAATGCTGCTTTCACTTCGTTTGGCCTATCATCAGAAATCGGAATTACGATAATGTCTTCGCCATTTATTATACTAATAAATTGCTTACCGTCTTCTTCAACCACGGTTGCTTCAAGTGTTTCCATATATCTTTCCTCTTTCTCCGAAGGCCTCCTCGCCACCTTCGAGGGTTTTCATGCTAACTTTTTTCCAATCGAGTTTATCACCGTTGTCCCGAATATTTATTAGATGGTTCGAAAATGGGTTCCCTACATATGTATCATATCCGTGTCGTCCGTGGCACCGATAAACGGAACTATACGGAAGTGTCCTAACAGCGATATTTGCATCATGCGTAGAGATGAATACCTTTTTCCCTGCGCGCGCCTTTTCTTTAAGTATCGGCACTATCACGTCGTTTATATATTCATTTCCGAGGCTTTTCTCTGGTTCATCCAATATGTAAACATCCTTTTCTGTTCCTAATTCATTTTGCAACATTAACATTGATGATTCACCCGTCGAAGGGCGGTAATCGTTGTCATTTATTGAAAAGTGCCTTTTAAATAAGAGCAACTCATTGATAGTCTTTATGTCCTCTATATCTGGTATATTATTTAGGGCTGTGATGGTTTCAAACAATTTCTCGCCATAAACCTTAGATACAATGTCCTGAATAGTTTGGACAAAAAATTTCTGTGTACTTTTTTTTATACCTTTAACAGTATTCAAAGTTCCATCTCTAACGTTTCCGTCGTGAATAAACATTATCGTCTTACATTGTAGTTCTCCCTTGTCTACTCCAAGGTTCCCAACATACTCAATCTTTTCGCTAATCGGCTTTTTAATATTTACTAGGACCTCTTTCGCGTTGGCTTCGATCTTTATTCTATTCAACGCATAGTCCCTAAATCCCGTTGTCGTCGGCTTGGCAGGACTTCCGGTTTTTCTAGTTACTTCTTTCTTATAAGTCTTTATGGCGGAATTGAGAAGATGTACTTCTTTCCATTTCGCAAATTTTGTCCATTTGCCTTGGCTTAGACCGTTGAAAAGCCTATTTATGCTTTTAATTAATCCATCTAGATCCTCGTGGCTGAATACTTTGCTTACGGGTTCGCTTTTACTCAAAAAGTCTAAAAACGCTTTTATTTTGGAAGTAGATTCATTATAATCTTCGAACTTTCGCTTCGGCCCACTTTCATCTTCAGAATCAAAGTCTTTTATAAGTATCTTCTTGGCATTACGATTCCTATGTTCTGACGCAAAAAAGCTATAGTAGTTGCTAACATTCGTTACATCTACCTCCCTCGCGTTTTTGACAAAGTTTATTTCATCTGTGCAATAGTTAATACCAAATGGCGCTAAATTAATTGTTAAATCTCTGCCCCTTAGGTCGTATTTATCCTCTAAGCTGTCATTTCCTGATTCAAAGACCTTGGCGTCCATTCCATTGTCGCAAAAATGCTTGGCAATGGCTTGCAATATGCAGGATTTTCCGGTGCCTTTCGCTCCAAATAATACATTAATATCGCTAAATATCTTTAGCTTTACCTCAGTCCCATCATCAAATGGCTTTAGAGCCAGAACCTCAGACGTTTTCTTGTCCAAGAGTGTATTTATCGTCGTAGGATCTTTATCAAGAAGCAAACAAAAATGCTCGAAGCTCTCGACGGGTAGCCGCAAATCCGGTAACTTATCGGATTCTGTTTCATACTGGTCCCAATCGTGAATGTCAGACCCATATATAGAAGGGTACCCATGTGAAATGTAAATCCCTGCAGAAATCGAATTTGTTACCTCCTTGATTACACGACTTCTATTTGACGTGGTCGATATTAATTTCTCTAAAGCAACGTCGGATATGTCGGGTTTTTTCTGTTGATAATGGGCTATATATAGTGGTCCAAGTGGATCAAATTTCGTAACTGTCTCCTGAATAGAAGTAATGAAGGAATCGGGATCCGACCCGGCGGTTATTGATCCGATTATTTTTGAGAATTCTTCCGACTTACTTGGAGAAACGATCACCAAAAGATGCCCTCTGTTTTCTCCATCTTTTATATCCAACTCGATGCCCGGCCAGACCTGCACCTCTTTATCAATCGCATTAATAATATTATTGAATTGCTCAAGATCAAATGCATTGTGATTTGTTATCGCAATTATCTTCACGTCGGTTGCCAGAACAATTTCACAGAATCGCGACGGTGAAACTTCTCTCGTAGCGGCGTCTCCGCTTTTGCATTTTTTCGTATGCACGTGCACATCAATCTTCACTGTATGGCCTCGTGCTCGCAGTAAGAAAACAAAACATCAAAGTGTAGAGCTGCGGACGCCTCAGGTACTCTGTTGCGGCGATGTCGCCTCCAAGCACTTTGATTTGAATGTGCCTGGATCCGAACGTAGCGCTCTAATGCCTTGGTGCTGTTTGAACTGATTGGGGTAGTGCCTCGGGGAAACCCGGCAAGCGCAATCGCTATCCTCCTAGGGAACCGGAATTCGCGCAACGCTGTCAGGCTGACAGAGCGATTCAACCTTGCTGCCTCCGCTTGCCGCCACTATTCGAGGTAATCCAACTTATGCTCTTATCGCCTCTTCCGTAAAATCAATTCTTGGTCTAACAAGATTTTCTTCAGCGCTGGCGGTACGTCTTGTTAGACCATGCTGTACATCCCCCCCGCTTCAGTAACACGGGGGGCGCGAAATACGAGCAACGATAATTTCTCGGGGTATCCACTGCGGATCAGGTCACCTCTGTGTAACGGCGTATCATAATGAAAGAATATGTCAACCATCAAATCCCCTCCCAACCTCTTCCCGTTGATCCGGGCGTCAACCACTCTTGCTGGATTGAACACCCTCACCAGCAACGGAATTTCTCACCGCCGAATATATGGCCCTGAAATAAATGTTGACACGGTAAGCGGCAAGGGCTTACCCTCATGTAATGCGATGCGGATTACTCGATGAGATGAAATCTTGGTGGAGGTGGATGACATGGGCGAGACGAGAGAACACGTGATGAATTTCAAGGTTTCCACCGAAGAGATGGAAATGATCCGGCGCGGCGCGGCAGCCGAAGGGATGACCCCTTCCGAATATTGTCGCACCTGCATTTACTGGGATCGGACCATCGAGGGGGATGAGTACGCGGTCAAGAAATTTAAGGAAAACCTCGGGGCTTTCGTGAAGTCGATCCCCGGGAATATCAAGAAGATCGTAGAAGAGCTAGTCGCCCCCCGGAAGGACGCGCGGAAAGCGTTGGCGTATGTCAGCAGCGCACGGACCAAAGCAAAGTAGAGGGCCAGAACCATGTCAAGCTATTTCTTCTACCGCCAAATAGGACATTTCATTTTATATTTAATATTATTTAATACCTTTCTTCGCAATCCTCCCCATGACATTACTGGAAGGCCGAAAGAGTACGATAACATTTTTGAAGGATCAACATTCAAAGGGGTGCGTCATGATAGAGCCAGAGACAGTATTTGGTAAGTGGACAATAGTTAAAAGAGTACAGAAGCCAAAGGGATTAACAGGTACTGCGGCTTATTATCTCTGCCGGTGTGAGTGTGGAAAGGAATCAATAGTTACCGGAAATGCTTTACGTAGTGGACACAGCACGGCATGTAAATCCTGTGGGTATAGTCGTGTAGGTATATTAGATCATAACTATAAACATGGTCATACGCATATTGGCGGGAAAGTCAATCATAGTACTACATATAAGACATGGGCATCTATGAAACAGCGGTGCCTTAATCCAAAACATCCTAAATATGAATATTATGGTGGTAGGGGCATCACAGTCTGTGATAGATGGAAAGACTCGTTTATTAATTTTTTATCTGATATGGGCGAGCGTCCATTAGATATGACAATAGATCGGATCGAAAATGACGGAAACTACGAGTTGGGTAATTGTCAATGGGCTGATGCTATAACCCAAGCTAACAATCGCAGTGTTATTTAACTTTCTTTGCGACTCTACCCATGACATTAGCGCCCGCCTTTAGCGTGGTATCCCTTAGGTGAGCATATCGTTGCGTCATCGTCGGGGACTTGTGGGTCAGGAGCCGCTGGATCGTGTAGAGGTCCACTTCACCGGACGATGCGAGCATGGAAGCGAAGGTATGCCTCAAACCGTGGTTCGGACGGAAATCCTCCGGTAATCCTGCCGCATCCCTGATGGCGCGTGATGCCGCTGCGATCTGCTTAATACCGCGTCTGCCATTACGCCGCCGTCCAGAGAATACATATGGGTTTGTACCCTTATGCAGGTGTCCTTTTAGGAGTTCCACAACAGCATCAGACATAGGAATCTTGGCATCCACTCCACCCTTGGGATCACGGAGCAATATAAAACCACGGTCGAAGTCCACATCCGTCCATTTCAGGTTTCGTGCCTCGCCTCTGCGCACCCCAGTATAGATTTCGAACAATTGAAAGTCTCCCGCCTGTGGGTCGAGCCACTCCCGGCAAGTTTTTATATATGCTTGCATTTGCGTAGTGGTCATGTCCTCAGTCTTCTCTTTGGCTCCACGAGGGAACTCCAACTCGAATTTTAGACCACTAGTCATCCTTCTCTTAGCGCCGAACCTAGCAATCCTCCTCAGGAGTGAAAGGATCGATATGACGGTTCCGACCGCATATTTTTTATCCCGCAGATTACCGCGCAAGGAGTCAATGTCGGTCGGCATCACCTCAATTGGTATCTTATTACCAAACAACGGCTGAATATGGACCTTATACCGATTGCGGTCATTATATAGGCCACTCTTGCCAGCATTAACTTTAGCGTATTCATTGAACAGTTTATCAAATGTGTACCGGACCGGCATCGGCATCTTTCTAGCTAATTCTTCCTGACGCCTGACCTTGTTGGGTAGCAGCAGCCCACGCTCCTTATCGGCCCTGATGTAATGTGCCTTCTTAGCCGTCATGCCATGCTTCTTCTCACGCCCCGCACTTTCGTGGTGCCGCCTACCGTCTCTGTAGTACATAATGTAGTAGATCTTCTCTGGATCACCCAGAGAGTCGGTCCCGTTGATATAATAGACGCCTTTGTACTCCGTCTTGAGCAGCGGGTACTTCCGCATTAAAACTGGTGCTGGTTCCAATGGGTGCCTCCTATGGGCTTAGTCGTACCATAACTCGTACTATAATCCTATGGTACCACACCTGGAGGCACCTGACAATATATACCGTTCGAGGGTTTATGGCCGGAATGGGAGGGGTTGGATTATGAGAGTGTGGTCTTGTAAGGGCGATGCTCTACCAACTGAGCTATCCGCCCGCCCGGATCTCTCCGCGCGAGAAAACACCGTAGCAGGC
>CAAGKR010244235.1_pt1 | contig 15525 bp, 14 predicted proteins | sample 2556971 | NCBI WGS metagenome assembly CAAGKR01 (sample SAMEA5207829, study PRJEB30636) | soil metagenome | biome: forest; feature: boreal; material: soil | place: USA | collected 2011-09 | depth 1 m | reverse complement strand
GCGGGCATTAACCAGAAGCATCGGACCACGGACCACAGGCCACAGGCAGCAAACAACTATTCCTTCACGGTGGGAAAACCGGCCTCTGTCCACCCGCGCCAGCCGCCGTCCATGGAGAGCACGTTGCGGTAACCCATTTTCTGGAGGTTGTCCGCGGCCAAGGCGGAGCGAAAACCGCCGCCACAATAAATAATAATGGGCGCCTGGGTGTCGGGAATTTGTTTCTCAATGTCGCGCTCGATCACACCCTTGCACAAATGAATGGCGCCCGGCAGGTGTCCCCGGGCCCATTCACTTTCTTCACGGCAGTCTATCAGGTGGAATGTTTCTCCCGCGTTCATTTTGCGCTTCACATCCAGCACCGCTGTTTCCTTAACCCGCGTCTTCGAATCTTCCACGATTCTTAGAAATCCAGGCGCGTGTTCCATGGCATTGTCTCCCGTCAATTTAAGATTTTAGCGACGTATTGAAGCGGCCGCAATTCCAAGCGGCGAGGAGCGCGAGGGAACATAAATGTTCGCGGATCATCGCTGCTCTTCTCTGGTTTCCTCTCTGACCAGCATGGTAAGAATAACGGACACGACGCTGACGATCAAGGCGCCCCAAAAGGCCGGGACAAAACCATCCACGTGAAAGCCCACGTGAAGCCATTTCACTGCGATGGCGGAAGCAAGCCACAGGGTCAGCGCATTGATCACAAAAACGAATAAGCCCAGGGTGAGGATGATGAGGGGGCATGACAACATCTTAAGCACCGGACGCACGATGGAATTAATCAGGCCCAAGATCACCGCCATCGCTGCAAATATTTTCCAGGCGTCACCTTCCACTCGGATGCCGGGCACAAGCCAGGCGGCGACGAATAAGGAAAAGCTGGTAATGGCCCAGCGAAGGAGCAGCTTCAAAATATTTCACCACAAGGAATGATTTCAGGCCCAGCTTCGCCCCAAAAGAAAAGCCCCCGGGGGTCGCACACGGCGACGCCACCGGGGGAGGAAGCGAATGAATCACGCGACATTAAACGCTGAAAGAACTTCCGCAACCGCAGGTGGACTTCACGTTCGGGTTCTCAAATTTAAACCCAGCGCCTTCGAGAGTCTCGAGGTAATCGATTCGAGTGCCGTTCAGATACATCAGCGAGGCCTGGTCCACAAACACCTTCAGGCCATCGAACTCATACGTCTTATCGATGCCATTCGATTGATTCTCAAAGTTCATCTGGTAGGAGAAACCGGAACACCCGCCACCCACCACTGAGACGCGGAGTCCCATGGGCTGCGGTTCCTGCTGGCCAAGGATTTCCTTGACCTTGGATACAGCCTTGGACGTTAATTCAAGCGGCATAGTTCACCTCGTTAAACACTTGAGGTACGGCCCCTTAGGCCGCCCTAAAAGCAAAGCCAGCATACCACATCACGCCGGCGAAAATCAAGAGGCCCTGAATTTTGCAATGGACAGCCCGGACGCGCGGGCCGATGAGGCAGCGGGTTGGCTATGGCGGGCATCAAATCTTCAAGGTCCGGTTTCAAAGGCCTGGAGCACATGCCATAAGGTATAATGGATTCGAATGGAAATGATGAGATTCAAGATGCTCCGTTTTCCGGCCACGGGTTTTTCAACGTCAATCGTTGTCGCCATCCTCTTACTCTTCCCTGCCCTTTCGCGCGGACAGGGCGCGGGGCGCGATGCCATTTCAATCTTTCCGGCGGACACCCAACAGTTGGTCTATTCCAATCTCGCGCAACTTCGTGCTCTGCCGGATTATTCGCGAATTCGGCAATTGCTTTTCACCCGGCAACTCAGGACTCTTGAGGATTCTCTCCGTTCCATGGGCACCGATCCGGAGAAGGATGTGGATGAAGTGACGCTGGGGTGGCGAGGCGACCCATCGAGCACGTCATTTTTTGGATTGGCCGAAGGGCGGCTGCAGCCTGACCAGGTGCATGACTATGTCGTCCAGCATCGGTTGCCCTACCAGCAATACGCGGGCTATGAGTTGTATGCCTCCAATTCTGGCCAAGATCACTCCGCCCTCTATTTTGTCTTTTTTGATTCTTCATCGGCCGCGTTCGGGCGATTGGAAGACCTGAAAGCAGTGCTCGATGTGCGTGAAGGGACTCACCCCAGCGTCAATTCCATTTCAGAGTTTGCGGACGGCGAGTCGGAGCTGGAAGGCACTGCGCCCCAGTGGGGGATTGCGCGAGGCGCGGCGGCCGCCAACCAGGCAGCGCCGTGGTTAACGGGCGGCGCAAAGCTACCCAGCGATCCGAAAGTTTTTCTTTCCACTGTCCAGTGGGTCCTCTACCGCTTTGACTGGGCGAGCGCATTTTCCATGCACATGTCGATCATCTGTCAGAATTCTGAAAGCGCCTCAAACTTGGCAAAAATCCTCGCTTTTGTCCGGGCAGTGCGCCCGTCCACCGGTGCATCCTCTTCGGCCGCCACAGGCGCTTTATTTCAAGGAATGGAGATCCATACCAATGACTCTCGCGTTGAGGTGAGCACATCGGTACCCATGGAGATTGCGGAACAGCTTTTTCGCAACGGCGGCTCAGCGGCAACGCCTTAAACGTTTTTGGCAACACGACGTATCCGTCGCCTGAGAAATATTTTATCTTCCTGATGACCGGCGATCTGAAAAGAATCCAAAAATATGGTTCCCACTGTCACACTTATTCCCGGCGACGGCATTGGTCCTGAAGTATCGCACGCCACAGTGCGCCTGCTTGCGGCTGCGGGTGCGGAGATCGCATGGGAGGAAATAGAAGCAAAGCCCATCGTGGGCCTGCGCCAGGAAGATACCAATGCCGATCCCGTGGTCAGCGCGATCATGCGAACGCGGGTAGGTTTGAAAGGGCCCATCACCACCCCGATTGGTGTTGGCCACCGCAGCATCAATGTGGCGCTGCGCAAAGCGCTGAATCTGTATGCCAATTTCCGTCCGGTGAAAAGACTGCCGGGCATCCGGACGCCTTTTGAAAACGTGGATTTGGTGATTGTTCGTGAGAACACTGAAGATTTATATGCCGGCATCGAACACTATGTGGTGCCCGGCGTAGTGGAGAGTTTGAAGATTATTACCGAGGTCGCTTGCACCCGCATTGCCCGCTTTGCCTTTGATTACGCCCGCAAAGCCGGCCGAAAAAAGATTGCCGCAATTCACAAAGCAAATATTATGAAGCTGTCCGATGGCCTCTTTCTGGATTGCGTTCGCAAGGTGGCGAAGGAATTTTCTGAAATCGAATATCGTGAGGTCATCGTCGATAATCTCTGCATGCAGCTTGTCATGCGGCCCCATCTTTTTGACATGCTGCTGCTGGAGAACCTTTACGGTGATATTGTCTCTGACCTGTGCGCGGGTCTGGTGGGCGGGCTGGGCCTGGTCCCCGGCGCCAATTTGGGTGACGGCGTGGCGATTTTTGAAGCCGTCCACGGAAGCGCCCCCGACATCGCCGGCAAGGGCGTGGCTAACCCAACGGCCATGATGCTTTCCGCCGTTTTGATGTTGCGCCATCTCGGCCAAACTGCTGCGGCGAGCCGTACCGAAAAGGCGATTTACCGCGTGTTTCAGGAAGGCCAATATCTTACCGGCGACGTGGGTGGGAAAGCTTCTACGGAAGAATTTACGTCTGCGGTGATCAGCGCACTAGTTTAGTTTTCGTTCGCGTTCATTCCACGGTTGGCCGTTCAAAGTCTCGGGCAAGCTTTTTGAAGGCGGGCATCGATTTCTACTCCAACTCGTTTGGCTTCTGCAGCCGGCATTCGTTTTTCGAATTCCATGAAAAGCTGGCGCTCCTCCTTTCGGACATGACACTCAATGGAAGTCGAAAACTGATCGAGGGCTTCCAGGGGAGCGGCCATGCGGGGCCGCAATTGTTGAATCAAATCTCGCAAGTTTTGATGTTCACCTCGAAGTTCAGCAACCAGTTTCAATGCCCCTAAGTATCGCTCCATCTCCGGGAAGAGGATCGTTTCTTCAACATCGAAGTGCCCGATGATCTCGGCAGAGTAAAGTTTCCGGATTTTTCCCACCATGTCTTCGCGCCATGCGTCCTCCCCTTTTTCGCTGCCCAATCGCCTCTTGATGATGACGGCAAGAGCCAAAGCGTGCTGGTGCTGGTGGGAGAGCGGGATCAAGCTATCGTGGCGGCGGGACATGCAGCGTTTCCTTTCTATTCGGTGAAGCTTCAGCAAATCATTCGTAAGGCGGCCGGGGCTCCGGGGGCTTGAGGATCCCTGTCAGGCCCCACTTCAATTCGTCGGATAGTTCGATAATTTGCATGCCATTTGCCACCAGGACCTTGCAAGCGAGGATAGGTCGAGGGGCAGCGTTTTGCTGCCCCTCCATGGTATAGACGACCCGGCACAATTGGCATTCTTGATTCCAACAGAAGCGGCCATAAGGAATAGTTTCCGGACTGACGTATTGAAACGCGCGCAAACAAATATTCTTTTCCGGAACCTGGAATTTCTTACCCATGATGGTAATTTCGACCAGTTTTTCAAAGTCGCGATAAAGAGGATCGGCCATGCTTCAGCACCTGTAACTCACGGGAACAATTTCCGCGTTGGGAATACCTTATCGGGCAGACCTCAAGTTTCGCTGACAAATGAAGCGAGCCTGCGCAAGCGCTGGTGACGGCGCGTCAGGAGGTCCTGGGTGGAAAGCGACTTCAATTTGCTCAGGGTGTCGGAAATGAAAGGCCGCAAAAGTTCGACAGCTTTATTGAGATCGTTATGGGCCCCGCCATGCGGCTCCGGCACCACCTGGTCAATCAGTCCAAAGCCGTGCAGATCTTCGGCGGTCAATTTCAATAGGCGCGCCGCCTCCCGTTTATGATCCCAATCTCGCCACAAAATGGACGAGCAGCTTTCCGGCGCGATGACGGAATAAACTGAGTTCTCGAACATCAAGACGTGATCGCCCACCGCAATGGCCAGGGCTCCCCCGCTTCCGCCCTCGCCGTGAATGATGACCACGATGGGAACTTTAAGCTTGGGAATTTCCTTGAGATTATGGGCAATCGCCTCCGCCTGGCCGCGCTCTTCCGCCCCAATCCCCGGATAGGCGCCCGGCGTATCGACCATCGTGATGATGGGCACACCGAACTTCGCCGCAAGCTGCATCAGCCGCATGGCCTTACGATAGCCCTCGGGTTTGGTCATCCCGAAATTGCGGAACAACTTCTGTTTTGTGTCGCGCCCTTTCTGATGTCCAATCACCATCACCGGTTTGCCTTCGAAAGAGGCAAGGCCGCAGACCATCGCCGGGTCATCGGCAAAGCGCCGATCGCCGTGCAGTGCAGTAAATTCCGTAAAAAGTTTGTGGATGTAATCCAGCGTGTGCGGCCGCTGGGGATGGCGAGCCAGCAACACTCGCCGCCAAGCATCATTACCAGGCTCGGACCCGTGCAGGAGCGCGCCCTCCAACTGATGGCGCAATCGGTCAATCTCTTCCCGAGTCGCGACAGAATCAGATTCTTTTTCGAGCTCGGCGATTTGCCGTTCGATCTCTTGTGCGACAGCGCTTTTTCCGCCTGAGTGAGTCATAAAAAGCCACTTTACAGTCCTAAAAAGTTCACAGTCAACAGTCACAGCCAAAAATATCTTTCATCTTAATTGTAAACTGTAAACTCTTCATGCCTGCTTCTGCAAGGATACGGCATCATCACCGCAAAGTTTTCGCAAGCGCATCAGCAGTTCGTCCTCAGCCTTCACCGCGCGCGGCTGGCGAGGGCGCAGCCGCGCCAAAAAATTTCCCGGCCGCGTCAACTCGATGACCACTGGATTCTCTCCGGGGAAAGCCGAGAGTAGTGTTTCCAGCTCTCCCGCCAAGGTCTCAGCTGCTCGTTCCAGGTTCACCCGAATCAGGAGTTCAGGTTTCAAGCCGTTCACAGCGCCTTCCAGTGGCCGTGCTTCGTTCACCACGACTTTGGTCCTCGCGTTTTCCTCATGTCGCACCCGGCCTTTGATCAGGAGCGCCGTATCCGGTTTCAGAATGCTCTGGAGCTGTTGTAAGGCTTGAGGAAAAACCAGAAGCTCCACCGACCCACACATATCCTCCAGCATTCCGCTCGCCCAAAGATCGCCCTTCTTGCTCGGCCTGATGCGCAAAGTCGTCAAAATTCCAGCCAGTGTCACCGGTGACTCGTGCTCCATTTCCTCAATGGAGGCAGTATTATGCCGGGTAATTGAGGTGAGGCGCGGGAGATATTTTTCCATTGGATGGCCGGTCACGTAAAATCCAAGAACTTCTTTTTCGCCCGCCAGCCGCTCGGCCTCCGTCCACTCAGGGACATCCGGCAGGTCCAACGGGCGGGGTGGGCTCGGTTCACTTGCGGATGCAAACAATCCGTGCTGGCCGCTAGCCGTCTCACGCTGGCGGCGCGCGCCAAGTTCCATAGCCCGATCGAGCACAGCCATCGCCTGGGCGCGACGCACGCCCGACGAATCGAATGCGCCGGATTTGATCAGACTTTCGATCACGCGCTTGTTCAACAGGCGAAGGTCCACATTCTCGCAGAACTGAAAGAGACTATCAAACCGTCCCAGCTTGGAGCGAGCTTCGATGACCGATTGGATTGCTAAATCGCCCACATTCTTGATGGCGGTCAAGCCAAACCGAATACTTTTGTCCGCCGGGGTGAATGTCCGGTCGCTGGAATTCACGTCGGGCGGCAGAATTCCGATGCCCAGCTCGCGGCACTCGCTCAAATAGAAGATGAGCTTGTCCTGGTCGCCGATCTGCGCCGTCAGTAGTGCAGCCATGAACTCCACCGAATAGTGAGTCTTCAGATAGGCGGTTTGATAGGCGATGAGGGCATAAGCGGCCGAGTGCGATTTATTAAAGCCATAGCCTGCGAACTGCTCCACCAGTTCGAAAAGCTTTTCAGCTTTCTTGGCAGGCACGTTATTTTTCCGCGCCCCGGCCATAAATTTTTCCCGCATCGCCACCATTTCTTCGTGTTTCTTCTTGCCCATGGCACGGCGCAGGACGTCCGCTTCACCCAAACTAAATCCGGCCACGCTGGCTGCAATCTGCATCACCTGTTCCTGGTACACCATCACGCCATAAGTTTCTTCGAGGATTTCTTTCAGTTGGGGCAGATCATAGATCACTTGCTTTCGGCCCATTTTGCGGTCGATGAAAGAGTCGATCATTTGCATCGGTCCCGGGCGATAGAGCGCGTTCAGGGCGGTTAGGTCACCCAGGCGGTCGGGCTTCGTACGACGAAGGATGTCCGTCATGCCGCGGCTTTCAAACTGGAAGATCCCCGCCGTCAGTCCCTTCCCGAAGAGCGCATAAGTCTCCGCGTCGTCGAGTGGCAACGCGGCCATGTCAATTCGTTCGCCCCGAGTGGACTCTATCAACCGCACGCAGTCATCAATAATAGTCAGCGTGGTCAGACCCAGAAAATCCATTTTGAGCAGGCCGATCTTTTCCAGGTCATCCATCGAATACTGCGTGGTAATTTCGCCTTTGCTGCCTTTGTAAAGCGGAACGATTTCCTGCAACGGCGTGGGCGAAATCACCACGCCCGCCGCGTGCGTGGAAGCATGACGCGCCAAACCTTCCAGGCGCCCGGCAACTTCCAGCAGGTCCGCAATGCGGGTGTCGCGCTCCTTCAATTGCCTCAGCTCCGGATTCTGCTTGATGGCTTCGTCAAGAGTGATGTTCAAAGTGGTAGGAACCAGCTTGGCGATTCGATCCACTTCGGCGTAAGGCATGTCCATGGCGCGCCCGGCGTCGCGGATGACCGCCTTGGCACCCATGGTTCCGAAGGTGATGATCTGGCTTACGTTTTCCCGCCCGTATTTTTCCGTCACATAATTAATAACTTCGGAGCGCCGTCGCATGCAAAAGTCAATGTCAATGTCAGGAAAGCTGATCCGCTCGGGGTTTAAGAAACGCTCGAAAAGCAGGCCGTACTGAAGAGGGTCAATGTCCGTGATGCGCAGGGCGTAGGAGACCAGACTTCCTGCCGCAGACCCGCGGCCGGGGCCCACGGGGATGCACCGCTCGTGCGAAAAGCGAATGAAATCCCAGACGATCAGGAAATATCCGGAAAATTGCATCTGCTTGATGATCTCAATCTCGCGGTTTAGCCTCTCCTCATAAGCCTCGAGCGGGTTGCGCAACCGTCCCTCGGCGTGCAACCGCTCCAACTGCTCCCGCCGCGCTGCAAAACCCTCCCGCGAAACTTTCTCAAAAAAACTTTCGGGCGTCTCCCCCGCCGGAACTTCGAAGTGGGGAAAGACATGCTGCTTTTTTTCGAGATGCAGGTTGGCGCGCTCGGCGATTTCAAGTGTCCGGTCCAGCGCCTCGGGAATTTCCCCGAACACGGCCAGCATCTCTTCATACGTCTTGAAGTAAAACTGGTCAGTGGGAAACTTCATCCGGTTCGTATCGCTCAATGTCTTCCCCGTCTGAATGCACATCAAGACTTCTTGTGCGTGCGAGTCAGACCTGGTGATGTAGTGGCAATCATTCGTCGCGACCAGAGGAATGCCCGTGTCGCGCGAAAGGCGGACCAGATGGGGATTGATCCTTTGCTCTTCGGCAAATCCCTGGTCCTGTATCTCAAGAAAGAAATTGCTCTTGCCGAAAATATCACGCAAATCGTAGGCGGCTTGGCGGGCAGTGTCGTAGCGGTCTTCCATGAGCGCTGCGGCAACTTCGCCGCGCAAACAAGCGGAAAGCCCGATCAGGCCCTCCGAGTGCCGTGCCAGCAGAGCTTTGTCGATGCGGGGCTTGTAGTAGAAACCTTCGGTGTAAGCCGAAGAGGCCAGCTTCACCAGGTTTCGATACCCGCGCTCGTTCTCACAAAGCAGCACGAGGTGGTTGGGGCGGTCAGAATCAGTGGAGCGGTCCAAACGGCTCGTGGGGGCGACATAGGTTTCGCAACCGATAATCGGTTTCAGTCCGCGCTTAAGGGCCGCCTCATAAAACTGAATGGCGCCGAACATATTCCCATGATCCGTCACTGCCACGGCCGGCATCTTCAACTCAGCGGCACGGTCCATGAGCCGGGAAATGTCACACGCACCGTCCAGCAGACTGTAGTCCGTATGAAGATGGAGATGTACGAAGTTTTTGGCAGACATCAAATGCTATTCTACCACGCCACCCGAGAGTTGAGGTTGAGGATGTGACGGGGCGTTTTTAATGCGAACAGTGTTCGGGAGGTCCTTAATTCTATCGACGGGACTTTTTCTTTTTGGTTTTCTTCATTTTCTTTTTGCCGGACGGCTTGGCAGAAGCGCTTTTGGCTGGCTTCGACTTTTTCGTAATGCCGGGCGCCGCAGCGCTTGATTTGGGGGCCTTCGCAAGTTTAAGAGGCTCCGGCGTTTTGCCCGGCTCCTTCGCGGTTATTACAGCAGGTTTGGCAGCCAAAGCAGGTTTCGCGAGCTTCGCCGGCTTAAGAGGTTTCGGAGGTGGAGGCGGAGGCGGCGGTTCCTTGATTCCCGATAGCGCCCGCAATTGTTTGATCATTTGCTGAGGGGTCTTGATTTTTCCGTCTAACTGATCAAAGAAAACCTGTTCCATAATCTTTTCAAACTTGGGGCCCGGCTTCATCCCGATGGCCTGGAACTCGGCGCGCGGTAAGCGAGCGCGAACAAGCGGAAACTTGTGAAGAAAACTTTTGACGCGATTTTGAATTTTGGTCTGGGGGCAATAGGCCAGCAGAAATAACAAGAGGTTTTGTGGCTGCCCGGTAAGCAGTTTATAAACTCGGCTGGGTTGTGTATTTTTGGAGCTGGAGAGCGCCTGCGCAAGCTTTCGCGCCGAGCGTTCCAGGCTGAGTGCCGTCTGGATAGTCCTAGAATCGCCGATGATCTTCTTCGCCAAGCGGGTTTTTTGTCCGCTCGAATACTTTTCGACCAGGCAATAAAAATTCAATAAATAAGGGGTAGCGCCGGCAATGGTCTGGCTAACAGCGCGAATCTTCGCAAAGCGCTCGGAAGGAATCTTTTTTGTCGAAAGTTTTCTATCGAGCCCGGCCAGAATCCCCCGGTTGGCCAGCATCTTGAAAACGCGGCGGGGATTTTCTTCCTGAAGAATGGACCGCAACTCCCGCCCTTGCTGTTGGGGTTCCATGCGCTCCCACAAACGATTTTCAAGCGCTGCCTCCAGGTAGATTCGGGTCCGCTCGTCCGGCTTGAAGCCTAATCGAAGCCCCAGGCGGAGCAATCGATAGATGCGCGAGGGATCGTCAGAAAAACTACGGCTGTGCATCACACGCAGCTCGTGCTTTTCAATGTCCGCGGCGCCATTCGCCGGATCTAGTAACAGTCCTCGGGAGTTCGGGTGCAAAGAAACCGCCATGGCGTTTACGGAAAAATCGCGCCGTTTCAGGTCGTCAAAAATCATCGCCGGGGAAATCTCCGGCGGGCGCCCGGGCTTCTCAAAGGTCTCACTGCGGCTCATTGCAATTTCCATCCGGACGCCATTCGAGAAATGGACTTCCGCCGAATTCAACCGGTTGTCCACATGGATGGACTCGATCTTCAAGGAAACCTTCTCAGCCGCAGGAGCGGGTACAGTCGCCGAACGCGGAGTTGCGGCTTTCACCGATTCCAAGTGACGGAGAATGCGCTGGGGATTACCCTCCAAAACAAAATCCAGATCGTGTACCGTTTGCTGTCCGTAAGTAAGGTCTCGGACGGCGCCGCCTACCAGGTAAAGGTTCAATCCCTGCTCAACAGCCGCGTGGCTCAGTTGGCTGAGAACTTGAACTTGGTCCGGGGAAAGCCGGCTTTCCATTAGAAAGTTATAGTCGCTCATATTAAGAAAGTTTGATAAATGAAGTTTGATGGATGAAACAACAAGAAGAAAAAATCCAACTCGTGGGTTTGTTCCATCGCTTCGCCTTCATCCTTTTATCCTTCGTCATTCACCCTTCATCATTTTTTAATTCTACGCTCGCGGATGATGAGCATGATAAACCTGCTTCAAACGCTCTTTCAAAACGTGGGTATAGATTTGTGTGGTTGAAATGTCACTGTGGCCCAGCATGAGTTGGATGGAGCGCAAGTCGGCTCCGCGCTCGAGCAAATGCGTGGCGAAGGAATGGCGCACCATGTGCGGCGCTAGCGGCGTTGGAATGCCGGCTGCCCGGCCGTAGCGTCCCAATATTTTCCAGAAGCCGACTCGCGAAAGCCCTCCGCCGCGCTGATTGAGGAAGAAGTATGGCACGCCGGACTTCTTCGCCAGTTTCGGCCGCCCTTCCTTGGCGTAGGCCTCAACGACTTGCAAGGCTGACTTCCCGATCGGGATCAACCGTTCCTTACTTCCTTTTCCCTGGCAGCGCAGGATTCCCAGATTCAACTGGAAATCTTCCCAACGCAAATGCACCAACTCTGAAACTCGCATGCCCGTCGCGTAAAGCAGTTCAAGCATGGCCCGGTCTCGCAGCCCTGCGGGTGTTGATGGGTCAGGCTGGCGGAGCAGCGCGTCCACTTCACTCGCCGCAAGGTATTTGGGAAGGCTATGCCCGAATTGCGGAGCGTCGATTTCCGCCGTGGGGTCACTCTCGATCACTCCTTCCTGCAACAGAAAGCGAAATAAATTCCGCAGCGCAACCAAGTGGCGTGCAACGGAACGTCCCCCCAGGCCGCGTTGGTAAAGTGATGCGAGAAAATTTCGAACATCCTCTCGGTTGATTCTTGCCAGGCTCTTGCGCTCACGCCCCAAAAATCCTGCAAACTCCAGGAGGTCGCGGCGATAACTCTCAATACTATTTGAAGCCAGCCCCTTTTCGACGCGGGCGTAATCCAAATACTCATTCAGTTCCATTAAGGCCGAAGAGCCAGCCAACACTTTTCCCGCCGATGGCATTAAATTTCGCTCGCTCGTTGTATTCCCGGATAGCATTGTAGAAGCTGCCATGCTTGTTCGACAATCTCGTTCTAAAGGATTATGCATTACTAATGCGCGTATCACCTAACTTATTTCCGCCTTGCAAACACCGATCCGTTTCTCTAACCTCATCCGCACGCTTCAAAGGGAATGCGCAAAGACTCCTCTCCCGTACATCATTAAGTCTTTATATTGCAGCAGATTAGGAGGTCGCGTCAAAAATGGCTCTCCGGCTCATCGCCGAGATACTTGACAGGCTCATTTCCGAACCTATACTAGCACAATCGAGCTTCAACGGCCAAGTTGCATTTTGCGGACTTTTTTTTACCACGGAAGGTGGCTCATGGCGAAGGGCGAACGCTCCTCGACCCTCAAGAAGGTGGTTATCCGCAAGCTGGATAAGGACCTGGTTAAGGGTTATCTGGACCCTGATGCTTTTCTCACGCCGGTCGGGGTGGAGGTGCTGGACCTCGAGGGCCACCACTTGATGCTCCCGCTCGACCAGATCAAGGGAGTTTATTTCGTCCGCGATTTTGATGGACATCGCGAGCGTCCCGAGCGGAAAGTATTCCTGAGCCGGCCCAGAATGTCCGGTTTGTGGATTCGAATGACTTTCAGGGATGCCGAAATCCTGGACGGCCTGATTTCCGGAAACCTGCTGTCGCACGAACACCACGGCTATTTTGTGACTCCGCCTGATGTCTATTCAAATAATCTCAAGATCTACATCCCGCGTGGCGCGCTCGCGGCTCTGGAGGTGCTTGACGTGATCACGAATGGGGCGCGCCGATCTTACCAACAGGCCCGCCAAGTCCGGAGCAAACCTCTGGAGGTCTCCGGGCAAATCGGTCTTTTCACCCCTGCGGGCCAATCCGAAGTCACATAAACAATTATCCTCCGAGGGAGAACGAAACCATGAAACTGGGCGACCTTGCGGCCCGCCTTGCATGCCAGCTTGAAGGGCCAAGCGATATCGAGATTTCCGGAATCGCGGGCATGGATGAAGCCTCGCCCAGCGATCTGACATTTTTTTCCAACCCCAAGTATCGGGCCAAGCTCCAAACGACGCGCGCCGCCGCCATCATTATCGGCACGGAAATCCCCGCGCCGGGTAGGCCCGCTTTGCGCTCCACCAATCCTTACCTGACCTTCGCAAAAGCCCTGGAGATTTTCGCGCCCGTCGAGCGCCCGCCCGCCGGCATTCATCCGATGGCCGTGATCGCGCCGGACGTGAAAATCGGCCGCAACGCTTCGATCGGCCCCTACGTTGTTATCGAGGAGCGCGCCGCCCTGGGCGATGACTGCGTGCTTAAAAGTTTCGTGATGATTTATCGCGGAGCAAAAATCGGAAATCGCTTCTTTGCCCACTCGCACGCCGTAGTGCGGGAGAACGCCCAGATCGGCCACGACGTTGTTTTGCAGAATGGCGCTGTGGTGGGAAGCGATGGCTTTGGATTCGCTCGCCAGGCCGACGGTTCCTATTACAAGATTGTGCAGGCGGGAGCGATCGTGGTGGAGGACGCTGTGGAGGTTCAAGCCAACTCCACTATCGATCGGGCCACCGTGGGCGAGACACGACTGCGCCGCGGCGTGAAGATCGATAACCTCGTCCAGGTCGGCCACGGTTGCGATATCGGAGAGAATTCCCTGCTCTGCGCGCAAGTGGGATTGGCGGGAACTTGTAAGGTCGGGCGCAACGTGGTGCTGACGGGGCAAGTGGGCGCCGCGGGTCATCTCACCATCGGCGACAACGTAATTGTCACGCCGCAGTCCGGCATCCCGTCCGACGTGGAGCCCAACCGCACTGTCTCGGGCGCGCCGGCCATCGACCACCTTCTGTGGCTGAAGTGCTGCGCGATTTATCCTAAGCTGCCGGAAATGTATTCCCTGTTTCGAAAGCTGCGCGATCAACAAAAGGAGTAGGGCCGAATCGGATTCGTCACCGGGCCGAACAGCGGTCGCCCCGACGTTACGCGAAGAAGCCTCCGGCGCCTGATTTTCCAAAACTCGTCCGGGTGCCGGCGGCCTGCTCGCGGGCCGTCCAACATCTTTGCTACCGCGAGCCACTCATCGTGTCCAACTACATTTGAGCTTTAATCAAATCGCCCGCCACCACAAGTTCCACTCGACGGTTCTGCTGGCGACCCTCCGGTGTGTCGTTTGTTGCGACGGGGTTCGTCTTGCCAAAGCCCTTTGCTGTGATTGAAGTTCCCTCGACGCCCTGCGTAGCCAGATAATCACGCACGGACATGGCGCGTTGTTCAGAAAGTCGCTGGTTGTACTCGTCACCGCCCACGCTGTCCGTGTAGCCATCCACTTCCATGATCAGTCCAGGATGGGCGAGCAGGATCCCGGATACTTTGGCCAGCTTCTCGCGCGCTCCCGGCTTGAGCGTGGACTTGCCCGTGTCAAACAGCACGCCAGAAATATTTACAATCAGCCCGCGCGCCGTATCGCGCGTCGCCAGCACTGCATTCAATTGATCCAGCAGCTTGGCGCGGAGAGCGGCCTTTTCCGCTTCGGCCTGGCTCACCTGCTGTTGGGCCTGCTGAGCATTCAACTGTGCTCGCAGAGCGGCCTGCTGTGCTTGCTGAGCAGCCTGCTGTGCTTGTTCAGCCTGCGCTTCGGCGGCGCGCTTCTGTGCGTCCGCTTCCGTCTTCGCTTGCTCGGCGCGCTCAGCCTGTGCCTTGGCTTCAGTCGCAGCGGCGGATTCAGTTGCGGCCGTGGCCTGTGCGTCGGCAGCGGTTTGCCGCTCGTGCGCTCGGTCCGCCGCATCGATCTTGCGTATCGTGATCTCGCGAGCGTCTTCCGCCATTTGTGCGGCTTCGCGCGCATCAGTGATCATGTCCTTCCGGTTGCCCTTGTGGGCGAGGAAGCTTTCCGCGTTTTGCAAATCCACTTCGGCTTTCTGTAGGCTTTCCGGAGCATATTGCTCCGCGCCCGCCCACCGAGCGATGCGGACGGCGTTGCGTGCCTCATAGATCTCGATGGGGGTCTTGTTATCGAAGACCATCGGCGTCAGCTCGGCCTGATTCGCGTTGGCGGCAAATTCGCCGCGCTTCAACAGCTCGTATTTGGCGTCCACCTCTTCAATGGTTCCGTTGGTATCGTTGGTGACAAAGTTTTCCATCACCACCGCATCGCTCGGACGTGTCACGGCGAAATGAGGTTCGGCGGTCACGATCATGCCGAAGGATTGCAGGTCGCTCGTCACCTGGAGCTTGGAATTGCCGTCATTGTCAGGCAGAACCTCGCCGAGATTTACCGCCCGCCCTTCAGGACTGATGGCCCACAAAACGTACGTCATATACTCCGGCCCAAATCGGTTGGCGGGCGCCATGTGTTTGAACCTTGCATCCACTTTGATCGTGCCTTGTTTGCTCTGCACATCGGCGTTGCCCGTGGCTTCGGGCAAGAGCGCCGTGCCGCGAAAATCGATTTTCGTTTGCTCGCTTCGGTGCCGGTAGTTGATGGCCTTGATGGTGCGCGCCACCACTGTCACGCGATAGATTGGGACCCGGTTTCCCTGGTAGATTGCGGTGGTGTCCTGGCTCGCACCGCCTTGCGCCTGAATGGTCGCGCCACCGGCCAGCAGGAAAATCGTGCCGGCTAAAACAGCTCGCATGATGAAAGAGTTTCTATTCATGGGTGAATCTCCTTTCCGT
>CAAGKR010530873.1_pt1 | contig 15528 bp, 15 predicted proteins | sample 2556971 | NCBI WGS metagenome assembly CAAGKR01 (sample SAMEA5207829, study PRJEB30636) | soil metagenome | biome: forest; feature: boreal; material: soil | place: USA | collected 2011-09 | depth 1 m | reverse complement strand
CTGACTTATCGTCCTACACTCCATCTTTTCCCTCTAGGATAAAGTGTTGCGTCGATCGGTTGAGCTGGCTGTCATAAGCGGACAACTTGTTGCGGTGCCGCGATTGTCCGATAAGTGCCAAAAGCAGACATTAGTCAGATGGATTGGATCGGTATTTGACAAAGGATCTGGCCATCGGTGTTTCAGTTCAATCGAGCAATTTCTGTTCTAGACCGACGCCTTACGGGAGACGTGATAGGACATAACGCCCGTGAGAAAATCACGACTTTCGATGCAGACGAAACCGACCCCCTCAAGAAGCGCTGCTAATTCACGCGGCGTGTAGAAGTGGCGTATAGCATTCGCGAAGTAGCCAACACATTTCATGCTCTCGGCGGAACTTCCGAAAATCTTTGCCGTGAACCAAACCGAGAAACGCAAATAGATCAGGTACGGGACCTCAATTATTTTCGATGCAGGGCGGAGCATATCGTTATGGCAGAAAATGCCCCCCGGCTTGAGAACTCGATGAATCTCTTTAAATGCCCTAATGACCTCGAGATGGCGTGAAGCGAATTGTAGCGTCACAGCATCGAACGAATTGTCCGGAAAAGGCAACACGTGGGCATCGCAGACGCGAGCATGAATCGTCAAATTGCGCTCGTGGGCGCGGCGCTGGCCCTCGGCTGTCATGTGTTTACTGCCATCCACAGTATGGATCTGTAGCGTCGGATCGATCGTAAAAAGCCTCAGCGGAATATCATGCGTGCCCGAACAAACGTCGAGTACGTTCGCTCCGTGCGGAAAATGTCTATGGATTGCAGTGGCGAACTTATTGCTCCACCATGAACAGCTCCCGAGCGACGCGACCGCATTGCCCTTATCGTAATAGGTCGGCACGTCCCGAAATACTTCCGGGATCAACGTTCGCCACGTCTCTCCAAAAAGAAGTGAACGATTATCCTCCTTTTTCAATAATTCTGCTGAGATGCTCATCAAGTCTCCCTGCATTGAAGCCAATACGTAAGTCGTCGACGAACTGAACGCTCCGTCAAGGACCTAAATTAACACCAGTTCCGGCCATTGTCCGCTATGCGCCGTTAGCGACCAGAATGCTGCGATGCCGCGAACGCAGCGATGTGCCATTTGCGTCGTTTCGCATTGCGGCAAAGCAGCAAGCCTTTCGCCGTCGGACCGCCGTGAAGGCGGTCGCAGGCTTGCTGATTGGGCGTGGTATCCTTGGTCTACACTGGCTCGCCGACAACCGAGTTATTTCGGTTTGTGGGACGCCCGATAGAGAGGGTTGGGTGTGTCAGCCATTGGACAGGGCCTATAGAGGCTCGCGCCCGCAACACCATCCACCTTCACTAAAGGTTCGGCTGCACCTTAGACCGACCAATCCACCCCCGGCGGCTCACGATCGAAATCGACTGTCGCCGCTTCCAGTGGAATGATGATCTCGCAGCGTAATCCGGTTGGCTCAAAGGCAAGGCGGGCACCGCCCCCATGTTCGACGGCAATGCTGCCTGCGATCAGCTTGGAACCAAAGCCGCGCCTCTGCGGCTCGGTCACCGCTGGCCCGCCCTGCTCGATCCAATCGATCCGCAGCAACGGGCGGCCAGCGTCGTCGCCGCTAACCGCCTGCCAGCGGATTTCAATCCGCCCGCTGGGAACCGACAGGGCGCCGTATTTCGCGGCATTGGTGGTGAGTTCGTGGAATACCATCGCCAATGTGAGCACCGCACGCGGTCGCAACATGACATCCTCCCCGCGCAGCACGACACGCGCCGGTCCCGAGCCGGTATAGGGCGCCAGACTTCCCGAAAGCAGACCGCGCAAGTCGGCATTTTCCCAGTGATGCACCGTGAGCTGATCATGCGCCTTGGAGAGCGCAATCAGCCGGCCTTCGAAACCTTCACGGAAGGCCGCCGGAGTTGGAGCGTTGCGCGCGGTCTGCGAAGCCAGCGACTGCACGGTGGCGAGTGTGTTCTTCACACGGTGATTCAATTCGTCGATCAAAAGCTTCTGCCGCCGGTCTGAAGCCTTGCGTTCGGTTATGTCCTGTACCACCCGCACCACAAAGAGCAGATGTCCGTCGTCGCCCTGCACCGGCGATGAACGCACCGAAAGCCAGATCACACGGCCGTCCTTGTGGATGAATCGTTTCTCCACTGAATAGAATTTGAGTTCGCCGGCGACCTGCTTGCGAAAGCCTTCGCGATCGGGATCTGCGTCATCGGGATGGGTATGGGCAAACAGCCTGTTCGCGAGAAGTTCCTCGCGGCTAAAGCCGGTAATCGCGCAGATTGCCTCATTGACACGTAAGAAGTGGCCGTCGGGTGCGATTTCCGAAATGCCGATGGCGGCATGCTCATAGGTCGCCGCCAATAATTGCTCGTGTTCGAGTGCACGAAGACGCGAATGCTCAAGCGCGTCGTCCATACGCTTGCGCTCGGTGATGTCGAGAAAACAGTTCACGGCGCCGACGAGTTCGCTCTTCGTATTGAGCAACGGATCAATATTGACCGATACGATCACTTGGGTGCCGTCGGCACGCACCACCATGCGTTCGGCATTGCGCACCGGCATCCCCGTCGCCAATACTTCAGCCAGCAACGAACGGGTCATTGGTTTGCCGTCGAGCTCGCAGAAGCGCGAACTCTCGGTGAATTGTTCGTGGGTCTGGCCGGAATTGGGGGCACGGCCCCAGATTTCGGCGGCGCGCCGGTTGTACTGCAAGATCGTGCCGCGCGCGTCGGAAATGAAGGTCGCGATCGGCAGCATGTCGAGGATGCCGTCGGACGCGCGCAGCATCGCGCTCAAGGCCGGAGGAATCGGCTGGGAAGCGGGTCGCCCGCTATCGTTCGCATCAGGCATCCGCACGCCTCCGCGCGTGGAACGTCGATTCCCCGACTCCCCGGCGCAACGATGCGGGCAGGCAGCTATTTGTCAATGGCTTCCGGCGGCCGATCGGCCGGCAAATCGATCGACTTGCGGCAGATCCAATGATCGATGAAGGCGTTGAGCCAATTGCGCGAGGCAAAATCGTGCACCGCGCGATCGGCGATGTGCTCGTGGCGCTGCTTGGTGCCCGGCAATTCCATGCGGTGCGCGCCGCGCACCAGCCAGCGATACATCATGGCGTGGGTCACTTCGGGGTGAAACTGCAACGCGTACCCACTTCCATAGCGGAAGGCCTGCACCGAAAAAGAATCACCCTCGGCCAGCAGTTCGCCGCCCGCCGGCAGATCGAAGCCTTCACGATGCCATTGATAAACGTGATCGGGCCAATCGGCGCACAGGCTGCGCCCCGCCTCGGTCGGACGGATCGGATAATAGCCGACCTCGGCATGGCCTTGCGGATGCGGATAGACGCGGCCGCCGAGATGGTGCGCCATCATCTGCGCACCCAGGCAGATCCCCAGATAAGGCTTTTTGTCGCGTAGCGGCACGCCGATCCAGTCGATCTCGCGGCGGACGAAATCCTCATTGTCATTGGCACTTTGCGGGCCGCCGAAAATCACGGCGCCAGCATGCTCGTCCATAGTCTCCGGCAGCGGGTCGTCGAAACGCGGCCGCCGGATATCGAGCGGATAGCCGAGCTTCGACAGCGTCTGGCCGACGCGGCCGGGCGACGAATGTTCCTGGTGCAAGATCAGAAGGACAGGCTTCAACATGGCAATCAGCGAGTACTACCCGCTTTGCAGGTGTTTGCAATATGGCCGGCGCGAAGCGGCTATATGTGCTGCGCGGATCTACGCCGGCTCTGCCGGGAATCCACAATTCTCAACAGCAGACGGCGCGGGATCATGCGAATCAGGACGGTGACCAGCTTGTTGGCCAGCCCTGGCACCACCGTCCGCTGCCCTCGCATCAAGCCGCGGTAGCCGGCCTCGGCCACATCCTCCGCGCTCTGGGTGAGGATACCGGGCGCCAGGCCGCCGCTGACGCCGGCACGCGCCGCGAATTCGGTCGGCACCGGGCCTGGGCAAAGCACGGTCACCCGAACCCCGCGCGGCTTGAGCTCGCTGTGCAGCGCCTCACTAAACGACAGCACATAGGCCTTGGTGGCGTAGTAGATAGCCATGCCCGGGCCGGGCAGGAAGCCGGCTATCGAACCGACATTGAGCAGGCCGCCTCGCTGGCGCTCCATACTGTCGACGAAGGCGAGCGACAGTTCGGTCAGCGCGCGCACATTCAGATCGATCATGGCCAGTTGCTCTTCGCGATCACGCGTGGAGGCCAAGCCGACCAACCCAAAGCCGGCACTGTTGACCATGAATTGCGGTTCGGCCCCAAGCGCTGCCAGCGCCGCGCCGATCTTTTCGGCAGCGCCAGCTTGCGCAAGATCAGCAACAATGACGATCGGCCTAGGCGCGCCGGTGGCCGCGATCTCATCGGAAAGCTTTTGCAGGCGGTCCAGGCGGCGCGCGACCAGCGCCAGCTTATGCCCATTGCGCGCGAATATGCGCGCCAGCGCAACGCCGATACCGGCCGAGGCGCCGGTGATCACAGTGATAGGCCGTAAGTCGCTCATCGACTTTTCTTAGCGTCTAGCCGACGGGCAGGCAAACCGCGCGATCCGGATCAGGCTGGAGCTTTGGCGACATCCTCCAGCGCCCGGTTGCGCGGCTCAACCCCCCAGACCCACACCACCACAATCTGAATCAGTACCAGGCTGATCATCAGCCAGACCACGCCGGGCAGCTTATAGGACGCCATCAGCGCGCCGACGACAAAGGGCGAGACCACAGTTGCTCCCCGCCCGAGCGTGTTGCAGATGCCATTGGCACGCAATCTGATCTCGGTCGGGAACAGTTCCGGCGTATAGACACCGAACAGAATTGCGGTCTGCACATAGATCGCAACGATCAGCACGAATCCGACGCTCAACACGATGGTCGGGGCGGACGCGGCGTTGAACTGCGCGTAGACGTAACCGCTGATGATGGTCACTATCGACGCCCCGATAATGCTCCAGCGCCGCCCGATGGCATCGGACGTATAGGCGCCGAGCGCACAGCCGACGAGCGAGGCAATCGACAGCACCAGCGTATAGGCGAGCGATGAGGCAATCGTGAGGCCCTGGCGCAGGAAAAACTGCGGTAGGAAGATCACGAAGCCAAAGATCAGCGTATTGATCGTAATCAATACCCAGCTGCCGACGATCATACGTTGCAGGATTGGCGGCCGCAGCATGGCCGATGCGGTGAGCGGTGGGATTGTCGACGGCTTGGCCGCCGGCGGCAATGCACCGGCGCCGGCCGCCACTTCCTTCTCGATCGACTGCATCAGGGCCTCCGCTTCCGCGGTGCGACCTTGCGATTCCAGCCAGCGCGGCGACTCAGGCAAGTTTTTGCGCAGATACCAGACGATCAGCGAGCCGATGCCGGCAATGATAAACATCGTCCGCCATCCGAGCCCCGGTCCAATCCAGGTCGCAATGCCATGTCCCTCGGCCGCCCATGCTGCGCCCCAGCTATCTAATCCTGGGATAATCAGATAGCCGAGCAGCGCGGTCACCGGGAACCCCGCAACGACAATGAATGCCATGAAAGATAGCCAGCGCCCGCGCGTCTTGGGCGGAACGAATTCGGTCAGCGTAGAATAGCCAACCACGATTTCGGCGCCGAGACCGAGACCCTGCACGAAGCGGCAGATGATGAGCTGGTCCATATCTTGCGCGAAGGCGGCAGCGAGCGAAGCCAGCCCGAAAATCAGCAAATTTATCTGATAGGTGAAGCGCCGCCCGAACTTGTCACCGACGAAGCCGGTGATCAGCGCGCCGATCGTCATACCGACGAATGTCAAAGAGAGGAATTGCAGGTTCTGCGGAATGGTCGAGAACTTGGTCTGGATCAGGGCAGCGAGCACGCCGCCAGCGACATACAGATCGTAGCCGTCAAAAAACATGCCGGCGCCGACCAGCCAGAAGACTCGATAGTGAAATGATGAGATCGGCAGCCGGTCGAGACGTGCACCGGCGTTCACTACGGTAGCCATTGGAATTCCCCCCTGTGAGATGGCCGGTCTTGCTCGCCGGCTCACACGCGAACGTTATAACTCCGCGAAGCTGAATAATATCCCGTCATGGGCCGGCTTGTCCCGGCCGTGACGAAGAAAAGCGCCGTGCCGGGAAAATATCGCGCTAGCGGAATGTGAGGCCCACGCAATGGTCTTGCCCTTGCGCACGCACGTAACGGCGCGCCGCCGCAAGCGCTGATTTCAATTGAAATTGGAATGCAGGCTACGCGGCGGTGCCGCGTTGCAGGTCAGTTAGCGGCGTCCCGGAAATCGGCAGCGGGAAGCTTCGTGTGCACACCGGCACCGTTGAGCGTACCGTTCGTCTCGATATGACGAACGATTGCCGGCCGCTCGGACGTACCAAGGATTTGTTCCGGCTTCGGCCCGTTCTCGTCCGACCGGAATTCGGAGGACGAAAACGTTCCGGAGATAACGGCGCCCTTCTCTAGCAGCAATTCGCCGTAGCTGACATTCCCGGAAACCCGGCCGGTGGAACGAACGCACAGAGGCTGCTTCACTTCGATCATTTCCGAGACCGTCCCGTATATTTCGGCCTCACTGGCGACGATCTTGCCTTTAATGATTCCGGAAGGGCCAACCCACACTGCGCGAGCGGTAATGTTGCCTTCAACCAAGCCGTCCACGACGACAACTTGCGGCACCACAATATCGCCATTCACATTGACGCCCTCGCCAATGTAAATCGTGTTGGGCTCGACTTTGCGGCTATTGGTCTCGTGATTGTAGTCCGCCATTTGCAGTCTCCCCGGGGGGTGAACTGGCAATCACCGGCAATTTCGTAAAACTGTGACGGAAGATATTCGGAGAGTCGCAGTGGCAATATAATCCCGCTGGACGGTTGTGAGCAGATTTATTTCGGCCATCTGGCGAAAATGACGTGCATTTTGCCCTTTGAAGGTAATCCGGCCGGCCGTTACTGCAATCCAATACCTTCAGATTCGGATTTACGCTCGCCGGAGAATGACTCGACGGCGCGGCGTCAGTCGATCGCAATACCCCTACGAGCGCTCTCCTCCAGAAGATGAAGGTTGTTCTGGACGAATTTGTTGTGGGGGTCTTTGCGCTGGGCGGCGATGAGCTTCACACGCGCGCGCTTGTATTCGCCGCGCAGCATGTAGGAATATCCCTGATTATTGAGGATCTCAGGCGTAGCCCCGGCGATGACGATTGCCTGATTGTAGGCCTGGTCGGCGAGATCGAAACTGTGCAAGCGATCGTAGGATGCGGCAAGCCCGAGCCACGCTTCCTCGTCGCGCGGATGCTGTTCGGCTGCGCGGCGGAAATACTTCGCGGCAACGCTAAAATTATTGGCGCGATATTGCTGCTTGCCGAGATTTAAATCGTCGTTGGGATCACTCGCGGGCAGCTCAGGCTCGGCCGCGGTGCGCGCGTCCAGCGGCGGCGACACCGATCCAGTGGGTTCGCTGTCGGCTTCGGGCGGCACTGTGGATTTGACGTCCACGCCGTGCGTCTTCATATCGAATGGGTTGGAGAAATTGCCTGGAGTGCTGCATCCCGCCAACCACAGGCCGGTGGCCGCAACAACAAACGCTCGGGCTATTCCAATACGCATGACAAAGCCTGACGGAAATGCCCGGTAACGGGACGCCGTCAGGCTAGGTGAGGTTGGTTAACAAGTTCTTTGGTTGCAGGTTCTGGGTAGGGCATCGGCGCTCCGTCAGTTGCGGCCGATTTCGCCGAGCGGTCAGCCCAGCCCCGCAAAGTCCCTGTAATTGCGGGGCTATCGCCCACGCGCGACTGGCCGGTGCGGCAATCTGATCGACGCGGGAGGCTTCCTTGCCGCAGCCATCGGCGTTGCTCATGGGGTGCCGTTGCGGCAACATGCGGCAATGCGCCCGATGCATGGATCGTCGCTTCCACAACCCGTGCGCAACAAGAATTTTCCGGGGAGAATTCGCCGATGTCTAAACCGCGCATTAGCTATGTCGATCCAGCGACGGTCAAAGACCCCGCCATGATCGCCGAGTTCGAACGTTGTGCGCGGGAGGGAACGCCGCGGCCAGAAAGCCAGGCCGTGCGCGCCCATGTGCCGGCCACGTTCTGGTCGTTCGCCAACACCTGGCGCGACGTGTTCAAGAACGGAGTTGCCGATCACAAGATCAAGGAGCTGTGCCGCATTTATGTTTCGCGTTCGGTCCTATGCGAGTTCTGCGGCAATCAACGCTCGATCAAGGCAGCCAAGTCCGGCCTCAAGGAAAACGACTATTCCGACCTGATCAATTTTGAAAGCTCAACAGTCTACGATGGGCGGCAGAAGGCGGCATTGTCCTATGCCGAGGCGATCACATGGGATCTGCCGTGCGACGATGCGTTTTGGGCACGCCTTCACAAGAATTTCAGCGAGCCCGAATTGGTCGAGATCGGCTATTTCGTCGCCATCACCATGGGTCAGCAACGCTGGCTGCGCACGCTTAATATCGAGCACCATCAAATTCTCGCCGGCACCGACGGCTCGATGGCGCCGGGCTTCGAGACCGAGGAGGCGCTCAAGCGTTCTAAGGAGGCCGCCGACTACTGGGCCAAAACCAATACCGAGATCAACGCCACCTCCACAACACAGGCCGCCGAGTGACAGGCCAGCAAACAGCGGCATCCACCATCCGCCCGGCCACCGCGTCGCGCGCGGCTGGTGCAGAGCCACGCGTCCGCGTCAGGGGCCTCGGCAAGCGTTACGGCACGCTCGAAGTGTTCCGCAACATCGACTTCGACGTAGGCGAGCGCGAAATCGTTGCCATCGTCGGGCCGTCCGGCTGCGGCAAGACCACGCTGCTGCGCTGCATCGATGGGTTACTACCGTTCGACGCCGGCGAGGTCATGGTCGGCCAACAGCGCGTGACCGAGCCGATCGCCGGTGTTGCCATGGTATTCCAGCATTTCGGTCTGTTTCCCTGGAAGACCGTGTACGAAAACGTAGCCTATGGCCTACGCATGGCCGGCGCGCCGAAGGCGGAGATCGAGCGCAAGGTGCCGGAATTCATCCAACTTGTCGGACTGAGCGGCTTCGAAAAGGCGTTCCCCTATCAAATGTCCGGTGGCATGCAGCAGCGCTGCGGGCTTGCCCGCGCGCTCGCCATTGAACCGAATGTGCTGCTGATGGACGAACCGTTCGCCGCGGTGGATGCGCAGACGCGCGAAATTTTGCAATTCGAGCTGTTGCGCATCTGGCAAGAGCGGCCGACCGCCATGGTCTTCGTCACTCACTCGATTGAGGAAGCGGTGCTGCTCGGCCACCGGGTAATCGTGCTCAAGGGTAGGCCCTCGAGCATCCACGAGACCATCGCCATCGATCTGCCGCATCCGCGCACCCGCGAAACGCTACGTGAGCCGCGTTTCGCCGAACTGCGCGAGCAGGTTTGGGGCACCTTGATGCGAGAAGCGCGCGAAGCCGAATTCGTTCTCGAACGCTGAAAAAGAAAACACTAAGTAAAAAGGGAGGATTCCATGATCCGTAGAACCTTTGCTATCATGGTAGGCAGCGCTCTGCTGGCCGTAGCGCTCATGGCTGCCACCCCGGCGTCGGCGCAAGGAAAGAAAGTCGTTATCGCGATTCCGGGAATTCCGCCGATCTATTCCGTGACGATCGCCTATGTCGCGGAGAAGCAGGGCTTCTTCAAAAAGTATGGCGCCAACGTGGAACTTCGACCGTTCGATAACGGCACCGCGGCGGCGCGCGCGGTGGTCGCCGGCGACATCGACATGGCGTGGTCGCCGACGCCGCCGGTGATCAATCAGATATCCAACGCCGATGTTCCGCTGGTCGCGGTCTATGGCATGCCAAATCCCGATTGGGTCATCGGTACCACCGAAACTGGCAAGACCTGCAAGGACCTTGCCGGGCAGGACGTCGGCGTCGATTCGGTTGGCGGCGCGCGTTCGGTGGCGCTGCGTTCCATGCTAACCGCCTGTGCCGGCGTCAAGATCGAGGATACCAAGCAGGTCGCGCTCGGCTCCAGCGCCGGACCGGCCATGATTGCCGGTCGCCTGCAGTATGCCGTGTTGCATCTTGACGATCTCGCGGAGATCGAAGCGCAAGGCAAAAAGCTGAATATTCTGCTCACCCAAAAGCAGACCAATCCGACCAGCCACTATCTGATGCTGGTCGTTCGCAAGGACAATCTTGCAGCAAACCGCGACGCCATTGTGCGCACGGTTGCCGGCCTGATCGAAGCCGCGCAATTCATGCAGGACCCGAAGAATGCCGACGCGGTCGCCGACGCGGCTTCAGTCACCGGTCATAGCAAGGCGGTCAACAAGGCCGCGCTCAAGGAATTCCTCGCGGCCGACTTCTGGGCGACAAAGGACGACGGCCTGCCGCGCAATAAACTCGAAGCCACCGCCGCATTGATGAAGAAGATTGGCGCCATCAACCCGGGCAAGCGGCCGGTGACCTACGATGCGCTGGTCGATACCAGCATCTGGAAAGACGCCAATGCGATGGTGAAGTGATCGGGCTTCTACCAGGCAGGCGAAATGGATAGTGATAGCCGTGCAAACCAGCTACCTCCGGCGCATCGCCCCGTTCTGGCTCAGTCTCGCCGCCGGCATCTCGCTTTGGGAAATTGCCGGGCGCAGCACCAGCGCGGCCTTCATGGTGCCGTTCTCGACCACATTGGTGCGGCTCTGGCAACTGGTGATGAGCGGGACATTCATCACCCAACTGCTCGACTCAGGCCAGTTGTTCCTGACCGGCTTTGTCCTGGCACTGGCCGTTGGCATGCCATTCGGCATGCTGCTGGCGCGGGTACGCGCGCTGCGGGTCGGAATCGAGCCCTACATCATGACGCTCTACGCCACGCCGATGGTGGCGCTGATCCCGTTCATCCTGTCGATGATGGGCTTTGGCTTCGCGCCCAAGGTGCTGGTGGTGTTTCTGTTCGCAGTGTTCCCGGTGCTCTACAACACGGTCGAGGGCGCGCGCAGCATCAAGCCGGAAATGATTGAAGTGGCGAAATCGTTCCGCTCCAGCGAATGGGCGCTGTGGCGCGAGGTGATGGTGCCCTACACGCTGCCATACACCATGACCGGCGTGCGCCAGGCGATTGGCCGCGCGCTGGTCGGCATGATCGCGGCGGAGTACTTCCTGTCCTCGACCGGGCTCGGCCAGCTCATCATGACCGCCTCGCAGAATTTCGACACCGGCGGCGTGTTCGCCTCGATCCTAATCATCGGCCTCATCGGAGTCGGCTTGATGCGGCTGGGCCTCAAGATCGAGCAGCATTTCGCGCGCTGGAGGCAATAGCGCATGATCCCGAAAAGTGGGAACCGGTTTGCGGACAAATTCATGCGCCGGGAAAAAGGCTGATGACTGAATCCACTATTGGCGTTTCAGTGTCCGTTGCGGTTGACGCAAAGCCTTCGGCGCTGGGCGGACGGCTAATTGCCTCGTTCGCGCCACAGCTGATCGCCGGCGTCATCATCCTGCTGGGGTGGGAATTCGTGGTGCGGGCTTTCGCACCGGCCTATGTAGCCAAACCGAGTTCAGTAGTCATGGCGATTCCGCGGGTCATCGCGGACCCAGCCTTCCTGACCGCGACAGGCGCCACTTTGACCGCGGTGGCGGAAGGCGTTGCGATCGCTCTGGTGTTCGGCACGATCATCGGGGTGCTGATGGGGCGCAGCCTGATGTTCGAACGCGCCATCCGGCATTACGTCAACGGGTTCTACGCAGTGCCGATGATCGTTGTGCTCCCGCTGTTCTCATTGTGGTTCGGCTATTCCAGCGCCACGCGGATCGCGACCATCATCTTCGCGGCGATTTTCTCCATCATCATTAACGTCGCCGACGGCGCGCGCTCGGTGCCGCGAGAATATCTCGAGGTCGCACGCTCGTTCCGCTCCGGCCGCCTGAGTGTGCTGATCGAGATCGTGTTGCCATCGTCGATGCCGTATTTGCTGGCCGGCTTCCGGCTCGCCGCCGGCCGCGCGCTGATCGGCGCGGTGGTGGCCGAATTCTTCCTCTCGGTGGGTGGACTCGGCTACTACATTCTCTATAATTCGCGCTCCTATCACCACAACGAAGCCTTCGTCGGCGTGCTGCTGCTCGCCGCGTTCGGCGTCGGCTTCGAACTGCTGGTGGCCTGGTGCACGCGGCGCTTCATGCCCTGGTATCGGCGCGACGAAAAATCCAACTAACCACTCCCCGTCACAAGGACTTCTCGCATGTCATCCGACCCCTTGCTCAAGGCCGCGATCGCGCATTGGGGACCGCGCTTCGTCGCTAACGGCGTCGTGCTCACCGATTTCGAGGAAGTCACCGGTTCGATGGCCTCATATAGCGACTGGTGCCGGGCCTGGTCGGCGCGCGCCGTGCACCATGAGCAGCTCGGGCGCGATGCGCTGACACACAAGCATCTTCTCACAGCCAGCGAATGCTTGCAGCGTGCTGGCGTCTACTATCACTTCGCTTCGTTCCTGTTCGTGAACGACGTGCCGCAGATGAAAGTCGCGCACATGAAAGCAATCGAGTGCCGGCAAGCAGCGCTTGTGCATTTGCGGCCTCCCGGCGAACGCGTCGAGATTCCCTATCAGGGCAAGCGGCTTGCCGGAATCCTGCGAAAACCTACCGGCGTCGACAAACCGCCCGTTGTCGTGATGGCGGTCGGGCTCGATTCCGCCAAAGAGGAAACCGACGCTTACGAGTTTCCGTTCCTCGCGCGTGGGTTAGCGACCCTGGTGTTCGAAGGCCCCGGCCAGGGCGAGGCACAGTACGACTTCGCCATCCGCGGCGACTACGAGGTGCCGGTCAAGGCCGTGCTCGATTACGTGGGCGCGCGCCTCGATCTGCACTCCGCGCGCATCGGCATGTGGGGCGTCAGCCTCGGAGGCTATTACGCCCCGCGCGCAGCCGCGTTCGACAAGCGCATCAAGGCCTGCATCGCGCTCGGCGGCCCGTTCAACTGGGGCGCCGCCTGGGACGGCTTGCCGGAATTGACGCGTGAGGCGTTCCGGGTGCGCAGCCATTGCCGCACCGACGAGGACGCGCGCCAGATCGCCTTGACGCTGTCACTCGAAGGCGTGGCCAGCAATATTACTTGTCCGATCTTTATTGTGAACGGACGGCTCGACCGCATCGTTCCGGCCGCCGATGCAGAGCGGCTGGCGCGCGAAGTTAGCGGGCCGGTCGAGTTAATGATGATCGAGGACGGCAACCATATCGCCACCAACCGCGCCTATCGCTGGCGCTCGCAGAGCGCGGACTGGATGCAAGAACAGCTTAGATAAAGTGCAAGCCGCGCGGGATCGTGTGAAGCTGTTCGATGCCATAGTCCCTGATGACCACCATCTCGCCGGTCTGCACGCCGGCTTTGCCGTCGCGCGTTACCACGTTGGGCTGAATCACTACGGTCTGCCCGGCGCGGAATGGCTCTTGCGATACCGGACCGGCCGGGCGGCTTTTGCTGCCGAGGATCGGCGGCAGATAGCCGCCGCCATAGCCGTGCAATAGATCGTCGATGATGGTGAAGCCGGCGTCTTCGATCACGCCTGACGCCTCGATAACATCAATCGGCGTCGCGCCGGCTTTGAGCACCGCGGCAATTGCATCGAAGGCCGCATCCGCCGCCACGTGCAAGTCGCGATAGAGCTGCGTCGGTTCCTCACCCAGCGAAAATGACCGTAAAACCTGCCCCGGATAATCCCAGAACGTCGCGGTGATCTCGGCCACAACGACGTCGCCCTTCTGCACGGGGCGCGTCGAGGGAAACTGACGCGGCACGCCCAGATTGGGCGCGCGCATAGAGGTGACGCCGATGTAGTGGATGAAGTTGACGGCGCCGTGCTTGACATAAGCGCGCTCAACCAGATCGTCGAGTTCACGCTCGGTCAGACCCGCTTGAAGCCCGTCGCGCAGCCCGGCCATGCCGAGATCGGTGAAATGAGCACCGATTCGCAGCCAGTCGATTTCTTCCGCTGATTTGACCAGCCGCACACGTGTGTAGAGCCGGTTGAGATTTTTCGGCGCGCCAAATTGGGCCGCGATCGCGGCGTGCTGTTCGGCGGATAGCGGCCCGATAGTGGCAACGCGATTCCGGCGCGCGCCGCGCTTTGCCAGCACGTCGACGGCCGCGGCGATCGAGGATTCGCCGCCCCAGGCGACGTCGGCCTGATCAGCCAGTAATGACGCCTGCGGCTGGTGGTTGATCCATTGCACGAACAGCGCGTCGCGCTTGCCCGACGTGAAGACGCCGACAGCCTCGGCGGTCACCGGCCACTGCGTGAGATATTGCACCACAGAACCGAAGCGGTTAGCGCCGCAGAAAATCAGATGATCGCATTGCGTCTCGATCAAGAGCGCTTCCACTGCCGCGCGGTGGCGCGCCATTTCGTTATCGCTGAAGCGCGGATATTCAGCTTCGACGATGCGCGCGAGATGCGGCGGAAGTGTCATGACACCTTCTTCGGCAGCGCCACGATCATGTCGAGCTCGATGCGCGCGCCCGGCGACGACAATTGATTGATGCACACCGTTGTGCTGGCCGGCCGCCAGTCACCGAAATATTTGGCCATGGTCGCGTGCATGGCGTCGGCTTCGCGGAAGTCGGTGAGATACTTTGTCACTTTCACTACGTCGCGCCAACTCGCGCCGCTATAGTCGAGGATCGACTTGATCGCCTCCATCGCCCGCGTGGTCTGCTCCTCGATCGAGTGCGGATGCACATGCTCAGCGTCGACATGCGGATGCTTATGGTAGAGCGGCGACGGCGTCGCGCCCGACAGGAACATCAAGTCGCAGGCGCCGACGATATGCACCGCCGGCGCGTAAGGCATCGTGTGGGCCTGTTCCGGCTTCGGGTGCACCGGCTCAAGCTTGAAGCTGCGCGGCGGCTTAGAGCTAACGTTCATATGGGCCTCCCTGGCGGACCGCCAATTTGGGACGGAAAGGAGGCTCTGTGCAACGGGGTTATCCTTGAGTTGATCCCCGGCAAAGAAACGCTAACGTGCGCGCCAACATTTCCCAGGAGCCGTTTATGCCTTCAACGATCCTCGATTCCGCGGTGTTCCGCGACATTTTCACCACGCCGGCGATGCGGGCCGTGTTCTCCGACGAGAACCGCGTGCAGAAATATCTCGATTTCGAGGCCGGGCTCGCCCGCGCACAAGCGCGGCTCGGGATCATCCCGAAGGAAGCGGCCGATGAAATCGTGCGCCACTGCTCGGCTGACAAGATCGACACAGCCAAGCTCAAGGAGGCAACCGAGCGGATCGGCTATCCGGTGCTCCCCGTCGTCCAGCAACTGGTCAAGCTGTGTAAGGACGGCCTCGGCGAATGGTCGCACTGGGGCGCCACCACCCAGGACATCACAGACAGCGCCACCATCATGCAGATCCGCGAGGCGCTCGATATTCTCGAGAAAGAAATCGACGGCATATCCGATGCGCTGGCCGCACTGGCGAAGAAATACCGTGACACGCCGATGGCCGGGCGCAGCAATCTGCAACAGGCGGTGCCGATCACCTTCGGCTACAAGATGGCGACCATGCTCG
>CAAGKR010278238.1_pt1 | contig 15528 bp, 18 predicted proteins | sample 2556971 | NCBI WGS metagenome assembly CAAGKR01 (sample SAMEA5207829, study PRJEB30636) | soil metagenome | biome: forest; feature: boreal; material: soil | place: USA | collected 2011-09 | depth 1 m | reverse complement strand
TACTACGCGGTGCAAGCGGCTCGCGTGCTGGCCAGCGGCACGCTGAGCGGGTCCGCGGTGTGGCAGGCGTTCGCGGTACTCGTGCCGCTCTGCGCGCTGATGGTGAGCTGGGCCACACGGATAGTCCGCCGGGCGATCGCCTGATACCTGCGGCGGCTGAGCACCCGGCGCCGGCCGCGTGGCCAGGCGGCTACCTTCGGCCAGGCCGACGCCGGTATCTTGATGAGCAAGGCCATTACGGCGGGCGATCGCGGCCCGTCCGGCCTCGTTGGAATCCGACACTCAAACTGGGGTATGGAGACCTAAGTGCTCAACGCAAGGATGCTTTTTGTAGCACCAGTTCGTGACGTCGTCGGTCTACCATGGCCATGACCGGCAGCCCGCCGACCGCGGCGCGGAATCGGCCTCGGACCCGGGCCATTATCCTGGCCTTGCTCCTCATAGTGCAGTTCTTCATCGGAATGATTACGAACCTGTACGTCAACATCCCTGCCCACCATCCCGGCGCCAAAGCGCATAACTATTTCACCGGCGCGGCCAGTAGCGTGGGATGGGCGGTTTCCGACGGCGGCGTGTGGCTGGCCATACATGCCGGACTCGGCCTGCTGCTGGCACTCGGCTCGCTTGAATTCATCGTCGCCGCCTCCCGCAGCCGCGACGCCACGTGGATCTGGGCCTCGATCGCGGGCGCAGCGTTCATCATCGGCGCAGGCTTCAACGGTGCCAGCTTTCTTGTCTTCGGCAAGGACTACAGCTCACTGATTATGGCAGGCCTGTTCGGACTCAGCCTCTGCAGCTACGTACTCGGCATTTATCTAGATGGCCGGCAGACGTGGGCCTACGCTCAGGTCAGAGCCGGGCAATAAAGGCGATCAGGTTATAGCCTGACAATAACGAAAAGGCAAGCCGACAGCCAGCACGGGCTGCATGCTAAAACAATCTTCTTTAGAAGAGCATGCGCGAACAAAGCTAGGGTGACGTGGCGATACCAGGCTTCGTAGCGGCGCGCCTCGTATTCAGCGAGTCCCACCTGGGATTTCGCTAGTGTCAGCTCTTTGTCAGCGACGCTACAGCTCGGCGCCAGATGAGCGATTTCCAGCAGTGATGTCCCGGACTTCCCGAAAGCTTGATAAAATGTAAGCCGCTTGCCATTCAGGCCCCGGCGGATGACCAGCCAGCGCACCGTATCCGTACGAGCATTAAGTACAAGCGGGAGCCGCAGCCACTGAGCCTCGCCGACTTGGAATCTTCGCAGGCGCCGGATGGAAGCCTGACGCAGAATTTCCTCGGCCCGCATCTCTGTCATTTGCGTGCCTACCTGAATAGCGAGACGGGTAGCGGGACGTATTTTGATAATATGAGGAATGCAGCGATTCTCCAGCCACGCGCTGATACCGCCCCCTGAGCCGTCAAATCCCGAGGTTACCACCCAGGAGGGCGGCACCTCATTTTCGAATGCGCGCCGCACCATCTTGAATGCTAGATCTGCGCGGCTGGCGAAGCTACTTCGCGCTATACCAGCATCGACGCATCGCTTATCATCTTTCCGCCACTCCTCCGGCAGGAAGAGTTCTCTGTCAATAAAGGCTACGCCCGCCGGGCTGATATAGGAAAGAAACATGCCGATTTGGCAGTTCTCAATTCGCCGCGAAGCTTCGCTGTATTGACGCTGTACGCCCGCAGAATGGTCTCCCTTTTTCAGGAAACTGGTCTGCCCGACGGCGAGGACCGCAGTATCGCAGCCCAGCCTGTTGATCACGTAGTGCCTCAGTTCGTCGCGTACGCCGTCGACATCCCATTTAGCGGTAGTGAGCAGGCGATGCATTCCATCAGGTACCGATTCTTGGGCATAGGCGGCAAGATTGCTGCCGTTCTTGCGGGCAACATTAGAGAGGAGCCCGGTCATATACGCGACCGCTCGCTGCCGCGGTTCAGCGCGGCTAAAGTGCTTGCCAAGACGATGGATGACCTCAGGAAGATCAGCTGATATAGCCGAGGTATAAGTTTCGCCTGACCGCGGTTCTAGCAGGCTGAGGTCCTGGTACTCCTCTATTCTGGCGCTTGCGGACATACCAGATTCTCCAGCTCCCGTGCGTTTCAACATGCCCTGAAATTGGGCCTTGCCAAGGCTGTAATCGGTCGCTATCGGTTTCCGGATTAGGTACTGCCTGGTTGGTTGATATGCACCGATGCCAGATCAGAGGCCAGACGATTGAAGGTCTTTTTAGGAAAAAGAACGTATGGCATAGCTGCCGGGCAGTTAAGGCAGCCACTTTGCCGCCGAACCGCCCTTCCCGCACTTAAGACCAGTCGCATAATTACTGTAGATTCACGAGGTAATAGTCGCTAAAAGAAAACCCGGCCGGCCGACGTGCAGCCGCGAAGGACTGCCTCCACCCGCTCGGTGATCGCTATCGTCGGTACATACGGCTTGGCATCATTGCCTGGCCGGCATCATCGCTGCCGAACCCGGTCTCCAGCCGGAGGCGGACTGACAGCTCCCGGGTTTTCTCACCTAGTGACTATATCCGGCGGTCGGCAAAAGCGGCACGCCCCAAAATTTCGGGGGTGAGGCTTTTTCGTGCAGTTCTTCACGGTCATACCATCCTTACCGTCTGTTGCAACCGCCACTCAAGCACGTCACTTCACTCTGGCCGCCAGAGTTCTCAACCGCTATACGTATACACTATGCGCAGATATACCAGAGTGTCGAGACGCCGCCTAGAGCTACAACCCTTAACCGCAGTTACTAACGACAGGGTGCGCGATTGGGGTTGGGGCGTGCTGGACTGGTGGGTGATCACCGCGTGGCGGCGCGGTCGGAGACTAGGCCGGCTACGGCCGAATAGGTCTCGTCGAAGTACTCGCGGCGTCCGGGGTATCGCTGGAGGGGTCGCCATTGCTTGTGTCACAACAGACCCAACCCGGACGGCCCCTGTTTTCGTCACGGCCCGCTCCTGCCTCTGGCGAAGTGGTTAGGGTCGCGGCATGACGATCAACCCCGCCGCGTCCACGGATCCCACGTCGCTGCCCAAGGCCGAGTTCGCGTTTCCCGGCCCGCTGCGCGACCAGCTGATCGCCGCGATCCTCGATGGATCGAAGACCTCGACCACCGGGCTGGTCGCCGAGTACGAGCATTACGGGGAGCCGCTGCCACAGGCCGGCGTCCGCTCGGTGGTGGTCGACTCCGATGACCGTCCCGTCGCCGTTATCGAGGTGACCAGCATCCGCGTCGCACCACTTGCGCAGGTCGACCTCGCCCATGCGATCGACGAAGGCGAGGGGTTCACTACCGTCTCCGAGTGGAGAGCGGGCCACGAAGAGTACTGGCACGGCGAACAGATGCGGCGCGCGCTGGGCGACCCCACCTTCACTGTGGACGACACGACCCCTGTAGTACTCGAACGCTTCCGAGTCATCACAGACCTTCGCCTCGCCCGCTTATCAGCCGACTATCGCGCACCACGTCGTAAGTGGGACGTGGTAAGTCCGCCACGCGGGCAGGCCGGCGGCGGTGAATTCTCAGTGAACGGTGCGGAACCGTCGTCCGGACGTTTCGCGGACAAAGTGCGGTAGTTGCTTCGAAGCATGCGATATTCCTACTCAACAGCGCCCTTCGTGCAGGACGGTAGGCAAAAGAATCACCCTGCCCAAGCAGGGCGACTGCTATGGGCTGCTCGGCGTGCTGGCCCTCGACACGGTCATGGCGAAGAATGGACTAAAGCGATGAGCACAGGCCGCGTTCACGGGACGTACCCGGCCTGGCCCAAGGCCCGGCGCTGAGGTGCTCGAGCAGATACTGCCGTCGACGGTCGTTTTCGTCGAGGCGTTTCGTGATGACCCGGGCGCCGTGTTGTTTCCGCAGGAGGAAGCGGTTATCGCACGGGCCGCGCAGCGGCGGCGGAGGGAGTTCGCCACGGTACGAGCCTGTGCCCATGCGGCTCTGGCTCAGCTCGGCGAGCCGCCAGCGCCGATCATTCCGGATGCACAGGGAGCGCCTCGGTGGCCGGATGGAGTGGTGGGCAGCATGGTCCACTGCGCGGGTTACCGAGCTGCCGGAGTGGCCCGCAGCCGGGTTGTCGCCGCCCTGGGGTTTGATGCTGAACGCAACGAGCCGCTCCCCGACGGCGTACTTGACGCGATCGCCCGTGCCGCAGAGAGAAACCGGATCGCCGAACTCGCCGTCATCAACCCTGCGGTGTGCTGGGATCGCTTGTTGTTCTGCGCCAAGGAGTCGGTGTACAAGACATGGTTCCCGCTGACCGGGCGGTGGCTCGACTTCGATGCCGCGGATGTCATCATCGACCCCACGGGCGGCGGATTTACCGCGCGCCTGCTGGTCTCCGGCCCGGTGGTGGCTGGCTCGCCGATGAGCATGCTGCATGGCCGCTGGCTGGCTGACCGAGAGCTTGTGGCGGCGGCGATCACCGTTCCGGCTCGGACCGTTCCGGCTCGGAACCCTGGAGCGGGTTAGACGGGCCGGAACGGCCAGGCCGGCAGGTGACTCAGCGGACGGCCGCCGCGGGGACGGCGGGTGGCGCGACCCGCCCAATCTGCACCCACACAGAATGCATGTCGTTGCACGCCCAGTGCTCCGCGACCAAGCCGCCAGCCATCCGGCCGATGTGAATTTCGTTCCACATAACGCGCCGTCCGGTGGGGGCAACCCCGAAGATAGGCCCGAGATGAGTGCCGGTGACCCGGCAGTGCTGGGTGACGAGGTCACCTTCTTCGACTTCCTGAATGACCTCATACTGAAGGTCCGGAAAGCCGGCACGCTCATTGCTGATGACCTGCTTGACGCCCTCAATGCCGCGGTCAAGACCGGGCGGCCCTGCGTGATTGACGAAATCTGGTGCCAGCACCTCATCGAGAACCTCCACCCGGCCTTCGCTGAACGCCTCCAGGACGATCCGGCGTAGCTTCGCTTTTGACTCCGACACTTCTGCTGATTCGGCCACTCTTCCTCCAAAGTAGTACGGGACTAATTGGTTAGTTCTTTTTTAGCGGGCCGACCCCTGGGAGATAGCCGACGCGTTCTCGTGCCTCATCTATGGCCTTGGTCAGGTTCTGCTTGGTGCGTTCGCCATCCAGCCACTCTGCGACTGGTCCCGCGTCGAACTCCGCCATGGCTTCGTCGGCTGTTGCTCCGGTTCGCACCGCCGCCTCTCCCGCGGCAGTCAGCCGGAGCAGGTAATCACGCAGCACGTCAAGGGTCTTGGCGGTTGTTACGGGGCCATGGCCGGGGACGACGACGTCGGGTTTCAGCCCGCTGAGGTATTCGAGTGTCTCGGCCCAGCCGACCTGCGATCCGTGAATGGCCAGTGGGGTCACGCCGTTGAGGCACAGGTCAGCGGACAGCAGCAAGCGCTGGTCGGGAAACCAGAGAGCGACGTCCAGGAACGAATGGCTGGGGCCGAATACGAGCAGCTGTCCGTTACGCGGTATGTCCAGGGTATCCAGGTCCACCGGCTCGGGAATCCGAACATCCAAATCGGCGAAACGGCCCGCGAATTGCGGCATGAGCCAGTCGAAGACGGTAATGTTGTCAAGCATCTGCTTGATGTCAGCGACAGTTTGCGGGTGAGCCACAACCCGCGCATCGCCGAATACCGAATTGCCTCCGCAATGGTCCACGTGATGGTGACTGTGCAGGACCGTGTCGACCTGTATTCCCATCCGTGCCGCCGTATCAGAGATGGCACAGGACATCTCAGGAAGCAGCATAGTGTCAAGGACAAGTCCCTGGGAGCCGTCCGCCACGATGACTGAATTAGACAGGCCAAGGGTACCGGGCGCCTGCACGAGTGCGACGACGCCCTCTGCGACCTCCTCGCAGGCGGGCGTGATAATGCTCACGGCCTTACGCCCCGGATTTGCTCAGCGATCTCCATACGGTCGAAATAAGCATGCCAGGACGTTATCTTCCCGTCGGCTACCTGCACGACCTCCGCAGCGTGCCACTGCACCGGTCTGCCGGTCGGCGGAATGACCTCCCCCGTCTGCGGATTTCTCAGCTGTCCGGACTGTATACCGCTGAACCGCAATTCACGGCACGCCGAGGTACCGTCCGCACTCTCGACCACCGACAGGATCTCATGCTTCATGTCAGGATAGGACTGATGGTGCCTGCCCATCACGCCCATGACATAGTCGATTCCCTCGCCGGTCATAGCAGCGATTCTCATCTCCGCGTCGGCCGCGAATATCTCGGCCAGTTCGCTGATCTGGCCGGCCCGGATAACTTCCCAGGCATGCTCGGCGAGGGAATGAGCGATTCCGCCGGTCTTAGCTACCGATATCATATCGTCGCCACCTCGGTCGTTGCCTCCTGCGCCCAGCTGACTTCGTACAAATGGATATCGACTGCCTTCGCATAGCGATGGACTGCCTGGATGAGTTCCTTACCCTGCTGGCCTGCCATCATCTTGTTGAAGGCCGTTAGGTCGGTCCACTGCGCGTAGTTGATGACGCGACGGCCATCGGTACTGGCATGCAAGGTCGCAGACACGAACCCGTCGAGCGTGCTCACGAGTTCCGCTGTCTCTTCCTTAAGCGTGTCCAGCAGTGCGCGCTGGTCCCCTGGCTCACAGGTAAAAATGTTGATAAACGTTGTCAGCTGATTCCCCGGCCTGATTTCGGCCATTAATTCTCTCCTTTCCAGCGCTGTTCTATGACCTGCTTGTGGCGCTGCAGGTTGCCTTCCGATCCGGCGTTAATTCGGCTGGCCATCTGCTCATCCGTGAATGGAGCTTGCGGGCGCATCTCAAAGTCCTGCACCCAGCGCACCCTGGTCCCCTCCGGGCACGCGTCATATGAATGGAAGATATGCATGAACAGGAACGGCCCGGTTTCCACCCTCCGGGCGACCGCCCGATGATGTTCAGTGTCCAGGACGCGCTCGGAGACCCAGCTGTAGCTGCGGCCATCTTCCCGGGGCTTGGTCGTGATCCGGAAGGTCACCCGATCCTGATCCTTGGCCAGGACATCTACCTGTTCGTACTCCTCCGCGAAGAGCACAGGCCACTGCTCGAGCCGGTTTGCCTCCTCCCACACCACGTTGACCGGCGCGTTGATGATGATCGAGTTATCCGTGTGGGCGGACATAGCCTCACTCCTCCCCGGCTGCTGCGCGCAGCGCCGTTTTGTCAACTTTCCCGATCGCGGTGACCGGAAGCTCGGAGACGATCTCGAGCCGGTCGGGAAGCTTGTACGGAGCCACTCCGCAGGCGGCCATGAAGCGCCGCAGCTCGACCAGCTCCAGGCCGCAGCCGTCGCGCAGGGTCACGAAGACGCAGATTGCCTCACCAAAGACTTCACTGGACACTGGAATAGCTGCCGCGGAAAGGACCGATCGGTGCGCCGAGGCGAGTTCTTCCACTTCCGTGGCGGAGACCTTCTCACCGCCCTTATTAATAAAGTCCCTGCGCCTTCCCGCCACGACGAAATTCCCCGAAGGGTGCAAGCGCACGATGTCGCCCGTTCGGTACCAGCCCTGAGGAGCGAAAGCGGCGTCATTGACCTGCGCAGGGGCGAGGTAACCGGGCACGGTGTAAGGGCCGCGGACCCACAGCTCGCCGGGTTCGCCGTCCGGGACATCACGACCGTCCGCGTCCACGAGCCGCCATTCATCCCCGGCCGAGGCCGGGCGGCCTTGCGTGTCGGCCACGATGTCCGGGGCATCATCGAGCCTGCTGAAGGCGAGCAGGCCTTCGGACATGCCGTACACCTGCTGGACGGTGCAACCAAGCGCCGCACTGACCTCGGCCACCTGAGGCCTGCTTATCCGCGCGGCTCCCGCCTGCAGTACGGCCAGTTTCAGCCCCGCGGCCAGCTCCGGCCGGGCACGGGCGCTGCCCGCCCATCTGACGGCCAGGCTGGGAACGGCAGCCGAGATGGTGACATCCTGCGCCGCCATCGCCGCCAGAACGGCGTCAGCGGTCCGTGCCCGGGGCAGGACTATACGTCCGCCAAAAGCAAGCGTGCCGAGGACCCCCGGGCAGCCGAGCGCAAAGTTGTGACAGACCGGAAGGGCCGCAAGGTAGACGCTGCTCGCCCCTAGACCCGCGATTTCCGCGCTGACCTTGAGGTTGTAGACGTAGTCCTGGTGAGTCCGCGGGATCAGTTTAGGCAGTCCGGTAGTACCGCCGGACAGAAGGTAAAGCGCCACGTCGCTGGGTCTGACGGACGGCGGGGGCCCGCAGGAATCGGCGGATACCTGCGCGCTGAGACTGCTCAGCAGGTATTCGCCCGGCGTCGGGCTTACGCCGCCAGCTGGCATTCCCGTGATGACCAGACTGTGTACGGCGCGGCAGGAGGCGGCCAGCTCCCGACCCGCGGCCAGATTGGCGCCATGCTGGGTCCGCGCGCTCACCACGACGATCCCCGCACCTGAGGTCTGCGTGATATAGCGGAGCTCCCGTATCCGCAAGCCTGGCGGAGCAAGGACCGCCGCGGCACCAAGGCGAGCCAGCGCGAGTATGACGACGAGCACCTCGGGCTCATTCGGCAGCTGGACGACCACGCGTGCGCCAGGCTCGGCTCCGAGTCGGCGGAATACCTCGCTCACGCGCAGTACTTGTCCGGTCAGGTCACTGTGAGTAAGCCGGATGCCTGGTGCCGAGATCGCCTCGGCGCTCGGGTCCTCGCGAGCGTGGCGCAGCACGAAATCGTGGAGCAGCTCATCTGTCCACCAGCCGGAAGCGCGATACCACTCCTCGCGAACCATGACATCGTCGAGGGCAGGGTGGGTCGCCGAGTACTTGCCGCCGGTGACCCGCTCATCGCTAATGAGCATCGTCCTGGCCAGCCCCGGATAAAATGTCACCGGGGCACCTCCTCGTGCGGGCCTGGCCGCACTGGCTGGCGGGTGAGCGTCGCCCGCGCAGCATGGCTCCTGATGAGCCGGGCTACGACATCCGCCTGCTCGATATGCAGATAGTGGCCCGCTTGCGGCACGGTCACGACGGTCACCAGGCCGGCATCCGACCCGCCAAGCGCCGCGGCTAGGGCACGGCCCTTTCTCGGGGAGGTGACGTGGTCTCGTTCCGCCAGGACCACCAGGGTCGGGACACGGATACGGCCAAGATCCCCCAGATCGGACTGGTTCAGGCGTACTCCCCATAGCTCGTGCAGGTCGGCAGGCAGCCGGACGTGCCGGAAGCCGTCAGCGATCAGGCCGAGCACATCTGGATCGGCCGGCGGCAGCAGGCCCTCGGCCAGGAAACCCGGATCGACAGACCCGTGGCGCAGCTGATCGACCAGGTCATGGTGCAGCCGGGCGGGCAGCCCGGTGGCGAGCAGCGCCAGCCAGGCCACCCGGTGCGGCGCCATGATCGCGAGCCGGAGCGCGACAAGCGCGCCGAACGAATGCCCGACAATGCCGACGCCGCCGTCTGGCCGCCGCCCGGGAAGATTGCCCGCCAGCTGCGCTAGCGCGCCGGTAAGCTCGAGCCCGGGTCCGTCGAGCCTGATGCCCGTGCTGTCGCCATGGCCGGGCAGGTCCACGGCGAAGCTATCGATCTCATCGCTCAGCTCGCGGCACAGGGCTTCCCAGTGCGCCGCAGTGCCGCCGAATCCGTGCAAGAAGAGCGCGGGCTGGGTGCCGGGCGGGGCGGCTACCGTTTCGCCGCCTGCGCTGGTCGCGGGAGCGCTGGCACGGGTCATCGCGCCTGCCCGGGTCAGGCGGTACGACGCCAGTTCGGTGCTTCCTGTATCGCTCGGCGCGGGTCGCCCGAGCATGGCGGCGGAGTGAATGCCGCCGAACCCGCTGGCCATCACCAGTGCCGCACCGACGTGGTGCTCGCGCGGCACGTTAGGCACGTAGTCCAGATCGCAGTCAGGGTCCGGGAACTCATAGTTGGCCGTGGGCGGAACCACACCGGACTGGATGGCGCCGATGGTCGCGACCACACCCGTCAGGCTCGCCGCGGACAGCGAGTGCCCGATCATTGACTTGGTCGAACTGACCGGTATGCGGTAGGCATGACCGCCAAGAACGGTCTTCAGCGCCTGAGTCTCGAACAGATCATTCTGGCTAGTGGAACTGCCGTGCGCGTTGACGTAGTCCACGATCTCGGCGGGCACTCCGGCGTCGTCAATCAGGCGCTGCAGTACGGCGGCCATCGCCGCCCCGTCCGGCGCCAGATCGGTCATGTGCTGCGCGTTGTTGAGGCTCGCGTAGCCGAGGACTTCGCCGTAAATACGGGCGCCCCTGGCGATCGCATGGTCGAAATCCTCCAGCACCACCGCCGCCGCACCCTCGCCGAGAACAAACCCGCCCCGGAGGGCGTCGAACGGCCGGGAGGCCCGCTCCGGAGGCCAGTCCCCGACGGCGAGGGAACCGATGACGTCGAGGGTGGCGTACGAAATGCCGGAAAGCGGCGCCTCGGCGGCCGCCGCGACAACCAGGCTGAGGTCACCGTGCCTGACCAGGTCGAAACCCAGGCCCAAAGCGTCGATACCCGCCGTACAACCCGTCGTCAGCGACGTGCACGGACCCCGCAGGCCAAAGGTCTTCGCGGTCCAGGCAGGCGCGTAATTGAGGAAAACTGAGTCATAGAAGCAGGAGTCTTCCGGGAACGGGTCAACCGGATGGGTACCTCGGTCACTCAGCTTTTCGTAGGCGTCCTGGAATTCGGGCGTGCCGCCGATAGCGGAAGAGAAGACGACGCCTGACCGCTCGTAATCGACATCTCCTGATCCTGCCCGGCCGTCCTGTCCGTTCCCGTTTACCGGGTGGAGGCCGGCGTCGCGTGCCGCCATCCCGCCAACCGTTACTCCGAATTGCACGAACCGGCTGAGCCGTGAGAGCGAAGCCGCCTCCGCTGGCTCGTGATGGTCGGCCACCGCCCAGTTAGCGACGCGCGAGACGACCCGGCTCCGGACGCCGATCGCCTCCATCTCCGGCTCGTACGCAAGGAATCCGGCGCCAGCAGTGTTATTTCGCCAGAATTGTTCTTTTCCTACTCCGCTCGGTGCGACGATACCAATTCCCGTTACCGCGACACGGTTCATGACAAGGTCCTCCATCCCGGGACGGGCTGCCTGTCCTGTCCGGTCAGCACACCAGGAGCGCCCGGGATGCCAGGTGAGGATCCAGCTAGGCGCTGACGGCGGATGATGGCCGTCAGCCGGGTGAGCGACTTGCCCGGGCCGACTTGCTCTATCCGGTCAACGCCATCGTCCAGGAGGTATCCGATCACCTCATGCCACCGGACGCAGCCGGTCAGCTGCGCCACCAGGAGAGCCTGCACCGCACTGTCGTAGGGCTCGGCGGTGACGTTGGAGATCACCGGAATACGGGGTGGGCACAGCCGGAGACCTGCCATGAATTTCGCGAGATCATCGGCGGCCGAGGCCATGTACCGAGAATGGAAGGCGCCGCTGACTTGCAGCATGACGAAGTCGCCGGCCCCGGCCCGCAGGAAGGGCTCCCGCGTCGCCTCGACTTCGCCGCGCGGGCCGGACACCACGACCTGAGTCAGCGAATTCTTGTTGGCCAGCTCGACGCCGGGACCGGTTTCGGCGAGCACGCTCCTGACCTCGTTCTCACCGAGCCCAAGGACAGCGGCCATCCCGCCATCGCCGCAGCGTGCCATCACCTCGCCGCGGTAGGCGACCAGACGGAGCCCGGTCGTGAAATCGAAGACACCTGCGGCGTGCAGGGCGTTGAACTCACCGAGGCTATGCCCGGCCAGGTAATCCGGGTGCGACGATGTCGTCGCGAGTTTCTGCAGGTAGCTCAGCGCGTTGACGACGAACAGCGCAGGCTGCGTGAATTGGGTCTGGTCCAGCCGGCCATCGCTAGACCGGCAAACGTCGGCAACCGACCAGCCGAGCACTTCATCCGCCTCGGTGACCATGTCCGGGTACGCGGCGAAAAGCCCGTCTCCCATTCCAGTGCGCTGCGCGCCCTGGCCAGGGAAGACCCAGGCTGTGACGGCATCGCGCTGACTATGCGGAGGGTCTTCGCCGGGCACGCAAGCCGCGCGCGCGGCTATATTCAGCCGCCCGGCCGGTTCAGACAGCAATGCGAGCCGTCTCTGCACGCGGTCCGCTGTAATGGCATGAGGACGACCGGCCTATCGGCAGGATGTGCGGCTCCTTAGCGTTCATCCCGCCATCCGCAAAGGCGCTGTCATAGGGCTCTGTGTTCCGGACCATTAGGCTCTGTTTTCCGGTCATGCCAGCCATGTAGTGAAATCTCAAGGCCTGATCCTGCCCTCTACTCAGCAAGGTCGTCCCATGCAGCATGCCGCGGCTTCCTAACGGCTTGCGGTTCGATCTCGGGAATGTCTATGCGTAATAACGGAGCATAATGAGCGAATACCTGAGTACCAATAGCCCGAGCAGCTAAAGGAACTTCTACCGCGCTTGCGGCATGTCCGGTCCCCGGTTGCGGCCGGCCGGGCGGTGCGAGCCGGGCGGTGCGAGCCGGGCGGTGCGAGCCGGCCCATGGATCGCGGCATCTCGATTACGCAGGGGCCGGGGAGCCCAGACCCGCTCCATCAGGAACTCGCGGAGACTGCGCGCGGACTGAGATGAGGATGAGATGGCCTGCGCCATGGTCACGAACGACTGACCGGCTTCGCCGGGACCCGTTTCCCACTGCGCCAGGAACCGCTCGACGGTCTCGGCCCGGCATTTCTCTCGATCCAGGACAGCCCGGCTTTCCCTGGCGTGCCCGCTGGGCCTTCTCGGACAGAGGTGCCTAGCTGGCTGCTCGCCGGCCGATCAGAAGTGCGCGCGGCGGCAGGACCCCCGCGTCGGCGCAAGACAACACGATAAACGGACCTTAATTTGGATAGATCCGGAAGATCTGGAACTCTCCGGTATCTCCCTGTCCCTGATCCGCAAGCTCGAACCAGGCGAACGCCCGCGTCCTGCCCGGCGACGGCGAAGACGCGCCGCCGCGCGGGCAAAGCGGACGTCCGGTGGGCTAGCCGAGGATCCGGCCCAGCTGCATGCCCAGCACCGGGTTGCCCTCGACCCGGAGCTTGCCGGTCATGAACGCCTCGGTCCCGTTGAATTCACCCTGGGCCATGGCCAGCAGATCCGCCTCGTCGATGGTGATCGTGACATCGGGATGGCCGGCCGTGCCAGTCCTGATCTCGGACTTGCCGTTGTCGATCATGAGCGTCCACTTCCCACCGTGTTCGCCCTCGACGACGTACTGGTAGGTAGCGGTCAGCCCCTCGGTCCGGTCCGGCTGGGCTGCCAGCTGGCTGGCCATGTCGTCGAAAACTTCCTGCGGAGTGTTCATACTCGGCTTCCTTCACTCGCGGTTTCCGGAGCGGCTGACCAGCCTGCGCCTGCGCCTGCGCCGATATGAGGTACCAGGACGCCCTCGAGCACAAACACATTTCTGTTGGGACGGAAGCGCGCGGCGTGCATTAGCAGCGTCTCCTCCCACCGGCCATTGTCCGCTAATATCACACATCCAAGCGCGGGATCTTTCACCTTCTCAGAGATCCGGGAAGCCGACTTCCGCACATAATTATGCGATGAATTCCGGTGTCGGGATAAGTGCGGAAGTCCGCCACCGCTGCTTGCACCCGGCCGCTGCTTAGCAGATCATTGACTCCAGTCACCCGGAGGGTTATTAATAAGTAGTCGGGTATATTTCCGGGCCGGCGAGGAAGGCATGATGGCGGGACATATTGTCGTCCGATTTAACATTTCCGCGCCGCTCCAGGTGACGTGGCGGACCGCCACGCAGGCGGAGACTCCAGATGCCTCAGCCGGGACGGGCGACGGGCATTCACCCGGCCATGAGGTCATCGCGTGGGATCCGGAAAATAACCGGATCACCTATCACATCACTACCACGCCGAACGGTAACGGCCCCTCCTGGTCCTATTATGCCAAGCGCAGCACCGATGTCGCTGAGAAAACGGCACACACCAGGGGGTGGGGGAACGAGAACTTCGCTTACTCATATGCCTTCTGGCAGTACACAGGCTCTGCGGAGGCCAGCGAGATCCGGTGTGTCGCCGATTTCGAGATGACGTCCTTCCTCGCCGATGAGCGACCAGCAAATGCAGCGCCACGACCGACACTCCGCATGACCATGTAAACGTGCCATCAGCGCAAGGAGTACGAAGATGCCTACAGCCGACCAGACCGCTCGCGATCTAGCGGGCACCGTTGCCTTCGTGACCGGAGCGAGCCGCGGCATCGGCGCGGCTACCGCCCGGCTGCTCGGGCGGCGAGGAGCCGCAGTCGGGGTGAACTACTACCGCAGTTCGGCGTCGGCCAAGGCCGTGGCCGAAGATATCGAGAACAGCGGCGGCACCGCCGTCACCGTGCAGGCGGACGTCACTAGCGAGGAAGAGCTAAAGCGCGCAGTCGACATGGTGGAGGAGGTGCTCGGTCCGATCAATATGGGTATTTTCAATGCGCACGCGCTGGATAACCCGGCCCGCGCGCCGTTCACCAAAGTCCCGCAGTGGCTCATCGAAGAGGTCGTGATGCGCCAGGTCCGCGCTCTCCTGGTGCCGGCCAGGATCATCATCCCGCGGATGGCAGAGCGCGGATGCGGCTCGGTCGTCGTCGTCACCTCGACCCAGGTTTTGCATCCGGCCGAGCACATGCTGGCCCTGGCGATGGGCAAGGGAGCCGTCGATGTCGGGGTGAAGTCCCTGGCCCTTGAGTACAGTCCGCGGGGCGTGCGGGTCAACGCAGTCGCGCCCGGGCCGGTGCTCACCGATGCCATCGCGACCCTGCTGAGCGATGAGTACAAGCAGGCACGTGCCGATGTCACCCCGCTCGGCCGCCTCGCGGAAGCCCCGGACATCGCCGGCCCCATCGTCGCGTTGGCGTCGGATGCGTGCGGATTTGTGACCGGTGCGACCCTTCAGGTCAACGGCGGCATCGTCATGGCCTGAGCCGGGCCGTACCGATAGAGCGTTCCGACACGTCTCGATCTTGCCGCAATCTGCCCACCGGAGCGTACCGATGACCCGCGTCTCGTCCGTACCCGACATCGCCCGGCCTACCGGGAATTTCCGGCTCACCGTGCAGGCGATGACCCTGTGCGTGCTACTGCTCGTGCAGTTCTTCTTCGGCATGGTCACCAACCTGTACGTCACCGTACCGGCCGGCCACCCCGGATCGAACACTGGGAACTTCTTCGCCGACGCTCCCCGCAGCGTGGCCTGGGCGGTCACTTCGGCGCCCGTCTGGCTCGCCGTGCACGCCGCCCTGGGCCTCGCGCTCGCCGTGGCCTCGATCGCGTTCATCGTCACCGCGATCCGGAGCGGGGACCGGTTGTGGACCTGGCTGTCTGTGGCCGGCTGCCTGCTGATGATCGGGGCCGGCTTCAACGGCGCGAGCTTCCTGGTGTTCAACCGCGACTTCAGTTCCCTGATCATGTCTGGCCTGTTCGCCCTGACCCTGGGCTGTTACGTGACCGGCATCTACGTCGCGGCCCGGCGGACCGCAGCGGGCCCGAGGCGATGACATCCCTGGAAACACCGGCGCTTGCCGGCGATGAACGCGCTCCGCATCGGTCCGGCCGATGAGCCG
>CAAGKR010041614.1_pt1 | contig 15529 bp, 17 predicted proteins | sample 2556971 | NCBI WGS metagenome assembly CAAGKR01 (sample SAMEA5207829, study PRJEB30636) | soil metagenome | biome: forest; feature: boreal; material: soil | place: USA | collected 2011-09 | depth 1 m | reverse complement strand
TCTGCTATTTCTCCGGTTGTAAAACCTCTATTTCTAAGCTCGTAGGCTTTTTTAATGAGTTTTTCATTCATGGATTTTGCCACCTCTCATCAATTTAACATTCGTTCATATTTACAGGAGTCATTTTCTTCGCAGATTTCATGGCTGCAAGAACAACCTTCAAGGCGTGAATTCCATCTTCCCCTGTAATTTTAGGTTCCTCATCATTTGTTACTGAAGATAAGAATGATTTAAGCTCTTCTTTAAGAGGTTCTTTGTGAGCTACTTCAACTTTCTGAGCATTTTTTCCATAGACCTCCACAGTCTGATCTATATAATCTAATGAAAGAATTCCTTCAACACCAGTAATTTCCAGTTGCCTTTTCTTGTAGGGAGTTAACCAGTTGGTTTCAAGAATGCCAACTACACCGTTTTCAAACTTCATCATTATCTCAGCATGATCTTCATATTCACATTTTTCAAGACGACTACCCATATTAGCATAAACACGGGATGCAGGACTGTCTAAAAGATAGAACATGATATCTACCTCGTGTATAGCAAGATCAATTGTTACACCTACATCTTTAATTCTAGGTGGAAATGGTCCAACCCTCTTGGCAGAGGCAGATACAGTTTCCCCAATCACTCCCTCTTCCATAAGACGTTTAGCCTCAACAACAGCAGGATTGAATCTTTCAACATGTCCTGTAGCTAATTTAACCCCAGCTTCATGGGCTGCATTAACCATATCTTTTGCTTCATCTAAAGTGAATGCTATTGGTTTTTCAACCAAAACGTGTTTTCCTTGTTCAATTGCACCCATTACAACATCATAATGGTAGGTTGTGGGTACACAAACACTAACCACATCTATCTCGGGCATCTTCAGTATGTTGTCATAATCAACAAATCCAACAGTGTTAAACTCTTTTGAAACTTCTGCCAGCGTTCCCCTCATAAGATCAGAAACAGCCATTAAATTAGCATTTTCAAGTTCAGAATAAACCCTTACATGGTTGTAACCCATAGCTCCGACACCGACTACACCAACATTAACCTTACTCAAATATAATCCTCCATCATAAGTTTTGCAGCTTTCAAACCCAATTTACTGGCTTCATCTGCAGAACCTTCCACATTAACTCTTGAAAGTACTTTTCCTTCTTTATTAAGAAGTACAGCACCGAGTTTGAGTTTATTCTCGTTTATCCTTGCAGAAACACCCAGAGGCCACTGACAACCCACCCCTAACTCTTCAAGAACCCTTTTCTCTGCGGTAACTTCTTGAAAGGAAGGAATGTGATTCAACATCTCTAATATATTTCTTTTATCACTATCTTCTCTTGCAACAATTGCAATTGCTCCCTGCCCTGCAGCAGGTGTGAAATATTCAATTGAAAATCTTTTTTTTATATGTTCAGTTAGACCAAGTCTTTTTAAACCTGCCTCGGCCATTATTGTTGCATCGTAATCTCCACTTAATACTTTATTTATTCTTGTATCTATATTTCCCCTTATTGTTTTTATATTAAAATCTTTTTCATGATAGTTACAGAAAGCTTCCCTTCTAATGCTGCTGGTGCCTATTATTGCACCAGATGGTATTTCATCCCACCGATACCTAGAAACAAATACATCATTTGGAGATTCTCTTGGAGGTACAGCAACTATTTTAAGCTCACCTTCAAGTTCTGTAGGTAGATCTTTTAGACTATGTACAGCAAAATCCACATCCTCATTTAATACTGCATTATCAAGCTCCTTAGTAAATATTCCTTTGGCATCAATGTTGTATAACTGGGAATCTTGGATGTTGTCCCCTGTAGTTTTAATAATTTCAATATCTATTTTTTCATCTGTTAATCTTGATAATTCACTAATTATACCCTGTGTCTGAGCAGTTGCAAGACTGCTTCCCCTAGTGCCAACTTTCAAAAAAATCATCTCCAGTAAGAAAATTTCGGCTATCCCTAAATCATTTTATTAAATCGAATCCTATTACAATTACGTATATTAGATTAAAAGTTCTGAATTTTAGATTAAAAGTCTGTTGTATGATCTTAAATTTAAGTGATCTTAACCAACTTCATTTAAACTCCTAGTGAATGATTCTTGTATAATCTCTAATAAATGTTACCATGCAAAGTTCTGAATTCTCAATTTACCTTTTTTTTAAATCTGAAAAGTTGGATCTATAAATAAGGAGTACATTTTTAAGGTTGTTATCAACAGCATTTTCCATTGCACCAGCTAAATCATTGGAGTAATTTGAATTTCTTTTTAGAATATTCTTAACACTTGCTCCCAATTCATCTACAAGTATTAAAGGTATATCCCCATTTATTCTTTCTAAAACATCTGCAACTGATTCTTCATCTATTTCTTCACATGTAACTCCGTATTTACCACCAAATATCACCCCTACACGGCCCATATCTTTGGTCATCGATATAACCTTACTTATAGAAGTAACATTTAGTCCAGGATTTATTTCTTCTATAATACGAATTCCATCTTGCTTATTTATTGAAGTCCTGCCTTTTACACCCTTGAAATTATTCAAACCTTCCTTTATTTTTTGAATCGATACTCCAATTGTTAAAGATGCACATACAGCCGCAAGTATATTTGCGATATGTATAGGTGCAGGTGCAAATGTTGACACTTCAAAGGATTCATTGAGAATATAGTTATTAGATGTTTTGAAATCAACAATATCAATTTGAAAGTTAGTTTTATCAAACCCAAATTGTATTTGAGAGGCAGTCAAATTTGCACGATTATTGCTATTTATTGAGTTTCCAAATGTATTTGTTTTATCATGAAATTCAGTGTATTTGGAATTGTAAGATTCAATTTCACATGCAACTGCCTTGCTTTTAAATATTTGTCGCTTAGCCTCACTTGCAGTTCTGGAATTATTTGCTATGGGATAATCTTCAGCCAAATTAGTGAGTATACCCACATCAGCAAGTCCAGTACCCCCAAGAGATGTTTCAAATATACATATACCCTTTTCATGGCCCTCGGCAAGTTTCCATGCTTCAATTATACTTGCAGGAGTTATGCTAATATCTCTCTTTAAAACCTTCCATTCACCATCTTCAAAAACCTCAACACCTAAGCTGCTTAAAACTAAGGGATTTAAATCTTTAAATATCTCTTTTAACATCCATACAATGCTTGTTTTTCCCTTAACCCCTGTAACTTCAATTACGGGAATATCTATCCTATCATTTAGTAAAAATGCAACAGCTTCATGATGCGTCAAAGTGACATCATGATCAAGTTTACAGTGAACAGGTGCCACTATCATTAAATCTGATTCAACTATTTGATTTTTGTATATTTTAATGTCATCTAAATTTTCAAGGAAGGTTAAACCTTTATTTTTGAGTTCTTCAACTTTTAAAGGATCCAGAGATTTATAAATATCCAATGCTAACACTTCAATATTTGGTATTTTCATAAATTCAGATGATATTAATAATCCCCCATGAGTCATATCGACTACTAAAACCTTCATGGATTTATACGCCCCCTTGAAGTTTTTCCCTAACCCTTCTGTAAAAGTTTTTGCTTAATCTTACAAAATAGGCATAATCTTCAGCTTTTTTAAAAATAAATTCATCCATGTAGTTAATTTCTTCTTCAAATTGGCCATCTATAACCGCTACAGCCTTTTTACCTTCACGTAGGAATTTTACTTTGATAACACTATCATTTGGTACAACAGTAGGCCTTGCACCTAACTTAAATGGGCATATTGGGACTATTATGAAAGCAGCAACTCTTGGATCAACTATAGGGCCTCCTGCAGACATTGAATATGCCGTAGACCCACTAGGAGTTGCTATTATAAGACCATCAGCCCGAAGTTCTTCCACTACTTCATCATCCACACTTATTTCAATATGGAGCATTTTAGCAGGTTTTTGGGTCATTATAACTACTTCGTTTAGAGCTTTGTGAAGTTCCTTGTTGTGCCATACCCTAAGTTGTGTACGCTTGTCAACAAAATATTTACCGGCTAAAACTTGTTCCAATGCTGTGAAAGTCTCTGCAGGATCTATCTCAGTTAAAAAACCTACAGCACCCATGTTAATCCCAAATAAAGGAATTTTTTTCTGGTTAATAATTCCCTGTGTTCTGAGTACTGTACCATCACCACCAACCGCAACTACCATATCAACATCCATATCTTCAAGATCAGAAGCAATATCGTGGTATTTGTTAAGTTTAGATGCGAGATTTGTATCAATCAGAGTATCAACGTCTTTTTCGATAAGAAATTCAACAATTTTACCTGCTAGTTCAACTGATTTGTCGATATCGAAACGTGCAACAACCCCTATGCGCATCATATGCCTCCAAAAATTTCTATTAATCCCTTATGAAAATCTTTATTACATGAAGCAATTATAGAAGTTCTATCCAGAACATTCAATCCACTTTTTAGTGATTTGCATCTTTCATCAGTTACAATACCCCTAGATTCTTCTATTATTAATTTTGCAGCAGAAATATCAACGATTCTTAAATTACCTCTAACATCTAAAAAGGCATCATAAGTTCCATCTGCAACATAACAAAGTTCTATTGCTACAGATCCAAGAATTCGCATGCTACTCACAGTTTTACAGAGTCTGTCAATCTTGGACATATCAGCTCTGCATATATAGGCCCCTATAGAAGAACCAGATACATCTTTTCGGGAAGATGGTCTGATTAGTTGCCCGTTAAGCCTTGCTCCCATACCCTTTTGAGCAGTGTAAATGTCCTCGGTTGCAAAGTTTTTCACAAAACCAATTTCAATGTCACCTATTGTTAATTTATGCAAATCCTTTAAACTATTCGATAACCCTTTAGGATCAGCAACTGCTATGGATATCCCATATGCAGGTATATTCTTAAGAGCATTTCTTGTGCCATCTAAAGGATCCACAACAAATACTGCTTCTGAAGGACCATTACCTATTTTTAGTTCACCAATTTCTTCACTTATTAGAGTAACTGGTCTTTCAGTTTCTTCTAAAATTTCTACTACCTTTTCTTCAGCTACAAGGTCAATGTACTTAGTAGGAGTACCATCAGCACCCATTTTAATTACTTTTCCCCCTTCATCTGTACCAACAAGGGGTTTAATGACTTCCTGAGCTTCTCCCAATATGGTGTTTGAAATATTACTCCAAAATTTGGTGTCTTTTTTGTTCATATACAACTCCTAAATTTGCGATAGGTTAATTTATTTCTAACCAATATATACAACTGATGCCACTACAGCACCCTGTTTTTTAACTATATGGCTTTCATCTGCTATCTTTATTTCGTTAATATTGAGCCCTCTCACATCCATCATATATCTTACCATGGATTCTGCTTCATTCTTTACATCTTCGGGATCCCGGTTGATTCCTGTGTTCTCCACAACACAACCAAAATAATCCGAAGTCGCAAGGGCTACGGCAGCAGATATTAAATCTCCTTCAACATCGGATGACGTGTATGCCAAAACACAATTTACCATATCACCAGGAAGAAATTTCGGGACGGGAACCACCTCCGTACCCTCAGGTAAAATGCTTGAAACCTTTATAAGATTAATATCACCAATATTTGCATCTAATAATGCATTATCAAATGCATTAAGCTTTGTAGGACCTTCAGCCCTTCCAGAAGTTATTGAAACTTTCATTTGTATCACTTAAAATTTAAATAATGGTAAAAATAACATATTCATATCCTAATATTAATAGAGGGTTATCTATAAAAGTTTACATATCTAAACATAAGATAGGATAATGATACTATACATACTAATTACATAATATAGTAAAGATAATAAATGGAATTGAATATGAATTTTGTTGATCTCTTTTAGATTTTATAAAGATTCAGAATCTCTTTAATGGTTTATTGAGAATCAAGTGGATATATTGGAGGTAAAAAATGTCAAAGAAGGTAGTAGAAGTTAAAACCTTAAAAGTAGGTAAATATGTAATAATTGATGGTGAAGCATCAAAAATCACTAGCATTCAAACATCATCACCGGGAAAGCATGGAGCTGCAAAAGCAAGAGTTGAAGCTATGGGTATATTCGATAATCAAAAAAGAGGTTTTGTTAAACCAGTTGACTCTAAGTGTGATGTTCCAATGATCGACAAACGTTTAGGACAAGTTCTGGCCTTGATGGGTGACGATGTTCAACTAATGGATCTTGAAACCTATGAAACTTTCGAAATTCCAGTACCGGATGAACTCAAAGGTAAGCTTAATGAAGGCTCTGAAGTAGATTTCATCATGGCAATGGGTAAAAAGAAAGTAATGAGGATAAAAAGTTAAGTGAATTGTGGTAAACCCATAATTCCATAACTAATCCTTAAATAAAATTTATAATTTCATATTTAAATAATAAGTTAGTCGAGAATAAAATGCTTTTTTACACAGAAAATGTTTTGAAATTCGCATTTTCAATTGAAACATCAAATATTGATGTTGAATCATCTAATCATGATGATAAAAAAAGATTCGGTATTCTAGGGGTGCCATTTGATGGTACAACGAGCTACATGCCGGGTGCACGTTTTGGGCCCAGATCTGTAAGGGAAGCATCATACAACTTCGAGAGATACAATCTAATTTTAGATAAAAATATAAATACCAAAATTTACGACTTTGGAGACCTTGAAGTTGTTCCTGGAAACTTCAAAAAAACTTGTTCAAATCTAAAAACAACCATATCTGAAATTCTAGATTTGGGACTTATTCCCTTAACTATAGGGGGAGATCACAGCATTAGCTATTGCGTGCTGAAAGTTATAGATGAAAATGATGAATTGAATTTTCAAAACATCACCATTATACATTTTGATGCACATATGGACCTTCGAAATCGATATATGGATGAAAAATATTCTCATGCAACTGTGATGCACAGAATATTCGATATGAATCCTAAGGAAATTATCCAAATTGGTGTGAGATCCTCTTCAGAAGAGGAAGCAATATTTGCTCGTGAAAACAATTTAAAGGTTTATACTTCATGCGATGTCGATGAAAATCTAGAAGAAATAATTAAATTTTTACAAAAAATTGAAGGACCAATTTATGTGACCTTTGATATTGATGTCTTGGATCCTGCTTTTGCACCATCAGTTGGTACTCCATCACCTTGCGGTCTGAACCCTAAACAGACAGAAAAATTAATATATAGTCTTAAAAATAAAAAAATTGTTGGTTTTGATTTGGTAGAGGTATCTTCAAATAAAATTGGGGACATCACTTCGATACATGCTGCCAAGACTATTTATGATGTTTTGAGTCTTTGATGGATATAAACCTAAATATTATAAATTTTTTATAATCTTAATTTACTATTTTTAAATATTTTGTAACCGAATATTATAAGATACAGAAATTTTTATAGTGGAATGAAAATACCTTAATTATTACTAATTATTTTCAACTAATCAGTTTAAATAATTTATAGAAAGAAACTGAACCAAATATCTTCATGATTTGATTTAAAAATTAAAGGTGAATAAAATGTACAAACGAGAAGTAAAGCTTTCTGGCCATATAATAGACTCTTTAATACTTCCAAATACTCTTGATCTTATAATGGATATGGGAGGAGATTTTAAGATACTTGAATTTGAAGTGGGTAAACTAAAGGTAGATATAAGTCATGCCCGGATCCAAGTTGAAGCGCCTAACAAAGTACTCCTTGGAGAGATATTAGATGAACTTTCAGAAATTGGAGCACTCGTAATTGAAATTAAAGATGTTAAACTATTAAAATCTGAAAACGATAAGACGTTACCAGCTGATTTTTATTCAACTACTCACCATCCAACTCAAATACGCTACAATGGAGAATGGGTAGTTGTTGAAAACATTGAAATGGATTGCATGATTGTTGTTGATACTGAAAATGATCGGGCTTTCTGTGAACCTATAGGCAGAATCAAAAAGGGAGACTTTATTGTCGTTGGTAGGGAAGGCATACAAGTTCTACCACCTGAACGTCCAAGAGGTAAACAAGGTGTTTTTGAGTTCATGTCCAGCGAAGCATCCTCTGAAAAACCAATTAAATCAATTATAAAAAATATAGCATCTGAAATAAAGGAAGTTAAAAAAAGAGGCGGAAAAATTGCTATTGTTTCAGGTCCTGCAGTTGTTCATACTGGGTCAGGATCAATATTAGCCAATATGATTAAAGAAGGGTATATAGACCTTATATTTGCTGGAAACGCACTTGCAACTCATGATATAGAAAGTGCACTCTATGGAACTTCATTAGGTATGGATGTAATAACAGGAGAAGCCGTTACAAGGGGTCACAGGAATCATATATATGCTATAAACGAAATTAACAAAGCAGGATCCATAAAATGTGCCGTTGAAAATGGATTATTAAATAAGGGAATAATGTACGAATGTGTTAAAAACAACGTTCCATTTGTACTGGCAGGTTCAATAAGAGATGACGGACCACTTCCAGATGTAATCACCGATGTTATAGAAGCTCAAGATGAAATGAGGAAACATATACACGGTGTAGATATGGTTATAATGATTTCTACCATGCTCCACTCAATTGCAACTGGAAACATGTTACCATCACATGTGAAAAGTATATGCGTAGATATAAACCCTGCAACAGTTACCAAACTTAGTGACAGGGGCAGTGCTCAAGTTGTTGGAATTGTGACAGATGTAGGAACATTCTTACCCGTACTATATAATGAACTTAAATCAGATTAATCCTAATTATTCTGTTTAATTAATTTCTATTTTTTTTATTACATTAATCAAATATTATAATATGAAAATTTTTATTGTTGAAAATACATATTAAATATATGGAAAGTGTGAAAATTTTAGGAGCAGGTCCATCTAGATTGTCAGCAGCCATTAATCGTTCACATGAAGGTTACAACGTAGATATTTTTGAAAGAAATTCTGATGTTGGCACCAGTATAAATGGTAATCTCCAAGGACTTGAAAACTGGTCAGAAGATCAAGATGTAGTTGAAGAATTCAAGAATATGAATATTAAAACTAATTTCCATTGTGAACCATTTAATAATCTTAGAATAACTAATGGCGAAGAAAACTGGGATTTTTCGTGCAAAAAACCTGCATTCTACATTTTAAAACGTGGCACAGACGAAAACAGTTTAGATCATGGCTTAAAAAAACAGGCTCTATATAATGGCATCAATATACGATTTGGGGAAACTGCACCTATTTCAGATGTGGATATCATTGCAACTGGTAGTGATCCAAAGTTTAAGTTTGCAGTAGGCAAAGGCATTTCATTTGAAACAGAACATGAAAATTTGGCAGTCGGACTTGTAAATAATTACCATGCATTTAAAGGATATTCATATTTACTCGTTTCAAATGGTTTTGGATGCATTGCAACTATTCTCTTTGGAGGATTTCAAGATCTGAATAAATATTCCAAACGAACATTAGATGAGTTCCAAACTAATTTTGATCTGAAACAAAAAGTCAACATAAATTCTCTGGTTATGGAAGTTTTTCTAATTAAATAATAAAAAATGAAGATCAGATACTGGTCGGGGAGATTTCAAGATTTATTGTGGGGATTTGGAATTCGAAATGCGGTTAAATCTGGATTTATTGCATTTAAGAGCATTTTAGATGGTAACGAATGTAAAGATTATTATAAAGTTGCAGAAAACTATTTTAAACCTAAATTAAATTCAAGTATTGTCAATAGATTTATTTGGGAAAAATTAGCATCCAATAACTATTCTATTATATTAAATAGGATACATAATTCAAATGACCCCCTTAAATACCTCAATTCGTTCCATAACTTTACATTATTACAAAAGCTTACCTATCCTTTTGCTCTTTTTTACAAGAAGTATAGATATCCCAACCTAAAACTATAATTGATATAAAAATAATTCATTAATTAAAATATGGATGATGGGGATATTTCTATGGTATTGGTTAAAGGAAATCTATTAAATGTTTCTACAGAAGAAACTTATGGTGCAGAAATCAATATTCAAAATGGTATAATAACTTGTGTTAAACCCATTAACCATGATTTTAAAGGTTTAATTCTTCCAGGGTTTATAGATGCCCATATTCATATTGAAAGTTCAATGTTGACACCTTCAAGATTTGCAGAAGTTGTCGTACCCCATGGGACTACTTCTGTTGTGGCTGATCCCCATGAAATTGCAAATGTCCTAGGATTGGAGGGCATAAATTACATGGTAAAAGACGCATCTACAGTACCACTTAAAGTTTTCTTAACAGCCCCATCATGTGTACCTGCAACTATATTTGAAACATCTGGAGCAATAATTTCTACAGAAGAAATTAAAATTCTATTAAAGGAGGATAATGTGGTTGCCCTTGGAGAGATGATGAACTTTCCAGGAGTTGTTAGAGACGATCCCGTAGTTATGGCCAAATTAGATGCAGCAATAAAGAGTGGGAAACCCATAGACGGCCATGCTCCCCTATTATCTGGATCAGAACTTTGCAAGTATATTATGTCCGGAATATCAACAGATCATGAATGCAGTGAAGAAAATGAAGCTCGGGAAAAGATAAGGCTGGGAATGAAGTTGATGCTTCGTGAAGGGTCATCTGCTAAAAACCTCAAAGATTTGGCATTAATAGGTGGAGATTTCATTGTATCCGATGATAAACATCCTGAAGATCTCTTAAAGGGACATGTAGACGAAATGCTAAAAAAGGCAATTGATTATGGTGTTGAACCAATTAAGGCCATTAAAATGGTTACCTTAAATCCTGGGAATCATTACACATTAAATACCGGAAATATAATCCCTGGAAAAGCTGCAGATCTAATTTTAATAGATAATTTAGATGATTTAAATATTGAAGAAGTAATAATAAACGGAAAACTAGTCGCTAAAAATGGTAAACCTCTTTTTGATGTAAGACCACACAATATCCCCAACACGTTTAAATTAAATTTCAAAAAACCTTCTGATTTCGATGTTTCAGTAGATGGATTAGTAAATGGATCAGTTAAAACTGTTAGAGTAATAGAGGTATTTGAAGACCAACTCATAACAAATGAAACTTCTTCAATCTTAGATGTAGTAGATGGGAATTTAATTACAAATTTAGTTAGTGATACACTTAAAATTGCTGTTGTAGAAAGATATGGACATGGAAGGATTTCAAATGCCTTTGTAAAAGGTTTTAGTCTTAAAGAGGGTGCTATTGCATCCAGTGTATCTCATGATTCTCATAATATAATAACTGTGGGTACAAATAGTGAAGATATGGCAAAAGCTGTTAATACTATTTTAAGAAATAAAGGAGGGCTTGTTGCTGTTTCAAAGGATATATATCATGCTTTAGAACTTCCAATTGCAGGACTTATGACTACTAAGAGTGCTACTGATGTTTCAAATGACCTGAAGATATTACATCACGCTGTGGAAGCTATGGGTACAAAACTAAAATCTCCATTCATGTCATTATCATTTATGGGACTATTAGTAATTCCTACGCTTAAAATTAGTGATAAGGGTCTTTTTGATGTTGAAAAGTTTAAATTCGTTGATCTGATTAAAAATTAGAATGATTTTATGATATCTTTTAAAATTAATAATTATTAAATAATTTATTCATTGTATCTACTGAATGCCTCTGAAATCTTTTTCATAGCCTTTTTATGCTCAACACCGCCGACTTTGTTGACTATTCGAGAAATTTCTGTCATTCTGTGTCGATAAAGTTTTTCCATGTCACCAGAAACCATTTCCATTCTTGTTAAATATACTAAACCTTCTATTATCCCATATATGGCCCGGTTTAATGGTTCAACATTTTCTTTCTTTTTAATTATGTTAGAGACTTCAGCTGTTAATACAGTAGTTACAGAAACCCCAAAGTTATCCTTTTTTTCTACATCTTTTAAGCTCGTGACGTGTGCGATAAAAAATGCATCTGTATTTTTTATATAAAATTCATTCGCATATTGTTCAAAATAATTATCAGATAAATTACCCAAAGTTGATTCTACAAAAACCATTGGATCCTTGAGTATATTTACGCTAAAACTGTGATTTCTTTTTATATTACGTACTGTTTTGGATCCATGGTAAAGGTAAGCAACAACTTCTTTATTATTTTTAGAAATAACACCTATAGGTGCTGCATTTGGTGTGTGGTCATCATTCACTGTTGTAACTATTGTTTCATATAAAAGACCCTTTTCCATTCCAATTGATCCTAAATCCAAAAGATCATCCCCTGATTACTTTCCCAAAATAAATCCGTTTAGTGTCCCATTAATTATGCAATCAAAGTTTAATTCTTTATCCCAGCCGTATTCTCGAAATATATCCATATAACAGAGACCTATGAGTTTCCCATCTTTTTTCAAAATATTTTTAATGATATTATTGATTTCAACAGGGTTAATGTTAGCTTTTGGCATTACCAATCCACCCAATATTGCCACTACATCTGCATGTGGATTTGCAGGTCCTCCAAATTCCATTCCTTGTTCTGTAAGTTTTAGCTTTCTTGCACTTTTAATATCTGTGCCTGTGACAAAAACTGACTCCTTTTCCTTTACTACATAGGCAAATAACAATGCAAATGGGCTACAAACTCCGGGCATCCCTATAAATGTTATTTTTTCTGCATCCTTAACTTCTTCCCTGAATGCTAAAAGGTTTTCTGTAATTCCTGTAAATTCACTAATTTTTTTCATGAAATACTCCTATAGGTTCAACCACTTTATAATTTATTTATCATAGTCAGTCTAAAAAAATTGGGATAAATTACTCTTTATAGTTGAGATCTTCAGTAGTCTTGTGGTCCCTTCAAAAAGATATATATTACATAAGCTATGATTAATACTATTATAATTGGTACTAACCATATGAAGATATAAAATAGTACAACTGCTACTAAAAGAGCTATTATTATATAAATTAGATCGGTTAATTCCATGCTAGAATGTTTATTTAGAAACCCATAAATATATTTTCCCATAATCATGAAATAAATTGAAATTATAAATATTTTAGAGATAAAAAACATTAAATAATAATATTAATACATTTAAGGAGTTTTAAATGAAAATACTCGTTATTAATAATCATGGACAGTACAATCATAGAATTTATAGAAGCCTACATTACTTGAAGATTCCATCAGAATTAGTTCCTAATACTACTACAATCGAAGAAATTAAAGAAAAGGAGCCTTTGGGATTGATACTGGGGGGTGGACCCTCTATTGAACGATCCGGCAATTCAATGAGTTATGTTGAAGAACTTGATGTCCCAATATTAGGTATTTGTTTAGGTCATCAAATAATTGCAAAAGCCTATGGTGGTGAAATAGGTGCAGCTGGCATTGAAAGTTACGCCTTGATCCAGATAAATATACTTAATGAAAATGAGATATTAAAGGGATTTGGAGAGAATGCAGATGTTTGGGCATCCCATAAAGATGAAGTAACCAAACCTCCAAAAAACTTTGAAGTGCTTGCATCATCATCAATATGTGGAGTTGAAGCAATGAAACATGAAACCAAACCGATTTATGGGATACAGTTTCATCCAGAAGTTCACCATACTGAGAATGGCAGTAAGATATTTGAAAACTTCTATGAAATTTGTAAAGAATTTCAAAAATCAACAAACATATCTTAAGGAAATTAATGTTAATTTAATTAATCTGCAATTAGATTAAAAATAAATTATTTTCAATTTCACAAATCGTTATTAGTTGGTTATTGTTTCTTAATTTAGAAAACTAATATTTTATAATTAGTTTTGATTAATAAAACTATAATTAAAACTCATAAAATTACAATTTGTATTAGATTTTATTGGTTTTGAAATATAATATTATATAAAGGGGTGAAAACATGTTAGATCCGTCTGATTTTATAAATGAATCAATTGAAGAATTAAAAAAAACAATAGGTGATGAAAAGGCTATAATAGCCCTTTCTGGAGGTGTTGACAGTTCTGTAGCATCAGTATTAACATCAACAGCAATCGGGGAAAATTTGATAGCAGTTTTCGTTGATCACGGTCTTTTAAGAGAAGGAGAATCTGATTACGTTAACAAAACATTCAAAAATCGGCTTAATCTCAGAACAATTGATGCTGAGAAAGAATTTTTGGGCAGGCTCGAAGGTGTTTCTGATCCAGAAGATAAGAGAAAGATAATTGGTGAAGTATTTATAAGAGTTTTTGAAAGAGTTGCAGAAGAGGAAGGAGCTAAATTCCTTGTACAAGGAACAATAGCTCCGGACTGGATAGAGAGTGATGGACAAATAAAATCACATCATAACATTGCACTTCCCCATGGTTTGGTTCTTGAGATTGTAGAACCAATAAGGGAACTTTACAAAGATGAAGTTCGCGTAGTTGGGAAAAAATTGGGTCTACCCGATGAGATGGTAAACAGACAACCTTACCCGGGACCTGGGCTTGCAGTACGTATAGTAGGGCCTTTAACTCCTGAAAAAATAGGCATATGTAGAAAAGCCAATGCTATAGTGGAAGAAGAAGTGAAGAAAGAAGGTCTTGATGCTAATTTATGGCAATACTTTGCTGTCTTAACTGATACTAAAGTTACTGGGGTTAAGGGAGATATAAGAGATTATGGTTACCTTGTTGTACTCAGGATGGTTGAATCTATAGATGCAATGACCGCGAATGTGCCCGAACTCCCATGGAACATGGTCAAAACTATGTCTCGAAGAATAACAGCAGAGATACCTGAAGTTACTCATGTTTCACTCTCAGTGAGTGATAAACCACCAAGTACAATTGAATTTGCTTGATTAATATATTACTTTAAATTAAATAATTTTTTTTATCCTAAAACCATGATTTTTTTAATTTGATCAACCATATAATATACACATGACAACCAATTCAAATGATAATGAAACATTAGTACATATCTACTCAGTAAAAACTGAAAAGATAGAAATGGTTGAAAGGATAGAAAAGACCGATGATGAATGGAAGAAAAGTTTAAGTAAAGAATCTTATAATGTTGCAAGACAGCAGGGGACAGAGCAAGCATTTACAGGTAAATATCATAACTGTCACGAAGATGGAATTTATCAATGTGTTTGTTGTGGAACAGACTTATTTGATTCAAAAACCAAATTCGATTCTGGAACGGGTTGGCCTAGTTTTTGGAAGCCAATAGCAGAAGAAAATGTTAAAGAAAATAATGATAGAAGTTATGGTATGTTGAGAAAGGAAGTACTATGCGCTCGCTGTGATGCACATTTGGGACATGTTTTCGATGATGGTCCAAAACCAACAGGATTGCGTTATTGCATGAATTCAGCTTCCCTTAATCTTGTTAAAAGATAAAGCATTAATTGGATTAATTTAAATGACTATAGAGAATTTCTATAAACCTCTAAACTTGAGGTATGATACAGATCATTAAATAATTAATATTTCCAAATACGCCTTTAGACAAGTATTTTTCCATTTAAAGGAATTGAAACTGTTTAGTAAAATAT